>JAABUS010002427.1_pt1 | contig 35341 bp, 1 predicted proteins | sample 5560161 | NCBI WGS metagenome assembly JAABUS01 (sample SAMN10711885, study PRJNA513376) | rock metagenome | isolation source: Antarctica rocks | place: Antarctica: Victoria Land, Trio Nunatak nord | collected 2016-01-04 | reverse complement strand
GTAAAATAATAAATAATTTACTTTAATCTTAACTTTATCGTAATAATTATATTAATATTATATAATTTATTAAGGTCCTAAAGTATAGAACCCTATATATAAAAACGCTAGGAGTATTTAAATTTATAAGTTTTTTCCTTATACTAGATATACTATAACTCCTATACTAATTTCTAGATATTAATACTAACTACGCCTTTATATTAAGGCTCTTTATTTATTAATTAGATCTCTACGAGAATATAGGCGGTTAAAGCTTTATTTAAATCTTTATTTAAAGACCGCGCTTAAGCCCTAAAAAGGAGGAGGGGAAGAATAAATTAAATTTTTATATCTACCCGACGACGTATAAAGCCCGGTAGTAAATTTTATATTATCTTTAACTACCTTTATCCTAATTAAGGTACTAATCCTTATTAACGAAAATACTCCGGGAAATTAAAAGATATTAGAAAACTTTTAATTTATTAATTCTAAAAGTACTCTTTTTATATCTAGTCCGCGAAATCTATTACTAAAACCTTCTTAAGGATATACGATTTTAAAATAATATATTTAGCGCTTTATAGGAGGCTATAAAAGGTTATTTAATATATATATTCTCTAATAAATTTATTCCTTATATTATCTCTAAATAAACTAAAATCTAATTTATTTAGTAACTAATTTATATATTATATATAATAAGCGTATTACTCTTTAGCCGAAGGATATTAAATTATTAAAAACTTTAACGAAAATATTAGGCGGGTAAATAAATATTAATAGTTAAGGCGAGAAGAGGTTTCGTTAGGAGATAAGATCTTTATTAAAGATTAATATAAAGATTATTATAAAACGTTAAGGTAGTAGATTCCGATAGAGATTAATTAGTAAATAAATATTTACGATTTTATCGTAAAATAATCTAATTAATCGTTTAATAATGGCACGAATAATTAATTTATATGTTAATATATTACGATATAAAAGTTTATAGAAAGATAAAGGTCTTTAACGAAAGTATATAACTTCGAAGAATAAATTAAAATAAATAATAATTAAGAATCCCGCTTTTAGCGCTATAGATCCGATTATTTTTATTACTTTTCACTTTACTTTTACTTATACCCAAATTATATTAATTATAGTATTAGAAAAACGTTAATCTTAATTCGAAATTACGTTTAGTATATTATATATATAAAGATCGGTATAATTAACTACTAATAGCCTAGTTAATTATTATTATCCTTATATTTATCTTTATATTTATCTCTCTAGGTAAGTTCGATTTAAACTAAATTTTACTACTACCTAATAACGTATCTAACTATCGGAGTTATAGTATTATAAATTTAACTATTATTCAATATAACTATTAAGATAAAGATTAGGATAAATAATATTAATTCGATTAATAAAAAATACCTCTTATACTTCCTCTCGAAATTGAATAAATAAAGTCGTTACTCTTAATACTATTATTAATAGTATTAATTATATATATTTAATATAGTAAATACCTTCTCTTTAGGGCGATGGATTTATAGTATCGGATATATTTAAAATAAACGTAAAATCACCGGGATAAAGATTAAAATAAATTATACTAATTTAATTTATTAAATATAGTCGTTTATATTATAAATCTTTTATTCGGGACTAAGTCTTATAGTAAATCCTTAGTTATAAATAAAGTTATTAATATAAATCTTAAAGTAAATTATATTTACGAAATATATAAAATATAGTAGACCGTACCTTAATTACTAGGAGTCGGAGGGATAGGATATAATATTTTTAATTTTATTTATAAAAATCGCCTTTAAATATCTCTTAGAGGTTAATAAAATCGAGAACCCCTTAATTCGCCACCTATATTATATACTCTATTAATATCCCACGAAATAATATAAAATAATAATCGGTATAATCGTAAAAACCAGCCTAATAATAATAGCGGTTTAGAATTAAATTAGTTTTATATAGAATACGAGCGTCGGGTTATTTATTATTTATATTTATATAGTAACTCTAATCTAACTAACGCGTATTAATACTATAAATAGAATAAACTCTTTTATATTCTCGAAGATAAGGATAAAGAGGAGGGTTATACGAAGAGTAAAGAAATATTAATACCGCTAAGGAATCTAAATAAAAAAGGAAAATCGGTATTATAAAAAGAACTAGACGAATCGAATTAAACTAGTTTTATAATACTAGAAGTAGATTAGGATAAAGATAAGGATAATCCTAATAATTAAACTAATTTAGGTTTAGGGTTATATATATTATATTTAAACCGAAATTTAATATATAATTATAAATATTCTAATATAGTATATAGAAATTATATAGATTAAGGATTCGAATATCTTTTTTAGGACTCGGAAATCGACTCGGATATAAATAAAGATCCGTTACCGCCGAATATAATATTAAATATTAATATAATATTTTTTAGTACTCGTCGATAATTTAAAAATAATATTAAATTAGAATTTAACGCCCCGACTACTCGTTAAATAAAAGGTTAATAGGTAGTAAAAGATAAAGAGTCTATAAGAGAAAAGAACGCTAAGAATATAACTAAAAATAAATATTTATTATTTTATTATATATCCTAGCTTTATCCTAATCTTTATACTAATTTATAAATCTAGATATAATTATTAATAAACGCGACCGGCCCTAGAGGAATCTAGAGACCCCGCGAGGTAATAAATATATTACCTCCTTTCCGGCCTTATCGTAATCTTTATATTAATCTTTAATTATTTATAAAATCTTTAAAGTATAGAAATTTGAATTTAAAAGTAAATTTAAAGGTAAGTTTAAAGGTAAGCCTAAAGGTAAATCTAAATATATAAATACGACTAGAAATAATACGTATTTTCCCCTTCATAATTCTATATAAATAATATATTAATATATATAAATAGGGAAAGGAAAAGGCCTCTAGTTAATTTAAATAATACTATAAAATAACGGGGAGGGCTTGAGTATTAATTCTTTATTAATTTAATCTTTATCTAGTAGTAAAACTACTATAAATTAATACTTAATAAATTTCTATATAAAGCCGCTTCTTATATCCCTAAGGCCAAGCGGAATAAAAAGGGAAAGATAAATTAAATTCCTATATCTACCCGACGACGTATAAAGCCGGGTAGTAAATTTTATATTATTATTAATTATCTTTATCTTAATTAAGGTACTAATCCCTATTAACGAGAATACTCTAGGAAATTAAAAGATATTAGAAACTTTCGATTTATTAATTCTAAAAGTACTCTTTTCGTGTCTAGTCCGTGAGATCTATTACTAAAACCTTCTTAAGGATATACGATTTTAGAGTAGTATAATTAGCGCTTTATAAAAAGTTATAGAAGGTTATCTAATATATATATTCTTTAGTAAATTTATTTCCTATATTATCCCTCGATGAACTATAATTTAAATTATTTAGTAGTTAATTTATATACTATATACGGTAAGTATATTACTTTATAAGCGAAGGATATTAAACTTTTAAAGACTTTAATAAAAATATTAAACGGGTAAATAAATATTAATAGTTAAAATAAAAATAAGATTCGTTAGAGGATAAAATCTAAATAAGAGTTTAATATAAAAATTAATATAATTTTATATACGGAGGATACCTATTAGAAATTAATATATAAATAACTACGATTCGTCGTTCTAAGATACTATAGTATATATTAATTATTTAGATCGAGAGTAATATAATAATTAATCTATTTAATCGCGCTATTAAATCTTAATATACTTTATTTATATTATCGTTACTATAATAGTCTTAAAGATACGCGTAGATATAGCCTATTAATAGGAATAATAATTAATATAATTAATAATACGCTATTAGCGACCCTAAAGATATCGAGTATTTATATTAATTATTATCCTAATTAATAAGGTATATATACGCGTATATATAAATTATATAGGGCCAGTCTTACTAGGAAGGGAGGAAGGGAATAATAGGGAATCCCTTCCCTTCTTTAGATTAGGGAAGGGAATTTCCTCGGGTTTATCCCTTCTCTTCCCTACCCCTTCCTCTAGGGAAGGGAAGGGAAGGGAAGGTAATCTCTACTCTATTCTATAACGTAGTAATAATAACGGATAGAGAATAAATTAAAATATAAACGGGAGTTAACTTCGTAAAAATCGGATTAAAATTATAATAATAGAGATTCTTTATACTAGTACCTCTAAACGGTATATAGTAATTCGTAGAGGCTAGCGGCGCTAGGATTCGAGATATAATATATATTAATAAATTATTAATAACGGGTAAAGTATTAAAAGAGTTCTTATATAATAATATAACTTTTTTAATTAATATAATATTTTTATAAAGGTAGACTATAACGGCGATTATATATTTATAAAAGTATAGAGTAGGCTTTAAGCGCTCTAAGCGCTCGTAAATAAATTAAACCGGTTTAAGCGGGGTAATATTATATCCTAACTCTTAAACGTTATTAATCGATTTAAGTGTAAATAAGAATCTAACTCGCTTTTAAAAATAATTCTAACTCGTGAGAATATTTAAAACTCGTATACTTAATTTATAATTTATACGTAATTATTACTTAGAGTACCTTCCTTAATATTTTATTTAATATAATTTTATCGGTCGACTAAAGTTTTTTTTAGGATAACTTAATTTATATTACTTTTCTATCTTAGATATAGCTTTATAGTTAACGCGAATTCTTGGCGTAGATAATATTCCTATTTTAAATCTATACTAGGGTTAATAATAATTTATACTCTCTTTTAATTTCTATTATTATTACTCTACTTATATTTTTTAACGTAAGAGATATATAAATCTATATATTAGATCTCTTATTATAGATATATTATTATAACGACGGTAACTTCTAGTTACGTTTAAAACCCCGGGTAGTTTTAATAATTTTAATTATTAATATATATTTTAAAAATTTCTAAAAACCTTAGTTATTATCGAATATAATTTAAGCTAGTAGTTAGTACTAAATCCTCTCGTCCTTTTTTACTTTATATTTTACTTTAAATTTAATATATATAATATTTAAATATAAAGTATCTTCTCTTCTATCGAATCGAAGTATAAAATTTATTAGATTTAATATATCTTTTAGCTCTTTATCCCGCGCTATTAAATCATTATTAATTACTTTTATTTAATAATAGTTAGTATATATAGTATAATACAGTAATAAGCGAATATAACTCCGTTATAGGCGGTTACGTACCTCTTCTATATAATTAGTTATAAACGATTATAATGGTCGACTAGCTAAAGTCCTAGTCTAATTTTTATCCGTAACTTAATATCTTATTTTAACTAGTTATTTCTACGAAAAAAAGATTATTATTACTCTTTACGATAGTTTTCCTTTCTCTTTACTTTTACTTTTATTAACTTAATATTCCCGTTAGTAGGCTAGATAGTATACGAAGAGAGTAATATTATTATATCCGATAATCGTTTTTATTTATTACTACTCTTAATATTTACCTAATATCTATATTAATAAATTATAAACTATACGGTCGACGAGTATTACTATATCTCGTTTATTTATTATTTCTTATTCTATATTATTTATATTATCTTATATATTATTATTTTCGTTAGTAGTATTCTCTTAATATATACTACTTTTATTACCGTTATCGCTAGGTATCTATAAGAAGTTAGTAAAGAAATAAGATTAGATAAAATTTACGAATTCATTATATCCTACTCTCTTTCATTCGTATCTTTATCGAATAAATTATAATTATCCTCTTCTTTAAAGGAATCCCGGATCGTTTTAATATTATATTCATCCTCCTCTAACGGATAATTAATTTATATCTTAATCTTCTCCCGTAGTACCTACGGGATTAATTCGCGGTATTTTAATCTAAATCCTTCCTAACCCCTTTATATATCTTCGTATATTTTTATATATAAAATATTAGTATTAGGTAAAAGGATCGGAACTACTAAAGTAAATAATATATTTTTAATTTATTTATTTATAAACGCTGTCGTCCTTTTAAAGTTAAATTCGTAGTCTTTTATTATAATATATATTATTAAATATATTAAATAAAGCGTCTTAGCTCGAATTAATTCGAATATATATTTCGTTATATTCTTTATCCTTAATACGTCTACCCCCTTTAAGAAGAATAAAGAAATATATATTTTTATTATAATTTTATTTAGGAACCTATATTTACCTCTCGGCTAGTCACTATATAAATATAATTAATAAAATAATAATTATTAATATTAGTTATAATAGGCCTATATATAATTATTATTATAATTAATTATTTATAACTTCCGAGTTAAAAGTCCTCGTATAATTTCCGTTATATCTCTTCTAAAAATATAATAGTTCTAGACGTATTCGCGGATTTTTTTTATTATCCGAATCCTTTTCTTATTAATTAAGTTTAGTAATTAATATAGTCGTTAATATATATTAATAATATATTAAATTAATAACGCGTTACCTTTCTTACCTCATTTAGTATAAAGATATTATTAACGTTTTCGTTAAACTCCTTTTTTTTAATTATTTTATTTTTAACCTCGAGTTATATTTACCTTATAAAATTATCGAGTTTAAGTTTTATTTTAAGATCCGTTTATAATCCGTAATTATAATTTTTTTATCCTATAAAAATAATAGCCGAAAGGTATAGAAGTATATTTAATAAAATAACCTCGTAGCCCGCGGTACGGTATATTAAAGTATCTCGCCGCTTTATTCCTACCTAAAGATACCGTATTTTATTCTTATAAAAATCGTAAAATTTAATATCCCGGGAGTATCTTTATTTATTACGGTATTTATATCCTAGCTAGCTCGACTCGTAGGCGGAAAAGAATAATTAATTATTATTAAGGCGGGAGCTTTCGGACCGGAGTAATAAAAGAATAAAATTATTAATAAAGTATATATACTCTTTAAATAAACGCGTTTCTTTATATACGGAGTGGCTACTATTATATAAAAAGGGTATTTTATAAATCGAGATATAGTAGCCGCGTAAAGAAAATACGGGAGGCTATATTAATTTAGGTTAATAAAATATTAATTTAGGTTTATTTATAAACCTACCCCCCGATATACTCGCGATAATAAGAATATAATATTATATTATTAATTATACGTCCGATCCTCTCGTAGCCTTTTCCGAGGTCGCGACGGGTCGATAATCTCGCCTCCTCCGTCTTTAAATTCGTTCTTATCTCCGTCCTCGATAACTATACCTAACTTCGTTTATAAATAACCGTTATCTTTTAAACGTATTTACTCCTAATTCGATTTTTAATAATTAAGATAACGACTCGATAAGATAATATTTAATTTAATAATTAAGATTATTAGCCGTTTTATACTATAAGAAGTAAACTAAGAAACGGATATCGTAGGATATATTTAAGATTTAAGGCGCGATAACTAGGTATAAAAACGATTTTAATAATATAATTTATAAAGGAGGGTATTCGAGGAGGAAATTAAAATAAAAGATTATTTAGCGTATTTATATACGTTTAAATTAAAATTAATTTAATTTATCTTAAATCTAAATTAAATAAAAATATTATATTAAGACTAGACTTCCAGCTTTTATAATATTAATAAAAGTATTTTAGATTAAATACTAGTTATTTAAAATTAATTTAAAGATAATTATCTATATATATTTAATAAAATAGGAGAGGGTAGGTACGATTATACTTTATTAATTTTCTTTTATAAAACGATCGGCGACCCGAATCCCTTTAAATAAAAAATTTTAATTATAGATAATATTATATTAATCCTAATTAACGAAATTATTTATATAGAATATTATCTTCTCCTTACCTATAAATACTAAATGGGTACTACGAAGGATATTATATATTTTAAAGAACCGCCGAGAACCTAAAATTTAAAAGTTAATTACTTTATTTTTAAAAATAACCTCGACTTCGAATATATTATAAACGGGGTCGACTTCGTTATTATTTCGCTACCGGAGTATCTCGATAAAGATATTAATATACGTCGCCGGCCTACCCTTTTTATTAAACCTTTTAATATTAATTATAATAATAATAATTTTAAGTTATTTTAATTCTCTCCTAAATTCCTCGTTTTCCTCTTTAACTCGGTCGTCGTTAGCGGGATCTAATTATATTTATATATAATTTTAATAACTTTTAAATATATCTCGTTAATTAAGTATATATCGAATTATAAATTTCTTTAAATATTTAATATTACTCCTATCTTTATTATTAGGGGCTTAATAAATTACCAAAGTATATATATTAATATAGTATTCTTTTATCTAGGATAGGTCTTATTTACGTCGAATTATATTAATTAAATTACGTCTAATACCGTCTAGTTTCTTATAATTCTCTCGGATAAATATAATAAAAATATTAATAAAGTCGCCGGAACTAACTTCTTAAATCGTTATTATTTATTTAATTTACCGTTATTATCGCCGATTAAGGTTCTACCGGGTTATATATTCGACGTTAAAACCCTCTTTAAATAAATCTTATATAGACTTTATACGCGTTAATTATATAATATAAATATTTAGTACTACTTTAGTAATAATATACCTTCGGTTATCGCGAAAATCCAAAAGATCCTATATAACTAGTATATTAATTCGACGGGTATTATATTCTAGGATTTAAATCTCGAATCCTTTATTCTTATTAATTCTAATATAGAATTCTTTTAATAAGAATTTATGAGTTATTTCGTTATAATAAATATCGTAGTTTTATATACTTTTATAAAGCCGAATAAAGTCTTCGTAATAAATAATACCGTATAGTTTAGGTATATTAAAATAATATTAATTCTCCTCGTTATCCGCGGTCTCGTTTAAGGCTATAATAGGCCGATATTTTTTAAATATTTATTTTAATTTATTAATCCGATATATAACCTGGCGTATATAGTTTAAAGTCGTTTTATTATATATTATATATAATACTAACGTAACGAAGTCGAGTATAATATAAATATAATAAAAAATAGCTAGCGCCCTCTAGAGAAGAGGAGTTATAACTATAATAAATTATTTAATAATCGTTTTTTATTCGTTCTTTATCCATTAATTTACGGAGTTAAAGTATAGGAACTTTTTAAAACTAGTAAAACTTAGAACCTAACGGAAACGTTTATTTAATTAAAGAGTTATAAATACTTCGGCTATAATTTACTTTTAACCTTTTCTCTTTCGAGTTATAGGAATTATATCTTAAATTAAATATTCGAGTTATTTAAGGAGGGTTATAATTATACCTTTTAAAAATTAATAAAATATATCGATTATTATCGTCGAATATATATTAACGAGTGTATGATTCTAAGCGAAGTTCCGAATATAACGGATATTCATCGGGTTATTTAGAGTCGGGTTTATTTACTAATTATAAAGGCGCTATTAAGTATATTTATATATTCGAAGTAATTATTATATCGTTATATTTTCCCTTTATTAAGGCGGAATTTAATAAATAAAGTAATACTAGTTATTTTTAACTTTTATTATAAGGACCTACTCCGGATAGTCCGTTATTATATTAATTATAATAGGGTAACACCGCCGGATTTACCCGTTAATATATCGAATATTAAGTCCCGGTAGAGTAAACTATTCGAGTATTAATAATTATTAATTATCGACCGAAGTATAATATATATTAGGAATATTAGAACGTACCCTTAAATATTATACCTATTATAGTATAATAGAGATTAGGTTAGACTTTCGGAGAGAGGTTTATATTTTTATTAATTTTAACTACCGGTATTAGTCTAAGAAGAATTAGGCTTAGACGTAGTTAACTTTTATATATAGTATAATTTAAATTATTTATCGTAATATAGATAGGCTATAGTAAGAGGTCGCCGCGATAATATATTATTAATATCTTATTTAAAGCGAGTAGAATCGGTATAATAATATTACCTTTAACGAACTCTCTCTACTTTAATTATTATTAATCTCTTATATATATCTTTATATAAACTCTTTCCCCGTTTAGATTATATATACGGATAAAAGCGTAGATTAAATTATACTAGAAGACTCGATGATTTAATAAGAACCGTAAAACCCTAATAATATCGCGATAGTAAATATTATATTTTACTTTTAGAATACTATTAATCTCTTTACGAATTAAAATTAATTCTACCCTCTATATATCGTTAGGGATATTATATAGAATACGATATATTTAACGATACTACTCGTCGATATTAATATAAGAGAAACGTCGTCGATTAGGGTTAGTATATAAATTCTTTAAAAGACTATTTATTTAAAATTTATTAATTTTACTACTCGTGAATTAGGAGTTAAAATTATAGTCTTTACGACCTTTAAATAATTAATAAATAATCCGTTTATCTTTAGAAGTTAATAAGTCGTATATAACCGATAACCGCTCCGAATTATTTTATTTAAATTAGTTATTTACTAGTAACCTAGCGCTCTTTTATATTATCTCTAAATAGGTCTCCGTTCTTAGTAATAAAAAAGTAGATACTATACCTATAGAGGAAAGTTTATTATTAACTATTATATTTCTATTATTTAGTTCGATCGTTTTTATATCCTATTATCGGCCGGCCCTATAGATAAATATAAATTATAATTCCGTTAACTAGAGTAAAAGACATATATATTTTATAACGGTATATTATATAGTAAATTAATAACTTTAATTATTATATCTTTAACTTTAGCCGTATTTAGGTTTATATTTAAATTTATATTAATAGAGGTTAAAGTATAAAGCCCGCGCTATATCGACTTTTACTTACTACTTATATAATATAATAATCTCGTACGTGGGATCTACGCTTCGCCTTCTTTATTAAACTCCTCGTTAAACTCCTCGTTTATATCCTCGTTTATATTTAAATATATAGTTTTCCGTTTATTTTTATATCCGGTCTAGCGATAGCGGGTTAGGCCTAAATAACTTTTAATAATAAAACTATATATATATATAAACTCTAGTATATTAATTAATTAAGGATCTAGATATTAAGTATTATTTATAATTATAATAAATATACGATCTCGTAAATCTAATATATAACTTTAGGTATTTGGATACTAAGTTATTCTAAATTCGTAATAAAATCTAAATTAATAAATAACGTAGATCTATAATAGAGACCGATAGAATTCGAACTAGATACTAGTTTATTAAATAGATATTAATCGAGACTATATTATAGTAAAAGTAGGAGGAGTATATACTAGAGGTAAACGTAGTAATATTAACCGGGCGATAGTAGAATTAGGCGGAGAAATATTAAAAAGGGGACGAAAGGTATCCTTTTAAATATATAAAACTCCTATAATTAATTATTTAAAAGGGGGTAAATAAGGTTTAAAAATGAATTAAAGATAATAATAAAAGTAATTTATAAATAATTAATATAGTTTAAGATTTAGTTATTAAGTATAAAATCGCCCTATAATATATAGTCCTTTTTTATAGAATTTATATTAAATAGTTAAGATAAAAGTAATTAAATACTTAATATAGAATTTACTCGACCCTCTATTTCTAAATTAATATACTATAATTATAATATATCTTCGTCGTTATTTTTATCTTTAATTAATCGCCTACGACTAAAGTAATTTAATTAAATTATAGAGGTATAGCTCCCTTCCCTTTAAGGTTAATAATACCCGTAGCGAATATATTACGAGTTTATACTTTCTTTATTATTACTATCTTTATTACGACGTCGTTCTAAGGATCTATATATAATAGCCGGTAGATAGAGAGAGTCTACTTTTATTTATCCTATTTAATCGTTTAATGGCTTAGTCTATATAACTAGAAACACCGATAGGATTAATTAAAATTATTATCGTCGCTTTATATAAAGTATAACCGGTGCCTAAGATACTTAATATATTAATAAGTACCTACGGACGGAGCTCTTAATCCGCGACTTCGGGAAGGATATTCGACTCGTTTTTAATATACTCTTCTTAGAATTTATTTATTAAATTTTAATAAATTCGATTATTTAGGCTATTATAATATAGCTAAATTATAAGATAAAGAGGATATTTAACGATATATTAAAAGGCTTTTAATATAAGTTTCTATAATAAACGAGCGTATTTTTATATAAGAGTTATAAAAGCGGTAGTTAAGAGGGAGTAAAAATATTTATATATTAAATAAATAACGTAATTATAGTATAATTCGAGAAGGTTAAAATCGTTCTTTCCTCCCGCCTCTTTTTCCTAAGAATCTTATCTAGTCCTCTAGATTTTAGGATATCTTTAATAAAAAAGTTAATCCCCGTAAATAAATATATAGCCTTCTTTATCTTATTATTAAAGTCGAGTATATCGCGAGTAAAATCGGTACCGAGCGACCGTTAATTTATATTATCTTTTAATTCTCCTTAATATTTTAAAAGTAAAGGGAATATCGCGGCGAAGATAAATTATCGAGTTATAATTTTAAGGAACGAATTTCTTAACGTAAAATATATATCTTTCTTCTTATTTTATATTTATTTTCGAAGTAACGCTTAAAGTTTATTAACGAGTTTCGAGGTAGAATTATCGAGTACTTTATAATAACCGAGTAAAAAATCGACGGGTATATTATTATATATATATTTAACGAGATTAAAGATATTATATCTAAACCTTTTACTCTTTTTAATATATTATAGTATAAAGTTAATTATTTAACGGCCGAATATTAAGATTAAATTTTATAAACTAGGATAATTATTACCGTCCCTAATATAAATCTTAAATTATAATTAAACTATAAAATCTTATTCGTAGTAAAGTTGTATAAATCTTTACTATTAAATTTAGGATCTTTAAGATAGCGAATTATACCTTCGATATTAATAGGCCTAATAATAATAGGTGTACCGTTTATAATAAATAATAAAAAAACTCTTATTTAATAATATATTTATATAGTTTAAATAGCCCTCTATAATCCCTAAGTCATAAACTTTAGTAGATAGAATTCGTCGATAATTATTTATATAAATATAACGATAAAGATAAGGCCTTTAGACTATCTTTATATAACTTTATTATTTAATTTATTAAACGGTAGTATTACGTCCCTAGTCTAGTTATATAAAATATTAAAAAACTAAACGATATACGCGTTATAGGAACTAAGAGTTATCGAGATTATATATTACTCCGTTTTTTTAATAACTACTCCTTTTCTCTTTTAAAGATTTAAAGAAAAAGATTTTATAAATCTTTTATTTTCGTAATAAGCGGGCGCCTAAGAATATTTCGGTCGTATTATATTAAATTCCTCCGCCGTTAAGAGATTACCGGTATCGTATTAATTATAAAGGATACGAAAAAGAAGCCTTACGCTTATATAAAGCGCGTATATCTTCGGCTATTAATTAAATTATACGGGAATAATTCTTTTTATTTTATATATAAAATAAAACCCCTTCTTAAGAATTAGTTTAGTAATATCGGATAAAGAATCGTAAGAATATTATTTAAAGAACTTTAGTAGATTTAAATAATAACTATTATTATCGGTAGCGCGATACTTCCTCCGCTCTTTAGTATCTAATAAATAACGATATCGTTTAATAATTATATATACTTCGTAGAGAAGATTTTCGAAAAGGATAATATTAATAACCTAAATTATCTACGAAATTATTTAAAGTTAGTAATTAATAGTTTAATTTAATTTTAAAATAGGATATACCTTTCTAAAATTTATACCGTTAGCGAGAATATTACCGTTAAAGCCGTTTCTAGCCTAGAAGTATATAATATAAATATTAAAAACTTAATACTAGGTAAGATAAATTTTTATACCGGGCGTTTTAATATATTATTAATTTTAATATTAATAAAATCGAGGTTAAATAAGTAGTAATATAATTCTTATACGTCGAGTTTATATATATATATATATTCCTTATTATTAAGCTGCGCTTTAATATCGAGAAAGAAATTAATAAGAGTTACTACGAACGCGGCGAAGTATATAAATTTATAGTTTTTATTAGCTTTATTTCTTACCTAGCCTCTCTTTATTTTCTAAATATAATCGCGTCTCCTCGTTAATCTTTCCCTTAATAAATTTATTTTTTATATATCTACTATCTCTCCTCTCTTTATTATTTATTTAAGACTACCCGTTTTTTCTTATATAATAGATATACCTCCGGTAGGATAATTATATCGTTATTAACTTCTATTTAATTTAAAGGTTATTTACGTTTATACTCTTTTATCTTTAATTCTACGACGTATATTACTAAAGTTACTAGATTAGCCCGTAGCGGCGGGAGTATAAAAAATTAACGCGAGATAAAAGGCGGGCGATTAAATAAAGATAATTAAAAGGAAGGAGTAAAATATTAAAACGGAGAGGGGAGTATTATAAATATTAAAGAATCTATTACTATAAAGACTAAATATAAATTATAAATTTTACGAATTTTATAGAAAGAATAAGTACCTAGTTTAATAAATATTTTAACTCGGTTTTATTTTTTATAATATCGAGATTTAAGAATTTCTACTAGCCGATAAATAGTTAAAAGTAATAATAAAGTATAATTAAGGCGTATTTCGTAAACTCGGTCGTTTTCTAAATTTATAATCTACTTTTTAATTAAAATTTGAATAAAAACTGAATAGTTAATAAACTCGAATTTAATATCGTTATTTAAAAGTCGCGCGGGATTAATTTTAATAAATCTTTAAATTATATATTTAAAGGCCTCGCCCCCCTAGTAGCCTATCTTTAATAATTAATATATTAAATTTCTCTTTAGGCGTAATATAAAGGACCGGCGCTAAAATATTAAATATTATACGACGGGACGACTAAGATATTAAAGATTAATTAAATATAAAAAATTAGGCGGGTATAAAAAGAGATATAAACGTCTCTTCTTTAAAATAAAATATATTATTATCGCTAAGCTTTACGATACCGGGAGTATACTTTTTTACCGAGATAATATTATCTAAAACTATCGCGAATAATAATAGAAAATTCTTCGTAGCGAAGGTATAAATAATACGTTCATTAATATATATTTAAAAGTTTATAATTTCTAACTAAATTCATTTTAGCCTAGAATATTCTACGATATATCTTAATACTATACGATATAAAGATATTATTTACACGTAAAGCGGTAGTAATAAAAATTAAAATAAATATTATCTCTACTATAAAAGTAAAGCGATCGATGAAGGGTTAATAATTAAAAATGAAATAAAGGTAGTAGGAAGGGAGAAATCTAATAATTAAATAAAAATTTAATTTAATTTAAACTATCTTATTTTAGAATCTATAATAAATCGACTTAAAATGAATTTTAAAAATTTATTTAATAATAACCCTTTCACCGGGGATTTAAAAAGAAAAGAGATATTAAATTAAAGTCGCTTTACTTATAGAATACTATAATAAATATAAAGTAGAGTAATATATATTAAAATAAACCGGGCTAAATATTCTATTATATAAAGTATTAAAGATACGTTAAAAGTTTATTAATATAAAATAGTTACCTACCTTTAATAATAATTTTATATAATATTATATTTAATCACGTAAAGCCTAAAGTTCCCGTTTAATTATAAAAAATATAGTATTATTAGTCTTTTTATATTTTATTTTTATCCTTAACTAAACCGCCTATATAAATAGGCTTTACGATATTATAATAAATATTATTTATAGTAGTTATCTTTATAGAGTCTTTCTTAAAGGTAAGACTCTTAGATCGGTAGCCCTTAAAATCCGTTCTTCGTATTTAGGTATAGGCTCTAATGAATTTCTTATTTTATCCTTTTACTTTTTTCCTTATACCGGGGGAAAGACCGGTCTTTAAGGTAACGATACGGATATAATAAATACCTACGCGACTTTAATAAAAGCGAAAATCACGTAGGTATATATTTTTCCGTTAAGAGTAAAGCGCGGGCTCGAGATTAAGAGAAATAATTTAAATATAATTATAAAATAAATAAATAAAAACCTATTAGGTTAATAAAGTTATAACGCTCGCGGGGAAAATATTTATATATTATAACGGACACTCGCCTACCGCGCTAATTAATATATTAGATAGAATCCTCGGGTGGATTATTTAATAAAGAGGACGTAGGACTTAAGGCGGCGATACGGCGGTAGTAAAAAAAATCGCGGCCTAATAAATAGGCGTAATAATATAAATAAAATAATACTATAAAGCGGCGCAGACTTATCGTATAAATACGAGGGAGATAGGTCGAAATAGGTAAAAGAAATTACCTTATTAAATATATTAAGTAAATAAAAGTAATCGTATAAAATAAAGGTAGAGTTTAAAAAATTAAAGATAAAAAAAGAAATAATTTATTAATAATTAATATAGTCTAAGGTTCTAGCTCTCGAGTATAATATCGTTTTTTAAATTTAAATAATATTATTATAGATCTAATTTAGGTATTTAACGTAGAAGTAATTTACCCCCTAATTTAAAATATACCCGATATTTACTTCTTAACGAAATTACTAAAAATTATCCTTTAATTATCGTCCGGTATATCTTTATCGTCTTCCGTTCTCTTTAAACCGTCGAGGTTTACTATATACCCTACGATATTAAAGATATTTATAGTAAATATATTACGAGCCTTCGTTTTTCTTAATATAACTACCTCTACTACGACGCCGGCCACGGGATCTATATAGGATAACTAATAAACGGCGACGGGGTATTATTACTTTATCTTATAAACTTATTTAATCGTTTAATCTTTATCGTTAAATTTATTAATAAATTTTATAAAAATTATTATCGTCGATTTATATAGAGTAAAGCTAGTGCCTAAGGTACTTAATACTTTAATAAATACCTACGGACGGAGCGCCTAATCTAGGACTATGAAAGGGTTATTCGGATTATTATTAATATACTCTTCTTAAAATTTATTAATAAGAGCCTCGCGGATAATTTTATTAAAGTATTAATAATAGAGCCGGGCGGTTATAAAATAAATTAGGTATTTAATAATATATTAAAAGACTTTTAATATAGATTTCTAGAACGGTCGAGGGTAATTTTATATAAGGAAAAATTAAAACTATAATTAAAAGAGAGTAATAAGATTTACGTATTATATAAAAGATATAACCGAAATATATTTCGAGAAGATTAATATTTTTCTTTATTTACGGATCGCTTTCGTAAAAATCATATTTAATACTTTATACTTCGGAAACTCTTTAGTAAGAGGGTTAATTATTAAAAACGGATATATACCCTCCCTTATATCGCTATCGGGGGTAAATATATTACGAGTATATTCGTCGACGAGGAATTATTAATTTATATTCTTTTTCGAGTCTACCTAATATTATAATAACTAAAAGATCGTAGCGGTTATAAATAATTATTAAATTATAATTTTAAGGAACGACTAGTTAACTTTAAGGGGTATATTATTATTCTTTATTTTTATTTATTTTCGAAGTGATTCTTAAATATCACCGGCGAATTTCGAAGTGAAATCTTTAAATACTTTACGACGGCTTTATAAAAATTTAATATTTACGTCGTTATATATTAATTTAAAAAGATTAAAGATATCTTTCCTAAATTATTTAATTTTCTTAATACGTCGTAGAGTAAAGTTAGTTATATAAAGGCCGAATATTAAGACTAAATTTTATATACGAGATTTTTATTTATCGTTCGTAATATAATCTTTAAACTTTTTATTATAGTCTAGAACCTCGTTTATTATAAAATCGTATCGATTTTCGTTATTAACTTTAGGATCTTTTAGATATCGAATAATACCTTTAATATTACTAAACCTTATCGTAATAAATATATTATTTATCGCGAGGAGGGCTAGTATTCCGGTCCGAAAATATTTTTATATAATTTAGATATCCGTTTATAGCCCTTAAATTATTAATTTTATTAAATAAAACTCGTTTATTATTACCCACCTAGGTATAATAGCGGGGATAAAAATTTTAATTTATTTTTACGAAATTTTACTCCCTAATTTATTAGGTAGTAGTTTTTTATTTATAATCTAAATATATTCGATATTAAAAGGCCGAGCGATATATATATAATAAGATTTAAGAGTAGTTAGAATTATATATTACTCCGCTCTTTTAACGGCCTCTCCTTTTCTCTTTTAAATATCTAGGCGGAGAGGGCCCCCTTCGAAATACTAATTTTCATAATCGGCGAATTATTAAAAATAAATAAATTATATCGTCTTAATAGCCTCTACCGTTAAAAGATTACTAATATCGTATTAATTATAAAGAATAATAAAGCGAAGCGTTACTCCTTCGTTAAATACGTATATTTTAGGCTATTAATTACGCTATATAAAAAGAATTATTTTAGTCGTAAAATATAAATAATACCCCTTCTTAGAGATTATTCTTATAATATTAGACGAAGGATTATATAGATATTACGCGAAAAACCTTAATAGATTTAAATACGTCCCGTTATTATTAACGGCGCGATACTATAACTACTCCTTCGGGTTTAACGAGCGACGATAGTATTTAACCGCGTTATATATTTAATAAAGAAAGTTTTCGAAAAAGAAGATATTAATAATTTAAACTATTTACGAAGTTACTTAAAGTTAGCGATTAATAATTTAATTTAATTTTAAGATAGGATATACCTTTCCGAGGTTTATATTATTAGCGAGAATATTACCGTTAAAGCCGTTTCTAACCTAGAAATATATAATATAAATACTAAAGACCTAGTACTAGGTAAGACTATATTTTATACTAGGTATTTTAATATATTAATTAATCCTTATATTAATAATTTTAAAATTTATTAAACGGTAGTAAGATTCCTATAGGTTAAAATTAATTATATATTCGTACTCTTTACTATTAAGTTGCGCTTTAATATTAAGAAAGAGATTAATAAGAACTACTACGAACGCGGCGAAGTATATAAACTTATAGTTCTTACTAGTTTATATTTTCGCCTAGTTCCTCGTTATTTTAAAATTAATAGTCCGTTTTAATATTAATTAAGTTTTCCTCGTAATTAGTTTACCCTTCCTACCTATCTTTTTTAATTCTTTAGATATAAATAACTTTAATAATTAATCGCTTTAATAATTATTATCTTTATTATTTAATACTACCTTCCGAAGTCGCCTTTATCGTTTTCGTTTTTAGGTTATATATAAATCGCCTTTCCCTTTAATTATAATAGATTTACGACGACGTTTATTTATCTTAAGTTTTATAAAGTAGGGTAGTTTCGTTATTTAAAAATACTTTAATAATTTAAATATAATAATTAAACGTTTAGGGAGAGTAATACGATTAAATAAAAATAATAAAAGGGAAGGAGTACCTTCTTAAGGCGGAGGGGGAAATATTATAAATATTAAAAAATCCTTCGCTATAAAGACTAAACGTAAATTATAAAATTTATAAATCTCGGAGGAAGAATAAGTATTTGATTTAATATATAAATTAACTCGGCTTTATTTTTTATTATACCGAAATCTAAGAAATTCTACTAGCCGGCGAGTAATTAAAAGTAGTAATAAATTATTATAAAGACGTATTCCGTAAAGTCGGTCGTTTTCTAAATTTATAATTTACTCTTTAACTAAGATTATAATAAAGATTAAATAATTAATAAACTCGAATTTAATATTATTACCTAAAGGTCGCGCGGGATTAACTTTAATAAATTTATAAATTATAAACTCGATTACTTCGCCGCCTAATACCGCGCCTTTAGCGACCGTAATATTAAAGTTTTTATTAAATATAAATTAAAGGACCGGCACCGGAGTAATAAATATTATAAAATAAGAAGAGAGAGATTTTAAAAAGTAGTTAAATATAGGGAGTTAAACGAGTTTAAAAGGAAATATAAATATCTTTTTTTTAAAGGCGGCTATATTATTCCGGTAGAATTTTATAATACTTTTTATATATTCTACTCCCTAGGGGGTGTTTACTAGAACTTTAATAAATAAAGAAGGAAAATCGGTTACTAACGTCGCAGCGAATACGAAAGTAGTATTTTTATTACTCTACTTTTTAAAGTTTAAAACCTCGGGATATAATACGAGTTATTTAGTCGTAGTATTTAGTACTAGTTAAAACTCTATCTTTATATAATTAAAACCCTCTCTTATATACTTCTTCGTTTAATTCGTTAGGGCGGTAGTATAATTAAAATTTAATATATTAAAGTAATATCTAATAGACGATATAGTAATATAATACGATAAGAAGTAGGCTTATAAAAAAGAATAAAATATAAGTTTATTAGAAGTAAAGTAATAAATATATTAAACTAACTTAGATTATAAAAATAAGTAAATTATAAATTAGGAAATAAAAGACGGGAGTAGAGACCCTTTACCCAAATTTTAATAAAAAGAAGAGTATAATTTTAAAATAACTCTATTTATAAACTAGTATAATAAAGGTATAATTAAATACGATACGTAACGATGAATTAGGCTGAGTATTATATTATATAAAGTATTTAAAATCCGTTAAGAGTTTACTAATATAGAGTAACTACTTATATCTAATAATTATATTATATAGAATTATATTTAATTACGTAAAGCCTAAAGCTCCCGCCCGGTTATAAAAAACGTAGTATTACTAACCTCTCGATACTTTACCCGTTATCCTTAATTAGACCGCCTGCGTAATTAGGCTTTATAATATTATAATAAATATTACTTATAACGGGCACTTTTATAAAATCTTCTTAAATATACGATTTTTAAAATCTGTCCTCCGTATCTAAATATAGGCTCCTACGAGTTTTTATTTTATTAACGCGTCTTTCGGTTAATACCGGAGGAAAGACCGTTCCTAAAGATAACGATATAAATATAATAAATATTTACGCGACTTTAATGAGGGCGAAAAGTATATAAGTATATATCTTTCCGTTAAAAATAAAGCGCGGGCTCGAGATTAGGAGAAATAATTTAAATATAATTATAGTATAAATAAACGAAAGTTTATTAGGTTAATAAAGTTACAGCGCTCGCGAGGAAAATATTTACGTATTATAACGGACGCTCGCCGACCGCGCTAATTAATATATTAGATAGAATCCTCTAGTAGCTTTAAAAAGGCGGCTAGGATAAATATCTAAATTAATAATATTAAAGAGGCGGTAGGGGCGTTAAGATCGGGAGTAGTTTCTTAATAACGATTACGATAATATAAGAGTAGTAAATATCCTAAATTAGAACCTAGGTTAGAAATCTAAGATAGATTTTATATATTTGATTTTATTAAATAACTATAGGCGATTAATTTATAATATAGGATCGAATATTATATATACTTTAATAAAGATCGGTGTATATCTAAATAACTTAAACGAGACGAGGAATCTAGGCTATATTAATATTATAAAGATATAACTTACGAGCGCGATTAATATATAATAGCTAGTAAGCGCTCGTGAGTAATAAATATTTTTATAAGCGAGTCTAAGAATCTTAAACGGCCGCGAGCGCTTTTAGCGCTTATAAGCGGGCCTAAGCGCTCTAAACAAATTAGAATTCTCGGAGTCGTTTACACTTTTATAGATATATTTAAAATTTAAAATATTATTAATATACTATTTATATTAATTATCTTCGATAATTATAAATTCTCGAATAAACTAGATTTATCTAGATAAAGAGTTATTAGTTACTAGTTATAATAAGCTAGTATAAAAACCGGAGTAAATTTTTATAAAATATAAAAAGTCTAACTAAATTATAAAAGAATTATCGAAAACCTTAAAGACTCAAAAGAGGCCGATATTATAATCGTCGAGTTTAATTAAAAAATATATAATATTTAAATTCTTAATATTTAGTTATATTTAGTCGTTTACTAAATATATTAAATATAGGCGCCTTCGTTAATTAACCGAGGATTTAAAGATAATTTAAACGATAAATATTTTATCGCGGAGGTAGTTATTTAAGATTTCTATTTATATCGCGAATTTATTAATAGCGATTAAATAAATACGGGCTTAAGTAGTAAGATCTTTAAATAAAGATTCGGTAAGTTTAAAGCCGATATATAAATATTAATTATAATTAACTAAAAAAGGCGAGGCTAAAGTATTAAAAGAATTAATATTATTATTAGAAAACTCCGCTCTAAAAAGTTATTTTACCTAATTATCCTATATATAATTAATATATACACGGAGGTAGTATTTTATTATAATATTAAATTATTTAATTTAATTATCCGTTTAAAGATAGTACCCCGTAGATATACGTTAGTTAATTTTAAAATATTTATATAAAATCTTTTAAATTTCCGACGTAAACTAAAATTCTTTATTTGAAATAAAGATATCTAGTAACCTATAGAGCTTCTATATATTCTAATAAAATATATCGTAGGCTTCGTCTACTTCTATCGATATAATTAATACTAGGTACCGTATCTTAGTTAAGCGGTTTATAAAAATTGAAATATACCGATAAATAATTCTTATAAAAGTATAAAATAATAGGGGACCTATATAATTTATCGAGATATCTCTTTAATATTATTATAAAGGCGGTAATAAGCGTAGTTATTTTTAAATATATTAATAAAAAGATTTAATTCTTCGATATATATAATAATACCTAACGAATTATTAAATAATAGTATAGATATTAGGTTATTAATAGACTCGACTAATTAATTCGTAATATTTAATACGACTTAAGTAATTACCCGCGATATTAATATAAACTAACTAGATTAGACGAAGGTATAATTTATTAAAATTTAAAATATACTTCTTTCTTTAAAAATAAACTAAAAACTCTATCTTTATCTTTATATTTAGCGAGGGGAATTCCGCTATAATAATATATTCTAAAATATAGTATTTCTAGGATTTTAAAAGCGAATTAATCGGTTTAATTAATTATATCCTATAACTAATAAATTAGGGTATCGTATAAATCTATATTTAAATTAATAGATTAATCTCTATTTAACTCGGGTTTATAAAATATAAATAAAATTTATAATTCTGGATTAATATTCATATCGAGGTTTATCGGGGTTATATAAATTAATATAAAATATAATTAAAAAAACTAGATAAAAATCTCTTAATCTATTATTAGTATAATTAGAGTAATTAAAACTAAGACTAGGGTCGCTATATTTAGCGATATATTATAAATATAATCTTTAAGGATTTCTAAAGCTAGATTTTTTCTTTTTAATATAATTTAATATTAATATTAATATCTAGAGTCTAATTTATCCCCCTTTTTAAAAAGGTCTCTTAATTAATATATTAATATATTAGGTTTACCGCCTTCTTTACTAGGATAATAAATAATTTTATAATTAAAACGGGATAAAAACTCGCTTTATTCTATTTATTAATAAGATAATACCTTAAATAAAATATTATATTTAAAAACTTTATAATCGAAAATTACCTCGATAAAAAGAGTAAATCCCTTTAATTTAAAATATTATTCCTCGAATACGCGGACGATTATTATAAACTCTTTATTATAGATTTTATAGTTATATTTTATAAAATTATACTTCTTTAAAAAGTAAATTATAAAACGAAGAATATTTAATTATTATATTAGGATAAGACTCCCCTAGATACGTAATTAGATATTTTTATTTTTATTATAATTTTACGGTCGGGGTTAAAATAAATTAAAATAATATTAGAAATAAAAATTTTCTTTAAAATATTAAAAATTAATTAATATCGAGTACTTTATTCGAAGATAATATCTTTTTTAATTAGGGTTATAAATAATATAATAAATTTATTAAATTTATAAATAAAGCGCCGATAGAAGTTAATAAATCCTAGGAAATTTTAAACGTCTTTAATATTGACTAGTTATAATTAATTTAGAATAATATCGATTTTTTTTAAATCTATTTTAATTTCTTTAATAATAATAATTAGTCCTAGATATATAACTTTCTTAATATAAAAATTATATTTAATAATATTTATTTAAAGCCCCGCCTCGCGGAGCTTCTAAAGAATATATTTAATATAGATTTTATACTCTTCCTCGATATCGCTATAAATTAGAATATCGTCGAGATAAACGGTATAAATCTCGTCGAGAAATTTACGAAAAGTATTATTAATATAGTATTAGAATAAAGTAGAGTTATTATATAATTTAAATAATATAATAAAATATTCGAATAAACCGAATCGGGTATAAGATATTATAAATTTTTTATCGCCCTCCTTAATACGGAGGCGATTAAAAATAAATATAATATCTAATTTAAAAAATACCTTAATACGATTTAATTAATTTAAGGTTTTTAAAATTAAAGGTAAAAAAGGTTTTTATTTAAGTATCGGCGGAGTTCTAGAATCTTATTATAATTTATATTATATAAATTAAATAACGAAGGCTATAGCCCTTCTTTAAATTTAATAATATAATTATATAATTAATATAAAAATAAAGTATCAATATCTTTTCTTAAAAAAATATCTAGGAATTTATAATACCGTGTAGGTAAAATTATAATTAGGTTAATATTCTTATTATCTCGATAAATTTAAAGTTTTTTTTAAATAATAACGAAGGTAAAGTAGAGCTCTTTATTTATTTTAAATATAACTCGGTTTTAAATTTAATCGTAAATATTTAATTTAAGATTTTAACTAAAGTAAAGTTTAGATTTATAATATTTAGATTTTTAACGAGGTTAAATATTTAGAGTCGAGATTTCTTCTAGAATACCTAAAAATTAATCGATTTCTATAAATAATAAATTAAATATAGTTTACTCGTTAAGTTTAACGAAATAAATAAATAATTAAAATCTTATCTCTTATATATTAAGAGTAACTAGGTACTAGGTTCGTTATTCTTAATATTAAAACTTAAAACGAAGCGAGGCTAGGTTATAATATTTAATTTTAAGTATTTTTCCTTATTTAATAATAATAACGATATAGTTATATTCGTTATTATAACTAGTTTTTATAAAAATAAATAGTTAGGACTAAGATAAAGAATACTTCTTTTAAATCTAGATTTTCTATTAATAAATCTAGAACTAGGGTAATTCTTCTTAAATCTAGATTTATTACTAATAAATCTAGAACTAGGTTAACTCCTTTTAAATCCTAGATTATTTTATATAAATACTAGGCTAGACTAGGGACTAGGTTAATTTTTCTTAAATCAAAATTTATTTACTATAAATTTAGAATTAGATATATTATTAATAAACCTGAAACTAAAATAACTTTTCTCGAATCGGAATTAATTATTTAATAATAACGTTATCGTTTATAAATAATAACGGCTCTTTATATACTAGCGACTCTTTTTAAATCGGGGCTTACTCTACACGGATATTAAATAAAACTAAAAATTAGGATTCTTAAATCTAGAAATTTTCTTAAAGTATAAAAAAGAGTTTATTTTCCACGAAGATTTTTATAAAACTAAGAGTATAATTTCTTAAATAAAAATAAAAGACGAAGATTAAAAGATTATTAAAGAAATCAGTAGTAACTCTATAACGGTAGAGATATAATAAACCGATTACGACGGGGTATTAATTAAATTTAATAATAAAAAAGATTATTCGTTTTTAATAATTATAAATATTTAAAATTACTTCTATAATATAAATAATACGTCCTATAACGGTAGGTATATTATTAAAGAGTTAAATAATATAAAGATAACGAAGAAAACGAAGGGGTAAATATTAAATATATATAAAATTATAATCGATGAAAAGATAGCCTAATATATTAATATTAATTAAAGTTTTAATTTAAATTCGGAACTAGTTATTCCGTAGTTTATAAAAAATAATTATATATTTATTACGGAATATAGGGTCGGATTTAAAAAACTATATAATAAATTAAAGCGAAAATTTAATTAATAAATTAAACGATATAACCGATAAATAAGAAGGTATATATAGGGTTCTAGGTATTTATAATCTTAATATATAACTTTATACTAGGACTATTCTTTTTCCGTATTTAAAATAACTCCTCTTATAATACTCTCGTCGTCGTCGATTATAATTATAATATTAGATCGGAGGCTAACTAATTTAATCAAATAAGTCTTTATATTATATTTAAGTAATTTATAATAAAAGTAAAATCTTTATTTTTTATAAATAACTTTAATAGCCGGGGTTTTTATTAATTTACTTTTAATAATAATTTAGGTCGAATCGAGATTTATTAACTCCCTAAATAAAAGAGTAGGAGTTAATATAATAATATAAATAAAAATATTTATTATATTAAAGCGAGCTATAAGAGTAGAATTTAATAAAGATACTTATAATAAATCTCCTTAAAATTTATTTTATTTTAGTAGGAGTAGTACTCTAACGAGATAAATAATACTTAATTTATTAAAGTTCTTAATCGATTTCGGAGTATATACGGATATATTTATCGAAGATATATAATCGTTAATTATTAAATCTCCTCTAGGAGATAGAGGCCTATTAGGTAATATAATTAATATTATATTTTATAATATTAATTAAGAATTCGTTCTTTATTTAAGAATATTTCTTTATTTAAGAAACGAGGTTAAAATACTCGTTAAAAAATATAAGACTTTATTTAAATTCCTAGATATAATTCCGAGTACCTTCCTATTTAAACAAGTTATTATATATTTTTCTTGATTTCTTTCGCTAATTAATAAAGCTAGTTAAAATATAGAGACTTTTCTTTTAATAATAATTTATTAAATTAAAAGTCTTTTACCGATAATTAATTTAAATTCTATATAAACGATTTTATTAATATTAGTAAAGTAACGATTAAAATTAATATATATCCGTTATATTAATATTTATTTTTAAATATCTAATTTATCTTAGTCCCCTTTATATTCCGAGATATCTAGGAGTTTTTCGGATCTAGGATATATTCGAGCTCGTAAAAAAATTAATTATTAAATATTTAAGAAAAAAAACGAGCGTAGGCCTATAATAATAATATTATTAAGAGTATTTTTATCGAATACCTAGGGTAAAGGCTAAAGTATAATTTAAGTTATAATAAATACGACCTAGGCTATTACCTAAATAATAATATAAACTAGGGATTATATATCTAGCGTAGGAGGAGGAGAAAGAAGTATAAATAAAGATAAAATATCGAATAAAGAATTACTCTCGATTTAAATATATAAGTAATCGAAGGTATTTAGGAAATTAATAAAATTATTCTAAACTTCGGCGAGGAATTATTATACGCGGTCTTCGAGGTTAAAGAGTTAATCCTCTATAATAATTATCTTAATACTAAAGAGTACTAATTAAATAATTAATCTTTTATAATATTAAGGGACGGGGTTAATTTCTAGATATTTATTAAATTATAAACTAGGTTTATTAAACTATAACTTAATTATAATATAAGAGTAGGTTAAGATAAAAGATAAAGAATAAAAATTAGAGTAGAGCTAACTATTATCTAAATAGGAATTAATATATAAAGTATTTATTTATTTTCTATCCCGATTATATTAAAATAGGAATAGGGAAATTAGTTTAGATTTAAATTAAATCTAAAATAAATTAAATTAGGCTAAAGTCAATAAAGCTATATTATAATAAAATAAGAATATAATCTAGTATTTTTTTCGCCTATAAAATAGACTCGTCTTTAGAAAATATAAAAAAAGAAATTAAAAGAAGTTAAAATAATATTAATAAAATAAACTCGTCTTTAGAAAATATAAAAAAAGAAATTAAAAGAAACTAAAATAATATTAATAAAATAAACTCGTCTTTAGAAAATATAAAAAAGGAAATTAAAAGAAGCTAAAATAATATTAATAAAATAAACTCGTTTTTAAACCGAAGTTAAATTATTAGAAAAAAAAGAAGAAAAAATTATCGAAGGCGAGTTAAAAAATATTACCGAGTTAAAAAAGAGTAAAGAGGTCGACGGTATTAATCTTAAGTCTAACGACTTTTTATTTAATATATCCTTAAAGTAATTATAATTTAAAGATAAATTCGATTAATTAATCGTATTTTTTTATTTTAAATAAAATCTTTATAAGAGATCTAGGTAATTCTTAAAATTCGTATTTAACTCCTAAATATTCTCCGACTCATTATAATCTTTTTATTTAACGAGGTAGTCTTAACTTTATTATTTTAAAAACTTTTTAACCTCGAACTCTATTTCTTTTTTTATTTAAAAATAAAAAGTATTCTATAAAAATATTAAGGAGTCTACTAACTTTAATAAAAAAATATTAAATATTAAATATATTTTAACGTCGGTTAGAAGGTTAAGTTTATAATTAACTAATTCCGTTTAGTCTTCTTAATTAAAAATAGTCCGATTTTAATATAATCTAGTTTTTTATTTAGTCCCCTACTTTTTATATTTTTTATTAGAAGGTATATTTTATCCCCCTCTTTTAACTAAAAATACTCTTTTCGATATTTATTAATTATTATCTTGATTCGAGTATTTATTAATTTAATTCAGGTCTATAAATTTTTATATAGAGTCTTTATATTAATTATATAATTTAAAACTTTCTAAATATTTAGTCCGTCTTTAAGTTATAATAATATATTCGTATATTTCCCGTAATTTATAAAGAACGGTATAAATTTAATTATATTAAGCTAGCCGTTATTAAACGCTAGTTAAATTATTAATAAAAGTTTTATTTAATCGTTTTACTTCTTATTAATATAATATTTTAAATATATCTCTATCGTTTAGTTTATTTATTCGGTTTATCCGTTTATCTATAGGTAATATATAGTCGATATTCGTAATTTAATTTTAATAGCGTTAATAAACGTTCTTTAATAATTAGATATAAATTATTTATCTCGGTTAAAGATTATCGACTTTAGGATATTATAATCTCGAATTAATCGATCGAGTAATATAAAGATAATTTATTCTACTTTATATATTTCTTTTATTAATATTATTATAATATATTTATTAAATTTATTAAATTTATTATAGATAATAATAACGGAGTCGAAGATTTTATTTATAATAAGGTCCTTTGTAAAAAATCTTTAATAACGAAGTTTATAATAATATCGTTTTATAGTATATTTAGTATTAGAGTGAATTAGATTTAATTAGATTTAATATACCTTATAGATTTATTCTATTAGTATTAGATATATTCTTTAATATATTTCTTAATATACGATCGTAAACCTAGTACGTCGTACTCTTTATATAGTTTCAATAATTCTAGGGTATCCTTAAATTAAGTTATTATAATAATCGCGGATAATTTCTATAAATTATCCTTTAAGAAGATAGGTTTTCTTATTATATTCTAATAATTTAACCTACGGTTATTAACTTCTTAATATTTTAATTAAAATATCGTTTTTATATTTCCCTCGAATAATATTAATAATTTCGGGGATTAAGATATATAGTATTATTATTAGTTATTATATTAGGACTAGCGACTTATTTTATTATGAAATAAAGATTAATTATATTACTACGTTCTTTTCTTCTATATAGTCCTTTCGTTTATTAAATACGTCGGCGGAACCGTTATCTTTTCCTAGAGTATAGAAGATTTTGAATTTATATTATTTTAATTATTCGGATTATCTAACTTATCTTCGATTTAATTATTTAGTAATAGTGAAGTTAAGAAGGTTCTTATAGTCTATAAAGATAATAAGATCTAAATAATTTTCTATATATACTCTTTATTATTCTAGTATTAATATAACTATTAGTAATTCTTTATTATAAATATTATAGTTCTATTTTATTAATAATATCTTTCGTAAATAATATATTATAGGGTACTATTTATTATCTCTTTATTAAAGTATATAAGTTTTTATTATAAGATTTAAAATATTAATTTTAATTCGCGCTAATTTATTATTTCGAAAGGAATATAGTACCGGCGGCTTTTTATATACTTCTTTAAATATATTAAAAGATTGTTATTATTCTTCTCTTTATTAAAAAATAGTATCTTTCTTCGTAATATCCGTTAATAATAAGGCTTTTTTAGAGTAGTCTTTAATAAATCTTTTATTAAAGTTTATAGATCCTAAGAAACTCTATACCGTTTTAATATTATATAATATAAGTTATTCTTCGATACTCTTAATCTTTTTAGAGTTTATATAAATACCTTTAATATTGACTATAAAACTAAGGAATTCGATTAATTTTTTATAAGATTCGTACTTCTCTAGCTTAAAGAGAAGTCTAGTTAATAAAAAATAAATTAAGATATCCTATATATATTAAATATATTCTTCCTTATTAGTAGAGTAGATTAAAATATTATTAAAGTACGTGATTATCGTTATATCTAGGTATATTTATATAATATTATTAATTAATATTTAGTAGGTTACTAGTGCGTTAATAAATCCGAAGGGTATTATTAAATATTCGTAGTAATTATATTTAGTTCTAAAGGTAGTTTTTTATTCCTCGTCTTTTTTTATTCGAATTAGATTATACGCGCCTCGAAGATTTAATTATATAAAGATTTTTATTAGTATGAATCGATCTTATAATTCGCTAATATTTAGTAGAGAGTACCGATTCTTTACCGTAATATCGTTTAATTTTCGGTAGTTTATATATAATTGTAAACTTCTATTCTTTTTTATTATAAACAAGATTAGATAATTTACTACTAATTTAAATTCTTAAATAAATCTTTTTTTAAGATTCTTATCGATATACCCGCGAAATACTCTGAATTCTTTTTCTAATAAAGTATAAATAAGTCTAAATATCGATTATTTATCTAATTCGAGTTCGATTTTATAATACTATAATTAATATTTAAATAATACTTTTATAGTTATCTTTTCCTTAAAAAGATACTTTTATTATAAATACTTTTTAGAGATATTAGGAGGTTCGTTTTTACTTCTAAAAGCTCTAATTTATTCGCCTTATTAACTTCTTTAATTACTATATATCGAGTTAGATCCTTATATAAAGTTACCCTTCTCCGAAGATAAAATACTATAGGCTTCGACTAGGTTACGATTCGATTTTTTATTTATAATTATCCTTTATAAATATATAAATATTATATTAATAATATCTTTAATACACGGAAATATAAATACTCCTTTCTTTTAATTAATTATTAGATTATATTTCTTTAACTAAAATATCCTTAGAATAATATAATAAATAGTTTTTAATTATATCGAAGGTAATTTCCTTATAGTAATATTAAATAATAATTAATAGTAGGAATATCTCTTTATTTATTCTTTTTATTAATAGTTTTAACTCGTTAGTTAATTAAAGTTTTTTTTTTTTTTCTAAATTAATAAATTAGTTATTTAAGTTATTATTCGAGATATAAAGTTATTAGTCGCTCTTAAATCTATTATTATAACGACCTTATATCCGTTAACTTTTACTGGTATTTATATATATATATTATATTAAACCGAGTATAAATATAGTTCTAAAGTTAATATATTAATCTTTTTATATTTTTCTTTAATATAAGGGACTAGTCTTTTCTCGACGAAAATAAAAATTTATAATATTTATTAAACTCGAAGTATCTTTTATATCCTTCGGTTAAATAATAATATTATTTACTTTAATTATAACTTTTTAATTCTTTATTATAACCCGTCTAGTTTCGTAATTATAATTATTAGTTTTTATTATAATCTAGGAAGACTTAATTCTCTTTTATTTTAATTAAATATTATAAATAATTATCCCTAGCGTAGTTATTCTACTAATTATAATTATATCCTAGTTTTATAATATATCTTCGCTCTCTTAAGTTATCGTAATAATATTTATAGTATTTATTAATATATACCGACTAGTATATCTCCCCGTATCGTAGGTAATATTTATTATAAATATAATTAATTCTAGAGGGTTATTTTTTCTCTTTTTTCTTTTCTTCGGGTTTCTCTTTTAATACGATAAATTAGATTTTAGAATTATCGAGGTAGTCTACTACCTAAAGTCATTTTTTAGAATCTATCATATTTTATTTTTATTTTTATCCTTTCTTTAAGTCCTTCCTTAGAGTTTTATTATTATTATTATTTAATTCTTCGAGTTTTTAAATTCTTTAAGCGATTTTTTCTTTGATATCTTTTTACTTTTCTAGTAAATTATTAAATTTATTATTATTTTATATTAGATCTTTAGGGGACTCGGTTATATTATTTAATATCTCCTTTTTAACTATATTTAACTATTATCGATTTATTATATTTTTCGAATAATAGTTCCTAGCGATATAGCCCGGCTTATTATAATAATAATAATTTATTATTATTTTTCCTTTATATTATTATTTACCCTTTTTTTAAAATCCTTTTATAGGTCTCTTTTTAGTAAAATCGAGTTCTATTAATATATAATTATATAGGTTAAGTTTCTCGCGGCGGTAATAATTAACCGAATTATATTTATTATTATAAACTCTTAAGTGTCTTTATCCGTTAATTCCTTCGTTATAATATTTCTCTATTATATATTTATATAGTTTATCGTCGATTATAATTATTTATTCTATAATTATATCGAGGTCTTAAATATCGGCTTTTATTTATATAAGTTTATTCTTAATATTATTTTTTAATCCTCGTTAATATATTATTATAAAAGTAGTATCGTCCTAGTCCGTTAATATTATATAATATTAAAATTATACCGAGTAATCGAATATAAATCTTCGCTATCTTAAATATTAAATAATACGAACTATTATATTACTCTCGTTAGAAAGTTTAAATATAGAACGAATTTTAGTTTTAAATCGAGAGAAATTCTCTATCTAAAACTTTATTATTAAATTATCGATATTATTTAATACTTTTATATAGTATTTTAAATATAGTTTAATTTATTTCTACGCGTTACCTCTTATATAAATAATAATAAAGATCGTTTATTTATTAATTAATATAATACTCTCGTTAAAGGCGAAGAATAATTAAAATTAAATAAATTAATCATTAAGTTTTTTATACTCTTTATAATATTAATTTAAGCGGGAGACTTTAATATAGTCCCCGTCGTTTATAATATTACGTCTTCTAGTATTATTTTAAGTATTTAAGGCTAGGGTCTTTATTAATCCTAAAGTATTTATCCTAAAGATATTTAAAATATTAAGGCTCTCCGTTTAATATTTTAGTATAATATCGATAGGACCTAGATTAGTACTTTTAGAGAGGAGTATTAAGGATTAATAAATAATAGTCTTTATATAAATAATTAAATATAACTAGATAAGTTTAATAAATTTAATTAATAGTTCAATAAACGTTTATATTTAGAATTTATAATTGAAAATCTTAAAGGAAGTTAAATACGAAGCTCCTATTTATTAGAAAGTATATTATTTATATAATAGAAGGAAATCGTACTAAAAGTAATATATTTACTCTATTTATTTTATAATTATAGTAAATAATTATTTACTCTACTTACTCTATAATTATAATAAATAGTTATTTACTCTATTTACTTAGTAATTATAGTAAATAATTATATTTATTAGTATTTATTTTACCCCTTTACCGGGTAATCCTAATATTATATAATATTCGTAATATATATTTACCTACGCGATAAACTAGTTTTAATAGTATAGTAACCGGCTTAACTACGTTAGTTATTCTAGATATTTTAAAATATAACCTTGTAATTATTTATAAAGTTTTTAAAATATAGATATTTAAATTTAAAAATAAATTTAGAGGTAGATTAGAGATAAATTTAGAAATAAATTTAAAACGTATTTTGTACTCTATAATTCTATATAAATATTATATTAATATATAAAAATAAAGAAAGAAATAAGTCTTAATATTTATTAAATAATACTTTAAGATAACGAGTAGAGCTCGAGTATTAATTCTTTTTTAATTTAATCTTTACTTAATAATAAGACTATTATAAAATTAATATATAATAAATTTTTATATAAAGTCGTTTCTTATATCTCTAAAGTTAAGTGGAAAAAAAGAGAAAAATTAAATTAAATTCTTATATCTACCCGACGACGTATAAAGCTCGGTAGTAAATTTTATATTATCTTTAACTACTTTTATTCTAATTCTAATATTAATTTTATTAACGAAAATATTTAGAGAAATTGAAAAATATTAGAAGACTTTTGATTATTAATTCTAAAAGTACTCTTTCTATATTTAATCCGCGAGATTTATTACTAAGATTTTTTTAAAAATATATAATTTTAGAATAATATATTTAGCGCTTTATAAATAACTATAGAAAATTATTTAATATATATATTCTTTAAAAAAATATTTTTTATAATATCCTTAAATAACTAAAATCTAATTTATTTAATAATTAATTTATATATTATTTTATAAATAAAAGATATTAGATTATTAAAAATCTTAATAAAATTATTAAACGAGTAATTAAATATTAATAATTAAAACGAGATAGAGTTTCGTTAAGAGATAAGATTTTAATTAAAATTTAATATAAAGATTAATATAATTTTATACGCGGAGGATATTAATTATCTAAATCGAGGGTAATAAAAAGATTAATCGATTTAATCGCGTTATTAAAACTTAATATATTTAAATTATTCTATTATTATTATATAAATAGTCTCAAAAAATACGCGTATATATAATATATTAATAAATATAAATATTAATATAATTAATAAAACTCTATTACGTCGGTAAAACGAAAAGTGGCTCGATCGTGGTTTAGGGCGCTCGACGGGCGCCCCGGGAGCCTCTAACGCGATACTTATCTACCGACTTAAGGTGCGCCCGAGGCATGCAGCCAGGGGGCCTAGGGCCACTCGGGCGCATACCGAGCAAGCCTAAAACCGCCACTAACGGGCGCTAAATTAGGGGTGCGCCACCAACTTTGACCCCCGTCCATGGCCCCTGTTCATGGCCATGGCCCTATTCCATTCATGGCCATGGCCCCATTCCATTCATGGCCATGGCGCATTCCATCCATGGCCATGGTCCTGTCGCTGTCGTACCCCCATAACTATCACTGTCGCACCCCCAAACCCCTGGCGCATGCACCGGCGCATGGCCTGCGCAACACCCCCGCGAGGATTTCGCCTGAATCGATCGAGTCCGGGGATCAAAACTTGCTGGCGTTAGGGGTCGTTCCGGGGGGTCGCTACCGTCGATAGGGGCGATCACAGAACATTAAAATTTTAGGTGGTAAATTAT
>JAABUS010002426.1_pt1 | contig 35365 bp, 38 predicted proteins | sample 5560161 | NCBI WGS metagenome assembly JAABUS01 (sample SAMN10711885, study PRJNA513376) | rock metagenome | isolation source: Antarctica rocks | place: Antarctica: Victoria Land, Trio Nunatak nord | collected 2016-01-04 | reverse complement strand
AGTCCTTCAGCGTGGCCAACCCCCGGGCCCGGCTCTTCCCCGACTCCCAGCCCGACCCCGCCCGGCACGTCACCCACCCCCACGCCGTCCCCGATCATCAGCTGGGTGGCCACGGGCGACCAGTACACCTCGTGCAAGGTCATCGGCTCGAGTACCCCCTGCGCCAAAGACACCGTAGCGCACCGCGTCAGTGCCTCCTGGAACTACCAGACTACCTACACGACGACCGCCCTCAGTGCCGGCACCTACAACCTGACCCTCGGATACCAGAACGTGTCCGGCAGTTTGCCGGCGGGATATGCTTACAATGTGAAGCTGCGTATCAACGGTGGCACCGCCATCCCGTTGAACCTCGACGGAACGAAGAACACCTACACTATTTCCAACCTGGCCCTCTCTGGCGCCAGCACCCTGAGTCTCGAGTGGACCAACGACTACTACGACGGTACCAACGACGCTAACCTGGCGATCAATTCCCTGTCGCTCGGCACATGAGGCGAGTCGGCCTTGCCATCGCTGCCTGTCTCGTCGGCACCCTGATCGGCCTCGGTCAGCCATCCGGCCCGGCTAAAGCCGCCCCCGCCTCCAGCTGGCAGATGCCCTGCTTCGCGGGTGGTTCGCCCAACTACCAGTTCGGTCGCTATGTCTCCGGCTGGGGGTACCACACCGGCGAGGACATTTGCCATGACGCGAACATCCCGGTCTACGCCCCGGCCAACGGGGTCGTCGTCTACTCCGGGCGCACGCCGGATTCGTACCGCTGGGGTAACCTGATTTTAATCGAACACACCGATAACGCGGGCAATCGGACCGTCTCGCTCTTCGGGCACCTTGGCGACAACCGCCAGGCCTTCGCCGGCCAGACCGTCGTCAAGGGACAGCGCATCGGCTACACCGGTCCGGATTACACCGCCGCCAACGGCAACTGGGGCGCCCACCTGCACTTCGGAATCCATCCCGGCGGTTACGGTGCGCCCGTCGGCGCCTACGCTGCTTGGATCCACGGGTACTCGAGTTCGACCTCCTATGACGGTTGGGTGCCGCCGTCCGCTCACGTCCAGGCTCGCCTGACCGCCTACGATTACCTCGCCGAGAGCATCGACGGACAGGGTGCGATGTACAACCAAGGTACGAGTCAGGTCGTCTTTAAGATCCGTAATACCGGCGCCTACCCCTGGTACGCCGACGGCTCCGGGACCGCCAATCCGATGCGGCTCGGTACGGACGGCCCCCGTGACCGCGCCTCACCCTTCGCCGGTGGCACCGGCTGGGTCGGCAATACCCGCCTGAAGATGCAGGCTGATACGCCTTCCGGCGGCCTGGCCACCTTTACGGCGACCTTCGCCTCGAACCGCGTCGCCGGCCACTACACCGAGTGCTTCACGCCGGTCGCCGAAGGGGCGACCTGGTTGCCCGCCTACGGGATGTGTCTCGGCATCGACGTCTTGCCGCCGTCCTACCGCGCCGCTTTCCACAACCAGCTGATCACGACGAACTCCGACCCGAACAACCTCGGCGGCACCACCGACCAGGGCAATTACCTGATGCCCGGCCAGAAGCTGAACGTCAAGCTGATCCTGAAAAACGTCGGCGAACTGACCTGGGATCCGAACGGGCCTAACCCGCCGCGCCTCGGCACGAGCAATCCGCTCGACCGCCCCAGCGCCTTCGCCACCGGCGGCGACGGGTCGATTCCTTCGAATGAAAACTGGCCGGCCTACAACCGCTCCTCGAACTTGGACGGTAAGTATAATCCGACGACCAACCTGGTCACTCCCGCCGGACCGGTCGCGACCGGCGAATACGGCGTCTTCTCCTTCACGGTGACCGCGCCCCAAGCCGGCGGCAGCTACAACGAATACTTCCGCCCGATCGCCGAGGGCCATAGTTGGATGCCGGACCTCGGCATCTACCTCCCCTTCCGCGTACTGCCAACGGGCGATCACCACCAGTACGTCACGCAGAGCGGCCCGATCACGGTCGGGTCGGGGACGACTACCGCCAGCGCCTCGCTGCAGGTACGGAACACCGGACGAAACGCCTGGCCGATCGGAGGCAACCTGCGGCTCGGTACCGACCGGCCGATGGATAACCAATATGGGTTCTCAACGCTCTCCGGGGCTAATCCATGGGTAAGCGCCACCCGTCCCTCGTCCGTCGACGCCAACGTCACCTCGCCCGGCAAGCAAACGATCGATCCCGGCGAAGTCGCCCGCTTCGATTTCACCCTGACGATTCCGCCCAACGCCCCGGTCGGCTCGTATCCGTTATATGTCCGGCCGGTCCGCGAGGGCGTCAGCTGGTTAGAAGACTACGGCATCTACTTCCCGGTCACCGTTACGGCAGCGCCCTATAGCTACCAGTTCCAGAAGCAGGTGATTCCCCAGACGTCGACGACCCAAGGAGGCACTACGCTGGTCAAGATCGCCCTCAAGAACACCGGTCGCACCGCTTGGCCAGCCGCCGGAGCCGGTGCCGTCCGGCTCGGCACGGAGCGCCCCAAGGACCGGACCTCGAGCTTTTATGAGAGCGCCACGGGGGATCCGTGGCTGAACACCAGCCGCGCCAGCGCCATCGACGGCCAGGTGGTCGACCTGGCCACCCTGGCGACCGTCCCCGCGACCCAGATCAGCCCGGGCGAGACCGCCCTCTTTTCCTTCACGATGAAGGCGAATGCCGCGCCGGGCACGTACAACGAGTACTTCAACCTGGTCGCCGAGGGCGTCCAGTGGATGACCGACATCGGCCTGTTCATCCCGCAGACGATTACTAGCGCCTCACTGACCGGCACCCAAACCCAGTCTGCACCCACGCCGACGGCTACCGTGACGCCCAGCTTCCTGCCGAGTGCCAGTCCCACCCTGTAAAGCTTCTGGATGACCCACTCGGCGCGGATAGCCTCCGGGACTGTCCCTGAATTGGGGGTTCTCGAGAGTTCGGGCGCCTCCCGTCACGTCTGGCTGCGGCCGCGAATCGCCTTCATCGGGCCGGTCGCCTTTTCGGTAACCTTGAACTCCAGGTATTTCCCGAAGATCAGGCGGGTCTGTGACTCGATCGCCGGAAAGGACGAGAAGAGGATCGTCGTCACCGGCATCCACGCCCACTGGGCGAGCATCCAGATGCGCCGCCGCGGGTGGTAATGCGCAGGCTTCGGCGGCAGGAGGAGCATCGAGATGAAAATCGTCACCACCATCCCGACCAGGGCGAGCGTCAAGATCAAGCTGGCGGTCGGCGCCAGCGTCTGCCCCAGCAACGATTCGCGAAAATCCGGCGAGACGACCGTCGGCAGCAGGCCGACGAAGGTAATCAGGATCGGCGCCGTCGCCCAGGAGATGTGGCCTTCCAAGAAGCGGCCGATCTGGGCCAACTTGTTCGGCCACGAAATCCGTTTATCACGCCAGGAGTTGATGACGATGTAGGGAAAGTCGGAGGCGCCGTAGGCCCAGCGACGGAGCTGGAGATACTGGGCGCGCAGAGTCTGCGGGTAGGTGTCACCGAGCACCGCGTCCTGGTAGACCGGCACGTAAATCGGCGTGACGTAGTGCTCGCCGTGGTAACGGAAATACGTCCGCCAGTACTGCTGACCGTCCTCGACGATCGTGTCGACGGACCAGAAGTCGGTGTCGACGATCGTACGCAAGCTTTGCGAGTGCGCCGCGAAGTTCCGCAAGCGGTAATTCTGGGTCGCCTCCTTCATATGGAAGAACGAGGAGCCGGTCGCGATCACGCGGTTGATCGCCGTCGTATCCCAGAGGTTGTTGTGGAAAAGCGGTGTCGGTTGGAAAGTGACGTGTTTGCGGTCCGGACTGAGCATGTAGGCATACGTCAGCGCGGCGAAGTATTGCGGATGCGGCCGGTGGTCGGCGTCGAGCGTCGTCACCAGGACGTGTTCGTAGGGAATCTTCAGCTTGTCGATTTCCTTGATCGCCTGACGGCCCGCCCAGGAAATGTTGGAGCCCTTCCCTTTGGTCTCGCCGACAATGCCGTCGGGGTGTTCGGTGACGATCAACTTAGCGAATTTCCGGCCGTACTCTTTCTTGAGCGCCCGCGCGTTCTCCCGCGCCCGCTTGGCGTCGCGTCCTTCCGTCGCCAGGACGACGATCAGGCGCTCCTTGGCATACTCGCTGGCGGCCAGCGCTTCGAAGCTCGGTCGAAGCGTGTCGAGTTCCTCGGTGTAGGTGGCGACGAAGACGAGGTGATAAATTTCGTCGGCCGGGATGAATTCCTGCCTGTCATGCAGCGCCGCTTGGATGTCTTTCAGTTCGTCGCGCAGCTGACGATACTCCTGCTGCCGCGCGCGGTTGACGAGCATCTGCCGCAGATTCCAGAGCGCCAACCGAAAGCCGCGGCGATCCCCCGTCAGGCCGGCGATCGCGCGCCGCAGCGCCAGTTCGTAGGTGTCGATGCTGCGCGTCAGGAACTTCAGGCGCTCGCTCCATTCGATCCGCGTATCGCGTTTCAGGTAGCGGTAGGCACGGATCAGCGAGTGGGACATCGAGAACGATTTGAGCAACCAGTAGACGTCGAAGATCAGGATGAAGTAAGCGACGTAGACCGGCGCCGCGAAGGAGAGGATCACCGATAAAAGGAGCAGGCTCCAGGTGAGCGCCCCCGGGACGATTTCCAGGGCCCGCCAGACGTCATCCGGCACCGACAGGCGGGTGGCGTGGGAGGACACCGGCGGGTCGGTAAAGGCGGGGCTCGCAGTATAGCGCTTCACTTGCGCGGGCGTTAGGTCGGGCATCCGTCCTATTTTACCGTATCCGAGGTTTTATCGCGCGCCGCCGTGGCCCCGGTCATCGTTATGCTAACCATCTACCCTTCGACTAAGGCTGTAAATCTAGCCTCTGACCGATTATTCAAATCGCGGGAGTACCTTGCCGTCGCTCCTCGACGATCCGCTTCACGTTCTCTAATTCCTTTTTCATCCAATCCAATTGCTCGGCGTATGCTTCGTCGCTGTCGCCGCTCGCTTGAAAGTTGGTCATCACGAGCTCAGCCCCCTCACCATTCGGTACCACGCGGTACGGAATGAAGACCTGCTCGCCGGAGGGCAACGTCACCGTACTATCAAGGAGTCCCCGATCACGCTCAAAGTCCGGCTCGAGGAGTACTGGGCCTTGCGGAGAGTAAATGATCCAAGAATCACCGTCACCCTTCCTGACGGACTCGGCGAAGTCCGTAAATTCAGGCCAGTTACGGATGTCGGCCATGTAATCAAACACCTCTTCCGGTGTCGCAAGGATAGTGGCAGATAAGGTATCCGAGCGGAGCACTTTCGGCTCGGCTTCGATTCGCTCGGGGGTTTCTGCTCCCCAACCTTCAGCACCTTCTGTGGGATTCTCAGGCATAGATTTTACCACTTAGTTCAATACAATAGCACGGTTGTGGTATTTCCGCAATCCCTACAACGATGCCCTACTAGCCCAGTAGAGGATGCTCGAACTGAGAGGCTAACGGAAGTCCCTGGCAGTTTGCTTTGCCTCTTGATGTGTCTCACCTTCACACACATAGTAGGACCAGTGGCTGCCGTGCAATTGAAATAGCCTGTTTTGATTTGGGTCCATTGCCACTTTATCGGCAATCCGAAGCTTCTCCGCTAGCCTTTCCCGGCTCAGGCCAAGTTCCTTTTCCTGGACCCAGAGCCAGCCCAGTAGTGCATAGTCATTCTCATCAAGACCTTCAAGGGTTTGATACCTTTCTGATTCTAAGAGCTCAACTACGGCCTTTAGAGCTCCAAAATACTCCGAAAGATTATAGACACTCGGATAAACATCGAGACTGCGGGGGTCTATCGGTTCCCGGGTCTCAGCTTGCTCGGCTTCGATGCTCTTTTCACCCATAACGTCCTATAGTAGTCCCTGTATTCTTATGGTGTCAAACGTTGAGCGGGTAAGTACACGACGTTAGAACCAGAATACGTGAGTCGTTGCTGGATATTTATCTTCCAGAGCTTGCAGATGCCGAACCCGAACAGCCCACTCCACGTCATACTCTTAACCCAACAGATGTTCCGGATAAAACCCTGCTTCTCCATCCCGGAAATTCGGCGCTGTCATCAGAGTACCCGTCTTCTGGTCTTAACCTCGAGTAAATCATGAGCCGCTTTCTGCAACTCACGCCCCTTTTCTGACAACTGAAGTACTCTGTCTTCTTGGTCGAGATCGAACTCCCCGCCCTCGAAACAGCCCAGCAATGCAAACCACCGCAGGCGATCGTAGGCTCCAAACATGTCCGGATGGTAATCAAGGTACTCCCTGATAACCTCAGGACCCTTCTTGTCACCGGATTCGGCTCCGTCAAAAATCGCCACCAACGATTCAATGTCCGACCGGGACATCCGCTCTGCAGTTTCAATCGCTTGAACGGGAAAATGTTTCTCTGTGGAATTCATAACGGTTTATCCTACCAAACGTTGAGCGGGTAAGGAGAGTCGAACTCCTCTTTCCTGCTTGGGAAGCAGGCGTAATGCCGCTATACGATACCCGCGACAGGATTCAGTCTACCTTACTCGTCGGGAAGGGAGTCCTGAAGGCGAGCCAGGCCTTGCGCGATTTCGACACTGAGATATGCCTCGGTAATGCGTAGATTACGATTGATAATCATCTGGCGTTGTTCTTCCCGTTCCGTGTCTTCGGAAAAACCCGGAACTTTTTGTAAGGACTGCTTGTATACAGCAGCGCATGACTCCGATCCCGAGCCGCAAACGTAGCTAAAGACCGATGCCAGCCTGCCATCCGTTTGGATATCCGACACGCCGCGTATGCCCCTTGCAAGTAATTGCACGAGGCCCGCCACATCTTTCACCCCCGGCCTACCTTCACGTGCTGTCTCTCTGGTTTGTTTGATAAACACATTGGCAACCGCGTCATTCTGGTGTACTACCGCCTCACGAATCACCTCCATCGCCAGGGACGGAGCGCGACGATATAGAGCCAGCGTTGCCCTCGCCAGTTCACTCGGATTCTCCGGTTCACCTTCAAGACAGCTAAGCAACGTCGTACGAGTCTCTTCGGGGTACTCATTGATATAAGCAGTAGCCAACGCTTCTACAAAGTTAACCGGCTTTGCTGAGGATTCTGTGTCGCGTTCTTCGTCCATCTTTTCCTTAGATTAGAGCTTTTCTTTATACCACACTGAAGCGGAAAATTGCTAAATTAACCTACCAGTTTATTTCTTGTCATCCCGACCGGAGGCGAACTCCGTGAGCCGAAGCGGAGGGATCCCTCGGCTTCGCTCGGGATGACAAATACCCGTCATTCCGAAAGGGTAGCGTGGGAGTTGCAACACAAAAGGGACGCAGCGAAAACGATGTTGATTAGGACCGGTGCGATGGTCGAAAGTGCGGTGTAGTCAACGAGGTAAAACCAGAAGCTCCTTCGGTGAGGTCGTCAGGTTTTCAAAACCGGTCTCCGTTACTAATACCAGGTCCTCGATACGCAGCCCGAACTTCCCGGCGAAGTGCAGCCCCGGCTCGATCGTCGTCACCATGCCGACCTCGAATACTTCGTCGCTGGCGTACGAAACATGCGGCCGTTCGTGAATCTCCAAGCCGACGCCGTGCCCCAAGCCATAGGTGAAATAGTCCGCGTACCCCGTTTCCTGCAGATGACCGCGCGCCGCCTCATCCGCTGCCTTCACCGGCGCGCCGGGCTGAATCGCGGCGATCGCTTTTTCCTGGGCCGTCAGCACCGCCTGATATGCCTCCGTAAAGTCCTTCGGTGGCGTACCTAAGCAAACCGTACGACTCATATCTGAGCAATAGCCATCGACCACGCAACCGAAATCAAACAGAATCGCATCGCCGTTTTGCAGCGGGCGCTCCGACGACCGTGCATGCGCCAAGGCGCTGTTGGGCCCGGAAGCGATGATCGGGTCGAAACGATCCGGCATGCGCTCTGCCCCCGCGCACAGTTGCCGATAGATAATTTCAGTCGCCAGGTCGCGCTCGGTCACGCCTTCCTTCACGAGTGGTAAGGTCTCCTCGAAAACCTGGTCGGTAATCGCTTGCGCCTTTCGGATGGTGGCGATTTCGCCGGCGTCCTTAAGCGCCCGCAGGGCGGCCGTCAACCCTTCGACCGGCACGAAGGTAATCTCCGGAAACGCCTCCTCGTAGCGGCGCGCCGTGGCCGACGTCATTACGTCGGCCTGAAAGCCGAGCTTCCCGACGTTCTCAAGCAGCTTGTGGTCGCGTAAAAATTCCGTCAGTTTGCCACGGTAAATCAAGACTTCCGCGTCGGTTACTTGAGTGTGGGCTTGCTCATCGTACCGGCCATCGGTAATCAAGATTGATCGCTCGGCCGTAAGCAACAACAGGCCATTGGACCCGGTAAACGCCGTTGACCAGCGGATGTCCGGAAGGTGAGTAATCAGCAGAAGGTCCACGGATAATTCGGGACGGCGGTCGCGCAGAGTAGCAAGACGAGAATTCACCAGGCTGCCGATTTGCTAACGGTGAGCGCAGTGCCACCTTGTAAGGCGGGGCTCAGGCAAGTCGCCGCGACACGATTCGGACCGTTGCCATACCTGCCTCGGACAGGCAAGCCCGAAGCTCTCCCAAGAGAGTGCGGCCCGTTCCTAGTTGTCGTAGGTAGTTTCATGAGACGAGAACCTATTTCAAAACCCCTTTCTTGTTCGAGGCCAGCCTGGCCGAGAACTCTCTCCGGCTAGTTCTCGCTTCGCGCGAACCAGAACTGGTTGTCGACAATCCGCGTAACCGATTTTTGAAATCAGTTCTGATGAGCCACCTCCCGGATTCGAACCGGGGACCTCTGCTTTACGAAAGCATTGCTCTGGCCAACTGAGCTAAGGTGGCACGTCCCCGATGCGTTCTTTCGCCACCGCAACGGCATCGACTGACGTTTTTCATTATGCCGGATTCCCGCCTGCGCGGGAATGACAGAAGGAGCGCAGGGTGGAAACAGAAATATGAAGATGGGGAAAGGCAGGATGAGACGCACGCCCGAACCTGGCCGCTAGAAACGCGCGCCTCGAAAATGCCCTGGCGGAGTTCATCTCAAGGGGAGTAAGCCGATACGAAATCAGGCTGCCTGCTTGGTGTCGCCGCGACAGGTCGAGGCCGACCACAAGCCTCGACTTTCTTCCCGCGCTTCACGCTGCGCCATCTTGTACGCCGCCTGGTGTTCGTACGATTGGCTTTGATACGTGTACTCATGGGCGTACCCATCGCGGACGAGGGCTAGGTTCACTTCGGTGCCGTCTTCGAGATAGACGTAACGCAACAGCCGGTGGTACTTATCCCGGTCGGAAGCGGCACCGCGCGCTTGGTCCGCGACGACGCGGACGTAGCGGTGCGTCATCAGTTCCCTGCTGCGATGCGACGCTTCCTGGCCGAAGCACTGTACTGGACGGCGCGGATCGACTGTCTCTGGCGTATCGATGCCGAGCAAGCGGATTTTCTCAGAACGTCCGTCGATCTCGGCTTCGATCGTATCGCCATCGTGTACCTTCTCCACATAGACATACCCGGGCTTAGCCTGAACAGGGTGCCGTGTAACCGCCAGCATCACGATGACGAGCGCGGCAAGGGTGGCGGAAATGAGCAGGACGTATCTCATGCGGGTCGTTGAGTTTATATGGTTGATTGCTGAGTTAGCTTGATAGTATCAAATATATGGTTGCTTGTATAGTGGTTTTCATTTCTCGGCCTGCTTTACCCGACGAGCTTGGAAGATGAGGACTAAATCACAGGCCGACTCGCCCACCTGAAAGACAGTCCTTGCGCTCATCCGCCTTTGTGTGGGCTTTTTCGGAAATTCTCGCCCAAGTTCTCGCCCAAGGACAGTCCTTGGGCGCACTTCGGGACGGAGTAGGGCTTGGAAATGGGTCCAGCTGCCTGGCCGCGGTATGATGGAGTCATGCCGAACATCAACGTCAGCGAACGGCGCGTGAAAATCGATTGGCTGCGCGGCCTGATGACCGGCCTTGGCGCCGGTTTGGTCGCCACCGGGTGGGCGCTGCTCTTCGGACTCATCACACGCCGCCCGGAAACCGCCGCCGTCACCTTCGGCAGCTGGCTGGCGCTCGGTTTCGTCTGGGCAGCGTTCTGGCCGGTCGTCAGACGCAAAGGGCTGGTTGTGCCATCTTTGGTCATCGCCATTTTCGGCGCGGTCTTGCAAGGAATCCTGGTCAGTCTCCTGACCCGCGGCTCGCTGGCAGCCTTGATCCTCACGGGTCTCTTTAACTTCGCCTGGTTCATCCGCCAGTACCGTGGCCGATAAGCTCGGCAAGATTGAAATCATCGGGCACCGTGGTAACGGCGCCGGAACCGGCGAAAACACGCTCGCAAACTGTCAGCGCGCTCTTGAACTCGGCGCGACCCGCTTGGAACTCGATCTCAGACTGGAAGGGCAGACTGTCATCACCAGTCATGACTCGCATAAAAAATCCGACACGCTCGCTAATATCCTCGCGAACGTCTCGGTGCCGCTCCTCCTCCACGTCAAGGAAGGACCGAGCTTCGGCTTCTTCCAGCGGGGTTACTACCGTCCGCTGATTGACCGCGTCGTCCCGCTGATCGCCGGTCGTCCCGACATCGTCCTATTATCCTCCGCCCCTGGCGCCCTGACCTACTGCAAGCGGCGCTATCCTCAGGTCAAGACCGCCTTCGCGACGCTCTGGGCCGGCTACGACCTGCACCTGGCCAAACGTTTGGGCGCCTCCGAGTTCGGCTGCTGGCACCGCACCCTGACGTCGCGGGCCGTCCGCTTGGCGCGCCGGAAAGGCGTGGGGATCATCGCCTTCGTCCCGCCGGGCACCAAGGATGCGCGGCGACGGTTGGCCGCGCTCGACATCGACGGAGTAATCGTCGATGACATCAAGCCGTACGTAGCCGCGTTCGGTAGGCTATGATTTGCTGACGGCCATTCCTCGTCGTAAAGAGAGGCTCGGAACGACAGGGAATGATGAATGATTCACGTCATCTTTGTGAGCAAAGGGAGCGAAGATCGTTCTTGGTAAAGCGTTCAAGAAAGGTCCTCGGCCTTCGGCCAAGGACGACGGAGTGGCGCGAGGATAACGAGATGGAAAACGGGATAACGAAGCTCGAGGCAGATGTGACGGAGAGGCTCGTGGTGTCTTCTTCGAGACCAGCGAGAAGTTCGGAATTCGTCCCGCGGCGCCTCCAATCTGGAACTTCTCGGACTGACGCCCTCGAACCAGAAAAGTCAGTAAAAAACATTCACCCACGGGCTTGCCCGTGGGACTCTGCTAAACGACTAGCGACCTAATCGTATCATCTCAAAAACCAGCACTCTCGCCGCATCATTTCCATATGCCATCGACGATGGTACAAGAATTCGGCCGGACAGACCTTGACGTAAGGCACGGAAAGGGCTAAGCTATGCCGCTGTTCAGACTATGGACAGTCCTTAACAACCTGGCTGACTGAAACGTTGGTTGCGGATGTCGGGCGAGTACCGCTCATCGGTCGACCCCCGCAACCAAACAGGAGGAATTAAACTTCACTCACTCGCTTGGGCCTCCTGGCTCACGGCGAAGAAGTAAAACACGACACGTGCTTTCGAGCACGAGGTGGCGGTAAATTGACTGTATCTGACAAAATCGGAAGTCTCGAGTGGCTGTCGGTGTGGGACCTGGGTCCGGTGTGGGCCTTCTGGGCCACCTTCGGCGTGCAGTTCGTGCTGGTCAATGTGCTGATGGCGATCGAGGGTCACTTCGGCCGTGGTCGGTACTTGTCGTTCCTCTATAACAACGGCTTACTCATCCCGCTCTACGTGGCGATGGTGACGGTCGTGCTCCAGAAGGCTGGAGCCAGCGACGCCTGGTACACGCAGACGTGGTGGCACATGCTGTGCCTCTTCGTGCCGGTGGTGATCTGGATCATCATCGACAAACCGAGCTTCACGACGGCACAGTACTTCAGCCCGTCAAAGCTCGGCCACACCCTGACGATGATTCCGATGGGCTACTGGCTCATCGCTCCGGCTCCGGCGTTCTTCGCCACGTTCAAGCCAGTGGTTGCCGTCGCCGTCGTTCTGGCCGCCATTGCTGGCTGCCTCTATGTCTGGGCGACGGACGAGGTGGTCTACCTCACCGACGACAAAGCCGACCCTCACGTCGAGTGGGATTGGTCTGCTTCCGAGGGAACACCACGCTACGTCGAGATCACCAAAAGAGGTATCCGCGGCGGCAACTAACCTCAATGACCCTCCGTGCCTCCCTGACCCCATACCCTGGTCAGGGAGGCCGAAGTGCAAGCGATAGTAGTTCAAACCCACAGACCCCATGGAGGGATTTTCAATGACCGTAAAGCTGGAGAATTACTTCCAGACCACCGCACGGCCCTGGCTCCGGAAAAGCCGGCAGGAGCACACCCTGCACATCTTCCTGGTGAGCTTCGCGTGCTGCACCGCCGGCTGGATCGCAATGATGGTGACGTTCTCGAAGGATTTCTTCCCGGGATACATGTTCGGAACCGGCGTGATGCTCTTCGTTCTCAACCTGCTGATCGCGTCCAAGCGGATTCCGTGGGGAGAAAAAGAAATCGCCAAGCGCAGGCACGATGCCGTCCTCATCGGCTTCGCTTCGTCGTTGGGACCGGTCCTGATCATCTCTCTCGCCACCTAACCTCAATGACCCTCCGTGCCTCCCTGACCCCATACCCTGGTCAGGGAGGCCGAACGTGAGAACCCCCAGCAAGCCCCTAGCGACATGAAAAACCCAAGCGTCGACACCGATCCATGCTCGCGTTTCATGCCCCTCCTCAAAACTCAGTCAGCCAGGTTCCCTTTTCTCAAAGACCCGACCGCACCACGCAGCGCGGTGATTTCGCGTTTCGTCAGCGGCCGGTACTCACCCTCTGCCAGGTCACCGAGTGGTATCTGACCGAAGGCGATCCGGGCCAAGCGAATCACCGGATGGCCGACCGCCTCACCCATCCGACGCACCTGACGGTTGCGTCCTTCGCGAATCGTCAGCTCGATCACGCTCTGCCGACTATCTTGCCGGATGATCAGCACTTCGGCCGGCGCTGTCAGGCCGTCGCCGAGTTCCACGCCGTGCCGCAGTTGCTCGGCCGCCTCCTCCGGAATCAAACCCTCCACCGTCGCCCGATACCGTTTCGGCACCTCGTAGCGCGGGTGGGTCAACGCATTCGCCAGGTCGCCATCGTTGGTGAGGATGATCAAGCCGGTCGTGTCGGCATCGAGACGGCCGACCGGATAAAGCCGGGCTGACGATTCGACTAAATCGACGACGGTACGACGGTCGTGAGTATCCTCCGCCGTCGAGATCACGTCCTCCGGCTTATGGAGCAGCCAATACTCGAACTCCTCCGGCACGACGGCACGGCCGTCGACGGTGACGTTTTCGTCGGTCACCATGAAGGCCGGGTCCGTGACCGTTTCGGCCGCTACCTGCACGCGGCCGGCCCGGACGAGCTCCTCTGATTTACGCCGGGAGGCGACACCAGCCCGAGCGAGAAATTGGTGCAGGTACACGAGGCAATCCTTAAGCGGTCAGTTCGCCGTGTTGCACCAGCGTGCGGCCCCGACAGACGACGGTTTGCGGCCGGCCATACGCCTCCATTCCCTCGAACGAGGACCAACCGGCCTTGGTCTGGTATGGCCCCTTGATCTGATAGGGCTCGTCCGGGTCGAGCTCGACGTAGGTATTCGGTTGGGTAGGTAGGTTGAATATCCGGCGGGGTCGCTCATGCAACAGCTTCACCAGCATGTCCTCCGACAGCTTCCCCTCTTTGATACCGCGGCATACCAAGCCGACCGCCGTCTCCAATCCCGTGACACCGAAGGCCGACGCGTCCGCTTCCTTTTCCTCTTTGGTGTGGGGAGCATGGTCGGTTTCCACCACGTCGATCGTCCCGTCGCGCAGTCCCTCCCAGAGCGCGTCTCGATCTTCCAAAGTGCCGAGTGGCGGCTTCATCACGCCATATCCTTTCAGCCGGGCCACGTCCGACGCGGTGAAATAGAGGTGGTGGGGGCAAACGCCAGCCGTCACTTGCTGCCCGCTCGCCTTAGCGCGCCGCACCAGTTCGACCTCGATCGCTTGAGTGATGTGGCAGACGTGCAGACGTTGGTCGTACAGGCGACCCAGGGCGATCGCCGCCGCCAGTTCGGTCCCCTCGGCATGCACCAGGATCGGTTTCGGACCCGGCCAGGCGGTGAAAATACCCTCCAGTAGCGCCAAGTCCTGGAGTAACAGTTCGCCGACCGTATGGTTACAGTAGATTTTCAGGCCGAAGGCGTGCGGATTAGCCGCCGCCTGCGCAAAGCCTTCGAGGTTGTGACCGTTAGTGCCGTAATGGAAACCGATATCACAGATCGCCTTTTCCTGGGCGAGAGTAATCTTTTCTTCGAGCCGGGCCGGCGTGACAGTCGGGTAGCCCGGGGTATTCGGCATGTCGAGCACCTGGGTGAAGCCGCCAGCGATCGCCGCGCGGCTTCCGGTCCGGAAGTCCTCTTTGTGCGTCGCGCCCGGTTCGCGCAGGTGCACGTGGACATCAATGAATCCTGGATAGCGAGTCAGGGCCATGGACCATCAGTGTAGCAAGCGGCTGTCGGCGCGCGCAAAGACTTGCCAGAGTAAGTTAGATGGTTATGCTAGAAGTTAGTTTTCGTTCCTTCGACACGAGAGGATTCGCACATGTATCCCTATCCGGAATGGGGGCAAGGGCAGGACGTGTCCTGGTCGGATTGCTGGAAGCAATTGAAGCGCTTCCAGCAGAAGCCAGGTTTCTGGGAGGACGCGCTGATGGCCTGCGTCGGCCTGATATTGGGCAGCGTGCCGGTCGATGCCTTGCTCGGCACCTTTCTCTTCGTCCCCGTTAGCTTCCTGCTCACGCTCCTGGTTGTGATCATCGTTTGCTTTCAGGAGTTGCCGCCTGACCCCCCGACCGGCGATGACGATGGTGGCGGACCGCCCGCCCCGAAGCCATCCTCGCCCTCCCCGCCCTCGAACGAAGACCGGCCCGATGACTTCCCTTCCGGGGTTAACGGGCCTTCTTCCCTTGGCTGGTTTTCGGACGCTGTTCCGCGGCACCATCAGGACCGCGCCATTTTTACAATGCAGTGAACTCGCCTGAGCCCACCAAGGCGGGAGTTGAGGAGATGGATCATCGGGTCAAGCCCGACAATGACGAGGGCTGAGGAAACCGCCGAAGATTTGAAGTCACCTTTTATGTAAGGCGATGAGACGCAAATAAGAGTGGAGGGTGACGACTCCGCCCCGGTTGTTTCTGGATACGCTAATCGCGGTAGGCTTTCGGTCAGTGAACGGAGCCGCGATGGCGCCGGTACGGCAAGCCCCTAAGGCCGATAGGCTTTCAGCCAGCGCCAGGAATCGCCGCGGCGTGGCGGGTAGGAAACCGTCAACGCCGTCCGGTAGGTCGCCTTGTCCCCCAAGCTTCGCACCATCAAGTCCGCGGCGTCCCGGCGGGAAACATACGTCAGGATTCCCGATCGCAGCTTCGGCCCGACGTCATACAAGCCCGTCGCCGGACCATTACTGAGCGCCGTCGGCCGGATGATCGTCCAATCGAGATCGGTGCCGCGCGTCAACTCCTCTTGGCGATCCTTCTCTCTGAACAACCAGCGCAGGACGACGCGGAAGGCGAACCGCGCCAGCGGCGTGCACTGTCGCCGGCTCTCACCAGCCCCGATCGCGGTCTCGCAAATCAAGCGCCGGACACCATGTTTCTGTATCGCCGCGATTACGTGATGGGTGCCCTCGGACAAGACGTAGCTGCGGCCGGCCAGCGGCGGACCGATCGCCAGGCGCGTCGGGATGCCGAGGGTGATGATCACCGCCTGCTGGCCACGAATCGCCTGACCGACCGCGGCTGCATCGAGGACGCTGCCGGACACTAAGCGCAGTTTCTGGTGCTTCAGGCCGATTCGCTCCGGGCGGCGCGAAAAGACCGTCGCCGTGTGGCCGGCCGCCAGAGCAGCCTCCGCCGTCGCCTTGCCGATTCCGTGGCTGCCCCCGATGATGATCACCTTCATGAAGCCATCGTACACAATCCGCCCTACCGGAACCTGGATACGGTGACGATGGATACCCCCGAGTCCGCTGAATGTCCCTTGGATACCATCCCGGGAAGGCTTTACATTGGCAATCGCTCCAAACGAAGTCGGTGCTAGGATGGAACCATGGCGCCGGGGCAAGCAGACCGACTCTATCGTGGCCTCCTGCTGGTGGCCGCGGTCTTTTTCGCTTTCGAGTTCCTGCTCCACTTCTTCGGCCTGCCGCTCCTCGAGCACGACGAGATCTTCCTGCCGACCCACGATCGCTACATCGCGCTCTACGGCCTCACCCTCGGCGGCCTCCTGACGCTGCTGGCCACCTCGCACCGCCACGACCAAGCGCTCTATTGGTTCACGATGGTGATGCTCTTCCTCGGCGGATTGAACGCCGTCTGGATTTCCGTGACGGATGGCTATCAAACATACTTCCAAGTAAGCAAACTCGACGGTCAGCTAGGCGTCCTCGGCGTCGGGGTCGTCGTCTGGTATGTGGCCCTGAAAGTCGCCAAGACTCAGGCGGCGCGACGCTAAACGCTCATGGATGGCCGTTTTCCGGGTAGACCTGCCCGCGAGCGACATCAGGGACGGTTAGGTATCAACCGTGAATGGAAAGGCCTCTCCACATGGAAGAGAGCCGCTATGCTGAGGGTGAAGGACGAACTAAACCCAAGACACATCATGCCTCTTGACGGTCCCGCCATATCACCGACCCTACGTCCGGATGACTGAACAGGTACCGCTGGTACCCAAGCCTCGCGGCGGGAGACCATCGGTGCTCACGCAGTACTCAGCAAGCCGTTTGAATCGGTCATGATCCTTCGGTCAGGCTGAGACTCTAAACGAACGATATCGGACCTAGTCAAGCGGTAAATGCTGGTGGGTTGAGACGAACCGGTCCGCGCGCTCCTCCGAGGTCTCCGCCGGTTGACTAATCGAAAACGCGCCATCCGGCAAACGCATCACCTTAGCCGGCAGCGGCAGCATATTGTACCGATCGGTCGCCATCGCGTCTCCGTAAGCCCCCGCCGTCAGTATCGCCAGGTAATCTCCGGCTTCGACTTTCGGCAAGCTGCGGTTTTCCGCAAATATATCACCGGACTCGCACACCCTCCCGGTAATAGTCACTGTTTCGGTTGGAGAATCCGGTTTTCCGACCGCCACGATCTCGTGGTAGGAATCATAGAGGATGACCCTCGCGAAATGACCGAACCCGGAATCGGTCAAGATAAACGTCCGTTCCGGATTCTCCTTCCGTTCGGTGACCCCGACGATCAACGCTCCCGCTTCAGCCACCAAGCGTCGGCCGGGCTCGAACTTGCACTGAAGTTCCGGGTTGCCGTATTCGGCTTTGAATCGCCGGAAGCCGGCCGTGACCTGCCGGCCCAGTTCGGCGATATCTAGCCCTTCGGCACCAGACCGGTTTGGCACCCCGATACCGCCGCCGAAGTCCAGGAAACGTAGGTCGGCAAACTCCCGGGCGGCCGTGAACAGCGCCCCCATCGCTTTGAGACAGTGTTCCGGCTCGGTGTAGTCGGAACCGATGTGCTGGTGGAGGCCGATGATTTTCATTCCTAGTTGGTCAGCACGGGTTCGCGCCAGGCCCAGCATGCTCCGGTGCACGCCGAATTTGCTACGTTCACCGCCAGTACGGACTTTGGCGTGGTGGCCGGCGCTGACATCTAGATTCAGCCGGAGGGAAACCTCCTTCGCCCCGAATGCCGCCAGGTGCTCCAGTTGGGCAATCGAGTCGGCGTTGATTGTCACTCCAGCTTCGTACACCTTCCGTAGTTCCGTTTCCGGCACTCCCGCACACGTGAAGACGATGTCCTCAGCGCTAATGCCAGCTTGGCGGGCGAGCAGCACTTCGCCTAGGCTCACCGCCTCGAACTTACAGCCGAGGCGGTTCATAAATTGCAGTAGGTTGAAGTCACTGTTCGCTTTGATCGCGTAGTGGATGTCCGCGTCCGGCAAGTGCTCGGCGAGCTCGCGGTAGCGGGCCTCCACCACCTCTAAATCGAGCAGATAGACCGGGGTGGAATGCTGGTTTTCCCGTAACCACTGCGCGGTTTCGGTTAGGACACGATTCTCACGATTATGAAGCATGCCTTAACTCTAACGCACACGAGCCGGATAGTCCGAGCACTTAGAATGGATTCTTTTCTGGACGCTAACGGCATAAGGCTAAAAACGTCCGTTGGTAAAGCTCCTTGTTTATTCATACTGGTGGTATGAAAACCAGTTCGAATAAAGTACCCGTCCTGATCCTTACCGGTTCAGTCGGAGTCGGTAAGTCGAGTGTCGCGGACGCCGTGTCTGAGTTACTTGGCGAGCGGTCTATTGCTCGCGCCGTCATCGAAATGGATTACTTACGATATGCCTATCCCAGGCCGAGAGACGATCCATTCCATACGGCCCTAGGAGTCAAGAACCTCGGCGTGGTTTGGAAAAACTACAAAGCTGCGAATATTTCGCGCCTCGTCATTCCGCATGTCGTCGTGAGCCGGAAAGAAGTCGAGGATATCGAAACGGCCATACCGGGATCAGAGGTCTTAGTTATTCGCTTACGGGCGAGGGTGGAAACTCTACACGAGCGACTTAAGGAGCGAGAAAAAGGCAATTCGCTCACGTGGAATCTGAACCGTGCGATTGAACTCTCTGAGCAGTTGGAGGAATCAAAAATAGAGGATTTCGTGATGGATACGGATGAGAAGCCTGTTGCTTCGATCGCCCAAGAAATCTTGGCGAAATGGCTTCCAGCTAGCTGAGCTCCGTATTTCTAGCATACAAAAACGATTCGACTGCCGTCGCTCGGAGATCCTTAGCGCCATTCTCAAAACCTGTTTTCTTGTTCGAGGCCGGTATGGCCGAGAACTCTTTCCCGGGCTGGTTCTCGCTTCGCTCGAACCAGCCCCAGCTGTCGGCAACCTACGTAGAGGGTTTTGACACGGATTCTACTCATCGAGCGTTTTCACGGAGTCCGGTCAAGGTTCTTGAATAACTCCTTTCTCTTGGGAGTGTAGTGCCACCACGCCTTCGTTTGACCACTTTCGGCATACTCAATCGCGGCTGCGAAAACATCCCATACACACGGATCGTGCGCTTGGCCGTCAAGCGCACTAAGTTTGTCATACAACACGGTTGGGTCAGCACCCTTAAGTGCTTCTACGCTTTTTACGCCAAGTCGCAATAAGTCAGCCGCGATGGCTGGACCCACGTTCGGTATTTGTTGGAGGGTTTTGGACACATCTTGGTCATCAAATGTCGCCATATGGAGAGTATACGCCATTGCTCGCGCAGCTCGTACCGCCGGAGAACCTCGCTTGTTCGCCCGGCTAAAACATAAACCCCAATGGGATTTTATGTTTTCTGCGATACGGGAGTGGAGATGGCAGAGGAAGTGTGCCTATTGGCCATGATGATGACCTTAGTTCTTAGCCAGATGGGCCAGCGGAGTCTTCTTGATTTCGGCCGCCAGTGTCTTGGCGGATTCGTAGACGCGCACCGCGCCCGCTTCTTTGAGCTCGCTGTCCGCGATTCCGCCGCTCAGCACCCCGATGCAGGGTATTCCGGCACGGGCGGCCGCCTCACAATCCCAGCGGGTGTCGCCGATCATCACCGCTTCGCGGTTGCCGGCTTTCGCCAGCGCCGACTCGACCAAATCCGGATCCGGCTTGGTCGACTCCACGTCGGCCGAGGTCGTCCAACCGTCGACGACCTCCCGCACCTCTAAGAGGTCGAGGTAGTGGTCGACCTCGTCAGCCTTGGCCGAGCTCGCCAATACCACCGCATGGCCCTGCTCTTTCAAGGTAGTTATCAGCTCGCGTGCCCCCGGCAAGACCGCGACCTCCTCAATCATCGCCAGATAAAGCGGCCCGTGGGCAGCCCGAATGTCGTCACCCTTCTCGTTGGCCACCTTCTGACCGATCAGGGCGTCGACCAACTGGTCACTGCCCATGCCGAGATGACGGTGTATTTTCCAAAGCGGCACTAGTACGTCGTTCTGCCGGAAAGCCTGGTACCAGGCCGAGGCATGATGGTAGTTGCTGTCGACGAGGGTACCGTCGATATCGAGAATGGCAGTGAGTTTTGTCATCGGTGAGCCGTGTTAAACAGAGGGTGTGCATGTCTTAGTAGTATACCGTCAGGATACGTCCTCTGCCGACTTACAGGCCATCAGGTACGGAGCTGTCGGGCGATCGGCGCCCTGCGATCGTCGGAACAGTTTGAACTATCTTAAAACAGTTGGTTTTCGCCGGCAAAGATGGCGGCTACCGACCGGTCGGTAAGAATCGAGCGAATGGAGGTCGTCAGAATGTCGGCCACGGTCAGCCGCCGGATAAAATCAGGGGTATTAAGTCGCTGCGGCAGCGTATCGGTCACGATCACCTGGGACAGCGGAGACTCACGGAGTGTCTGATACGCCGCTCCCGAGAAGACACCGTGCGTGGCGATCGCCACCACTTCTACGGCTCCTTCGTCAAACGCCGTTTGGGCGCCGGCGGCCAGGGTTCCACCAGTATCAATCATGTCATCGACGATCACGACTGACTTGCCCTTTACGTCGCCTATCACGTAACCCATCTTCACTGTCTGCTGCTCGGGCCGCTCTTTTTCGAGTAACGCGTAGGGCACGCCGAGCTTCTGAGCATAGCGCCGCGCCAGCTTCGCCCGCCCGGCATCCGGGGCCATGATGACCAGGTCCGCCTTCGGCTTGAACTGGTCGACCAGATACTGCGCCAACACTGGCATGGCCGTCATATGGTCAACCGGCCTGGAGAAAAACCCCTGTACCTGGCCAGCGTGTAGATCCATCGTGAGCAAACGATCGACCCCGGTGGTTTCCAGCATTTTCGCCACCAGTCTGGCGCTGATCGGCTCGCGGGGAGCTGATTTCTTATCCTGCCGGGCATACCCATACCACGGCGCGACGGCGATGATACGCCGTGCCGATGCCCCCGCCGCGGCGTCAATCATCACTAACAATTCCATCAAGGCATCATTGACGGTAAGGCGCTCTTGCTCGTTATCGCAAATGGATTGCACGATGAACAAATCCGCCCCGCGAATCGACTCTTGGTAGCGGCAATACACTTCCCCATCGGAGAATGTCCGTAGGCCGGGGTCCACCAGGTTGACGCCAAGTTTCCCGGCAATCGACGCGCCAAGAGTCCGGCTGGCGCGACCGGCGGTAACCATTAAGCGCTTCGAGCTGTTGTCGATCGGTATCGAAGAGGGCAGCGTCGACGTTGCTACTGAACCTTGGGTAGCTCCCATGGTGCTCATCATAGCAGAGCCGGGAGACTGGGAACGATTGTAAATAAGCCACTGACGTTCTTTCTTGGAGACGCCTCTTTAATCATTCCTGCCGAGGTGGAGACTGGTACTTCCAGCTACCCACCGTGCCGTCCTCCCGGTGATACCAATGGCTTGGCAGTTATTTTGCTGGAATCGTCGGGGACTATCGAGCCGCCTGACTACTTCGATAGCTGTAGTCCGTATACCTGGAAGCTGGCACATATCCGCGCAGCGCAAGCCGTCCGTTACCCATCGCGGCATTCTTATCTCTTCGCAGCACGGGCAAGCATATTCCAGCCGCTTCACAGAACGCCATCAAGACACAGGCCCGCCACTCCTTGGTTTTTTCGCCACCATTTCCCGCCCAGTACGAAATGCCTGTTTCGCTGTCCGTCGCTTCTATAATTTTTGGGTAGCGGTCAAGAATACCCTGGACCCGCGGAGCAAGGTCCCTGGCTCGTTAGATACGAAAATCATCTTGATCAAATCGAATGTGTTCGTCGTAGCGGCCGAACCGTTAAGGCAGGCCGGGTTTACCGTCCTCAACCAAGAGCTCCTCGACTACCCGGGCCACTTCAACCAGCGCGCGTACCGGGAAAAGCTCTCGAAGTTAGCGGCACAGATCGACTGAGTGGGACGCAAAAGAAACCGATATCTGTTATCAGGAGCGACTATCCGACGGTGATGAGGATGTTGTCCCACTCCGTCTCCGCCAGGCAGATCGCGCCGATCAGGTGCCCCGCGTCCAGCCAACGCGTCCCGGCTTCTACGGACGGCTGATCGGCATCGATGATGAGGAACTTGCCGGAATCATACCCCGCTACCACGACCGCATGCGTAGTGGTCCGGCCGGAGATGTCGTCCGTAGACCACTGCCGCTTCTTTTGGTCGAAGACTTTCTTTGGCCCCGAGTTCAGATAGTTGTAGCTGACGGCGGCGATGAACGGGTCTTTTAAAAGGAGCTGGTGCAGATAGCCTTCGGTCAATATGGGGAAAACGATTCGCCCTCCAGCCTTCAAGAACTGCTCGTAGCCATCGACATATGCCTCGATAACATCGGTTCCGTGATACGCGTGCCGAATATGCTTTTTCCGTTCATGAAGCCTTTCGATGATTTCATCTGGAGAAAGCGTCGCCCAGGAGCGATCAAGCAATTCGATGTCCGTGGCGTGCATAGTGACGTCGTTACCCTTTGTCTTCAAGAAAGCCGCGAGGTGCGGCCACGACGTACCGATTTCCTCACCCTTGGCATTGATGAAGACGGGGACATCTTTCTTGATGTCCTCGACACTCATCGGTTGGCCGAGGGCAGCCAGCAGGACCGAAGCGGAAGTCTGCGCACAATCGTTCGGACCTTGTTTTTGCCAAGTGACGGAGTGGACCACTTTCTGCATGTCCTCAGTGTAGCGCGCCGTAGAGAGGAAGGCCGATGTATTCTATCCGAACCAGTCGGTCGTTTCGATCCGCTGGGTCGGATCTATCCCGCGAAGTACGGAGAAAAACCGTTCCCGCTCCTCGTGATCTGGGATATTGAGCCCGAGCGCTCGTTCAAACTCAGCACTCTCGCTCCGCAGCCCCGCATCCTCAAGTACCTGGTCAGCTTCTTCGAATAAAATCCACTCACTCAAGGTTGTTTCTGTACTCGTGGCCAACGAACGCATCGCGTTACCTTCGTTAATCATCCGCTCCGTCAAATCTGTCCCGAGTCGGTCGGCATGGTCTCGTAAGAAAAATTCCGGAAGCTGACTGACGGCCCGAATGGAAACACTGAACCCGCTCCAACTGAGCCAGGCTAGTTCCGTGCACTGGGCTTCAATATGATTATCATCGATAACCTGCGGTGCTTCATATGTCCGCGTCCAAAACACCAAGGGGATGGGATTTCCTCGCCGTGCCACTAGTAGGACCTGATCATCTTCCGTACGATACCATCCGCCCGCCACCCGGCGATCTGGGGTCGGCACAGCCAAGCGGTTGACCAAGCCGAAAAATTCTTCCTCGGGCGCAATCGCCTCCGGGTTGCCGGGGTCAGCCATGGAGGACTCCTTTACCAACGTTCAATTCATATTTCATAACTATTTAGACTAGCATGAAATTACGTCGATGCCGGCCCTGCCGCGACTGGTTGGTATGACTGGACGGCTATTTTTCGACGTTTAACGTTCCAGTAATTACTTCGGGGGTGGATGATTTTCTGCATGTCCCCAGTGTAACGCGCCGCGGACTTCGCGTGGCAACAAGGGCGAAGTTGAGAGAGTTACGTTCGTGCGTCTAACATTTCGGCAATGACTTCTGGCGAGATAAAATTTTTAGATATTTCTGGCGGCTCAATTTCTGGCGCCTTAAGACCGCCAGTGAACTCGAAGGGTGAAAATGGCGCGCGAGGCGAGGTGATAGTCTCCGTAATTCTGGAAACTACTATGGTAGTGGGGAGGGTCTCATTCTGATCTAACGGAACCCCCTGAGATACTTGGTAGTCACATCCTGCCAGCTCGCACACCTCCTCCACCTTTGCCATGGTCCCTGTATCGGAAGTAACCACCAGGCGACCTTCCCCGCTAAGAGCTCCGCGCGCCGCTGCTAATAGACGACTGGTCAATGATCCATCCCTGTCCGGGCCAAACATAAAAGCGGTGATCAAGTCGTACCTTTCTCCGCCTGCCATCTCGCGATTCAAAAACACCAACCCGTCGCCTAAGTGGACACGTTCCGGAGGAAGTATATTCGACGCAACCAAATCACCATGGGATTTCGGATTACGCTCCACCGCCTCCACGACGCCCCCGTTCAACTCCGCAAGGCGGACCAGCGGGAGAGTGGAGCCTCCGGAAGCAGCACCGAAGTCGAGGATCCTTTTCGAGCCGGGTAAATCGACTTGGCCTTGCATGCCCAATAGGTTTAGCGCGGTTTCTGCCTGGAGGGCGCTACGTTGCTCAAGCCGATTCAGGCCTTCAAAAAGCGGGTGCTGCCTTACATCGACAATCAATGAAGGTTCGGCCTCAGGCCTCTCATACGAGTTAGCCCGTATGCCAGGCTGGGCAGGATAGTCAAAATTCCAGCCGGCCTCTTCGCAAGCCGCAATCGCTTGATCGAACATGGCCTCGTCGAAGACGAGAAGATCTTGCTTGGACATACAATAAATTGATTAATAGTAGCTTAGAATATTAGCATAGTAGAGATACTTTTTCAACCCTAAGTATCCTATGTCCGCGTTATTCGGCCTACTTGTGTGCGGTGGTGGCCAAACGCAGACCAAGCAAGATCAGCAAGCCGCCCATCACTCTCTCCGCCCAGTGTTGGATCGTGTTGATGCGGCCCCGGATCGACCGGTGCGAGATGACGGCCGCCACCAGGGCAAACCAGCCCGTCGTCGCCAAAGACATCTCGATGCCCATCGCGAGCTTCAGCGCCAACGGCGTGGTGATCACCAAGGTGAAGAGGCTCAAAAAGAAGAGGGTCGCCTTCGGGTTCGTCACGTTGGTAATGAAGCCGATCTTGATCGCCGCTCCCGGCGAGATTTCCCGTTTTTCCGGTATCTCCTCGGACTTGTTTGGCGCCGGCGCGCGCAGTGATTTGTAGCCGACATACACCAAGTACGCGGCACCGATAAACTTGATGACCGAAAACAGCGCGACTGATTGGGAGATCAATAGGCCGATGCCGACCAGGGAATAGGCCACGTGGACGAGGATTCCGAGCCCCAGGCCGACCGCGCTATACACCCCGCTGCGGCGCGAATACGCCAAGGTATTGCGGGCGATCATGATGAAGTCCGGGCCCGGGCTCATCACGGCCAGCAGATGAATGACCGCCACCGTCAGAAAAATCGAGACGAAATCCATGCTGCTATTTTAACAGGAAACGTTGGCGTGACTCATTCGAAGACGCCTGCCCGCTAGAGCGTCAGGGCGACCCCGAGCAGCATCACGCCGATCACCAGTACCAAGGCCATCGTACTGCGCAGTGAAATCGCCTCGCGGTACACGTCAGGCAGGAGGCGTTGCAGAAATATCGCGAACAGCAGGATAAAGAACGGGGTGGTCGATGCCAACACGCTCACTAGGGCCACCGGACCGCGCGAGGCGGCGAAGGTCGTCAGGAATTGCGCCGAGGTGCCGAAGATACCGCCCATCGAAAGCAGGGCCGTCGTGCGCACCGGCGCACGTTTCAGTATTTTTCTCAGCCGGCCGAAGTAGATGATCAGCAGGGGTAACGTGAACAGGAAGAGGCCCAGACGCACATAGACGAACAGCGTATAGGGGTCGCTGAAGCGCAGTAGGTATTTGGTAAGGACATGGGTGATTGCCAGGAAAAGAGCGGAGAGCACGGCGAGCCAAAGCGCCTTGTTGGCCTTGATCGCGGACGGGCGGCCGCCGCTCAGCGCCGCGGCGCCAAGAATGATCAAGGCGATGCCGAGATAGGTCGACCAGGAGAAGATTTCTCCGAGGAAGATGCCGGCCAGGATGGTGACGAAAAGCGGCGCCAGGAAGCGCAACGGCCCGACCGTCGAAACGTGGCCAATTTTGACGACGTTCAACCAGACCATCAAGGCACAGGCGAAGCTGAAACCGGCCACGACCGCCAAGAAAATGTGACCAGCGCTCAGGGTGCCGTGCCCATGCCCGACCAGAAGCAGGCTGCTTAAGATGATGCCGACGCTTCCGCCGAAGATGGTCTGCACCATCGTGTCCGGCGTAATCCGCACGAAGATATACTTATTCGACATCGTCGCAGCGGCGCTCGAGGCGGCGGCGAGGAGCGATAGGAACATCCAGCTCATCGGAGTCGTGAGCCGTTAGTGAGGGTTTGTTCGATCAAGGTTTCCGAGCCAGGCACCCCTCCAGCTTAGCAGAGGGACTTCCGAACGATCCGGCGGATTAACGGCGCTATCTAGAGAACGATCCGGACTAATTCTCCTTGGCTACGTGGCGCTTCACTTCAGAATATGCTTCAGGCTGCTCGGATGCGTGATGCCGATACCCCGGAACTCCTTGAGTCTTAACGAATGCTTATCCATGCTGACAATCAGGTGCGCCTGGGCCACGACGGCGCACTCGAGAATCGCATTGTCGTCAGGATCCTGTTTGATGACAGTGAGCGGCTGGGTCGGTTTCACTACCGTCGCGATTCGTTCGATGCTCCGGATGAACTCCCCGCTCCGTATTTCCGGTAGGCGCAACTTCGAGCCGCGCAGCTTACGTTTGATTTCGGCCAGGATGTCAGCCGATACGAATAGCGACAGCTGAGCCCCGTCAGCCGCCTCCTCGAGCCAATAGTCAGCATATTTCCCCGGATTAAGAGCCGCGGCCAGGTAGATATTGGAATCAAACACCACCCGGAGGGGTTTCATCCGAGCAGGCGTTCGACGTCGTCGTCGGTCTGGATACCGAGCTTCAACGCCTTCGGTCGAAGATATCGCTGCAGCTCGGCCAAGGATTGACGGGAACGATACGAGGCATAGATGTCACGGAACACATCGCTCTTCGAACGGCCGCTTTGTCTTGCCAACCGGTCGATGTCTTCTTTGATCGAGTCATCGACGGAGAAACTAATCGTGGTCATGCCTTTATTTTATTGAGAATCAATAAAAAGTCAAGGCCGGGACAAACGGTACGCTACGCCAAAGCTTCGGCGGACTATTTGCACGAGCGTAAGGGTAGGACAAGAGGCTCTGAGGATTGGGTAGAACCCAAAGAGCGACTCGTCTTTTGTGCTGCGCTAAACGCTGGAGTGCGAGAAGCGATGTGGTGTGCTTACGTCCTTGAGCCGTGCTCGTCTCGGTACTTGAGGCAGAGGCCGATCGTGACGATCACCAGCATCATCAGGCCGGGCACGAGGGTGATGAGGAGCAGCAGCATTTCGACAGCGGGCCAGATGCTCGAGGCGATCACGAGGGCGACGATGAGAATCGTCAGGAGCAGCATGGCGATGAGCGAATTACGGCTGAACTGCTTCATGAGACAATCCTCCAGACGTAGGGAGCCAACAAAGGTGCAGCGGGTCACTATATCGGAACCGAAGGTATCTTTCAACAAAATTCGCTGCAGGACCACGGGTGGCCTGCGCTAGAGGCAATGGTACACCGAGAAGCCAGTCGAGCCAGCTTGCCATCAACATTAGACGACTGCCATGACCCATTTCAACACGCTAGCGCCCGCACCCGTCTACCGGTTCGATTGTCTGCCTTCAGAAAAATCATGGGGACCCTATTTTCAGCTGCGGGGACAGTCGGACGTTATTCGAACCAGAATCTACCGACAACAAGGAATCCGTAGCAATCTCGGATCCATATTGAACTCGAGCATGTTCTGAACAGCTCGACCGATTATGGCGTCACCGCTTTGGCGAACAGGGTTAGGACGGTCGTAGTAGCTGTTGGCATTGATTGCATCGCCAACAGCGACCAGGTCGATAGCACGCTGCAATGGAGAGTAATCAGCAATCGCATCTATTCGGTGCAGTGGGTTGCCAATGGACTCGTAGAGGAGTTGGTTAAATCGAACTGCAAAATCCTTTTGACGTTCCCCACTTAGAGACCGGCGCAACCCCTCCGCTTCCATATCCACAGAGAAGAAGTCCGGGAATTTTTTCTGAGCTTCAGCCAGGTAGTCTAACGTCGACTGCGCTAACCTGGTCAGCTCCCGATCATATTCATCCGATTCGACATGGCCCTCTGAGCATTGCTTATCGAGGCTTGTCAGCTCTTTTGAAATCTCGAATCCTTTGCCCGAAAAATCGAGGTGGGCTTCGGTTTGTTCCGCGGTTGGTTCAGGCATGCATCTCCTTGGTTAACAGGCCAGTCTATGCTTACAAATCTATCTAATCAAGCTTGCCGGTTCGATTGTCTGGACGTCCCTGAAAATAAAAGCAACATCACTAAGACGCTATTTCAGCTGCGGGGACGGTCGGACGCTATTCGAACCAAAATAAAAAGAAACCCTCGTGATTTTGTGGCGTTAGCCAAACCATAAGGGTTTCGAGCGATACTCGGTCTGCAAGGTGTATCGCTGGGGTACGTGCCTTGCCACGTTACTGTCAGTTCCTACATCACCATATGAGCCCGTAGACTATACTCTACCCCCTCAAGTAGGGTTTCATCGGAGTACTATGGCCAGACAATTGACTCCACTCGTTGCGCGAAAGCGCTAAAGGGGTCAATCATGAGCGTTTGCCGCTAGCTGTAGTTGCGACGGAACTGCCAGCGATAGTAGGCGTGCTTGAGATTGTGGATGAACGGGGGTTGGTGGAAAACTTGTACGACTTTCAGCACTGGTCCCCGACCATTCGTACCGCCTCGGCGAAAGATGTAAACCTCGCCGTCATTTCGGCTCCAGCTCCTGCGATAGGCAGGACGTAACAGCAGCACAACCAGCCTAGGCACCTTCCATCGGCGACGTCTTTCTGTCCTTTTCATCGCTCCTCCAGGTTCGATCCTAGTGCGAGGGTAGTATGCCATATAATACTCTCCAGTTCAAAATAGCCTTCGTCTAAGGGGCTTTTGGAATAGTGTACGACGTTCCAGGTGACAAATGATTGCGAGGACGAGCGGACGCTATTCGAACCAAAATGTGGGGCTTTCAGCTGGGCTCTTCAGTGTATTCCGAATAGAGTGTTCCTGCGGAAACGTTAGTTAACACGAGACGAATAAACGGAAGCATATTTTCCGGAAGGTCATCGATTCGATACCAGGCCAAGTCATCACATTTAGACGGTTCCAAATTGGTAACCTCACCCGTCCACTCCGTAGCCTCGAAAAAAATATCTACCCTTTCTTGCCCTACCTGTTCTCTGCATAGACGGTGAGCCAAATGCGCCAATTTTAGGTTGGCAGGATCCACGTCTATACCGGCCTCTTCCTTTGCTTCTCGTCTCATAGCAGAGGTTGCCAGCTCATCACCGTCTAAATGACCTGCGATCAGGCTGTACTTACCGTCTTGATAGCCTGTATTAGCTCTTCGTAGCAGTAGAACTTCATCGTTGCGCCGAAGGATGAGATAGACCGCTGGTATGAGCTTAAACCGCTCTTTCTTGCTACGCACTTGTTCAGTTACCATACGCTCAGAATATCATCGCTTGGTTCGATTGTCCGATTGTCCTCCAAAATAAAACAGCGTCATTAAGTCACTACTTTCGGTGCGGGGACGACCGGACTCGAACCGGCGACCTCCTGCGTGACAGGCAGGCGCTCTAACCAACTGAGCTACGCCCCCGAATGTGAATGTGAGTTCTCAGGCTTCGCCTTCGAACCAGAATAATCGCAACGCCTGTCGTGAGCCACCGGAGATTCCCGAGTCAGGGATGACCGGGAAATCGGCGTACTGAATCAGTATAGCGAGAAAACCGTTTCGAACGTAGGGAGAGTTCTCGTGTTCGCGAAAGAGTGTACCGGAAAAACTCGCCTCGCATTCCGAACTACCTGCGTGCGAGCGGACCCGAGGGCCAAAAGCTATTCGCGTCGCGCCAGCCACTGTCGCAGACCGATGACCAGCCCGACCAGGCCGGCCAGCGCGAGGAGGGTCACCACCAGGTTCACCGTCCCGATGTCCCCCAGCACTTTGGCAAGCCCCGTCTGCGACGGCGGCGGCGATTCCGGCGTGGCCGCCCGGGGTGAAGGTGAAGCAGCCCTGGCCGCCACCAGCGTGCCGGGGGAAGGCACGTTGGTGGCGAACGTCCGCGGCGGCGCCGTCGCCACGGTACTCGGCGCCGGCAGATTGATCGGGGCGCCCGGCACCTTCCTCGGCAGTTCCGGCCCCGGCGGCGTCCCTGGCGTGGCCGGCGGGGTCAGGGTGACCTCCACGGTCGCGTCGTTCTCGGTCACGGAAAGCGTCTTTATTTTCAAGCCGAGCGGCGCATATTCGAACTCCCGTCCGGGTAGCAGCGGGGCATCGGCGAACGTCTCGGTCTCCGGTGCCGTATCGACGAGGATCGTCCCGGTCGGCACCAGCGGCGTACTTGGATCGTGCAGTTCGTAGCCGACGCGTACCAGCGGCCCCTGGTAGAGTTGCGGCAATTGTTTGTCAGTATCGTATGGAAAGCCCGACCGATAGTCGACGTAGAAGTACTCGACGAGACTGCCGGCATCGTCGGCGAACACCTTCGCACGCAAGGTCACCGGCCCGGTCGCCGTGCCGCTCAGTGAGAAAATGGTGTAGGTGCCGCTTTTGGTCAGGTCGACGATCTGGCCAGGCTGCAGCCACTTCGTCGTGAGGATCCGTCCGAGAGCCGCGCGGTCCGGCACGCCCGGCCGCGCCGCGCCGTACCCCATGATGTCGAAGGGATCGTTGTACTCCTTGCTCTGGCACTGCTCCGGCGGCGCAATCATCACCGGCTTCCCGGCCGCATCCGCGCATTTCAGGCCGTCGGCGTGAAAGAAGCCGAAGTTGTGTCCTTGTTCGTGTCCGGTCACCCGCCAGTCCAGGATGTAGTCGCCGTTCAGCCAGCTCTCCGGACCACCGATCTGGCCCAGGCCGCCGAGCCCGCGGCAGTCCACCGCCGGCGAGACCAGGACGACACGGTCGTAGGCGGCGCGGTCGACGCCGGCCGCATCAGCGGCGCGGTCCGCGGCCTCCTGCCAGCCACCGAAGGCGTTTTCGTCAGAGCACTCATTAGGCTTATCGATCGTGTAATAGCCGAAGACGTCGCCGTCCGGCCGGTCCTTGCCGGTATAGCCGACCTTGTTCCCGCTGATCGACTTGTAGTAGGCGTTGACGTTTTCACTGCCGCCGAAGAAAGTCTGGCGGACCTGCTCCGGCGTGTAGGGCGTGCGCTGGTCGTTCGCATAGTTGTAGAGGATGATCGCGGTCTTCAGCGGCCGGTCGGCCGGTGGTTCCTCGATCGGTTTCCTGACATCGACCTCCCCGCCTTTTTCCGGATCGACAACGACCGTACCGTCCGATTCCTCTCCGGTGACTTTGACCTCGCTGCCGGTCGGGATGGCGGCGATCGCTGATGGCTCCTTCGCGTCCAGCTTGATTCGCTGGCCGTTCGCCAAGCGAAGGTAGGCGAACTCCTTCGACTCGAGCTTCTGGAAGTAGTCGGCGTGCCCCTTGACCAGCTCGCCGGTGTAAGAAGTCGGCGGACCCGCGGCGAATGAATCGATCGCCAAAATCAGGCCGATTGCCACCAGGCCGGCGATGGTCAGCCGGCCGAAGGTGGATCGGAAAAAATTCGCGGTCATAATCTTTGTTTTTACGAGGATGTAAGCGCCAGCCAAGCCGACTTGCTACTGCGCGGGGGCGGCCCCAGGCGCCGCGGCCGGTGGGGCGGAGGCGTCGGCGGCGGGCGCAGCGCCCGGTTGTGTCTCGCCAGGTGCGCCCGGTTGTGTCTCGCCAGGTGCGCCCGGTTGCGGCGTCTCGCCGGGGGCGCCCGGCTGCTGCTGGTCCTTCGGCTGGATCGTGTACAATGTCTTATTCCAGACGAGGTCTTTCACGAACACGTTGACCTTGGTCTTCTTCAGCTGCTCCGGGATGTAATCGGACAGCGATTGCGTCTTGACGAGGATTTCCTGCAGATGCACCTGGTCGGGCTGCTTTTCGAGGACTTTCAGGATGACATAGCCCTGGTCCGTCTTGATGAGGTCGCTGACTTTGCCGACATCGAGCGAGAAGGCCGGCCCTTCAATCTGCGGAGCGACTTCGCCGCGCTTCAAGAAGCCTTGGTCCCCCCCGGCCTGGGCCGTCGGGTCATCCGAGTTGGTCTTGGCCACTTCCCCGAAGTCCTTGCCGGCCCGGATTTCGCTCAAGGCGGCTTCCGCCTTCTGCTTACGATCGGCATTCAGCTTGTCGTCCGTCTGCAGCTTCATATTCAGCTTATCCTGGAGCAGCTTCACGCGGATTTCGCTCTTGAACTGGCTCGGCGACCACCCCAGGTAATCCTTCAGCTGTTTTCGTAAGGCCTCTTCTCCCTGGCTGCGCTGGGCGTACTGCTTGTACGTCTCGTCGACTTCCTTCTGGGAAACCTTCACGCCGCGCTTAATCGCTTCCTGGCGCACGACGGCATTCTGGGTCAATTGCTTGAGCGCCTCGGCCCGCAGTTGTGTCGGCGGCACGTTTTGCTGCGGCGCACCCGCTTGTTGGCCGGCGGCCGCCATTTGCTTATCCTGGAACATTGTCAGCGCGTGGTACCGCGCCAGATAGGCGTGCCAGCCGATTGTCGCCGTACCGGCCGGCGGCAGCAGGGTGACGCCAGCCGCGGAAACCACCACCAGGGCGCCGGCGATGAGCAGCCGCTTCAGGTTATCCCGGCTGCGAGCGACGAGGAGGGAAATCGCCCAGAGAAAAGAAAGCACGAGGACGACCAAGCTGACCAGGGATCCGATGAAGTAAAGAGCGTAACCGGGCACGGTAATCGTTTGCGCCGGGTAGTTAAAGAATACGGTAGCGGAGGTGGTGAAGTTGTCGCTGGGCGCCTGGAGGTAGACGTAGAGACCAAAAGCCAGGTAAGCGAAAAGGACCGCGCCGACAAAAATCCAGAGCAGGCCGATCAGTTTGTGCTTTCCTCCGCCGGTACCAGCCGGGGTGGCTTGGGCGGGTTTGGTAGTTCGGGGGGAAGTACGGGCGAGAGTGGTTTTCCGGGTCGTCTTGCGTGGGGGCACGGATTATTCCTATTTCACTAGTTTTTAGGGATTCCTGGGCATTATAGGCGTAGGGGGAAGCCGCGCGCAAATCAGCCTAGCATGGCGTGCCGAAAAACGGCGGCGGTTTTCTCCGCGGCGGCACGCCAGGTCAATGCCTGGACGATCTTCCGACCAGCCTCAATCTTGGTCGCTGACGGTGACGAAACCGCTTCACGAAGCGCGGCGGCCAATTCCTCCGTCGCACCCGGATCGACCATCATCACCCCCTCGGCGAAAAGCTCCTGGACCGGCGGAATGGCCGAAGTGACGACCGGCGTGCCGGCCGCCAAGGCCTCCGCAATCGGCAGTCCGAAACCCTCCGCCAAGGACGGGTAGGCAAATACATCAGCCTCGGCGAGGAGCGCTGGCTTTTCCTCCTTCGACACGAAACCGAGACGCCGGACGGCCTCACCTAGCTGGTGCTGGTTGATTAAGGCCGGCAATCTCGTGAAGTCCTCATAGAGTGCCGTCCGCGGCGCCGACACGGCGCCAGCCAAGACCAAGTCGTGGGTTTGGGCCAGTCCCGACTGCGCGAACGCCGCGACCAAACCGCGGACGTTCTTGCGCCGGTCGAAGCCGCCGAAGTAGAGCACGTACGGTCGGCGCAGGTCATACCGTTTCCGAACTTCCTCGCGCGCCGCCGGGATGATGTCGGTAAAGCGGTCGGCGACGACGCCATCGTAGGTCACGGTGATATCGGTCGGATGACGGTCGGTACCCTGCACGATCTCCTGCTTGGCACTTTCGGAGACCGTCAACAAGTGCGTCGCCTGGGCGATTCCCGCCAGTTGGCGGCGCGACTTGAGCTGGCGGCGCCAACCGCGGCGATACTCCGACCGCCGCCAGGGAATCATATCGTGCACCGTCATCACCACCGGGACGTCCGTTGGCACGGGCGGGGTCGGATAGGGCGCGTGGTAGAGATCGGCTTTGAGGCGCCTGAGCGCCCCGCGGACATCGTGCGTTTCCCAGCGGTCGAGCGCCAAGCCGCGGCCAAGGCGTGCCCGGGAGACGGGCACGTGTTCGAGCCGGACACCGTCCGGCACCTCGCCCTCGAGCACTTCCGGCACCAGGACGACATGCTCATCCGTACCCATCACACTCGGCAGCTCAGATAACAGGCCGGCGGTATATTGCCCGCTCCCGGTCAGCGGTCGAGTCAAGAACAATCCGTTATAGACGACCCGCATCAGGAATCCCCGTCCGCTTCCTGTTTTTTCTTCCAGACGTTTTTCTTCTTTTTGTCTTTTCCCTTGACCTTCTTGAGGTTTTCTTTGGCGCGGGTCATGTTCTCTTCCTTCTCAAGGTCACCCAGTTGATCCAGCTTGCCGGCATGCTTATTGAGCAGTTTGATCAGCTCCTCGGCCGACATGTCCTTGGCGTCGGCGCAATCGAGATATTTCTCCTGCTGCTGGAGAATGTACTTTACCTGGCTCGAGGGATACGGTATCTGGGAAAGCCGGATGTTCTCGACCGCGCCGGCCGTCTGCACCAACACTTCGCCATAGTTGAAGACGGTCTGGGCGATTCCCTTCACGGTATAGGAGATGTCCTCGATCTTGGCGATCGAGGCTTCGGCGAATTTACGGTTGAAGAACCCCTCCTGGTCGACGTCGATGATTCGATAGTTGGTCAGCACGTAGACGTCTCCATACCAGCTCGCCCACTCGTAGGCCGCGAACGTCAATGAGACGGCGATGATGATCAGGAAGATACCGAACAACCAGGGCGAAGTGAACATCGACAGCCCCGTCGTGATCATCAGGATAATCGGCACAATCAGGAAGGCCAGTACCCGGAGGGTCGGCTTGATCAAAGTAATCCGATGGCGTCGCCAAATCTTGACGACCTTCTCATCGTCAGACTGGTTGTGGATTTTTACTTCGAAGGGATTGATCATCCCATGTCCTTTTTAGCGCTACTGCGCCGGGGCTCCCTGGACGGCGTTGGGTTGGGTTTGGGCTCCCGGCACGGCCGGGTTCGGTTGAGCGCCGGGATTCGCGGCCGGTGCCGCTTCCGTCCCCGTCGCCGGTTGGTTAGCCGCCGCCTGTTGCTGCTCGAGTTGCGCCTGCACTTCCGGCGGCAAGTTGTTGGCCGCCGGCGCCGTGGTGGCGGCCGGACGAGGGGAGCCCGCCAGGAACGGCAGGAAAGTGACCCCGACGATCGCCGCCAGGCCGATCACCAGGACCGTCCGTTGCAGGAATAGCTTGCTCTGTTTTTTGGTTTTCGCTTTCACTACCGCCATTGTACCGGGCAAAGCGATATTTCTAAACCTGCTTTACCGTGGCCAGCCAACCGAGGCCGCCGCCGGAGCCTGGGCCGATAGCCGGAAAGGTGGGATGACTACTCGTTAGGGCGACACCTTCCGAAGGTGTCGCCCTTGAAAAAGTCTCGCCCGCTCCGGCCCCGTGAGGCCAAGGGGAACGCTCGTTGT
>JAABUS010002425.1_pt1 | contig 35375 bp, 33 predicted proteins | sample 5560161 | NCBI WGS metagenome assembly JAABUS01 (sample SAMN10711885, study PRJNA513376) | rock metagenome | isolation source: Antarctica rocks | place: Antarctica: Victoria Land, Trio Nunatak nord | collected 2016-01-04 | reverse complement strand
CTACCTCTCCCAACACGCCTGGGAAGAGGCGCTTGTAGGGGAGTATTTGCGGCTGATTGAGACGCTGCCGTTGAGTCCGAGCGATGGGAAAGTGGCTGATGGGATAAGGTATCACGTGCTCGATGTTTGGGTTGATGGGTTGGTGGGGGTGGAGGAGTGGGAGGATAAGGGGTTGACGGGGCCGGTGGAGAGGTTGGGGAGGGAGGGGATGACGAAGGTTGTGAGGGAGAGGGCGAAGGGGGTGTTGGCGGATGAGAGGTTGGCGGAAGGGGGAGAGGAGGGAATAATTGATGAGAGTGGGTATGGTGGGGAGGAGGAGGGGTTTGAGGGTTCTGAAGCTTGATGACAATGGCTGGGCTGTGGTTCAGGTGTTGCGAGATGATAATAGATTAATACCCAGACGTGTCTGCGATGGAAGAAGGCACAAACCAATTCACTTTTACAAGAGATTCAATTAAGATCGATCAAGCATGCTCTCTTAAGAATAGCTCTATTCTAGCCCGTCAAACCAGGGTTTTCAAACGAGGGAACTTTGCAATTCCCATCTCCGTTTCAATCTTGTCAAACGAGTGTATGATTCTCGACGCATGAAGCCCTCACTTTTTCAGATCGATCTTGCCAAAAAGCCCAACGGGTATCATCGAAGCTGAATATACCGAACGCCAGCCCCAGTCCCAGTTCCAGACCCAATCCCAACCCCATTATCGTTCATAGCCGCTGGCTATGCTCCTTGCCCAGGCCTTGGAACCACTCCCTCAGCCTCATATAGATGCCCACTTCGACTCAGAACAGTCCCCAGCCCTCGGTGAACCTCCGCTTGGAACTCTTCGAACGGTACTCTCTCGCCATCGATACTGATATATCCATTCTTCTGCCCTCTCGGGGTTATCCTATATCCACTGATCTTCCGATAATTCACATTCGGGTTGCTGAAGAATGTTCCATTATCCACAGCTAGGAAACATTTAATGGCTGAAGTCCTTGAGATGTCACCCTCAATCGTTACCAGGTCGAGATGGCCATCCGATGGAAGCGTGGCGGGGAAAAAATTTGCACCCGGGGCCATAAAGGGCATGTTACCGGCGTAGAAGTTGCCCATGTTGGATGATGGAACATTCGTAAATTCCGAAGGTAGTGGAGAGGAGATGGTGCCATACTGTAGCTCGGGAAGACCTCCGTCCGCTGCCTCCTGAATGTCTCGTCGCTCCTCAGCCGGGGCGTGGTTGCTGAGTTCTCTCCGGTACTCTTCTTTGACGGCGCCTTTCGTCGGTACGTCGATCTTGACTGCTAGATCGGCTGGGTAGACTGTTTTCCGCATGACGCGGATTAGGAAGCCGTACGTGAATCTCGCGCTGCCCATCCATCGTATGTGCTCGGTACCCAGATCACAGTCTGCCACTACGCCCACTGATTGAGAGAGGAAAGACAGTGTTCGCCTGTCGCCTTGGGTAATGGAGACCAAGTCCAAGGGCGTCCGGATGCCCTTCACTATGCACAGGGCTGCCATGCTTGTACTATCAGTACCGTTCAAGTTCAAGCTCATGGCGTTTCCGGTCCCACAAGGCAATTGAACCACAGCGACTTTCGCCAGCGCCCTTGTTGCATCCCGTTTCTTGCCCAAGCCATTGAAGACCTCATGTGGTAGGCCATCGCCAGAACACGAGGCAATCACATCGTAGGCGTCTGTGTCCAGCTTTTCCGCGATCTCGACCGCATGCCCTTGATACAGCGTCCTTTCCACATCCATGTCACAGCGCGCTGCCGCAAATATGGGCTCGATATCCCGCAAGAACCATTTTTGAGACTTCCCTCTCCCACCGAACGGGTTGATGAGAACCTTTATTTTTTTTTCCCGCTGCGATTCGCCATATGCGCGGTCAAGGAGCTTGGATACCCAGTCCTTTGCATAGCCCTGTTGGGGCTTCTCAACGAGGTAGTTGACGGAGGCAACTCGTACAACGCTTTTGGTGGTGGGCTTGGCGTACTGTATCGTTACGTCGAAGTCTGACAGCTCGGCCCAGAGCACATTGAAGAAGGGGATGACTTGCGTGGTTTTGATCTCTGCGAAAGGATTAGTCTGCGCACATTCGTATGGTTTTAGTGCTTGGAGGTCGTACTAGTAGGCAGCAGGCCGCAGCACCTGCGGGTGCCTTCTCGTGTAAAGTCTTCATCTGCACAGCTGTAAGCCTATCATACTGCACGATGGGTTCACTGAGATGACCTGCCGAGAACAATGAGAGAGTCCGTGGCTAAAGTCAATGAAGCATCTCTGCCAACGGGTAGGGTTGATCCCTCAGCGTATTCATGATCTTTAGATGTATGTATTGGGTCAGAGAATGGATCGCTGTCCGCCATAGATGTTGGTGCCATAAAGATTTTGAAAGAAATTATAAGCTCGAGGATAGACTGCTGAAGACAAGCAGCTGAAGTGGTACAAAATAGCTCTCGGCCAATTCGAGGAACGAGCCGCTCAGTTGGGACTCAGGTCCGCACAAGTGGCAGATCAATATGCAGGAACAACCACAATTTTGAATTTGGGTATTCTATCTATTCTCATGCCTTACATCAAGCTTTTGGTATTTGATGTCTATACAACACCACCAGATTGCTAATGGCGCAAGCAAATCCGATGCCCTTTTGGCATTCACCAGCCATCAAACATGCCATTTGGCCCAATCCCCATCCGTTCGTAAACTAGCATTCACAGGATCCTGGCTTTCATCGCTAGAGAAGCCCCATGCGTAGAGTCACTTGGGCTCTATAGCCTATTAATTTTTTTTGCAAACAAGCGGACCAACTCGGGCGAGAGTCTGCTGATCGGTGATGAGATATTGAACGATGAACGATAATAGAGTGAAGCTCTAAGTGGTGGAGCCTCCAACCTTGTTCAACCCTTTGAGGGATCCGAGGCTGAGTGCGAGACCTTGAGACCGACTCCGGATGCGTACAAAGCCTGTGATTGGTCCGTCGTCCCCTTCCTTCTCAATACTCAAGTTTGCCAGGGCATCCTCCCCTGAAACCGAAAATTAGCATTCGGTCGACGTCTCAGGCATATTTGAATTACTCACCAAAGACGCTGCGAGCATATAGATTAGCGCTCAAGAATTGGCAGTCGCCCTTCATCGACGCTTCAGGGGTCAAACATGTCATGTTCGTGCAGGCCATCAATTGTGAGAGGAAATCCCGGAGAGTCTTAGCTTTAGAGTTGATGTTGACCTTGTTCTCCCATTCGAACTCGGTCCACATCGTCCTGAATTGCGTTTCCGTGCATTGTGCTGGCTGGATATAGTCCATGATGTCCACATGCACGTCGTTGAGGATAACCACATTGCTCTCCGTCGAGCTCGATCCATCGTAGACCACGTTACCAAAAATGACACCAGTATCTGTCGAGGACACTTTGATTGTGCTTTGTACATTTTGGAAATCATGGGCTCCAAGATTTTGCGTCGTAGGTCGTTCCACCACCTTCAAGTCACCCAAGGTAGCGAATTCGACGGAGAGATTCTGCAGCGTCTCCGAAGTTTGGTTGACAAGCAGTACATCCAACACGATATCAAATTGGTGCACTTTAACGTAGGCTTCCGCGTACACAGGGTCGGAGAATCCGGTCAGCTGGACAACTCTGCTTAACTTTGACGATAAGTCTTCAGTGGCAGAGTCACCGCCAGTGGCTTTCTCGAGGTCAGTATCAAACTCGTCTGATCCATCGCCAGTCGTTTTCTTAGCTAACTGCCTGATGCCAACAACGTCGTCAACTTGCACTGCAGACTTCGCCTTCTCCTTGGCCTCTTTGTCCGCTCGTTTTCCCTCTTCGACCTGAACCATAGCACGGAACGCTTTTCTAGTGTCATCAAGGAAGACGGTCTCAAGTTCCTTTTTCTGCGCAAACTCGGCCAGCGATCTGACGCAGGTCATGATTCGATCAACGGAGTCCTCATCAATTGGAGCCTTCACAAATTGCGACTGGCCAACCCGTATTATGGATATCATGATCAGCATAGCTTCTGCTCGTAGTGCGTTTGTGCGGGCAATGTCCTGTGAGATCTCGGAGTGCCGCATGACAAGTTTTGTCATAGTAGAGGATAGCACTGACGCAAGATAGAAGTCTCCATCGAGAATGAGCTGTCGCAATGGAGGCTTTTGTGCGGCTTTCACGGCCTCGAGTTTCGCTTTCGAAGCCGAGTCGCTTGTAAGTGCACTTTCGGTTGCATAGGTACCGTCTGCTAATACTTTTCTTGAGCCAGTCGGTACTGAGGGTTTATGCATGCCGTTCGTCTGTTCCTTCGGTTCTTGTTGCTCGTCTGGCACCTCTTCGAGCAATCTTTGCTCCGAGGAGAGGATTGGTATTTCGCCAAGGCTTGAGCGTATCTTCTTCCACGCTTCTCGAATGTCATTTGCGTCCAAGGAATATTCGCCGACTATCCAGAGCGCTCCTCTGTATACCTTCCCGGCACGAACCTCGCTCAAAGTTGTAACGAGCCGTTCAACGATCGAAGATCTCAGCTTAGGGAATTTCTCCACGACTTCCTTGACAAAAGAGATAACATCGACAGCGGATGTTGCGTTGAAGTCAGCAATGAAGTCCATTAGTAAGTCCACGACAGATGCTGCGACTTCAGAGAACTTGATAGCGCATTGGTGGATGGAGTGGATGAGCAGGGACCTATATTCGGCGTTCTTCTCGTACTGCTCGTCGACAGTCTTCTGGAGCTCTTTCTTCAACAGCATGACCACCTCGTCAACGTTCTTGCTTGAAACCATCTCCATAGCAAGTCCAAGAGCTTTTCTTCGCACGTCGATATCCGGACTTGAAAGTACTCGCAGGATCTCCATGGTCGAGTCGTCCAAGACACCTTCGTTCCTTCGCCGAAGCTGGTCTACGCGATCTAGGACAATAAGCTTCACATTGTTGTCAGCTTCTTTGATGCTAAGCTCAATAAATTTAGTTGCTGCCGCCTTGACGGCTACAGGGTTATTTGTGAGCGATGTCAGGGCTGATGCTGCTTCGTACACCACGGTCGTTGCTCCAGCCTCCAAAAGGTCGAAAATCAGGCGTAAATATCGCCCCTGCTTGGTGTCAGTACTTTCGCCTACACCAATGCTATTTGGGCATCGGTACCTTGTTTTGGACGTTCCCAACCGCATCCTTGCGTATAAATTCAAGTTCCACTAATTGCAACAATTCGTCCGCGTTGGGAATTGCGTCAAAAGCTCCGCTCAGATATTCCAGTGCCTTTTGGTGACTCATACCAGAGAGAGCTGCGAATGCGTTCCGTTTGCATGTATGATCGCTCTCGCCCTCGAGGAAGGACTGAAGAAGCTCGGGAGCATCTGGAATTAAAGACTCGGAGTGGTGGTAGATGGATGAGACTGCGAATACAGCATTTTTTCGGACATAGGCGTGTCTATGCTCCAGACATGACCGGGCAGAAGAAAGTAGAGGTTCAATAAGCTCAGCTTCCCGAAGCTTGCACAGGAATCGCAAAGTGTTGCCTCGTATGTACTCATTGGGGTGTTGCAGGTCGTTGCGAACACCGTTGCAGACCAGAATCATCTCTTGCTTGAGTTTCCCTCCAGCATCTAATTTTGGGCATATTTCATAGTAGAAGTAGAGAAGCTTTTTCAGCTGCTTGCTTTTGGATGGCATAACGAATCTTATGATGTGCATCAGGAGTGATGGCATTGGATCTCCGTTGAGCATGATTGTTAAGATCCGCTTCATTGTTTCCACCTTGCTTTCGTCCGTCCCCTTCTCCAAATACGTTTTGAGCTCCTGTAAAGTGGGCTGATCGGCGGTATTGTTCTGGTGGACCAAGCTATACGCGTGCTCCATGAAGGCCGCCATGGTGAGTATTATGTGATAGCGTATCTATCTGAGTGAGGTTCGGAATGACTCGTGGTCAGGTAGGGATGTCGAGGCTTCTCCCCAGAAAGGTGGGTTTATTGCATGTAGTTGACCAGGCTGCGCTTCTTCTCCAATTCTTGGCTGACTGAATTGAGCGACTCGTTCCCTTTGTAGCGATTGCAACTAATACAACGCGTATGCGTGGCTTCCAGGGTTCTTCGTGCGTGCCTGTTGTGCTGGGCTCGAACATAGCTGTCCACAAACTGCTTGTGGAGCCGCAAATACAGTTCGGCGCTAAGGGCTTTACGTTAACAAGACCTCGAAACACTTTCGCAGCCTTGAGGGTCCCAAGCTACTTTCTCAAATCTGGACCCAGAGAGCTACCACCACAATGGCAACCTCCAGTGAGCCCTTTTACGTTCGTTACTAGTAAGAAATTGTTGTGTCCGGGTGCCTGCAGCCACTGATTGATCCACAGCTCAGGACACTCCGGGCGGTTTGGTCATGAATTTCTAGGTATGTATGCACTAACACGAGCTTGAATGAGCTTTCGCTAAGACTTGGGTCCAGAGTTCGACTTCCGCACCCTCGGCGACGGCCGCAGCGCCTCAGCACGCTATGCGAACAACTCCAACTACCGCAATGACTCCCTGATCCGGAAAGAAAGTACGTCTGACCCGGTGGGATCATAAGAAATCCTCAATGCTGATAGGGCAAAGTGTGTGTCAGCTCCCTCCTCATTGCCGAGATCAAACGTATCGTCAAAGAGAGCGATATCATGAAGTAAATGCTCCCACTGCAGCTACCCCCAAATTCTTGCTAACGCTTCTGGAGGGAGGATGATACCAAATGGCCACAGAAGAACAAGGATGGGAGGCAAGAGCTAGAGATAAAGTTGGGCAATGAACATATCTCGTTCGAGGTATGTAGCTCCAACCCTCGTGTCCGGGGGCTCGAACACTTGCTGATGAGCGCTTTCCAGACCGCCAAGATCGGTTCCCTCGTCGATGTCACCGAGTCTGCCGATCCAGAAGGACTTCGAGTCTTCTACTACCTGGTGCAAGACCTCAAAGCCCTCGTGTTCTCGCTGATATCGTTACACTTCAAGGCAAGGAACCGCCCCAGATCTCCTGATAGTCAGAACTTTAGCATCGCGACTAACACTCAAACTTAGATCAAGCCAATCTAAGAGTTTGTCTCTGGTAGGAAACGGACGTAGATCGAAGACTTGGAGGTACTGCAAGCATTCATGCCGGCGTTGGATTTGTTGAATACCCCTGATGTTCTATCAAGATTGGTTAAATCTCCCAATGCAATAAACGTATGAGACGGTAGAGCCATACGAGAAGCCTATGCCAAAAAAGGTCAGCTTTCATAGAATCCACACAATGATTTACGAGCATATCTTCAGGCCCCTCGGGCCCTGGATTCGATTTGGGGCTGGAGTAGGGCAAGTTTAGGCGGCCTCTAGCGTGAGCCTTGTCCCCGCAAACCATTGACCCATAATTTGTGCAGACTTCATCTTCCATGTCACAGCCAAGCACCGTTCAACAAAACCACGACCACATTTTCATTCGTTGTATAGTAGTGTCTGAATAGTTTACGTTCTCTCTTTGTTCGATTGCGCTATCGACTCCAGCAACCACCCACATGTACTGCCAATGCCGACTCCCAGTGACAGTACAGACGAGTTGGCCCTACAACTCGACCCTCGATTTGAGCGACCAACGCATACAATATGTCCTCCTGATGCCGATAGGCCGGCGCAATGGAGAGTAGAAGTGTTGGATCGTATGGGTGATACAAGTGCAGATGGGGAAATACATGATGGGCGGCCGGAGCTGGAGCATTCACTACACACTACAGCAGACAGCCCTGGCCTAATAAGTACAACTTATAACCCCGGCCTGGAATTAGAACCGGGCAAAATGCCGGAGCAGATGCAAGGCATGGAGCCAGCAGAGCCCTCGACCCCTTCACTAGGCGCCAGCCCTTCTAAGTCCTATGTTGAAGATAAAGAGAGCGAGCAGATCCAACAACCACCGCCCGTGTCCTCTGCTCTTGATCTTCAGTATTCAGCCCGCTATGGAATTGATAGTACAAGGGTAGGGCTACACTGAAGAGTTGAACACTGGGCTGCAGCGCTGACGTTGCGACCAGCTGATCCAAACTCATACCTCATCCATGCTCCGCGCCGGGAGCAAGTTTCGTGGTACGCAACAATCAGACAGCCAAAAGTACAGTGTAGAGGTCGATATCAAGACTGTCGACATGTCGGAGTCCTTCATTTGCGGCTACCTCAGGATTGAAGGTCTGCAGATCCTGTCTCACTGCGTCTCACCAGCTAATCCATCGAAGGCCTTACTCCCGAACACGCGACCCTTACAACGTTCTTCGAAGGCGAAATCGTTGGGCCGAAGTATACGTTTCAGACACGTCACAATGACTGGGGCGCCAGCGACAAAGAAGACATGAAGCATTGGGCACGTTTCCCGGCCTGGCGGCCCCTGGCAAAACAAGCAAAGAAGCCCGACTTCCACTACAAGAATAGCACCAACCGCGAGAACATGTTCATGCGGTGGAAGGAGAAGTTCTTGGTACCAGATCACCGCGTTCGGGAGATCAATGGCGCGAGCTTTGAGGGTTTCTACTATATCTGCTTCAATCAGGTGGCAGGAACCATTAATGGAATCTACTTCCACTCGAACAGTTCGCAGTAAGTTTTTAAGGAGCCAATTCGAGACGTCGTGTTTCCAGATGCTAACACACATACAGTAACAATAACAACAATAGATTTCAGCAACTTGAGCTGAAATGGGTCAATGATCATGGGTGCTTCGGTGCCATGGAGTTCCGATGATTTGAAATAGCGACGTATGTGTGATGACCGATGATATATGTGCTCCTTTAAGCGACGGAGTGAATTGGATGGCTATCAAATTAGGGGAGGCAAATTGGGATATTCGAATGTATCGCTCCTCTATTGGAGGGAGGGCTTGTCTGTGGAGGTACTCGTACATACCCTGTGTTGAAGCCTTATTACCGCAGGCGAGGGCCGAAAATTCAATGAGAACATGTTCACGAGCCTGTACTCAGACATTGCCAGTCACCGTCGAGCATTTCAGCCATCCAGCAGTACACTCCCTGCCCTGTTTTCACTACTCTTGGAACCTTCAACTACCAAGAAGGTAGACTAGCATCGAAAAGGCCAGCAGCCTACAGATCTCAAGTAGCTTCTTTGCATCTCTGCCTTTGATGTCCCGTACTACCCCGTCATCAACGCAACGCCTGGATGTTGAGTCACTTTCCTCAGTAGCTCTTTAGTCACCGATAAATCGCCGTCCGAAACCACAGTGAGCTGCCGTATGGTGGCAGACACCATTCATTGCATTACCTTTATAGCGAAAATTCATCTCCTCTTGACCAGAAGAAGGATCCTTCTCCTCAGGCTTCGAACCCTTCTTCTCATTCATTAAAAACGCTAGGCATCATCTGGCGTACAAGGTCTGTGTCAAGGTGCCCGATGGTCCCACTTCACTACCGAGGGCTCTAGACCCAATCGAGAATCTTGAAGCACGGCCATCTGCAGGCGGGAATCCTTCTCTATTGAGGTTCAGAACAGTGAATAATATTACTTTTGCTTCTTGCATATTCATTTACTTGCTACTGAGCTATAATCTCGTCTGATTGCTATTGTTCTCACCTCTTTGAAGCCTTCCACACCAACGCAGAGCCCACGGAACCCTGCATTTGGCCTCGACCTCAGGTTGCACCTTACATCGGGTACCTAAAGCTGTGTCATGCCTCGATGATGTTCCGAGCTGCACCATTCCGCTTGCTGTCTTTTGAACAATAAGACTTGACTAGATACCAAAAGCACACCTCTACGGAACGGGTTTCTCGGCGACCGCAAGGATGCTGAACCAGCATGTCTTCTCACACCAACATCAATACCCCCAGGCCGAACCCTCATGGCTTCATCAGCAGCAAAACCATCATCAGCAACAGCAACATCCTCATCATTCAGCTCACCAGCATGCACACGCACAAGCCGTTGCTCAGCATCAGCAGTTCAACCGTATGGCAGCCAACGGCAACGGCAACAATGGGCATGGCATGCACATGGAGCACAGCGCGGGCCCAAACTCCACTGAGGGCAACTGGATCGAGGAGAATAGGAGGGTACTGGGATGGGTCGCAGAACTACTAAATGGAAACTCGAGGGAAACTGCTCTTATGGAGTTGAGCAAGAAAAGAGAACAGGTGCCTGAATTGGCTTTGATAATATGGCACTCGTTTGGTGAGTCTAGTGATATAATCTCAACCTGGAATGGTTGCTGACCTCTGTGCTAGGTGTTATGACTTCTCTGCTCCAAGAAATCATCTCAGTCTACCCCTTGCTCAATCCTTCGCAGCTTACGGCAGCCGCTTCAAACCGTGTTTGCAACGCGCTTGCACTTTTGCAATGTGTAGCTTCGCATGGCGAGACTCGTGGACTGTTTCTCAATGGTATCTTCGCCGAAAAATATAGGCATCTGAGAGCAATAGCTGACTATAGACAAAGCACATATCCCGCTGTTCCTATACCCTTTCCTAAACACGACCTCAAAGTCTCGGCCGTTCGAGTATCTCCGCCTCACATCCCTAGGTGTCATCGGCGCTTTGGTTAAAAATGACTCCACTGAGGTCATCAACTTCCTATTAACGACCGAAATCATTCCGTTGTGCTTACGTATCATGGAGACTGGCTCGGAGCTGAGCAAGACTGTCGCCATATTCATTGTGCAGAAGATACTATTGGACGACACTGGTCTTGGGTACATATGCCATACCTATGAGCGCTTCTACGCCGTAGGCACCGTACTAAGCAATATGGTTACTCAGCTCGTCGAACAGCAGACTGTACGGCTCCTGAAGCATGTCGTCAGATGCTTTCTCAGGTGTGTAAATACTCTCGTTGGAAACGTGGCTTGTGCTGATATGATCTTAGACTAAGTGATAATGCCCGCGCTCGCGAAGCTCTCCGTCAATGCTTACCCGAGCCTCTGCGTGACGCTACCTTCCAATCAGTCCTCCGGGACGACGCCGCCACAAAACGCTGCCTCGCGCAGCTCATCATCAACCTCTCTGACAATGTGATCGAAAACACCAACAGCCAAGGACTGCAATAATTGCGTGCACCTCGTCGATTACGAATGACAGCTCACGAATACTCCGAAAATATACCCCCTGGAATGATTTTGGGACTGTAGCATATGCGTGCATCAGGACGGTCGGCCCTTTCTTTGCTTAGAAAAATACCCCGGTTCGCTTTGGATGCAGGACGACGATTTATTATTAGAATCTGAAAAGCATCTTCATTTGGAAAGGGGTTTGGAAATGGCGTTGGTTTTGGTGTTACTTGGCGCGGTCTAGGAAGTCATCATTGGATGATGCTTGCCATTCTACTTTGTACATTCTTTCTGAGCCTTTTTTGTTGCTCATCACTGACTTAGAGGTGTACGAATAATTCACATTCATAAAACCAAGGCTGCTTTCAAATCCTGTTTTGCCTAGGTACATATCTTTCTAGACTTCGGCACGGAAAGTATTCCTGTGAATTTGAAGGTCTCGATGAACAGGAGCTAGAGCGCCCTGCATTCATACCTATGCAGAATACAAGAAAGGACACCGGCACGATTTGGTCTAAGCTTTGGTAGGACTCACTAGCGCGAGCTTCCCACTAGTGCCCGGAGTCAGGCCGGCTGAATTTGAGAGAAGCATCAAAAACGCGACTCAAGTACACTCGTGATCATCGTTCAAATTGCTGTACCAGCCTCCCACAGAGGCTCTTTGCTTCCGACCCTCCTTGAGCTATCGACTAATCACTTGCAACGTATCCTTACGAGGTGACGACTTTGTCCGCACAACACTCAAGTTCACCTGCCTTTGGAAGGACCCTGTCATAATGGGCTCAAGAAAGCGTGGTCGGGAAGAGATGGAGGCATCGCAGCCTGCTTTCGAACCGACAAAGCTGGATAGGCTTCGAAATACTTGGGAATTTGCCAATATCATGCAATACATCTTCATCTTCGGAAGGGTGGTGAAAATCGACGAAGACCTCTCCATCGAGGTACTTTCCCCTACATTACTACACAATCCCTTTGACGCTCTAAGGAAGGCCTTCATACCATATGGGACATTTGATACTGACCGCATACCCCGCAGGATCTCGAAACCGAATGTCTTAAGCCTGAACCATCAACAGTCCTATCAGACATCGGTCTGGCACTTCTGAAATATGTCTCGTCGCATCGAGGCTTGACGTGAGCCATCTCCCTGAATACCTCTCTGCTTCATCCTAACTTTACAACAGACCCGAAATATTTGATGAATATACGCGGCGACAATATGTGGCAAAGGCACCACAGCGAAACCCTTTCGGCGAGGAGGATGAACCCAAAAAGTTTGCGGAGTTCGACGTGTTCACCAAGCTGAAGGTGCTAGTTCAGCTCTCACAATGGACACTAATAAATGCAGACCGGATGAGGGAGAAGATGGATGAGTCGAAGGACACTGAACAAACACAATGGGTAGGCCTTCAGGAGCCCCCTCTGTTGGCCTTGGCTGACATTTGTGTGTGCAAGCGCGTTGAAGAAATCGGATACGATAGAGACGAGCGCCACTATATCTTACTTGATGATAATCGCTTATATCGCCGTACCGAACCTCCACCTCCTCCTGCACCAAAAGCAAAACCAAAGGCCAATTCGAAGAAGGGTAAGGCTGCGGCCAGAGCAAGCAAGCGAAGGAAGACGCTGGAGCCTGAGGAGTCAGCGAATGATGCTGATACGGACACACCGGCAGCAGAGGACGGCGAGCCTGAATCGAAAGTAGAAGACAATGGCCTCGGTGGGAGGAAGTGGGAATGCATCGCCATCACCCTTGGCCAGTATCAGGACTTCTTGGCATCAATACAGAAGAGCAGAGATCAAGATGAGAAATATCTTCATAAGCGAATTTCAGACGAGATTCTGCCTGTGATAGAGAAGGCAGAGGAATCGCAACAAAGGAAGAAGCAAAAGCAAGAGCGGGAGTTGATGAACATCCAGAAGCTCGCTACGGCTAAGCGATCAAGCCGGCTTGAAGCTAAAATGGAGCGAGAACGAGAAGAGCGAGAAGCGGCCGAAGCAGAGCGAAAGAAGAAGGCCGACTTAGTCGCAGCTAAGCAGGATCAGGAGAAGCAGAAGAAAATGGAAGAAGCACGCGAGTCTCGGATGATGACGCGTGAGCAGCGCATCAAGGACAGGGAGTACAAGCGTCTACTACACGAAGAAGAGCTTGCCAACCTATCTGAGGAAAATAAGAAGGTAGAAGCTGGTGAAGCAAAGAAATCAGAGAGGCACCTAAAGACAGAGATGGAGAAGAAAAAGGCGGAGCTTGCCGCACTACAAGAGGAGGATGAATGGGTCTTTGATTGCGCGAAGTGTGGAAAGCACGGCACCAATCTTGTATGCTCTGGCCTACGTTTCCTAGATCGTATCATTGAAGCTAATATTGTCTAGGATGACGGCACACATAGCGTTGCATGCGACAAATGCAACGTCTGGCAGCATAGTGCTTGCCTAAGCATCACTCAGGAAGAAGCTGAGAAGGACGATTTCCACTTCGTCTGCAACATCTGCAAGCGTCGAGAAGAAGATGCAAAGAAGCCCAAGATTCCAAGCCTCAAGTTCCACATCGGTTCTTCATCCTCACCACCGAATTTGAAGCCAAAGATTCTACTTCCTGGCGTCAACGACTCACAGAAGCGCAAATCTATCGAAGAGCCCTCACACCTACCACCCACGAAGAAGTTCAAGCCTGTGGATACCAATCACCGCCTACAGAACCCCTATCCTCCTCGACCAGGATCGAGTGGCCAGCATGGGCAGAACGGGCAGACTGCACATTATGGCCCAAACGGCATGCATGCAGCAGTCATGAATGGGCCAGCCTTGTCCCCGCAAGGCCAAGTTCCACGCAGCATATACGCTGGCAACCAGGACGAGACCTTCTTCGCGAGGAGGACGTCTCCAAATGATGCAGTCCGACCCTCACCTGGGCCCAGATCCCCAGCGGCTGCTCCTGGCTACGCCAATTGCTATAGTCCAAGCTATAACCCCTATGCAAATCAAAATGGGTATAGTGGCTATGTTCCACAACTGCCACCCAATACCTTCCAGTCACCATACGCAGGCAATACCCCTTACAACGGCCATCAGCCTCAGAACGTAGGCTGGTCAGCTCGCTATACACCACCAGAGAAAGCTCCGTATGGTCAGCAATATGGGCAACCTCCACCATCCAATAACCCCTACGCGAACTCTTTCGACCGCCAACGACCTGGTTCATCACACTCCACAAGCAACATCCCTTCGCCCATCAAGAATGGGCCTTCTCTATCCCCACCTCAACATAGCCCGTCCGCATATAACGATCAACATTATCAAACCCCCCAAGCCAATCAGACACCTTACCAACAGCAACCAGATTACACCAACGGCACCTCCGCACATCAACCACTCCCATCCACAGGTCCACCAGCTTACTCGCCAGTAAAGCAACAGTCATCACCTGCACCATCACCGGCAAAGCATAATCCACCTTCTTCAAGCCCAGTGGCTCACCAGCCACCACTCCAGAACAACGCACCTGCTTCGCCTGGCTTCTCGCCCACGAAGCATAGCCCGCCACACCAACTACCGAGCATTGCAGCTAGCAGTCCAGCTGTGCTAAAGCCTACTCCTCAGCTCTCGCCGAGCCCGATGCAACAGAATGGGCGTGCTTGATTGAGGAAAGCTTTGGAAGGGACGCAGTATCATTGATGCCATTACGTGATTCCAGGGGCGACTACTATGTGCTTTACGTTCAAATCATTTAGTCCAGCGAGCGTGCATTCAGCATTGGCGTTTCACCGCAGTCAGAGCTGCCAAGGAAAACATAACGCCCCGGCAAAGGCTGATTTCCGGACGCATTGAAAGACTTTGCATAGAAATAGACGTCAATGAATACCAATTCTTTCAGCCTCTCCCTAAAGCACGAAACCAGTCACTGCTACATTTGTGCTATTGCGAGCCAGCGATGGTTATGTACGATTCAGGAGAGAATTGGCGCCATGCAGTCTTCGTCCAGAATCATGGCCTGCCCTGACCATCTCGTTGACCAAAACAGCTATTCATCCTCTCCAGCTAAGCACGCTATACTCTTCTCCTCTCTCCTTTCGCCATGACGCATCTGTTGCGAGATCTTATACTTCTCTTGTCCTTACTCATCATTAGTGTCCTCAGCAACATGTCCGAAGTACTACATCCTAGTCCAGTCACCAACCATTCACAACACCTTCACGGGAATTTCGGATAACACTCTTTACAGCCGCACGCTTACCGAGGAATATTCAGACGATAGCAGCTAGGCTTTCGTCTGATTCCCTCGTTTCCTCTGAAGTTCCCAATGTACGAAACAAGACCCAAGCCAAAAAGCTAGCAGAGACGCTTCACCAGGCACGAAGACCACACTCTTCACTCAGCCGCTCAAAATTTCAAGATGGCAGTAACGGTAGTCAAGCATAGCAAAAGAATAGTTCCACAGCACTTTCTTAGTCTGTCCACTACAGGGTTCTGAGGAAATAGACATAAAGTCCTTCCCTTGATTGTTTCGTATAGTGCCATTTTTGTTCCATGGAAAGTACCCACAATCCAAAACGACAAGGACACATTACCCAACCACTGCGGCCTTCTTCAGCACTAGAAAAACCATGATTGCTTTTAAAGGGCGGTGTACGGATTGCGGCCGTATGTAAGCGGAGACAGGTGCTGGGCAAAGTGAATAGATCCGATTCGGCACAAGGCCTCTGCGAATGAGAGCAGCAATGATGATGTGAATTCGGAAGACGGAAAATGTTAACGGATAGTTGATTGTGGTGAGTGCCGTGTGAGGGAGTTTTCTCGGAGGATTGGGTCGGGTGAGCTGGCGTTTTGGTATATGTATGGGGAAGAGAAGGGAGGGATGTAAATATGCGAGCAGGCGGAAAGTGGGAGAGGGCGTCGTTGCGGTGGATCGGTGGATCGGTGTCAGAGAGGTTCTGTTCTGGGACGAAGGGAAGCGATATTGGGGATTTGATGAAGCGCGAGGATGGGAAGGAGATCGAACAGGAGTTCACAGCGCAGATTCCATGGCCCATGTTGCTGCGTGCAATGTGTAATGGTAAAACATGTCTTTAATTTGATCCTGACATGCATGCCCGTCTATACAAAAGACACGTACTTAAAATCGTCCGTTTCCCTCCCGCCCTCCATAACGAACTTTTTCCATCCATGGCTCGCTATGCAGGTCCTCCTCATTAAGTAAATAATCCTCCCCTCTACCGAATTAATCCGGTCGCCTTCATATAAATACCGATACTTTTGTATTGCCCGTAATGCCATCTCTCATAAGTGAGTAGCCCCCTTCGAAGAAAGAAGAAGGGAAGAAACGAGACTCGATCTCGAACAATGCCATTGTTCTGTTTTCCCCATATGCCATGTGCCGACCGTCGCTGTGTGTATCCCACGCGCTAATTGATGCAAGCATGAGACGCTAAAATGCTGCGACCGACTCAACAAAGGAAAAAAGTCTAGGGAGTATTACATGGTTATGTTACAAGAAGTGAATGTGAAGGGTGCTCCTTCGTGGCGCTCGTTGGAAACGTTGTGGTTCGAGAGCAGTCATCGGGCTGGAAATATCCAGGTTCTAGACAACCGTCATCATTTTCATATGTCCACTGATTTCATTATCGTTGCTGGCAATGCTTCCGCCCAGGAAAGGGCTGCTTCGCTGGCTTTTGGGGCTTTTAGAGCTCTTTGGGCTCTGCGAGACTCGAGGACTCTTGCTGATGGCAGGCGACGGCGGAGGGTGTTGGAACATCTGGCTGATGTAAGGTGGGTCTCTAGGCGGAGTTGCAGGCATTGGCTCCGCAGTGTCGGAGCCGTTCTCCGCCCGGCGAACGATTTCCTTGAGGGCTCGGGTGACAACGCCAGCTCGAGTAACCAGGTCTTTGAGGGACGTAGTGTCGAATGGAAGTTTCCTCTGGGCAAGTGGAGCATCGAGTAATTTGGGATCGTGGTGGCTGCGTTGTTGATATATAGTCTCGAGGACAGACTTGGCTTTTGCAGAAGATTCCTTGCGTGGCCGTGTCGACGGTGGTGTCTCCAAACCAGATAATTCTTGGGAAGGCCGCGAAGAGTTCTGCGACTCAGAAGAGTCATCCACCAATCTTACCCGCTCTTCCTTTGACTGTGAGAATCCTGATTTCCGCCGGACACGGGTCGACGGAAATTCCTCATCGAAGAGGTCGAAATCGAAGCTTGGGGACAGGGGTGATCGTGGTGGGAAAAGCTCTTGCTCTTCGTCGTCTAGCGTAGCTAGATTGATGATGCCCTCGGCCTCCTTCCATAGCTCCACTGATTGACCCTCCATAATACCTAGTCCGGCCGCTTGTTGTTGCAAGCGCTTTAGCTCCTCCACCAGCAATGTCAGCTCTTTGACCTGTCCGAACTGTCCATGAACGCTGGCTTGTCTCTCCAAGATGGCACGAGGGACCAGCATACCCAACGAGGCATTAGGTCCCACATGCTCGCTGCTGGCGGGCGCCTGCTTGGGAGTGCTGGACGCCTCCTCGAACTCGAAGTCCCCGTCCCAATCTTCACTCGGGCCCTTATTGCCCAAGACCCACGAGTCGAGCTTAGAGGGATTGTTGTTGTGACGGCTTGCCATATCCTTTGGGACTGGGACACTCTGGCTACGCAAATGCAAGGCACTGGGCCCTCGGCGTCCACTCACACGACTTCCACGCAAATCTTTCATTTGCCGGCCATGCACTGTACTCGGGCGAGGTGAAACCCCACGTGGAGAGTCTCTGTCCGTCGATGGCTGTTCGGACCACTCAAAGATGTTTGATTTTGAGGTTTGATCCAATCCACTGGCAGGCGGTGACTCTCGTCTTCTATGGGCTCCTGCGTTGGATCGATGTAGAGATCCTAACGGGCTGCTGTCTGCACCGTTAAATGATGGCTTGAATCCGTTCAGAGGATCCTCGTGGGGTTTGTCTGGTTTGTCAAAAGCCCATAGCTCATCTTCCTGATCTGGGTCAACGTCCTCCGTGAGAGTTTTGGCTGGCTTCAGCTCTAAGGGAGCAGTAATCGGAGAGGATGAGACTTCAGGAGAGAGGAAAATTTCACTGGTGTTACGCATTGGAGTGGGGCTTCCCTCTTCCTTGCATGGTACAGTTGCTCGAACGGGCGTCGAGACGTCATGTTCCTCTTCTATAACTGCTCGATGGTCGATCAGATCACGCTCGTCAAATGAGTCCTTTTCTAATAGGTCCTGCAAGGCCACGAGCTTGGGATGCGAAGGTAACTTAGGTGGTGGCGATTCATCAAATATCGTGTCAATTGGCGGTCTCCGGATCCCAGAATGACTGCTACCAGTAGCGCCAGTTCTTGTGGAGTCATAGATCGTCTCACTACGAGCATCCATGTCGTCCTCGTCACCAGACAGTAGGCGGCTGTTGTCATTGTCTGACCCGAGAAGTGTCGATCCAGGCTCTGAGGGAGCCGATGAGAATCGATGAGGTCGTGTCTTCAGCACTGACTGACCTAATGGAGAGGTCACAGGTAGTGAAGAATGAGTAGAGGGGTCTTGTGGAGTACTTAGATGATCAGGCTGTGGCGTCGATGCGTATGAGGGGACAGCACTGGGAAGATCAATCTCGAAAGCGGATAGTCGATGCAATGGTGGAAGAGGTGAAGACGAAACTCGCTGCGGGAGGTCCGTAGGACGTGACCGAGCTTTGAGAGGGCTCTCCTGATCTTCTGCGTCGCTACTGAAGGTTTGTCCTTCTAAGTTCCCTCGACTTTGAACGGACCACGTATATCGATGACTAGCAGACTGCGGGGCCGATACGACTCTCCTACCGCCGCTGTTCCTGCTGAAAGGGTTGGTCTTCCTCAGGCTCCCCATTCGTGGCATTTTCCAAGTCGATGGTGAGGGTGAAGGGAAGATATCACTAAGCGAGATGGATTGTCGTGCCCTTGGCTCCGAATCAGGGTAGTAATCGTCATTTGTATCAGGCGCATCATTGATTTGCGTAGACATCTCCTCGAGCCCGAAGGGAGTGAATGGTCTGCTGAGAGCCGATATGTTCGACACTCGGCGGTTCACCACGTCATTCGAAGAGCCAGAGCTGATAGAAGTTGCGAGAAGGAGGGTAGGTAATTCGGTAAGACCCGGAACAATCGTTTTCGGTGTCTCATTTCGATTTGCTATCCCATTCGCGTTCCGCTTCCGTGAGGATCCATCTTTGGCAGTCCCAACAAACTCAGGCTTGAAGAAGGGTTGCCATAGCTGTGAAGATTCGTCGTATGACTGATAATTCTCGGAAAGATCGCTAAGCAGTATTGAGGAAGTCCCCACGGAAGGTCGAGATGGCTCTTCATCCTGTAGGAATTGCTGTTGGAGCGTGGCAGATCGCTGATGGCTAGTAGCCGGCCTGCGAAGACTTGAGTGTAGACCGCCGCTACCGTAGAGAGCGCGTTGTGACGAGCTTCGCTTGACTAGCTTGTTTCTAGGTAGTGTTCCAATACTTGACTCTGCAGGGCTAGGTAGCATTGGAGCTGTGGAGCCGTTGGAACGGGCTATCGAGGGCGAGCCAGGCCGGTCGGTAGGAGCAAGACTTCCCGATTTGAGAGATGACAGCGTTGACATGCGCCTCAGCCAAGTGGGAGGCGTGTTTTCCGAACCCTTGAATTCGAATGCGAATGGTCCATGAGCCATTGGAGTTTCCGACTCTGATCCTTGTAACCGTATGGATTGCCCTGGCGTCGCATCTTCAGACCCATGGTCGAGCTTGGTCTCGGGTGTTGAACCAAGTGTTCTTATACCACCTCCTAGATTACTTGTTGATGTCAATGGCCGACCAGCAGAGCTTCGCTTTCGTAATCTTGATGTTGGAGCAGAGGTTGTTTGTGGTAGCGGCGATGGCGTCAAGGGCATGACTGGTAGAGGTTGGGCTTCGTTTAGTACTGAACGAGATGGTGTCTTCCTCTTCTTTGACGTAGGTCTTGCGGCAATTGAGTGCTGAGGATGTCCAAAGGCGAAACCTATAGCCGCAACGCCCACAGTACCCGATGCACAAAGCTGCGATCAGATGTGTTAGCATGGCGGCTTCCAAAAAGTAATCCTTGTTCTGCAGAGCGCAGAAGAACACCAGGCTTGAATAGAAAGGCTGTAGCCGGTATCGCCTTCTGACCGGCAAGCCTCCAGTTCCAACGCTGACAAGAATGGCACATGAGTAGAGGGAGACGTTACCGATGGGACTGCCTCCATCACCGACCCTCACCAGCGTCTACAGCGAGCGTGAGAGAATTGTCCTAGCACATCGAATCGCTAGCAGAGGCGAAAGAACTTTGCTGGTTCTTGAAGTCATTCAGAGACCCTCCGGTTGGAGGATAGGTTAGAGAAAGTTAGGTTGTGAGGCTCCGGTGTCTAGAAGCCCGGGCTTAGGAAGGTACAAAAGTAGTTGGCTAGATAATTAAAAAGAATGACAGGCAATTCGAATGCTCAACGACGGTGGAGTTGATTTGGGGCCCCTCCTCCACTGGGGTCGTGGTAGTGGGCATGATGCGAAGAGTTTGGTATGGGAGGTTCAGGCTTTGCTTTCAGCCCACGAAATGTAACGAGGATCATTTTAGTTCTACTAGGCCGTTAACACTCCAATACCCAATCATAGAAACTACGTATTTTCGTACGCATAACATCTATTGCCTACTATCTACTATGTCCAAGACTTTCTACTTGTTGATTCATGAGAAGGTGAGGATTCCTACCTGACAACGCATTGTCTGCAGTGTATGCACCCGTGAGAATCTGATCCATCAGGGCGTCGCTGAGGGTGTCCTCAGGACGCGGCACTGTATCAATCCATCGGATAGGCGTGTAATCTGATACCGGCGTGGAGAAAGGCCGGGCCTAATACGTCCACCCCCTCTCAATATATGCGCAGGAGCTGGAGAACCTTCCTCTCCAAGGGTCCCTCTTTAGGGTTTTCGTCCAGTCTTGAAGCTCAGACTTAATTCAGTCAGCGCTGGGATAGACCCAGATGTGGCACGCCTAACGGATGACAACAACAATCGCCATTCAGCTGCGCGGCATCCTCCCGGGGGAAGGGAGGCGAATAGGAATCCTACTGAATTTTAGGACCTTCCAATCAAAAAGCGTGGAAGGTTTCCATCAGAGCCGGGACCAGGTATAGGGATCAGAGTTCGTGCGTTAGCCTTGCGGACTGCAGCCCTTTGGCCGCTTAAAAAGCAAGTTCCAGGGCACAGGTCTCAGATTGAGGTGGATCTGTCAGCGAAGCAAACCTGCTTCATTTGGCCGGCAAGCATGCGCGGGGTAAGACATAGAATATAAGATGTAACGATCTGCTCGTGAAGTATGCCAATTGAGCGATGTTGGACGGCGTAAGCTTGGAGCGCGGAGGTTTCAAAGCTACAACTATGAACCTCCATGAACACCCAGATTTTCCTGCAGTGCACTGAGCTCTGAGACGTCAGGGAGTGGCATAAGCCTTTCCAGTGCCTCGCGCTCTCCCGCTTGATCAGCCACTGGCCTTCTCAAAGAGATTGGTAAATGCCTGAATCAGGGAATTGCGGTGGAGAGTGAGCGGCCAAGAGCTGCAACCAACGGTCGGTCACCGAGGTTTCCTACCGCACCAGACTGGGACTCAACACGGTTGTGGAGACCAGATGCGCCATTTCATAATCCATGATACAGCAACGGAAAAGGCGAGGAGACGACGCATGGAAACTTCTACGCCCAGAACTCGAGCATCTGCATGAATTCTGGAGGTATTGGAATACTCGTATCGAGAGCAAATCGATCTCAGATATGACGCCATTCTGATCTGAGCTAATTTAGTGGGAGCCGCTCTGATTGGTAGCCGTTGGCGAGCTTTTAGGGCCGAGATGCCCACGCGATATCGACGTGATGATTGGATCGTATGTCTCAGCCCCAAAAAGACGTACCTCAAAATACTCGTACAGTAGTAGATTTGTGACCTGAAAAACATTTTGATATTGCCTCATTTCCAGAACCGTAGGATGGAATATTGAACATCCGCACCTAGCCATTAGCCCTGGAGATCAATGTAACGGCTGTCAAATTAGGGACCCCCACTACAAATCTACGTATTATCTCTGGAGAGTCTTCAACGGCTATTCCTAATGGAGGCGGAGATCAGAGCACAGATTCCTGGCATTGACCACGTGATATCTGAATATGCTTCAGTAAGTATTTGATATGACATAGGCAGATGACGACAACTTACTGACTCTACAAGGGCTACCTGAATCATGCCTCGACATTGTACACTCTAGAATCAGATACTCAGGGCCAATCACCACTTGACGAAGCCGCGGAGACGATCACAGCCTTGCTGGTATCAGCATCAGGCGATTTCTCCGACCAGAATTCAACATCAATCCGTAACCTAGTAGACAAGTTCATCTCGAAGCTGAACGCTGCAGATGGCGTCGATCCAGAGCGGCGGCAGATGGCGCCCAAAACCAGGAAGCTTGCCCAAGCAATCCAGGTCGGATCTCAACGTAATATGTCATCCACCTTAGGTCTGGCTGGTGGATCAGTCGATTTAGAGTCTGCCAATAGCAGAAAAGTAGAATCTCGAGTAGACAGAAAGAAGCTCGAGAAAGCCGAGCGGAAGATTGCAGCAAAACAAGATCGAAAGGTCATGAAAAATGTCGAATACGAGGCTTCAAGATTACTTGATCAGCCTGATGATTCTCAGTCCTACGAAGAGTTCTACATGCTGGTCAATCCGCTACAATTGGGAGGTGACCAGGCCAAGAGTAAAGACATCAAAGTCGATGGCGTCGACGTGTCTATTGGCGGTAAACGAATACTAACTGACACCACGCTGACAATGGCTTTTGGCCGACGGTATGGTCTTGTGGGTCAGAACGGTATTGGTAAATCTACTTTGCTGCGTGCTTTGAGTCGAAGAGAACTCGCCATTCCTACGCATATCTCTATTCTTCATGTTGAACAAGAGGTACCTATTGTCCATGCTTTACTCTATATACCACATGCAAAGATGGGGGCTGACGTAGACTTGTTTTAAGATTACTGGAGACGATACGCCCGCATTGCAAGCAGTCTTGGATGCCGACGTATGGCGAAAGCATCTCTTAGCTGAACAAGAGGTACGCCTTCAATTCACACAAGACGAAGCATGCGCACTGACCTTCACAGAAAATCAGCAAACAGCTTTCTGAGCTCGAAGCTGGGCGCTCATCTCTAGCGGACACGTCCAAAGATGCGGAGAACCTGGACAGAGAGCGAGAAGGCCTCGACATTACCCTTAGCGATATCCATGCGAAGCTGTCAGAGATGGAGTCCGACAAGGCTGAGTCTCGAGCTGCAAGTATCTTAGCTGGTCTCGGTTTCTCGGAGGAGAGGCAGCACTACGCCACCAAGACATTCTCGGGAGGATGGAGAATGCGACTCGCCCTAGCCCGAGCTCTCTTCTGTGAACCAGATCTCCTGCTTCTCGACGGTAACCAGCCCCTATAGCTCCCCACTGAAGCCTACTGACCACCGCACCAAGAACCTTCCAATATGCTGGACGTGCCCTCGATAACCTTCCTCTCTACCTACCTCCAATCCTACCCCAGCACTCTCCTCGTCGTCTCCCACGACCGCGCATTTCTCAACGAAGTCGCCACAGACATAGTTCACCAACACTCCGAACGCCTCGACTACTACAAAGGCGCCGACTTCGACTCCTTCTACGCCACAAAGGAAGAACGCCGTAAGACGGCCAAACGCGAGTACGAAAATCAAATGGCCGTGCGCGCCCACCTCCAAGCCTTCATCGACAAATTCCGCTACAACGCTGCCAAGTCGAGTGAAGCCCAAAGCCGGATCAAGAAACTGGAAAAAATGCCCGTGCTGGAGGCGCCAGAGAGCGAATACACGGTGCACTTCAAATTTCCCGAAGTCGAAAAACTCTCCCCACCCATCATCCAAATGACAGACGTTTCCTTCGGCTACACAGTTGACAAACCGCTCCTCACCCACATCGACCTAGATGTGCAACTCGACTCCCGCATCGGCATCGTCGGTCCCAACGGCGCTGGAAAAACCACCGTCTTGAAACTCCTAATCGGCCAGCTCACGCCCTCGAAAGGATTGATTAGCCAGAATCCGAGATTGCGAGTGGGGTTCTTCGCTCAGCACCACGTCGACGCTCTGGATATGAACGACTCCGCCGTCGGCTTCATGGCTAAAAACTACCACGGCAAACAAGACGAAGAATACCGCCGGCACCTAGGCGCTTTCGGCATTACCGGCACCACCGGGCTGCAAAAGATGTCGCTCCTCTCCGGCGGTCAGAAGTCGCGCGTTGCTTTCGCCTGCCTGTCGCTGACGAACCCGCACATTTTGGTGCTGGATGAACCGAGTAATCATCTAGATATTGAAGCTATGGATGCGTTGTCACTGGCGCTGAGGAATTTCCAGGGAGGGGTGTTGATGGTGAGTCATGATGTGACCATGTTGCAGAATGTGTGTACGCAGTTGTGGGTTTGTGATGGGGGGAGGGTGGAAAAGTTTGAGGGGGATGTGAAGGCTTATAAGAGGAGGATTACGGCGCAGGCTGCTAATTCGGCTTCTGGGGTTGTTACTGCGCAGAAGTAGAAGACTTATCAAAGACGGTAGACAGTGTGCTTAGTGGAAAGACATAAGACAGATTGACCAAGAAAATCATTGAAGCCTGCCTGTGTTTTGATTGCAGCTAGTTTCCAATTCCTGCTACTAGTAACCTGTACAGTATTCTATAACGTGCAGCTATCTAAGCCGTGATCCGTCACTCCATCCAACAAAGGGGACTCGTTAAATATGCCGCTGCTGCTACGCTCACTTGCTCGTCCAAAGTGACAAGCCCAACGTAAGTGTGTGATTGAGAAGAGCAGTCAAAACCAATGCATACACCATTACGGCCTTCTCCGTCCAGCGTGGGCACCATCATCTCACTAACATTACTACCTCCGCAGGGAAAGCTTCCTCTTCTTCACTTCTTCGGCGCTCTTCCCCTTTGGTCCTCTCCTGTCCTGCTCTGCTGGTCTCCTGTTCTTCAAACCCTTTTGAATTTGTGGCTTCGTTGCCTTCTCTCATTCTCTCTCATAGCCTAAGCGCGTCCAAAATTTTCTGCGCCATTTCCTTATAATTCCAAGTCCCTCCCGAGACCTTCTTGAATTGAATGCCGTGCAGACTAAACAGCGGCACTTTAACAATAAAGATCTCAAATGTCAGCACCATATTCTCTCCCAAATCGCTCTGAACATGCGTCGTAGTTTCGCCCGCAGGGCGCTCGCCAGCACGTGAAGGACGAGATGTCACAGCATTCTCACTGTTGTCGGATTCATCGGAAGCGGTAAAGGAGGTGTTAGGAGCTGGGTGCGTTTTTCGTGAAGAGTTAGGCGCTGGCTTTTCCGGCCTTTCTTCGTTGTTGCTCCTAAAGCCACCAGCGAAGCTGATTCGTCGCCTGTGGCTGGGCTGGAAATCTGGGCTTGCTTGACCATGGTCGCCCATGCCGTTCAGGTCAATGCTCGGGGCATGTCGGCAGCTGAAACCGCCTTTGATCTCGCTGTACTCAACGCCAAGCTGTTTTAGTACGCGTACGATGTCCATCCGTATTACTGGAAGTGGCTTGTTGCTTGTGGTGGAGACGCTGAAGAGGCCTTTGAGATAGACTGGTTTCATGTTTTCGAGGCTCTTATTAGGATTGTCACGACTTGCTTCAAGGTGTTGATCCGTCTCTTCGGGAACATTGGATTCGCGAGCATCATATGCTTCTTGTCTCCGGTTTCTTCTGCCTTGCACACTCTCTCGCCTAGCAGCGTGGCCGAGGGACTTCGTCCGCATGGTCGCGGCTCGAGCATTGAGACTAGTCTTCTGGTCGATCGGTGCCTGCTCGCTCGCTTTGGACTTATGGCCACTCATGCTAGATCGCTCTGATCCACTAGTGAGAGGTGGTTCAGGGGCGCCCACGTTGGGTTGCCCTTCGGACACGCCACGCCGAGACTGCGGCTGTCGATAGTCGGCAGAGTTGACGCTCGTCGACCGATCCAAGGCGTTACTCGTTTTCGACCGGGCTTCTATCGGGCCGGGAGGGGTTAGTAGCTCAGCTTGATGCGGTGTGCTACCGCCTGGATGTAGCAATGGTGTCGGGGTGGGCTCTCGATTACGCGATCTTCGTACGCTGAAACTCTTGCGAGGAGTCGGGGCTGTGCCCTGTGCGGTATCTGACTGAGGTGGTAGTTGTAGGGACGGAGTTTGCGGCGCTTGTGCTCTTGTATCCTTCGTACGTCGAGTGCTGAAACGTCGTAGCAGTCCCACAGTGGCACTCTCTTTCTTGTGTGAAGGTTGCCCATGCGAGGGTGGTGTCATGATAGCGGGTGTTGCAGCATCTGGAGGAACATTGAGGTTGACCTTCCTCATACCCTCAGCTACATCATCTTCCCCATGCGTCCTCGACCTAGCTCTCGACCGTCCGCCAGTGACCTTCTCGCCTGGCATTTCGTACGCTGATGCATTCGTGTATGCAGCTTCCGGCGCAGGCAAGTCAGGGATCTGTAAGGGCTTCTCACCAGGCGACATGGGCATGCTCAAAGCCCCTGGATTGGCCTCTTTGCGCTCTCTTTCTTGCTTTTCCCTTACCAAGAAGTATATCGATATGAGTGGGCTAAAGGCATTGATGGGATCTGAGCCAAGTAGTACTGCCTCCGACGAGGAATTGGGAAGTGTGTCTCTGCTGGTAATAGAACTTCGACGCTTGTAGAAGTCAAAGACGCCTCGTTTCTTTTCGCTGCCCACAGCATGAGCTGCTTGCTCACGAGCATTGTTCTTCACAGCGTTCTGGTACTCCTCGGAGCTCAAGACCCTTGTCAGCTCCTTAGTAATGTACTCCGCCTTGCCAAAATCAAAGCCAGTCATTTTATCAACAAGTTGCGGGTCCAGAGGTAGTTGTAAAGGTTCTCGATGCGGCAAATAATTCTCTGGAGGCGTGTTGAAACCCTTCGTAATCCAGGGATGATTCATGATCTCACTGAGACTAGCTCGCTGTTTTGGATCCGTCACGAGCATCCTGGAGATGAGGTTCTTGCACTCTATTATTCTATAAGTTTCAAGTGCATTTTACACAAGTATGCAAAGGTCGCTCACCAGGTGAAAGCCATGTTGGATAGTCAACCACACCCTTCTTTATTTTCGCATGCAGTTGGGGCATACTTTGATCGTCGAAGGGAACCTTGCCACAGACCAAAACATACAAGACAATACCAAAGCTCCATATGTCAACTTCAGGACCAGTGTACTGCTTCGCTTGCAACAACTCCGGTGCTGCGAAGTACAAGCTGCCGCAGAATGTTTTCAGGTGGCTCCTTGGGGAGAAGAGGTTGCTTAGCCCAAAATCGATGATCTTGATATCACCAGTCTTGCTTATCAGGATGTTCTCAATCTTCAAATCTCTGTGGACGATACTATTCCTGTGGCAATAGTCCAGCGCACTGGCAATTTGTCGGCCAAACTTTCTTGCTTGCTTCTCCTTCAGCCTGCCATGAGAAATGATATAGTCGAGCATCTGACCTCCATTGACGTACTCGAAAAGCATGTACCAATGATAATTAGTACGGACAACATCCCTCATAGCACAGACATAAGGATGGTTGAGCAGTGTCACAATGGCTGCCTCCCTTGCAGTCCTGATCTCCTTTGAATGGTCTGCACGCTCGCGATCTCGGTCGTTGCGATGCTCATCTGTTGATTGCCGTGGTACAATCTTGATGGCACATTGCTCCCCCGTCTCCAGATTCTTGGCCAGCTTCACTTTGCCCATGCTTCCTGCACCTATTGTCTTGCCTAGAGACCATTGCCCAGTGGTCGCATCTATAGTAGTCCGTCTTTTCGCAGACCCACCACTTCCATGGGGCACCCCTGCATCAGACTGTGTTCGAGCTGCACTTGGAGTCTGGACAGCTGCGGGGCCTTCAATACCTACAGCTGTAGTAGCCGCTGACATTCTGGAGTTGTTGCGAGAATGACTTGGCCTTGAAGAAGTCCGGCGGGATTCTCGTGTAGACTCGGTTCGCTTGGGTGGTGGTGCGAATTGATCGCGGGAAGAGCTGCGGTGAGAAGACGGCGGCCTCGCTAGATTTGTAGTCTCGTAGTCTCTTTGAGCTACGCCAGCAAGTGGTGCCTGCTGGGAGGCTGATGTAGGCCGAGCGTACGCCTGCGAATTCGATCGCAGCGGTTGACTCGGTGTTGTAGGAGGTTTAGTGGCAGTAGAGGCCGCTCGGTGGGGTCGATCACTCGAGGGAGGGGTGTTATAGGAAGGCTGTCTGCGAGAGGAGCTGCGCAACACCGAAGGCGATGCTGTATAAGCAGCTGACATCGTTTTGTTGGGTAGAGAGCTGTATAGAGAGGCCTAGAGGTGCGAGTACTCGTAAGATTGAAACCCGAGCTTTCAAGGACTTCAGGGTAGGCGTGGACCAATGGACCGATCAGATGGAAGCCGATCGAGTCTTCATGAGGCTGCCACTTTGGGGAATGGATATACTCGTAATGATGTTTCCTTTTTTCGTCAGATGCAGTTCGCGTTGGCGGAGCAGCTACTACAAGGTGACCGATCCCCTCAGGTAAGCGACCACACGTGGTTGCGACAGCGCTTGGGTGTGATCAGATCACTGGGTTGGTAGTGATCCGATGTTCATTTTAGCGATGTCGTAGTAATTTATCACAGTGGGTTGAGAGCAGTCGCGTAGATGTGGCTCAAAATTTGAAGATGGAGGTATCACCTTAGGTTGACAGACGGGGCCGGTCCTGAGGTAAGGTATGGCCGAGATCTGGGAGCTAGGCCGGACGTATTGACAATTAGTCTTTGAAGGCAGTAACAACGTGGCTCACAGAAAGACCAACACGTTACTCCAATCACAGTATCTTCGTTAGACAACACGGTATTCTGCAAAGTGGGCAGTGCTTTGCTATGTGGCATATTAATTACCAACGTCTGGCGTGACACCAGCCTCGCACCAAGAAATCTGAACCCTGAAGCTTCAGCTTCAGCTTGGTACTAGCGTTTTGGAAATATAAGGTTAAATTCCGCCGTTGCACTTTATATCTGCTAGAAAGTGAATTTGCTTATGCCGCATCAACCTTCGAAGCTGTAGCTGATATCTAGCATGTCTGGGCCAGATCATCATGGCGTTCAAACGATCGCGTGCGACCTTCGAAGCAGATCTGCAGGCTCACCAGTCGCCGTACGTCATATATGGGACTCCGCTCCCCCCATTAGACCCCGACACACGGGATGATGGATCCTATGTTCCGGTGTGGAAACAGGAGGTCACTGATGAGCAAGGGAGGAAAAGACTGCATGGTGCCTTTACTGGTGGCTTCAGTGCTGGCTACTTCAACACTGTTGGATCGAAGGAAGGATGGGCACCCTCGACCTTCGTGTCGTCGCGATCAAACCGGAAGAAAGATGCTGCTCCTGCACAGCAAAAGCCCGAAGACTTCATGGACGAAGAGGACTTAGCAGAGGCTGAAGAAGCCAGGAAGCTACAGACGGCGGAGATCTTCGCGGGTTTGGGGTTAACCGCGGAGGAGAGAACGCCGCATGACTCTTTAATGGATGTCTTCAAGACTACTGGAGAGACCATGGGCGTAAAGCTGTTAAAGAATATGGGTTGGCGCGAAGGTCAGGGAGCCGGTCCGAAGGTCAAGAGGAAAGCGCGGCTAGATAGGGACCAGGACTTGGATGGTGAAGCAGGCCAGCAGACGCACCTCTTTGCGCCGGAGAACTCCAATATGATATCTTTCATCAGAAAGAACGACCGCCACGGCCTTGGGTTCGAGGGCGAAGGGAAGCTGTCGGAGCTCAATCCCTCGACGATCGAGGTCAAGATTGGAGGTCCTGGTTGCGACGAGGAGGATGAAGGTGCAGGTCTTGGTGCGCCGACTAATGGCAACAAGGTCAAGAAGAGGAAGCCTGAGCGAAAAGGGGGTTTGGGGGTTGGGATTCTTAACGACAACGGTTCTGATGATGAAGATCCCTATTCAATGGGACCACAAATTTCTCATAATCGTATCATTGGAGGTGACAAGAAAAAGAAGAAAAAATCTGAGGTCATCAGGTCATCAGCAAACCCTCTACTCAGCAACAAGCCGGTCTTCGTCTCAAAGAAGACCGGTGTAGTAAAAGGATCGTCGACATCTCGCAGATGCCACGATGGACGGTTACCCCTGAACGGCTTCGTTCTTTCCAGCAATTCAGATCCCCTCTCGGCGACTCTATCGCAAGATAGCAAATATCCTCCTCCCACCATACCCCATGACTGGAAATCCTCCAAGGCGCCTGCAGACCCAGCGTCTACCCAATCTACCTATAAATCGCCAGCCGTTGTTGCTGCCGCCTCAAAGCTATCCCCCAAATCCCGTGCCGCTCTACTGGGAGAAATGCCTCTTCCCGGTAAATCTGTCTTCGACTTCCTCACTCCTGGTGCCCGCCACCGTATCGCCACCGCAACCAACAATTCCAATCTACCTCCAGCGATGGGCGAAGCCTCAGCTCATTCCTCTTCATCTCATACAAGGACTCTAAACTCTCTTATCCCCCATTTAGATCCTGAGACGGCCAGGACAGCACTTGGGCGAGGCACAGCGGGCTGGATGCCGTACTCTGAAGACCCTGCAAAGCGGACACGCTACCGGAGCTTTCTTGAAATCCACGCTGGGTACCGCCCAGATAGCACCTTACCAGACCGAGATCCAGGAGCAAGTAATGACGATTGGGTCAAGGAGATGAACGAATTCGCACACGCGGCGCAAATCTTCAAGCCTATGACTGGCATGATAGCTACACGCTTCACCTCTTCATCGTCTGCGCCAAAATTGGCGTCAGACAACGTCGAATTGGATGAGGTGGGTAATCCAGTAGGAGAACAGCAGCTACTGCAAAAGTCGACTGAGAAGACAAAAACTCCGGCCGAAGAAGCGGCCGCTGTTGGCATGTATGGGCCCCTCACTCGGTCAATAGAAAATTTCTACCCTACGCGGCTTCTGTGTAAGCGCTTCAACATTAAACCTCCTGCTCACGTCCAGATCGACCCTGGCGAAGCGCCACCGCCTGGGTTTGATGCTGGAGAACCTGGAGGTGCGGGAGGGATGCCACAAACGCACTCCACAGCATTGCCTCAGAAGCGGTTAGAGTTGATAGGGGAGAGTGATATGAAGCAACTACGGATGAGTGGGGGTGGTATGAGACCTTTAGAGATGAACACAGGTATCGAACATGAAGATCAAGGAGACGATGACCTAGTCGTGGGACAAAGGATGAAGGAGACAGTTTTGGTTGACCCAGAACGGAATGAAGCGCTGGAAAAGGAGCGGCCTGGCGAAGCTGTCTTCAAAGCCATTTTTGGGAGCGATAGTGAAGACGACTGATCGTCCTAGACATTCAATGAAATCTATAATACTCACTCAAACTCTTTGTCTCACAAATTAGTGCGTTAATGTCAGAATGCCTTGGTAGATTCGATGTCAGGACATCCTTTACTACCACCCCTATCTTGGCCCCTTCCCAGAAGGAGCGAGACCTTGGCGCGCGACCCAAGATCAAGCCTGCCAGACAACCACTAGACACCACCAGAGCTTCAACCCACGTCAAATGTGATTCAAAAGCTGCTGCTGCTATAACTGAAATACGAAATGATCCATTGACCGATCGACATTACTCAAACCCTTGCGACAACCATAGCTACAACCTGGATACTGACGCAACAACCAATTCAAGGAGCCCAGGAACAGCCATCAAATTGTCGGTGGCACGAGATTCCAGCGACGGTTCGTCCGTTTCTGACAAGGTATCCTTTCAAGCGTCAGTGACACCCTGCGACGACGCCGAACCACCCTATAACGAGTCTGTGGGAGACGCACCTCCGCCTTTAACCTGTGCATTCTTTCCCTCCGCACCACCACCTTTCTCCTCTCTCTACTTCCCACCACAAAATCCGCCAGATCATCTGAAAGAAACAGTCCTTGAGCCTGACAACGGACCGCCCCCAGCTTTTGCCCCAGTAGCGCCTGCTGAGGCTGCTGCTGCTGTCACTACAAGGGTAGAGGTTGAGACTAAGGCTGCCCTTCCAGCGGATAACAAGGGGGGATCCAGCAAGAGTGCGGAAGACGAGGAAGCGCCACCTCCGTATACTGAAGGGTCAAGTCCGCTTGACTCGTTTACGTACGTGATGGCTGCAGCAGGCGGCGCCTCGAGTATAATTACTCAGGTGCAGCAGGGCGGTCCAGCGCCTGTGAATACTTTGGCAGGTAGAAATTTTGGCTCTGAAATGGCTACAGAGGTATTGCTAATCACCAAATTGCAGATGTCGGCGCAGACGAGCACTTTACGTTGGACTTGAGGTATGCCCTTCGCTGTAGTATATGTGCCAAGACTAATCCAGTAATACAGAGGAACCCGCTTTACGCTTTCGCGAGATGAGCTTCTGACTCTTCCGGAATTTGTCCTTCTGTCCCTGTTCCCCAATGGCCTCTTACCAGACGGACACATGAATTCGTTCCACGAAGGCGATGTCTATCCTGTAGATGTATGTCTCAAACGCAGCCTACGTTATACTCACCACCTTTGAGGCTAACTACACACCGCAGTACGATCCATTGTCACTCCAGTACATGCTTGAATTCTTCCGCACTGTTGCTCAGACCATACCTTCCGGCTCACCATCTCCCACCGGAGAAACTCCCTCCACCTCTACAGATCCCAACTCGGCCCGCGACATGCTACAAGATCGAGCGGGTATCATAGTGCTGCGGGAGGATTTAGACTTCTATGCCATACCGCCGAAGGCAGAGATCGATCAGACGGAGATGATTGAAGTCAAGAGAGCGGCTGGGAGGGCGTTACTGAGGCAGGACGGTATATTCTCTGGACTGAGAAGGAGTGAGGAGACTGGGACGACCGAGCAACATCTGATCGAGATGTTGACGGCAGGGTGTGTACCAGTCTAACCCCCAATCGCTATCCGTGTCATGGAAGAGGGCAGATACTAAATCCCTTCCAGTGGCTTTAACAACGACGACCGATGGGGCCACCGCGCCGGTGAGCCCAACAAGACCGTCATCTGTAGCTTGGCTCTCGCTCGTCTCCGAACTGACGTCAAAGGAGAAGCTCTTGCGACCAGCCCCGCTGTGGGCATGGCACAGAAGCTCCTGCTATTCTGGAGGAAGCCAGCTCGAAGATGTTGGTGGGAGGGTGTGGAATTAGATAATGTAGAGGGTATAGACGGAAAGCTAAAAGTTTGGATACGGAGGGTTTGGACGCTGGAGATGGTAAGTCTCTTTCTACTCATATCTTGTTTTGCGTTGGGTATATGCTGACAGAACTCGATTGACCAGAGCGTCATTGGTCTCCGGTGATCCCATGCATTCATAATTGTAGGTCTAGAATGCGAAGCGTACATCGTTATTGCGTCAATAAATACCCTTCGAGCGAGTGGGCATGAGCGTAGTATGTACTTCTTGAGGCATTTGGGAGGATAAGAGCTGATAAAAGATTACATTGTCATTGTATTGACCTTCCTTGATATTGTACAGAAGATCAAATGCATCGAATGTCATTCATCTTTTTCATTCATCGTTTTCATCTGATCGTCTGTTTCCTGGGCTCGCTTCCCAAAATTTTGCTCGCAAGTTTGTGTTACCTTGTTCACCCTTATTGGTCTGAGTGCTGCAATTCTGCAGCATGTAACCAGACCCATTTGCGAACTCTCTCCGGAAATATATATATATTCAATTATCCGTTAGATTCATACAAGCCGGCATAGTCTAATAGTCTTTGTTCCGGAGAAATCTATCAAGAGCGCTAATCTCATGTAAGCAAATGTGCTGACACACACCTGTGGGCAGGGTTCGATACCGACTCCGGCGGGCGAGCAGCGCGACACCACCTACGAATGCTGCACTGCCCACCAACATCCCCAGCAGCATTAACACCAAAGCACCGGAACGCGGAAGGAAACGAGCCGCCCAAACGCACACAAGTCATCGACCTAGGCGACGCAGATGAGAACGATCCAGCTCTTCTCGGTCTTCCAGCCCACACCACCGGTATCAAACCCAAACAGGGTCAGCTTGTCCCCTTGACCACTGTTCCACCTAAATATATATAAATTGGTGAGTATATACCCCGAAAATCCCTTTCCAACACTCGAGCGCTCTTGATAGATTTCTTTTTTTTCCCCTGATTTGATTCTTTTGGCTTTGTGGTAGGCACTGTGCAAGCACCAAAGAGTATTTCGTTCTGACAAAATCTCAAGAATGTGGTCTGCATGCGAGGTCAGAATTTGAGCGTGGTGAGATTGAGCAGGTGAGAGTGGGTCGAACGGCGTATCTTTTGGCGTTTTACTTCCGCAATCGCTATCGAGTGTGGACACTGGGAGCTTTCCAAAGTCTACTGCCTTCCCCCATTAATTAAAGCTCGACTGCTGCTTCGATCTTCGGTTTCTCTTCCCATCAACTCCATCGTCTACGGACTCGAGCTGCTGATCATTTACTTACAACATTGAGATACGAAAGATATCAGAAACCCTCTCACCATAATCACCATATCATACACCAACTATGCACCTCACCACCCTCCTAACCCTCCTCTCCCTCTTCGGGCCCTCCATCCTCGCCTCCCAAGGTTCCATCCCACACAAACAAAAAGACCCACACAGCCACAGAAACTACTCCACTTCCCCCACCGCACTTCAACCCAGCGCCGATAGCCTTTTTTACCAGACCTGCCTTCCCCACACAAGTGGGCATGCTACAAGTGCAAGGGCGGTGCCTGCTGCGCTGCCTATCCCGAGAACTGCTTGGAGGATAAGTTGAATGAGAGGATCAGGGGGACCTCGAGCGCAGGGACGACCGCGGGGACGGACACAACGATGGCGACGGTGGTGGTGCCGACAACGACACTCACCACTCTGCCCGCGCCAAAAGGCACGCCACGGACGGTAAATATCCCGATTCATTCGCGAGAGGATTTTGTGCCTAGGATTCCCATAGAGGTTGGATACAAAACCGGCCCTGTCACCTCTCTTGTCGCTCGCGGCTATGGACACGGACTCCCTGCCATCCCTGTCGTCCTTGGCTCGCAAGAGTGGGTTTGCGAGCGCTGGACGGAGAAGGCGTGTTGTGCTATTTGTCATGGGCGTTGTCTTGAGGGAGGGAAGCCGCCGATGATGACGATGGTGGTGGTGGGAACACAGGAGGCGAGTGTGAGGGATGAGGTGGTGGAGCCCAGGATGCATCGCCCATGGCCGTGGGAGGAGGAGGAGGAGGAGATGAGGGATATGATGGGGGAGGAGGACAAGATAGGAGAAGGAGAGAAGAAGGCTTG
>JAABUS010002424.1_pt1 | contig 35378 bp, 46 predicted proteins | sample 5560161 | NCBI WGS metagenome assembly JAABUS01 (sample SAMN10711885, study PRJNA513376) | rock metagenome | isolation source: Antarctica rocks | place: Antarctica: Victoria Land, Trio Nunatak nord | collected 2016-01-04 | reverse complement strand
AGCTATCAGCATTGATACAGTCAATTTCTTATGACTTTCAATGATGAGATTGAATAGAATTTTATGAGTGATGATCTTCTTAGATATCTTCTCATCATAATCTCTTATTAGCTTCTCTTTTGTCAGAGATATAGATTGAATTTCTAGTTTCTCGCATACTCTATTGACTAGATTAGCGTGTATGAGCGTATGAGCGACTGAATCACTGTCTATTAGCGAACGAAGACTGAAGAATTGATTCTGCGAGATGAGATGAGCATCAATTAGAAACGACTTTTCAGTAATTTTCTTCTGGTAGAATTTCGTCTAGTTTGCACAAAGATATAATCTCTATCTCTTTGATGACTTTTGAAGAAATGACTAGTTTTTTGAATCGAAATTTGAATTGAAATCGAATTCGAAACGATCATATTCATTGTTTACTGCATTGATTCTGATAGATCGATCAGAGCACTCTCTAGAGCTATGATCTGATTTATGACATATGAAACAGATTTTGACTAGAACGTCTGCTTCTTTGATGCTAGTTAAAATCGCGTCACATGACTTTAGATGATCAGATTTTGAATGATCGACTGACTGAGTAACAACAGCTTTATGAAAGATGATCTTTGACAAATCATCGACGCGTTTGATGAGATTGACTTTGTTCTTGATTTTTTGAATGACTCGCTGATCATTATTCAAATGAATCAGGTAGAAACGAATCTCTTTGAGAGAATCAGATTGAACTAATTGATCTATTCAAACGAATCAAAGACGAGAATTTATTTTATCTTTCAGATCAATGATCAGTTGCTTTTTGTGATACTTCAGATAGAAAGATAATCGTTGAAACTGAGTGTAAAACTCGCTGAACTTCTTTGATTCTTGAATCAAGTTGTAGTATTTTCTACGAAAGTTGACTTTCTTATCTGAATCATTGAACAACTCAACTAGTTCTTTCAAAAGATCATCGACAATTTTATAAAAATTGACACAGTCATATTTGCATCTAGATTGAGTGACATCAGCTGCGTCATTAAATAATCTAAAATGTACATAGCTCAGTTTAACTCATTTATTTGAAAAGAGATCAACGTTGATCTTTAGTTTATTCTGAATTTTGTTGTATCAATTTTCTCAAGTAGAATTCTTTTCATCAGTAAATCAGAAAGAATAAGATATTTTCTGAAATCTAGAACGCTTAAAGTAGATAAAATCAGAAGAAGTGATTTCTTTAATTTGAAGTTTAGTCTTCAACTCTTTGATTTCATTGTCTTGTTAATTACTCAGCTTGTTGAGTCAATTTATTTCTCTGTCAAGAATCATGCATCAAGTCTTTCAGTTTTTGATAGAAACAGAGAGTATTACTGTTTCAGTGAATGACTCATCATCTTCATTGATGAATGATTCAGCACTAGAGAATTTCAATGAATCAGTCTCAGAGATTTAAGAAAAGCAACTTTGAAATTCTTTGAAACATTCTTCAATAAATGAACGTTTTGACATGATGAAATTTGAAGAAAGAACAAGATTGAGCGAATGATGATTTTTAACAGTATTAATGAAGATGTATGATTAAGTGTTTAATCTTCAGAAAAGAATGTTGTTGATTAGAAGAATATTTTTGATTTGTGAGTTTTTGAGTGATTCTTAAGCAATTCACGAAGATTCTTTATCGTCGATTCTCTTAATCGAGTTGAACAGCTTATTTTCACTCGTCTGTTTCATGAGAATGAGTTAATTCTCTTGATTGAATGAACTTTGCATACTTAGTGAGTGATAAGTTGTCTAGCGATTCAAACAGTCTTGTCGTTGATTTTATCAAACTCTCTAGTGTTGTTCAGTCTTTTGATTGCATTGATCATCAGATAAATGAATTTCTTTAGACTCGTTCTGTCTGTACAAGTATGTTGAATGAATAATGAGATCAATATTGTGTGATTAACGAATTCTTAATATAATGTCAGAATCGTGTCTAGATGAGTCAATCAGCGAAAGTCAGAATTGAATAGTGCTTGATCTTTAAAGATAACTATAACTGAATATTAAGAATACAGAAGAAGATGAGTACAAAAGCTTCTATTTAAGTAATATTCAGAGACTGCGCTAAGCTTAAAGAAAATGTGTTTGTAACACGAGTAGAATGTGATGTAGAAAGAAAAATGATGTTGAACAAAGAGATGTTGAGAAAAGAAAATAGAGACTGAGTCAGATCTGAGCTAAAGACACTGACTAGTTCTAATCAATACGCAGAGTACTTGCTAGCGTACTCTGTAAATTGATTAAAGCTTCAGTCTTTTTCAGCCTTGATACGCTCGTAACAGATGTTGACTCATCTTCAAGTAAATCATCTGACATCTCTTGATGCTGATGATGACGCAGTCAATTATTCGCATTCTGATTGATGTATCAATAAGTTAAGAATGATCATGTTCTCAATGAAGAGTCTCTGATTCATTGACTATGTTGATGACAATGATCAAAGGCAAATTCGTGACTTTGACTATATGACGAAGAATCATATGATTGAAATGACGAAGAGTCTTTACAGTAGTGCGCTTTCTGAAGATGATTCTGATCATGACAATGAATTCATTTATATCAGTAGTGTTTATAGTCTGTGAGACATCAAATCAGATGTCAAAGAGATTATTTATGTTGATGACGTTGATGTTACTGATATTTTCAAAGATGAAGCTTTGAAAGCTCTTCTCTGCATCATTAACATTTGAAAAGATAAATTCATGTGATTCAACTAGAACGAGATCTTGAAAGCTCATATCGAGTTTGTTTTTGACGAGAAAGTCAATTGATTGAGGCAAATTCACATAGATAGAGGTTTGAATCGAGCTTCAATAACGTGTAGAACTGTCGAGAGTCTGATAGCTGACATCAGAGAAAGAATCAAAGATCACGATAGAGAAAGTATTAAAGCTAGACGTGATGTAGTCATAGATGTAGCTGTAGATGTAGCTGTAAATGTAGCTGTAGATGTAGCTGTCGTTGTTAGTTGATGAAAGTCTGAAGAGCAGAAATCAGGAATTGCTCGAGAGAAAAGCTCACTTTATACTCAAATTTGACCTGTTTGTTTACTCATTTCCCCGACTTATCTTTCTGAAGCTATTCAACATCAACAACGTCTCAAAACTCAAAGCTCATAGCAACAGCGAGCTTGTTGAACAATTCTCGTGTCTAGATGGTCATTTCAGGCCGAATTGCAGGCCTAGAGCTTCTTCAATCTTCACCGTTGCAGCGTTGAAGGCCTGTCTATGTACAGTACTGTAGAGGTCGTCGACGAGGTAAGAAGTAGGATTTGGTGGAAAGTAGCGATGTTGATGGAGAAAGGGGGTGATTTGGGAGGTGATTTGGGAGGTGATTTGGTAGCTTCAGGCCTTCAGCTAATCTGCACCAAACGTCAGTTATTGCCTAATATGGAAGCTTATTCAGCCTCACTGGCGGCCTTATGATTGGTGGAAATTGGTACTGGGGGGTCCTTGAAAATGTGGCTGGGCTAATGCAATGTTCGACCCGCAGTGCAAACACCCTGTACCTATATATGCCGGTTCGACTTGGCGCAAAAAAATGCGTGGCCAACAACGTACAATGGAATGGGAGCTCAACTCCCACGCTTGTCGACGTTCGATGCGGGGGTTCAAAGCCTTGGAATATCTTGAAACTGCTCCCGTAAGGTTAGTGTCGATATGTGCCATTTCAATGATACAGGTACTGTTCGAATTGAAAAATGGCTCTTCAATCCTGAGGACCGAAGGCCACCTTGCTTTTGTCAAGATACAGGGGAACCTCCCTATGGCAAGATTCTCTGAGACAGCTATTCCTATGGTTGATTCAGTCAGTCCGTCTCGCACCTGTTGACCTGAGCACACAGCCCCCACGGCCTGAGCACGCAATATCAACCGCTAGCATGCAAGAAACAGTCGCAATCCTCTCCTCGGACACCACCCGGCGGTCTCAGCCTCCGAAGTCCTCTCCCAAGCCAACCACCACCAAAAGCTCCCCCTCAAATCCCATCCCGCCCTCCACCCCAGCGGACCTTTTCGCCCACCTCCCGCCTTACCAACCCCCGAAGACCGGCCTCGTCTCCCTCGTCCCCGCTTGGGCCGTCCCCTACGCGGAGCTCATGCGCCTGCACAAGCCCGCCGGCTTCTACGCGTTTCTCTTCCCGCACCTCTTCGGGACGCTCCTCGCCGCCGCCTCTCCCTGCGGCACCCCGCCCCCCGTCCCCGCCGTCCTGCGCACCGCTGCGCTGCACGCGGTCTCATGTCTGTTCCTCCGCGGCGCGGCGTGCTCGTACAATGATGCCCTCGACGGGCCGTACGATAGGCAGGTGGAGCGCTGCCGTCACCGGCCCGTGGCTCGGGGCGCGGTGAGCCCCATGGGGGCGCACGCCTTCGCCGCTGCGCAGGCCGTACTTTGGGTGTCGCTGCTAGCGGCGAACATGCCGCAGGAGACGTGGGGCCCCGCCGCGCTGCTCGCGGTCACCATGGCCGTGTATCCGTTCTGTAAGCGGGTGACGAATTTCCCGCAGGTGGTGCTCGGGTTCTCGCTCGCGCTGGGCCAGAATGTGGGGTTCGCGTCCATGGGGCCGACGGCCGGGGAGGGAGGTGGGATGGGGCAGGTTGGGCTGGCGGCGCTGTACCTGAGCAATGTGCTGAATGCGATGGTTTATGACACTGTGTATGCGCATCAGGATCTGAGGGACGATCTGAAGGCGAATGTGATGAGCATGGCTATTGCTTGCTTGGGCTGGACAAAGGAGTGGCTGTCGCTGCTGAGCGTGATCGAGGTCGGGCTTTTGTGTGTGACTGGGTGGGCCGTGGGCTTTGAAGGCTTGTACTGGCCGCTCTCGGTGGGCGGAACGACGACGGTGTTGGCGTACATGTTGTGGACGTGGAAGGTCGAGGAGCCGGCGGACTGCTGGAAGTGGTTCTGCTGGACTATTTGGCTCACGGGAGGGACAGTTTGCGCTGGGCTGGCGGGCGAGTATGTTGATCGATTATGATGGCAGCGATTGGGGTGGACCGGATTCACGAGCTGGTTCTCTTTTCATACTTTTTGCTTCCATGATCCGTTTTTTTCTTTCTTTTCAATTTGCAGTTACAGTTATAATAAGTACATTGTTTCAATGAAATATACTTATGACAATTGCATGATTCAATAACTGTCGAACTGAACACAAATTCCGTATATTGTCTGTGTCAATCATACAACAGATCACTCCACCATAGCCATGATCTCTCTCACTGTCGGTTTGTCATACACCTGCTTCGCCTTAAGCAGCTCTACTCCGGGCTTTAATCTGATCAAGTAAGCGTTCAGTGTGGTCACCAAGCTTTGTACTTGGAGCGAGTCCAGTCCATGGTTGAACAGGTCGGTATCGGCGGTCACGTGTGTCATGTCCAGGTTCTCGGACAGTTCATCATATATTATTTGTCGGACATCTTTAGGCGGTGTGCTGGCACTCGGCTTCTCCGCTTCTTTGCTAACTCCGTTGGTGATGGGACTTGTGATGCCATTTGTAGTGCTATTTGTGTGGCCGTTCGTCGAGAGAGGCGTAGGTTTCTCCACAAATTGCTGAACAGGCAAGGGACCATTGATTCCAAAAAGCATTTGCGACAGCGTCTTTCGTATCGCTTCTTCCAATGCTGCTGGGAGCAACTTTACAAGGGCTTTCTCGATCCTGACATCAATATCATTAACCCCGTTCACTGTTGCGGGCATCATTGACTGTGACCGCTGTTCCGGTAGCTTCGAGTCGGTATTCGCGCTGGGCTGCATCTTCTTATATAGCGCCTCAAACTCTTTGGCATAAAGCTGTAGCGTTGCGTGTCGTTGTACGGTCCCTTTGCCGGCTCTTGGAATAGGCTTCTTTGGATCTGTAATCATCACGAACCCCTTCATGATGCGCCCATGCGCCGGGCAGTCACGATTTGCCCGCAGGACACTAGGCCAGATGTCCTTGATGTACTGCTCCTCCTCAACCTTAGATTTGGGATAGACGTAGGGTTCGAGAAGTAGAGACGATTGGAATTTTCCTTGGCCGCCAATGAGTGCCGACTTGATCTTTGGGTTTGTGGATATGACGCTCTCCATGGTGATGGGATTGAGCTTCTCGGCGGTAGTGAATGCAATGATGTCGTCTGTTCGGGCTCGGAAAACCCAAGACTCTGTTCGGCTTGGGTGTTGCTCGAAAAGATCGCCGGAGGCAAATTCCTGTTTCTCGGGGAACGTAGAGAAGACGCCTTGAAATACCTCGTACTCGGGAGCTCGTCTTATTATTAGCTCGGAATAGCCGTCCCTATCTTTGTGGAAAGAGTGGCCAAGAAATTTGCTAATCGTGAGATATTCCCAGTCTGTTGGTTCATCGTTGATTTCCAAAGGATGCAGAGCGGTCTCGCAGGAGCCCATCATAGTCATCAATTTGATTCTCGTTGTGAGTGCGTCGCCGACTTCTGCGGGTAGAGAGCCTCCGACGTATGAGAGAAATTTCAGCCGTTGGATCATATTGACACAGTACTCGTTATTGTTGTAGCAATCGACAATCAATGAAGGTGCCAGTAAAGCTCCATCAAGGTTGCCATGCGTGAAAACCTGATTCGCAAGATCCGCCGTCAATGGTTCTGGAGGCGGTATGACAGAAATTACTCCGGCGAAGATATTGTATCCGATAGTGAATGTGAGGCATGCAGCATGGAATAATGGCAGCGCGAGAAAATATCTTTTGCCCTTGAGGAAGTTCACCAGTGTAGGTTTTCCACCCAGCTTTGGTATTAGCTGGTGGGCATCATTGCAAGCAAAAGTCCCGTAAGTGACGAATACCGGCTTCGGGATTCCTGTCGAGCCTGATGTATGTAGAACACAGAAGGGGCTGTTCTTCGCTTCCTCCCATGTGCGTGTAAAGGGAACGTGCTCGACTTGGTCCAAGTCCTGGAAGAAATATTCCACTGCTGGCGTAGGTATCTGCATCATTGATCTGGCTTGCAAAATCTGGCTCAACATTGCTGGCGCATCATCTGGAACCAGTACTGTCTCACACCCGGCCTTTTCTGCAATTGATTGATGGGCCTCGATACTGTTGCGATGGGAGCTAAGGAATCCCTACCGCCCAGTGTTAGAACTTGATGAAGAGCGAGAGAGAGAGAGAGTCTTCGTATGGCAGGCTTACGATATGTCCAGCCTTCGCAGCGCCCAGTAGCACCAGTAGATACCGAATATCCAAGGGCCCAAAATACAGAATTGTTTTCGGCTTCGACTCCTGTCTAACCTGCTCACGTAATCAAAGCGCAAATTTGTCAATGGCTTTGGCAAACGTTCCATAATCGATGTCTCTAAATCCCTCTGAGATGTCTGAGCTTTTTGGCACTGAGACAAATATCCGAGTAGGCTCATTGGCTGCAGTCTCATCCAGAACAGCGGGGAGCAGACGCTTCCCGCAATTTGGCGGCACATCAAAGTCTGGAGTGAGCTCCATGTTTGTGAGGCTGTTGGTGAAGACAATGCATCTTCGAAGCAAGACGGAGGACCTGCGCTGTTATCCGCACTTAAAAGCTCCGCTCCGCTCCATAGCGATACAAGCTCGACTGTGCATTCTGTACGTCTGGGCTAGCCAAAGCGGTAATAATACATGACACGCCATATACGCGTACAATACGAGTTGAAACAACCCCTGTCGCTGATCTGACGTAGATCGAACATTCGGCTGTTGCCGTGTGGTACAAGTACTGTAGTTCCGGGCATCCTTTCGCGGGCCGATAGCCCTGCCGTTATAAGCTCATACAAGTGTGTGCTAGCTGACACGCTTTCCAGGGTCCAGTCAGCTGTTCTACATTGTTGAATGCGCCGCAGCCATCCAAAGAGCGGTCGGTGAGTGCAATGCTGATAGATTCACGTAGTCGAAAAGGCAGCACTCGGCTGTGGGTGCAGCAGCTTCGCATCGGCGCTGGCATCTGCTTTCGTGTCTGATCATCCATCGTGTAGAGGATCCTGTGTCAGCTCTGCTCTGTAGGTGCGCCGCAGTTATCAGGAGTGCAGGGTGTCATGTGGGGCAGCCTCAGCTTCCGTGCGATGCTCCAAAGAAATGCTAGGCGCTACTGTATATGGTATCAGATCAGCTAGAGCAGCAGGTAGGGTCAAAGACTAGCGCCATTATGAAACGAATTATGATTAGGTACTCTCGGCAAACGCGGCCCACAACCAATACTCGTATGAACGGGGTTTCCGCGCACTCTAACCTAGAAAGGTTAACAACAGATAGTATCGGGTTTAGCGTGCCAAAAATGGCACTAATATAAATAGTTTTAGTTAGTGTGCGCGGAAACCCCGTGTGCGCGGAAACCCCGTGCATACGAGTAGGCGACGGCCCCCGACGACCTGCTTCAAGGAAATTTTGAGTCGTCCCGACCGGGGATTCAACTCGGGGAATTTAACCCTAGCACACGGGATGTTATCGTACTGTATCCTATGGCTAATGACGCTATCAAAGAAGAAACGAAACCACTACACCATTGTACTAGCGCCGTTAGGAATCGAACCTACTAGAGTACGGAGTATGATTACTCCGTAAGTACTCTCGGCAAACGGGGTCTAGATGACGGATCCTTCAATACATGTAGGCAACACCTCGCTAAGACATTCCAGTCAGAGAAGCAGGGGATCGCGGCATCTTGTTCTTATCAACCTTCGTCAGGCCTATGCGTGTACACTGTCTCAAGTTCAAGAAGCCAACCGATCCTGCTTATTTACTGCCTTCCTGCCTCCTTCTTAGCATCCTCACCTCCAACAATACGCCACCCAACATGGCTTCTTCTGCCCCCGCCAGCGCCCAGGAGGGCCTCGCCGCCTTCGCCTCCGTCATCTCGGTCTACGAACACCGCGTCGGCCACGCCTGCCGGGCAGTCGCTTCACATCTGCCTCCACTGCTCAAGTCCTTTCCCGCCGTAGGCGGCACCGTCCTCGACAACGCCTGCGGGACCGGCGCAGCCACCGAAGAGTTCCTCAAGGTCTACCCCTCAGCCGAGGTCTCCGCCGCCGATGTCGTGCCGCCGATGGTGCAGTCCTTCAAGGCCATCATCGCCGCGGACCCCGCGCTCGCGGCCCAGGTTAAGGATCTGCGCATCGAGAACGGCGAGACCCTCACCTACGCGGACAACTCGTTCGACGCGGTCCTGACCAACTTTGGCATCTTCTTCTTTCCGGACCCCGTTGCGGGCGCGAAGCAGATCTACCGCACGCTCAAGCCGGGCGGCACCGCGGCGGTGACGCTCTGGAAAACGTTTGGCTTTAAGCCGATTCTCTGGGAGGTGCAGGAGCGCGTGAAGCCTGCGAGCCCGCTGACGGAGCTGCCGCTGATGGAGCCATGGTGCGACCCCAAAAAGTTGGAGAAGGTGCTGACGGACGGCGGATTTGGAAGCATCGAGTTCAGCGTCGTGAAGGAGGGCATATGGGGAAAGGACAAAGCAGACTTTGTGACGGTGTTGTTGGAGAATTTTGGGGCTATGGTTGCGAGGAACTGGACGGATGAGGAGAAGGCGAAGCTGGCGCCCGTCACATCGCAGGTTGTGAATGAGATGCAGAATAATTTCTGCATCACGGATGGTGAGAAGGTGGGGTGTATGATGGAGGCTTGGGCTGCTGTTTGCACCAAGTGAACGTTTCTACAGATAGAACTCTTTAGCGCTGCGAGGTAGCAGCGACCATTGCTCTTCAGCTATTTCAACATACTATAATATTTACAAACAATCATAAGTTCAATTTTGCCGTGTGCGGATGCTGTACGAGCGCGCTCAGTGTCCTACTGTCACTCATTTCACGGGCTCTTGATAGACAAAAGGGAACATCTGCATGTAAGAGGCACTTGGTTTAGGATCTTGCTGTATAGATTCTCTTGACAGTCACGAGAATTGTTCATATGCACCGCTCTAAAGCATTGCAATGATCGATTAAGCGCAAATCATGTTTTCGCGTGCTAGCTAGGATCGACCGAGGCGTGCACTTCTAAGGTATATAACTAAACGAGGGTCGCAAAGGCCGTGGCATCCAGAAATCACTCCAATCTAAACAACCTGCCGATATCCATTCTCATGGTTCCAAACGGGCAGAATCCTCTCCTGGCTGATGTTCGACCTCGTAGTCTGGCTATACTTGGCCCCATTCTGCCCCAAAATTGCCTTTCTGCCTCCCATACCGTCCCGGTCCAAATCAAAGTGACCTTGCGAGCTTATCTTGGATCCCTTGCTTCCGAGCTCGTAGGTCCCAATCTGAGACTTCTTGGTGCTGAAAATCGACCCCGAGAAAGTCCTGCTCATGAGATTGACGAACGGAGTCACCAATGGGCGCAGGGATGGGATGCTGCCGATCATGATGGCGATGTTGCGCTCCATGCCAGCCCACGTTAGGCCTATGATGGAGTCATAGGGGATGTCTTGCACCGGGCTCTTGAGACCGGCGTTGGTTTCGGCGGTACGGATGGTTGCAAATATCCCAGTGCTGTACCGACGTTAGAATCGCGATACGATCCAGGAGAATGGGAGTATGCTTACATTAATCCGAGGCCCATGAGCGTGCAGAGGACGATCTTGCTCTTCATTCCGACCTGGAGGTCCTTGAAGAGGAATATCGGCAGGATGCAAAGGATGTAGTCCGTGGCCGCAGAAAATGATCCTTGAAGTATTAGGAAGGCTCCGAACGATTTAGGATTCCAGCAAGTTCCCTGGATTGACGGGTTCCATGTCTTCTCAGCTGGGATGCAATGGGCGTAGAAGACAATGGTCACCATGCCATTGACGAAGAAGACGAGGATGGCGAGCGTATAGCAAGTCCAGCGCAGCCATCTTTTCTGCGAGCCCCGGATCACACGTGCGTATTGCAGACAGATGCTGATTTTCGCAAAGGTCAGGGCGTGGATGCAGAAGACTTGGGCCAGCAGCGAAAAGTACTGCTGCTTGACTCGCTGCTGCGGGTCCAGGAAAAAAGTGTGCCGACCCAGGCCCCAGTGGATGGCAACAAAGTCCAATATAGTTGCGATGAGAGCTTGAACCTAGAGTAGAGATTGAATTAGTCCGCAGTCAGCAGCTAGACCCGACTTGCGATGGCATTTCTTTCGCCGCATAGCTCAGGGAACACAAACCGTCGCGAACATCATGACATAGTCGTCCCACCCCAAACGCGCGTAAAGCGTACGAGCGATAAAGCGCAGTCCAACCACGATAGCTGCGGCGATAAAGGTGACCGTCGTACCGATTTCCAGCTTGTAGCCGATGTCAACGTCCCCTTCGGAGGGTCTCGGTATTGGGGCCTTTCCCGACATCTTGTCCAAGGGATACACAGAGTGTCTCGTATGCTGCTGTCGAAACGGAAAGAGATATGCCAAACAAATCAATTGGGTTAGAGCTTGACGCGTTAAGCAAGAAGAGCTTGCGAAGAGGGGAGGATAACTGGGACCTGGGAATGGGATGAGAGCGAGCTTCGCCTCTCTTTCATTCAGCTTTGCCGGCCAGCAGCAAGCTGGGCAGTATATCACGTCGCATCACGTGAAGGATACTGCCGACCAAGTTATGGGAAAGCCCATGTGACTTCAACAGAGTACATCAGCACGGTCTAACGTGCCGCATGGCATGTGTGGTCCAGCATAGCATGATACAGCTGCTTGTCGTTGGGATCCGCAAACTAGGATAAGAAGCACGGACCACGATCGATACGAATCACGAACTACACCCCTGCCTCCCACACCAAGCTAATGTTTCCGCTAGTGATAAATACCTTGTTGGGTACCGTAAGATATTACCTGATTAGGTATGTATCTATTTCAGCCTTTCAGGCATTCCGCACCTGCCAGCTCTAATTATCCCACGGCTTCAAGCCCTAATCGTCTTACTCTGCCCGATCATGGCCACGAACTCGAGCGTGACATATCGTCGGCGAGACGTTTCAAATATAGACTTTATCCGTACCTCCTGTTACCCCATCGAGACCGGGCTGTGTGTTGGCCACAGCTTGAGCGATACCCGCTCTCGAGACCCACCTACTCTTCCAGATCATCCTCTGTAAATCTTCTTCTTCACCTTCCTGACTCTATTCCAGCCTCCAAGCCAGCTAAACCAACAACTCTCGAGTCTTGTTCCTCAACTCTTGTTTCCTTCTATTTCAAATGCCCAACTCTTCGATCCTTCAGGTTGCGGGAAGTCCAGGGATATGGATAGTCCCAATTTGCCAGGCTGCATCGCTGCGATCAGTCCAAGTGTTGGAACGGCTCCAACGGAGCCACATCGATCTAGTCATTCAATCCAGCGATAAAGCAGTACTATTGCCCTATATCGTCCTTTCCATCACGATCTGCTTCAGTTACATCCTCTTTTTGCTAGGATCTAAGATCTTAAGGAGGACGAGCAATCTTCCACCGGGCCCTCGAGATCTCCCTGTTCTTGGCAGCCTCCTAAGGCTGCGTGAAGCTAGAACTGATCCTGTCAAATTCGCTGGTTTCGTAACTCTAGTGCTTGCCCATTCCGATCTTTGACATGTTGACTGACTTCTGCAGGCGCATTTCCTGGCTTCCTATGGGGAGATGACCACGGTTCAAATGGGCAGCCGGACTTGGGTGGCACTAAACAGCAACAGAGTGGTAAAGGAGATCATTTCGAAAAATTGCGTTTCCACAGGAGACCGGCCCGATTTTCCCGTCGCTGGTTCTCTTGTCAGTAATAACAAGCGAACGGTTCTGCGGAAAACCATAGACTGGAAAGAAGGACGCAAGCTTATGCATCATCTCCTGAGCGGTACCGCCCTAAAGAATTACTCCGGCATTCAAGAAGCCGAAAGTACCACGCTGCTACACAACTACCTTCACCAACCCGATCAATGGCACAGGCACAACTATAGCTATTCCTACTCCATAGCTCACCGTATTGTCCTCGGCGAGCGCACCAGACAAACACAGAAACAGCTCGACGACATCCGTCGCATCACCGTTGAGTTCATCCGAAGCATCAACAGCAGCATCTTCGACTTCTTTCCCAGCCTAGGGATCTTCCAGCCTTTTCGCTCGTTTTGGTCCTGCATGGGAGCCGATCACTACAAAGTCTTTAGAGCTTCGTGGGACCCTGTGATGCAGGATATGGCCGACGGTATCGCGCCAACTTCATTCACCCGGGACGTAATTCTGCAATCGAAAGGCAAGTACGCAACCAATCATGATGAAGCCATGTACCTAGCTACATCAATAGTCGCTGCCGGAAGCGACAACGTGCGCATGGCACACAATGTGTTCATGATGGCCGCTGTCTGCAATCCGGAAGTGATGGCCAAGGCGCGGACAGAGATCGATTCCGTGTGCGGCCGTGATGCAAATCGACTCCCTGATTTAGCGGATATGGAGTCCTTGCCATATATTTCCGCCATTTTGAAAGAGTGTCTGCGTTGGAGGCCCGTTGTGCCGCTTATCCCGCAACATCATTCCACCAAAGAGATCCACTTCGATGGCTACGTTTTCCCAGCAGGAACAGACTTCGTCATCAACTCCCTGGCCGTCTGCGGAGAAGTCGATGATCCAGCAGATTTCAAGCCTGAAAGGTGGGAGAACAGAGAGATGAACATTACCGATGGTCTGTGGCAGTTTGGCAGTGGAAGGAGGGTATGTGTTGGGTATAAAATCGCACATCAAGAACTATTTCTGGCATTCGCGAAATCGATATACTGTTTTGACTTCATTCCAGTACGTTCAGCCTTGCCTTCCACGCAACAGAACTGGCTTGCTAACTAAAAAAACTTAGAATGGCCCAATCGATAGCTACCGTATGAGACATGATACTGTTGAGGAGCCATTTCCGGTGCTTCTGAAGCCTCGAAGTAACGCTCATGAGGAGCTCGTTAATGCATTGAACGGTCGAGCTTAGACGCAAAACATTATGTAAATTGATAAAACCATATACAAATACCTGCTGTCATTTCCACTGGTGTCTTTCTAAATAAGCAGCCGGGATGATAATCCATTACTTCGAAGCTCTCTATCTTGCTGAATAGTCATGAGACATGTCGAGATAGGGAAAGCACCCTCCGTCTACCATACCAATTCAAACATCCAGCCATAACATGCAGCAATTTCGTACTTCCCTCTCCAGGAGCGCCTTCTTCATTCTATTCGACTACCTTCCCCCCCCTCCAAATCTATAATACCTACAGCACAACAGTATCGAAGACTTCGCAGTCCGTGTACGGATGCTTCGGCTGTAAACATGAAACATGATGATCATAGGCACGGGGAGGTTGATGAGCGGTTCTGACGTGAAGTGGTGATTTTGGACCTGGCTGGGTAGCATGGTAAGGACCGCAGGTTTTTCTGGATGATGGTGTATGGGGTGGTGGGTTTGGGAGAAGTAGGAAGGGTATAGAGATGATGCTGTTAGTGCGGATAGCTTGAGTTTGTTGAGAAGTACTGTGCTCCTTTTTTGTACGAGTGTAAGACATAAGAGGGACAATGGCATTTCAGTTGTTCATCGGTCTAAACCCCAACTATAGATATGCTTCGGAAAAACAAAGAATATGTACTTCCCTCTAGCCTTATCTTACACGGACTCCCCTTCACGGATCCCAATTATCTATCTTCATGGTACCCCTATCATTAAACTCCTTGTGCATCTTGACTAAACACATCTCCTTGTCAGTCAATCACTCGCTTTAACGGAGACCTCGTGTCTTACAGGCTTGCCATAGCATATGAGGCTCGTGGCCCCATCCTTTACGGAGACATTCGTATTCAGCTCTCTCAAAGTAATCTAGCAAGATGGGCTTGTAGTCTGGATGCGCGCATTTGTTGATGATAACTCGTGCACGTTCTCGCGGTGAGAGGCCGCGGACGTCGGCGAGGCCCCTGGAATCATGTCAATAAAGCACAAAGTAGGATTGGTAGTATTGGCATACTGTTCCGTAACGATAACATCTAGATCATGCTCGGTCTGATCGACGTGGGTACACATCGGTACAATGCAAGAGACTCCGGTGGGATCGGTCTTTGAGGGCCTGGTTGAGGGTGTGTGCATGATACTTATTTTGGCACTTCGCAGAAAGTCGGCGGAACCACCGAGACCGTTAAGCATTCTTGACCCCATGACACAGGTACTGTTTGCATGTGCCTGCTTGATAGTTGGTATAGGCTAGGAAATAGGGATTAAAGTATCCGTAACTGGCTCCACTCACATATATGTCAACTTCGACCGGCGTATTCATACCTATCACACCCAGGCGGCGGATGATCTCCGGCGAGTTCGAGACCTGTTGTGACCGGAGTAGTAGCTTGCCCGCATAATTTTCCCAACCGTCATAAAAGCGCTTGAACCCATCAGGAGAGAACCTTATGGATGTTGCAGTTGCAAATTCAAGATGGCCGCTATCGAACAAGTCCAGGAACGAGTCTTGAAGCACTTCGGTCCAGACCTTGAGGTTGGTGAAATTGTTACCATGCGACAGACCTCCTATGACAGCATTTGCAATGTTTCCTATACCAGATTGCAGAGGTAGAAGATTTGTAGGTAGCCGGCCTTGCTGGACTTCGTGCTTTAAGAACTCGATAAGGTGATTTGCAATGCCCCTTTAATGCTTATTAGCAACGAGATAAATCTTTATCATCTTAAGCCTCCATTGGCACTATGTACGAGTGGAAGATCTTAAAGAACCTTGAATATAGATGTCAATGTTGACGAGACAAAAGTAGCAAAAGAGTCATTGTAAATAGAGAGCAAGTATTGCTGCTATCACATCATATGGCGCATGCTCAAGTATTTCAACGGAAGAAAAACTATGGGAAGCAATTAAACGAACTCAAGGTTGGGCATACTATTGAGGCACGCAGGGCATGTATAAAATATATTTGGAAACTCAGAAGGAATGCTGACCTCGAAGCATCGTCCTCTGGCGCATTTGCCAGCGTTTGATCCGGGTAGTCACTCTCCACGATGGCGACGACTTTTTCAGGATCAATTGGGATATGAGGCGTGCCAATCCTATCTTCTGGGGCCATTATCAGGAAAGGCTTTCGCCGCGGAGGCATATCAGTCATTGTAATATCGTGAAGACCTTCAAAGGATGCTTTGCGAGGTAACAATTAGTATTGGCACTTCCCACAAAGAAGCAATGAATGTACGCATTGCAGTGTTAACTTCTATGATGATCTACTCAGTAATTGTTATTTTTTGCTACTTCAGCATCTCGTATTCGAATACACACCTTGTCGGCCATTTGAATCAGCTCCGGAGAGGCTCCAACGGATGCACCTGGTATGATTCCACCCTCTTCAGTGATTGCCGAAGCTTCAACAATCACAACATCTAATTTCTTGTTGGGCTTGTGCATGGTGTAGTAACCCTTAACTGTTCAGTCAAAAGGAGCAAGAGCCCTGGGAAAACCTACATAGACCAAATCTACTGGGAACATGCTAAGGTGCTTATCGAAGAACTTGATTCTACCCTCATTGATACTCTTGGCTATTTCTTTACCAACTTGATGAGGGCTACGCCGCTCTATCATATCAAGTCTTGCCCATCTGTTCTCCGTCTCCGCTCCTGAGGACGCGCCCACAAAGAGGGAGTATTTCAATTTCCCTTGCAGATTGTTCTTCTCAACATGATCCGCCAATGCAGTGGGAACTTTTCTGTAAGAGCTGTATGAGCCATTCGATAGGCTTCAGGCCTGAAGACACCTACTTTGGATAGCCAACTCCAGTGAAACCGGACCATCCGACATAGGCCCCGTTCGGGAATAGCTCGATGAGATCAGACGTCTTTGCTAATTTGTTCAGCATCGAAGGCCGCCGGACGCGACTTTTGAGTAACGCGGAAGCTGAAGCAGCCATAGCAGAGAGACCAAATAGTAGAAGAGAAAATGGAAGAAGAGTAATGGAGGCCAATGACTATTCTACTCGTACCTACACGCAGATATTGTTGAAGCTGGTTGTACGACCTTCGTAGTAGCTCAGTGGGGTGGGCGGAATGTGCGGAATGTGCGGAACAAGACTGCGGGCGATATCTAGATCATCCTTGTCTGCTTTGATAACCCATGTTGGACCAAAGCTCACCTAACATACTGTAATAGTTCTGAGAAATTGACGATGGGTCAAGGGCACTCGGGGGAGCAAGGCTCTCGAAGTGTCTCTACTGGTCCGTCTTCTGCTGCCGCATAAGGATGAAGGCTTACTGTCAAAGAACGATTGAGCCATGAGCTTGCACTGCGGTTTGCGAAGAAGTGCTTTTCGCCTCTTGAGCTTACCCACTTTAAGGACGTCTTTCGAACCTTGGCAGACGAGCGAGATGGTGTTAACTATTGGAAAGAAGAAACATTATGCCGCTTCCTGGTCATACCAGACGCTCTCGGCCCCGGCCCCGTAATATATCAGATGGCCACGTATCTTGGTGCTTTCCCTTTTCCGAGCCTTGCACCTAGCATCTTGACGATCGAGGCAATGCTCAAGGTCGTGGTCATCATGACTGAACGATATGGAAGAATCTTGAAGCGAGGCAAAGCAGATCGCAACAAACTGCTGTTTAGGAGTCTAGCTGTGTTTGATCGGAGGATGAGCTCCGTACACGAAAAACCCTCGCCGGAAGGTCTGCGTGATTTGCGAGAAAATAGCGCTAGTGTGGAAGAATGGCCGACAACAGGATCTCGGTCTCACCCAGCAGGTTTCTCTATCGATGAGCCTGCTAATGAAGAGGAGGACGAAGACGACGACGAACTGGCACTAGCTGCGCTTGACTCTCTGGATGCTATCGAGGTCTTTAAGTATGATCAACGAGCAGATACAAAGATTCATCACGCGCAAATACCCGCCGATAACTTTAAGAAATTAATAATGCTGCTGCTTCTCATTGCACCTCTTGAAGCTCAGGAGAATCTATCAAGCCACGCTCTCCAGCTGACCGAAGCAAGACTAGACGCTCTTCGCAGAGTTGCTGATTGCATATTATGGTCTTTCATTCCAGAACAGAATGGAGGCATCTTCTATCATTCTTTTAACTCAACTGTCCCAGCTTCTCTACCTTACATGTTTGATGGTCTAAATCCGCTCTTTGAACATTTCCTATTCAGTAAGAACATTGATCTCTCACGGCGTAAACAACCACCGTACCCAGTTCCATTATCATCTCCAACGATAGCTCAAGCTCCAGATACCCAATTCGAACCCCTGCTACCCAGAGAAGGTGAAATTCTCAGTCTAAACATTTTGAGCCAGTTGTCGTTCTTCCTCAAAGGTGGTTCGATGTTTCATCGACTACGACCCTTATATGCGGGTGGGGACGCCGGCTTCAGCATTGGCTCAATCGAGCAGAAGGTGCTCAATTGGCGTGCGCCTAGTATATTACTTGTGGCTGGAACCAGATTACCGTCGATGCCACAGGGAAGTCAAGAACGAGCCTTCGCAGAAATGTTACCCCCCAAAAGGTTTCCAGATGGTGCCTCGGGAAATAGCACATCTGGGAGAGTCGTGTTTGGAGCTTACATCGACGTACCCTGGAAGCACACCCACAAAGAAGCAATAGGCGGTACTGGGATGTTGCTATTCCAGCTCGAGCCGATTCATCAGGTCTTCCGTGCAAGCATTATCAGTAAAGACTACGTCACGTTCACCAAATTAGGTATCAGCTTTGGAAGCCCGCCGGCTCCTTCGAAACCTATCTCTGGCTTATCTTCGCATGTTGCCCTTGGACCCGTTTCATTGATGCTGAACGAATTATTGGAATACGGAGTCTTCACTCATGATAGTACTGGAGGTGGCTCTTTTCATCCGAGTAAGAGCAGGAAGCACGATTGGCAGGACAGGTTTGAGATAGAGAGTCTGGAAGTTTGGGGCTGCGGAGGGGAAGAGGAGGCCCAGAGACAAAAGGCTGCCTGGGCGTTTGAGGAGCGGGAGGCAGAGGCTAGAAAACACATAAATCTAGGTAAGGACGTCGAAGCTGATAGGGCTTTATTGGAAATGGCAGGCTTGGTAGGCAACCATAATGGCAGTGGAGGCAGTATGGCTTGAATGATGCTTCAGTCGGCCATAAGATTTTTAGTGCGGATGATGGTATGGAAATGTAATGATGATCAATGGACGCATTGGCATGTCAGAAAACCATGAGTTTGTTCCTCTCCTACCATTCCAAATTCCCCCAAGGTACCTACTCTCTAAATAATATCCTTTTGAATGACGGAAAATTCCGCCATTCGGATTTTCTTCGACCGACAAGCCGAGTGACTTCGACCTTCGGACATCCACTACTCTACTGAACCTTCAGTAAATCTTTGGCCGTCAACTCATCTACCCACTTCTTGCCATTTATAACACAGTGCAGCAGGCCTCAAATCCTCGTCCATCGCGTTTCTTGTCAGGGTAGCGTGTCGTCTCCGCGAATTACGATCATAGCTCTCTAAGCTTGCTGTCTCCAACAACCCCAGCCATGCTTCAAACACGACCGGCCTCCAGAGCAATGTCGCTCTTCCTTTCCCTACGACGTACCGCTCTGGCTCAAAGCGTCTCAAGAGTGCCAATCCAATCCAACTTCCACCGTCACCCTTCCGCAAGCTTGCTAAGAGCATTTTCATGGCATGGCCTAAGAAGGACAATAGGCAGCCTCTGCAAGAGACCCATGTTGGATATACTACGGGGCAGGAATATCGAGCAGTCGAGAGGCATGAAGGTTAGGAGTAGCGTGAAGAAGCTTTGCGACGGGTGTAAGGTACGTAAATATCTCAGCTCTTCGATTGCCCTCATCGAAGCAAATCCGATTGCTTCTACCGACATTGCAGAGACTGTGGGGTTGAATTCTACGGTTATCTAGCTAACTTTTGGTCTATTGCATAGAGCGTCCGAAGAAAAGGTTATGTCTACATTATCTGCTCGAAGAATCCCAAACACAAGCAGCGACAGGGTTGAGGGAAGCATTGCTTTTCAACCCGAGAAAGGGATTGCGATCGAGGCGTGTTCAGTGCATAAACGCCCTACGTATCCTGGTAATTAGAGGTGCATTGCATGGCGTTGGGGTTATCTGAGGGCCTTCCACGACCAATCCATTCCCGAAGCCGCTACGAATATCTTTAGTTGAGAAACCCTGGACTATCTCAGTGAAGGCTAGTAGAGTGACCATTGTTGGTGAAATCTGGCCTTGACTGTAAGGGCACTCCCAAGAAGCTACCGGGTGTGTTCGCTTGCGCCTTCGGTTGGTCAATGGCATGTCTATCAGAACTGGACTGGGGGGCGTGCCTTCGATATATTCAGCATAGGGACTTTGTACAAATCGTTTCATCGACCTAACCCGAACTTCTTCATGATGAGTAGCACACGTTATTGAACGCCAGCGTTATGCACCATCTACTCCATCCCAGACTGTATATATGGTTGTCGTACAGCGCACATCTCTTACGAGCAACACATAGTTTTTACCTCTTCGGGCTTGCCGGGTGGCTCTTTGCAGCTCCGACCGCATCCTCTCCACTATCCTTTACCTCCTTCCCCGTACCGCTCAGCTCATTCTTTACTGCTGCAACGATCCCCCAGTCCTTGTCGCTCCCACTGGCTGTCTGCTTTTCGCTGACCTCTCCTTCTCCATCCTGTTCTGGCTTCCTATCCCCCGACGTAAGCTCCTTCACTGCTTCGACAATCCCACCAAGTTTCTCATTACCCGCCTTTTTCTCCTTCTCCGTCTCTGCTGCCTTCGCTTCAGCTGCCGTAACCTTCCCCATCCTTACTTTCCACTCCTTGTCGTCCTTATCTCGAGCCTCCAACTCCCGTATCCACGCCTCATTTTTCTCCTTTGCCTTCCTCTCTGCTATCACCCCTTCGAACTCTTTTCGCTTCTTTCGATCCTTATCGTAGTACATTGATCCGGCCACTAACGCAAGTAGTGTGAATGCCTGAGCATAGATACGGTTACGGAACATTCGGTTGGCAGTGACGGAGTCTCCATGGTGGATGGATCGCCCAGCTTGATAGAGCGCATAGCAGGTCAAAGCGCATCCTGTGTACTAGTATATTAGAAGAGGAAGCCTTTAAAAATTTGGAGCATTGCGAACCGAAAGGGATTAAGGGCTCTTCTTTCAGCCGGCGGGAGAATTTCTGCCACCGATTCTCTTCGTAGAATTCCCTCGAGATAAAATTAGTACAGCTCGTCTTGAGTGGTGAAGGGAGGAGGGTTTTACGTATTGCCATCAAACGATGAGGGTAAAGGTGCCCCAGACATTGTAGAGAGTTCAATGCTGGGAGGCAAGCGGATTTCGCATAGGCATCAACGAGTAGTTTCAACTGAGCCACAGAAGTCCCAGTCAATAGCCAGGATAAGGTTGCTTGTACACCGGCTCTTCGAAGACTTGCTGGACTGGATAGGTGCTTTCAAAATGACGCTTGCGATATGCCCGTCACGTCAGCCCTACAGACGGGATCTCGTCCCTCAGCCCTATCGGCACAAAGTTTATCTGAGTTTCTTCAAGTCTATTCCGCAAGGAGCGCCATGGCCTCCATAACCATGGCCAACGGTACCTCCGCACTGGGCTCGTCGCAATCCAATGGAATGCCGTTGACGGAGTACACCGCCAATCCTTCGCCCACTGCAACAGAGAAGCTAAAAGCTTCATCCTCCGTGCCTGCAGCCTTCCTACTTCCGGACGGCTATCCAGATGTCCGTATCCTGGGATTTTATGTGGGATTGAGCTCTAGGCTGCTAACAAGATGTAGTATTTGCGCCTTATCCTCACTTCTCGAGTCTACGACGTCGTCAAAGAGACCCCATTGACCCACGCAGTGAATCTCAGCAACCGATTAGAATGTAAGGTTCTTCTAAAGAGAGAAGATCTTCAGCCAGTCTTCAGCTTCAAGCTGAGAGGAGCATACAATAAGATGGCACATCTAGATCCAACTGAACGGTGGAAAGGGGTGGTCGCCTGCTCTGCTGGTGAATAAGGCAGCTAGTCTTTGGTCCGCTGAAGGCTGAGAGCATACAGGAAACCACGCTCAAGGGGTTGCATATTCTGCGCGACAATTGAAGATACCTGCGACAATCGTCATGCCTGCAGGAACGCCGTCGATCAAGCACCTGAATGTATCACGCCTGGGAGGATCCGTTGTACTATACGGTGAAGACTTTGACTCCGCCAAGAGTGAAGCACACCGGCTGGAGAAGCTTTATGGCCTTACGAATATCCCTCCTTTCGATGACCCGTATGTGATAGCTGGGCAAGGTACGATTGGGATGGAACTACTACGGCAAACAAACTTGCAAGATCTTGAAGCTGTATTCAGCTGCGTCGGTGGAGGAGGTCTCATTGCAGGGCTGGGCGTCTATATCAAACGTATAGCTCCGCATGTCAAGATCATTGGCGTAGAGACTTACGACGCAAATGCAATGGTGCAATCGCTGAAGAAACATGAGCGGGTTGTACTGAATGAGGTCGGATTGTTTGCGGATGGTGCTGCGGTAAAGACCGTGGGCGAAGAGACGTTCCGCTTATGCTCTGAGGTTGTCGATGAGATTATCGAAGTGACGACTGATGAAACCTGTGCGGCCATCAAAGATGTATTCGAGGATACCAGGTCTATTGTTGAACCTGCTGGAGCTCTAGCGTTGGCTGGTCTCAAGAAATACGTAGCAAAGAACCCGTCACCTAAACCGAAAAGAGGATTGGTCGCGATAGCTTCAGGCGCCAATATGAATTTCGACCGCTTGCGATTCGTGGCAGATCGTGCTGCGTTAGGTGAGAAAAAAGAAGCTCTGCTGAGTGTTAACGTTCCGGAGAGACCAGGTTCTTTCGCAGATCTCATCAAGGCTGTTCTTCCCCACGCGGTAACCGAGTTCAGCTATCGATATGCAAAGGAAGAATCAGCGAACGTCTTGATGGGAATCTCGGTTAACGCATCGTTCCGTACGTCAGAGTTGTCCGACCTCATCAATCGACTGAGTAACGACGGTATGGTCGCCGTCGATCTAAGTGGTGACGAGCTTGCAAAATCACATATCAAATATTTAGTTGGTGGCCGCAGTGGTGTTCAGGACGAGCGACTTTACTCATTTGAGTTCCCAGAGCGACCTGGAGCACTGGTAAAATTTCTCACGACACTGCGCCCTGATAGGAACATCTCGCTGTTCCATTACCGGAATCATGGTGGTGACGTTGGGAAGGTATTAGCTGGCATCCAATGCCCTTTGGCAGAGAAACAGGAACTTGATGGGTTCCTCTTTAAATTGGGGTATCCTTTTTTGGACTGTTCGGAGTCGCCAACGTACAAGACATTTCTCCGGGAGTGAAATCTGTTTCATTGGTAGAAGCACGAGCGATTTCTTGAGAATGCGTTCAACTTGGTTGACTTGCTCGATTGCTTGTAGGTTGTAAAGTAAGTAGCCCTTTATTCTTGTGGACCTTGAACTGGGTCTAGGAGCAGGATAATACTCTGTTGGTGACGGCTTTGTCATTTCCCAAGCTAATGTGCTCTAGTTAGAACCTCTGAGAATCGACTGCATTCCTGGGGCGCGTTGGTCAGCCCAATGAACATTTTCGTTCTCGGATCCAGCTGCAAGGATTGACGATCTCATACTTGCACGACGTGGATAATTGCATCCGGGATAGACCCGTAACGCTTGCCATTGGTGCCGCGAGCATCGCTCTGGTTCCTCCAGAATGGCCATCGGGTTCTTCTTACACCTTTGTCTAAGTAACAACACAATGTGTAGACCAAGAATTGTTTGCGTCTCTCAATGGCCAGACGTGACTGCGTTGGGCATCTCGGCAGTCTTCGATGAGTTCGTTGCAAACGGCGTGGGTTGTTCACTTTAACACACTCTTTGTCTCCATTCACCAGACGACCATTGCGTTGGTAGTACTTTTATTCGATCTGCTCAGCGCGTGAATATGCCCTTCACCCCTCAGCACCTGGTCTGCTTCTACAGCTCGAAAATACGGTAGTTCTGTGCATGCCAGCAAAGCCCTGTCCGCAGCTCCATGCATTGGCAACATAAGGATTCCCTGGCGCTTTTGGGACTGGCGGCATTCTTCGTACTAGCGCACATTCTGTTCGACGTGCTTCGATATTGGCCAGTCTCGTGTACCTCCGTTAATCCTATATATAATTATGCGTCCCTTCATCCAGCCGTTTCCACGTCTGTGGAAGGTTTCTTCTCTCTCAATAAGTGGACTCAGTCATTTATTATCTTATTTCTATTCCGGTACACCCGTTTGGTAGTAAATACTATCTCCTTTCTGACGTATAAGGCGACTCCTATACCAACACGTCCAAGGACTCCAACTCAACTGCCGAAAGATGTTACGGTGATAATTCCGACTGTTGAACCTTCCGGAGATGATTTCGAGAAGTGCATTGACTCCATCATGAAAAACAATCCCGCCAAGATCATGATAGTCACAGCCGGAATAGGAAAAGATGTGGAGGCAAGGAATGTCTGCAGATCCTATAACAATTCCTCCGCGTTCGGACTATTCCATTGCAAGGTTCCCAACAAAAGAACGCAAGTGTGCGAAGCGATGAAACAGGTAGGACCCTCCAAGGTTGGGAGACTATCTATGCTCGGCGTTTGGATCTTTTAAGTAAAAAGATGGTGCAATGATCATATGCGATATGTCTGAATTTGTATAATCTGCTTGTGTGTATCCATAGTTGTGATATGGGATTGATAACATGTTCTCTGCTAGGTCGAAACCTCCATCACGGTTCTCTGCGACGATCACGTTATTTGGCCCGAGCACTTTCTCCCTAATCTTCTTGTCCCTTTTGACAACCCTCGTGTTGGAGCTGTTGGAACCTGCAAAAGTGGTGTACGGAAGTCGCCCTTTTTTTCTTGGGCTGACTTTTGGAACTTCATTGGGACAATTTATCTCGAACGCCATAACTTCGAAACTGCTGCGACCAATAATATTGATGGTGGTGTTTTCTGTCTATCAGGTCGTACATTAGCGCACCGGACTCAGATTCTACAGAACTCCAGTTTCATTGATGGATTCCTCAACGAATATATCTTTTGGGGTCTATTCGGCCCACTGCACGCTGACGAGTGAGTCATGTCCCTTCCGACATCTTTGCAGATGCAATGAGCATCGCATCTACAGGGCTAACCATGTGTAGCGACAACTTCATTACCCGCTGGATGGTCAATCATGGCTGGAAAATAAAGATACAATACTCTGATGACGCCAGGATTCTAACAACACTAGGGACATATCCTAAATTTCTTTCGCAGTGCTTGCGCTGGTCCAGAACAACGTGGCGCAGCAATGCCGCAAGCCTGTTTTCGGAAGGCACAGTCTGGCGAACTCAGCCGTGGTGTGTCTACGCAGTTTACCTGACTTCGTTTGTTAATTTCGCCCTCTTCTACGATGCCGCCCTCTTCTACACAATGTGGCTTGCCAGGGAGCAATCGGTGCTTCAACACGTTGGTCCGAAAACGGCAATGTTTTGGCTTGGATCTTGGATTTTCTGTTCGAAATTAGTCAAGCCTTTCCCACACTTTTGGCGCAATCCTGGTGATCTTGTCTACCTCCCTGGATACATCCTTTTTGGATATTACCATTCTTTCATCAAGTTGTACGCGCTGCTAACCTTTTGGGTTACAACATGGGGAACAAGGGCCGGCGTCGATGGCGAATCGGAAAATTTGTACATCAATGTATGCCCTCCTGCCAACGGCTAGACATCCAATGGATTTTCTGAGTGGGATATGTGCAGCGGAGCCCTTACGCTGACTGGCGTCCTTGAACTTATTATTGAAGGAGTTGGTGGATAGATTAGAATGGTTGGCTATGCGGTTCTAGATAGGTTATCATGGATTTGATCTTCCTCTTCTTTCGCGTGTCTGGCTTCACGCAAGGGCTAAACAAGCTTGCTGGCTCGAGGTCAATCTAACATATAATAGAATAGAATTATAGAATCTTCAATCCGATCGATCGAAAAAAATACTGACCACATGACTTCCGGTAATCGAACATCAAAATTTTAGGTCCGTACACGTCTGCACGCGTCTATTCAGTTCTCCTATCTTTACTTGTTCTTGGCTTATATGATTTTACCGAATGAAGCACTGGATGAAGCATATATATGAAGCGCTGAGTGGAACATGAACGGAGCATATATCGAGCACTGGACGAAGCACTGGATGGAGCATATATGGAGCATATATGAAGCACTGGATGGAGCACTGGGTGGAACACTGGATGAAAGACTGGATGAAGCACTGGCTAAAGCATATATGAAGCACCGGATGAAGCACTGGACGGAAGATTTACAGTGTGGGGTGATCATGATTTGGGTTAGATATTTTGGGAATTTTCACTCAATGAGGTGGTCTTGCCCTTGTAGAGTGGTAAGTGTGTAATGTAGTTCGTAGCCAAGTTACTCAGAGTGGAGTGGCTTCGTCCACCTGTGGGTAACTACCCCGTGGGTGATTAGGACTTACTCTGTCTCCACAGCCTTTTGTAGCAGAGCTTTATGCCCCTGGGCCAATCATCATCTCCTCTCAGGCACGTCAGGGTATTTATTAGGATCTAATCTTATCTTAGCGTACCCGTTTCACTGTATGCACGACATGCTGTAAAATAACAAAACATCGTCATTAACACATGCGCTTTGTTAAGTACCTTACTTTAGCAACAATTACAATCGCTTCTTTCTTTCTTCATCCTCACATCTTCGTCCCCATCCCACACTTTTGTCATCGAGAGCTGTGCCTCTTCATCTCAAACTGCCATGGCTGAGTATACTGGGGATGCATGTGATTTTTGGCCTAGCGACGATCATGAGAGTGAAGAGGAAATCCCGGAGTATAAGATGCCGGAGGGCGTCTTCTCACTGTTGGATACCGATTTATACAAGCTCACAATGCAATGCGCTATCCTTCAATATCTTCCTGACGTTGGTGAGTACGGGCGACTGTTGTTTTGAGATTCCTTGCTAACATTCAGCAGAGGTTACATACGCTTTTATGAACAGAACTCCCCATATGAAACTCACACGTGAAGCATATCAATGGTTGGAGGCGCAAATAACTAGTATGGTTGCACTGGCACCATATTGCCTGAGCTTTGCTAATCGTCAACGCTAGAATTGGGAGAAATGTCGTTGACCAACCGGGAATTCAAGTACCTAAAGTTTACATGCACTTATTTCAGCGAAAGATATCTGGACTTCCTCAAGTCTTTCCACCTACAGCCTTCGAAGCACGTTCGAAGCTCTTGGATAGCCATCAACGATACGGGTAGCGCCAACGATGTGGGTGAACTAGACTTGCATGTGGAAGGTCTGTGGCTGGATACAGTTCTCTACGAAATCCCGTTGCTCGCTCTGATAAGTGAAGCCTACTTCAAATTCTGCGACAAAGACTGGAGGCATAAAGACCAGCATGCCCTTGCTCACTGCAAGGGTAGGGATCTCATTGATGCCGGTTGCATGTTTTCAGAATTTGGCACGAGGCGGAGAAGAGATTACCGCACCCAGGAGATGGTGATACAGGGCTTGAAAGCAGCGTCGCGTAGGATTAATTTCCCAAAGTCGGAGAATAAGGGGAGGGTAAGTACAAGCAACGTCCACTTTGCTATGAAATACGCATTACCACCAGTTGGTACCGTGGCCCATGAGTGGTTCATGGGAATAGCATCTATCACCGAATACGAGACTGCAAACGAAGCCGCAATGCGGTACTGGCTTAGCTGCTATGGAGAAGGGGTCCTCGGCATAACGTTGACGGACACATTCGGCACGCCCGCATTCCTCGAAGCCTTCAAGCAGAAGATGCCCAGCGCTGAGAGGGCGAAGACGGACGCTGTAACGACCCGTATTCCAGCGGCGACAAGTATGCCTGGCTTAGATTCGAAGACAATTGCCGGCGATGGCAAGAAGAGAAAGAAAGAGCGAACGTATGCGCAAATTTTCCAAGGCGTTCGCCAAGATTCTGGAAGCCCTTTGGAGTTTGTGAAGCTTATGCGGGACTTCTATGACGGCCAAGGCATCAAAGACAAGAAGACTATCGTATTCTCGGATTCGCTTAATGTTAAGCTTTGCCTGGAATACAAGAAAGTTGCAGAAGAAGCTGGCTTCCAGGCGGCCTTTGGTATTGGCACTTTTTTTACGAGTTAGTCCAACATGAGTCATTTCATTTCCTTCGGTACCACTAACACAAGTAGACGACTTTACTCTAGTATCCGACACTTCAAGATTTCGCCGCGACCGCAAAAGATCTTTGCCAATGAATATAGTGATTAAGCTATCTTCAGCAGGTGGGAAACCCGCGATTAAGCTTAGTGACAACAAGGGAAAGAATACGGGAGACACGGAGGTAGTGAATCAAGTTAAGAAGAGGTTAGGCTACCAGGAGAAGGAGTGGGAGAATGGGGACGAGACAACACGATGGGGATCCGGAAAACGGGTGGCGACACACGCTGCCGTCGAAGCACGAAAAAAGTGAATCACCGGCTATGACTGGACGACATGAACTTGATAACATAGCAGAAGGCGTTGGAAAGGGGTTTGCGGCATGGGAGACGCTTGCAGTTTGGATACGTGTACGACTGTATGATAAGCCTCTCAAGGGGGTACGATTTACATAGGGATGTTTCATCTCTAGATCATAGAATTAGAAGCCGTAGCTACTTGAATAGGTGGTAGTTCCGAGCGAAGACTGACCAAAGCATGTAATAGACTGTACTCAAAGCCCGACTCCAACGAGTCGGACTGATAAGTAAGAGGAGCGGGCCACCAGGGCTGCGCCAAACTGATGACGCGCGATTGCGAGAGAAAAGGATTCCAGCTCTAGGTACTCGTCTAACAATAGCGAGGCGCAGCAGGCAGACGCAACGCAGCTTTTGCCATTCTCGAATGCAACTTAGCTGCTTCAATGAGCCTTTATAGCACCCGCTGATTTGACTTGTCTTTGCAAGGTTCGCAAGACGAGAAATCGAACGAGTGTACTCCGTAACAATTTTCCTTTTGAGTATCCGAATTGCAGGATCCCTTGATCGTCGCTCAAAAGCAGTGTAGCCGTTTCAGGACCAAGCGTGAAGGCGGCGCTACGCGGAACCTCAAAATCTTACTCTCGCATAGCTACTAACTGTACCTGTACCTATTCTTCAAGGTCAGCAGCTTATCAGGCATCAGCATTCTACTTCTTTTCTGCCGCCGCATCACCCTCTCTTGCTCACCATCAAGGCGTTTTTCACTTCGATTTTCGCTTTCTTCCCCTCCCTGAAAGACGAGACCATCGCTAGATCAGGGGCTTCAGGACTTGAGGACCGCCATGGCTGTAAGCACCACACCCTTGAACGAGAAGTCCTAAGGCATTCTCACTCGAAGACAACGGCCACCCTGATACAGCATGAGATACTACGTGATGGGCACAATCGCTAATTTTGCCCTTCGCATCTCTAGCAATACGGGGCCAACAACCAAGGCAGCTACGGCCAGGCCAATCCTTATGCACAAGGAGGAGCAAATCGATACAACCAAGATGCTGGTAACCCATACGCCCAGCAAGCAGGAACCCCATACAACCAGCCGGCTGCACCACAGCCTGCTTACGGAGGGCGACCGCAACAAGGTGGCTATGGCAACGGAAACGCCTATGGCCAAACTACTGGTCAGACTACAGGATATGGTAAGCTCAACCGTGCTAGACTATAGGGACGTTGATTGACGTCGAGCAGTAGGGGGAAATGATGTGGAGATGCAACCTGTAAACGGACAAGCTGGTGCATATGGTCAGGCAGGAGGACGGGATCCAAACGCAATACTCAACGAATGTCGAGACATTGATCGTGGTATTGATGCTATCGAACGGAACCTTGAGCGCCTTCGATTTCTACAGCAGCGTGCACTCGACGATCCCGACGCGAGTCAGAACACTCAAACAAACCGCGAATTGGATGCTCTTGGCTCAGAGACCATGACACTTTACCGAAACTTTGGTGCACGTATCAAAAACATCAAGTCTCAGAGAGAATCTGGAGATGCAAGGAACGCCCCGCAAGTTGGCAAGGTGGACCGTAAACTGAAAGCTGCCATCAACGAGTATCAGCAACTCGAGAGCAGCTTCCGGCAAAAGCTATCCGCACAAATGGAGAGGCAATATCGAATTGTCAGACCTGATGCGAGCGAACAAGAGGTTCGGGAGGCTATCGAAGATACGTCGAACAACCAAGTCTTCACTCAAGCTGTAAGTACGTCCAACCCTACTCTAGCCTTGATACTAAACCCCTCTAGCTTTTGCAAGGCAATCGACGAGGTGAATCCCAGTCCGCACTGCGCGCTGTACAAGGCAGACATGAGGCCATCCAGAAGATCGAGCAACAGATGATTGAGCTTGGCCAGCTGTTCCAGGATGTCGATGCTGCCATCATTCAACAGGAACCTGCTATTGTGGACATTGAGCAAAAAGCAGAGGGTACCCATGAAAATATTGGCCAAGCAAACACTCAGTTGGACGGCGCAATATCGAAAGCCCGGAGCAGGAACCGAAAGAAGTGGATTTGCCTAATCCTTTTCTGTAAGCTCAACCCTTCCTGCGTATTTCTCTTGTGATATTCCTTGCTGACATCCATTGCTAGTGATCCTCATCATAATCATCGTTGTCGTGGTCGTGATTGTGGTCAAGGTAGTGATTCCCAAGAAACCTTAGCAGCCTTTGTACTGACTGGTTTGCCCCACGGACTCGATAACTACGGCATATCTGCCTATTTATCCATACCTCTTGCTGTTGATTTTCTAGCGCACTAGCCGTCGAGCCTCAGTATCTACAACTGAGGAGATCCCTCGGTCATTGAAGGCTTGTATGGTCAAAACTTTGATAATAAAGAATGCTCTCACTTTTCATTGGATCGAATACTCTTTCCCTCTGTACTGTTCCATTGGTACTGTTCCATTGTGGCGATGGGCAAAAGTGGTACTATTCCTGTTGGGGAATTTGTAGCTGCAAAACCTTTGTAATGTTATTCGGTGTGCAGGAATTGTGTGCGATAGATACCCATTCGTCCTGAACTTCTTCTGCTTCATCTGACAGTGTATTGAATTCGTAGAGCTCTAAGTAACTGATCCCTACCCCCTCGATGATGCTGAGCCTCACAAGAACCCTCCACCTACTAACCAGAAGACTCCCATTCATTGGACGCCCTATGACCTGTAGCTCTCGCTTCCCGCTGTCAATGAATGTGCCGATAAGGTCTGATGTCCATGGAATTGGGAATAAGTGACATCGTCAACAAACCTGTGGCTCTCTTTAGCAGATCACACTGATCAAGATGTTAAGATGGTAAGCCTTATGAAAGACACTGCAATTGCCATTTTCAACCCCTATCACTAACCTTACCCCGTACAGGTATCAGGCGAAACTCGCCCGGCGGCCCCTGCTCACCCAGAGTATCACGACTGCAGTCAGTCCATGCGTCTCTAAAGACAGCGTCAACATCTCAAACATGCCCTAATACATCTCTCCCTCAGATCCTCTTTGCGACCGGAGATGTCATGGCGCAGCAAGCTGTTGAGCGCGTGGGCCTGGAAAAGCACAATTACGCACGGACAGGGCGCATGGCTTTGTACGGAGGTGGTAAGTCGCAGGATCAGCTCCGACGCACCGTCTCTAGACGATAATGTACAGCTAACCTGTCAATGCCATCACAGCCGTCTTCGGGCCTGCCGCGACAACCTGGTTCAAATTCCTACAACAGAAAATCAACCTCAAAAATCCCAACCTCACCATCGCCGCCCGTGTTCTAACCGATCAATGCGTCTTTGCCTCAACAAATCTCTTCGTATTCCTAAGTAGCATGGCCATCATGGAAGGAACAAGTCCCAAGGACAAATTAGAAAGCACATATACACAAGCGCTGCAGAAAAATTGGATGGTTTGGCCGTGGGTGCAGGCGATTAATTTCAAGTTGATTCCGCTAGAGCATAGGGTGCTGGTTGTCAATGTGGTCTCGTTGGGTAGGTCTTGTTCCTACTCGTGTGAGTTTAAAGTCAGGAGGTTTGTTTGCTGACTTTACTAGGATGGAATTGCTACTTGAGCTACCTCAATAGCCAGAGCAAGTGACATCTGCATTGCGATGATACCCATGGGTTCATCTATCGTGCATTTACAGGGTGTAATAGGAGTTTCGCGGCAAGTTTGAGAGTCAGAATGCTTCACTGCATTGGTCATGAATGCACATAGAGCTTTGGTACGGCAGAAAGGCAGCCGCTTTGGTGTCTCTTTAGCTTTACCAAAGAAGCATTGCTCGTGCTCGACACGAATAGATAGTATGATAGCCTTAGGGTACAGAATACACCAAATGTCACAAGAGCTTTCAATTCTGCCTCTGTGAATCTTGAGCGTTTTGCACCTTCTATTTCCCAAGGTCATCGTAGTCAATCGCGGGCCACCCAGTTTGCGATTGCTTCAAATTTTTGCCCGAAATAGTGTAAACACAAGGCCATACTCTTCACATTCTGCCCGGAATTCAGAACTGCCTGGCGCAGTAACTTGCTTCTTCATTCACCTCATATGACCATACTGTAACTCTCCATCATAGCCATCCTCCAGCTTCTCTAGCAAAATTTCCCAAATCCAAGTCCGCACCGGAAACACTCTAAGCGTCAAACTTCCTCACCTAGCTGTTCACTCTTTCCTTTTAAATCTGGTCTCAGCCCACCATGGCGACTCTTGAGACCCCAGTCACCGCAACAAACGGATCTGCAAATCCCAGTTCACCAGTCCCTCTTGACACCATTCCTATTTCTCCAGCAAAAGATACCGACGAAACGAATAACGAAGCTATGAATGCAGATGAGGCAGCCTCACAACCAAAAGATGGTGACGATAGAGTCACGGTATTTCACGATGCAGAGAATTTCAACGTCAAGCATCCCTTGATGCATGAGTGGACGCTGTGGTTCACCAAGCCGCCCAGTGGGAAGGTGCGCTTTAGAAGCCATTGACAAAACAGTTGATGCTGATGCAGCACAGGGAGACAACAATTGGAACGACCTCCTTAAAGAAGTCGTCACTTTCGACTCTGTAGAGGAATTCTGGGGCGTCTACGTATGCTCATCCTCACCTTTCCCCACACATTCACTTCCCCACGACCCACTAACCCATCCCTCAACAATCTAGAACAACATCACCCCCACCTCCGAACTCGCCCTCAAATCCGACTACCACCTTTTCAAGAAAGGCATCCGCCCCGAATGGGAAGACCCCCAAAACAAGCACGGCGGTAAATGGTCCTACCAGTTCAAAGACAAGCGCGCCGCCCCCATTGACGAACTCTGGCTTAACATCATGCTCAGCGCCATCGGCGAGACGCTCGAAAACGACAACGACGGCGAAGTCATGGGTGTCGTTGTCAATGTCCGCAAAGGCTTCTATCGAATCGGGCTGTGGACCAAGACGGTGGGGAAGAGCGTGCCAGGCGGCGGGGATGGCGATGTGGCGGGGGGAAAGGGGCGGACTGCAGAGAAGAGTAAGGAGGTGTTGTTGGGTTTGGGGAGGAAGTTTAAGGACGTGTTGAGGCTGAAGGAGAGCGAGGTGGTGGAGTTTTCGGGGCATACCGAGAGCGCGCATAGCGGGAGTACGAGGGCGAAGGCAAAGTTTACGGTCTGAGTGGGGAGGAAGGGACGTGGGGGTGGAAAAGGGGGAGATTTCTGCTCATGGTGCTTACGGCGTGTGGCTATGGGCACCAGGCTGGCTCGGCTTGATATGAGCGAGTTGACAGTTGATGGATACCAGAAATGTGAGCATAGATATCCAGTAGGTATCTTATGCCAATCTCACATCAAAGCCCCTCCTCCGCTCTTCGAGCACACTGGCCGATGATCTCCACCAGCATGTTCCGCTGCGAGGGATGCAAGCCGCTGGAACAAAGGTATTGCGTCTTGCAGTCTTTGCCAGTCATAGCGATCGATCCCCTCTTTTTTCTTTCAATGAAAGCCACCACCTCTCTTTTTTCCATCTTTCCCCCTACAGTATCTCTCCCTCCAATTTCGCTAACTAACCTCCTTGGCCTTTTTATTTTTTATTTTTTATTTTTTATTTTTTATGTTTTATGTTTGTATTTTTACCCATTCAGCCCTCCCGTACCGACACCGATATTCACCGTGGATCAGAATCGCGTTTCTGGTTCTTGAGGCAGGTGTTGGCTGAGTGTGGGGGTAGAGGTACGAGTACTAGTAGGATTGTCCCCAGCAGGGGGGGGGGGGGTTGAGATGGGTGTGTGGTATTGAGATTGGGTATTGGGTATTGGGTATTGGATGGGGCGAGGGGATAGGGAATTGGGAATTGGGATAGGGAATTGGGTATTGGGTATTGGGATTGGATGGGGCGAGGGGGTAGGGAAAGGGGGTTAGGGGAAGGCGGTGGGAGGTGGGAGGTGGGAAATTGGGTTAGGGGAAGGCGATGGGAAGGGACTGGGGGGGGGGAAGGTATGGGGCGGGGAGGATATAAATACTCTGTTGTATTTGGTAGATATGTGGTGGGATTGCTTAGGATGATGGGGGGTGGGAAGGGACTGGAGGGAAGGTATGGGGCGTGGAGGATATAAATACTCTGTTGTATTTGGTAGATATGTGGTGGGATTGCTTAGGATGATGGGAGGTGGCTTGCGTCTTGCATTATTGCTCTCGTACACTCACAACCTCTTGCGTCCACCCCGCCCAAGACTATCCTCCCCGCAACTATCCCTCAGAAACCTCATCACTGCGTCCAGAGCTTCGCGGGAATTAGGTTCATCTACCATCACCAAAAATCTCCTTGACCAAAGTCTTTTTATTAACTACGCACAACATCATCATTAGCACTCACTCACATGCCCCCCCCCGACTCACATTGAAGAATTAAAATACAAAGAAACAGAAAACTCACTCTTCCCCATAGCATTCCTGCTGATCTCCTCCACAACCCTCATCTCCTGCGGGATCTTGTAATTAACCAACCGCTCCTTCAACGCCCTCCGCATATCCATCAGGCCCCACTGTTTGCCACCTCGGCCGGTTTTTGCGTAAGCGGGATCGAGCACGACGACCGCGGCAACTTTTTGGCCCCATTGGTCCGAGGGGATGCCTAGGACGGCGGCTTCGGAGATTTGAGGGCTGTGGAGTAGGGATGGGGGTTAGTTAGGGAGCTGGGTTTGGGAGAGAGGAGGGGGGTTAGGGAGAGGGAGGGGAGAAGGAGAAAATGGGACAATGAGAGAGGAGCGATTTACAGAGATAGAAGCTCCCGTTCAATCTCCAGCGCGCTGACTTTCTCCCCACCGCTCTTGATGATATCGACGTTCTTGCGGCCGCGGATGAAATACATTGGCCCCCGCGCCCATTCCTGATCACTCTGTCCGGCGCCGTCGATATGCTTCCTTGTCGCCACATCTCCGGTCTTGAACCAGCGTCCTTTCCCGTCTTCTCC
>JAABUS010002423.1_pt1 | contig 35382 bp, 22 predicted proteins | sample 5560161 | NCBI WGS metagenome assembly JAABUS01 (sample SAMN10711885, study PRJNA513376) | rock metagenome | isolation source: Antarctica rocks | place: Antarctica: Victoria Land, Trio Nunatak nord | collected 2016-01-04 | reverse complement strand
ACTTGTTCTTCAAGGGTAATGAAGAATGTCTGATGGCGGTTGTTTCCTTGTATGAACTGCATGCTCAATATCATCAAAAATCATACGCCGTTTGCCTTATTCACATAGTGTGTATATTTGCTTTGGCTATCGATGTTTTTTCACAGTCTGACGTTGGGCGATATTAGCTTCCGTTCCAAATGCTTCATGAAATATTGTTAAAATGCTGCAAAAAAATCATAGATTTCTGTTGCACAATTAAATGTACAAATTATTTAACATAGAAACTTGGAATCGGCGAGAAACGTATCTCCATTTTAAGGACTTTGACTTTCCATTTTTTAATGTTTGTTTTAACATTGATATAACCGATGTTTATAAAAAGTGTAAAACGGAAAAATATTCTATTAATCTCGTATTACATTTTTGTTCTCTTATAGCTCTAAATGCAATAACGGAATTTAAACTAAGAATTAAGGATACTCAAATCATACTTTTTGAAAAAGTAGATGGTGGAGCCACTATATTACTTAAAGATAATTCTATAAGATACTGCTTGTATGAATTTTCAGAATCCTACGATGTTTTTTCAAAGACCGCTTTTCAGAATGAAGAATTTACAAGACAGAAAGCCGTTTCGGATAGTCGTACAAACAAAATTGACATCGTTCACTTTTCAGTTCTGCCTTGAATTGCATTTACTTCTATCTCCCATGCACGCGCAAGTTCATCAACAGGTAGTATACCTAAGATAACCTTCGGCAAATACTTTGAAAGTTTAGACAAATTATTAATTCCAATGTCTGTAGAAGTTAATCATAGTTTAATCGATGCTTGGCACATTAATAAATTTATCTTGAAATTTCAACAAAAACTAGCCTCTTTCTAGATTGATAAACACGTGTAATGAAGTCAAACAGATTTATTAAAAGTATTTATAGATTCTTTAATTCAGGATCAACGCCTATAAAGGATGAAATATATAAAGAGGAGTATCTCAATCTTTTTATAAAAGGAAAGACTAAAGATGAAATTAAACTACTTTTTGAAAAAGTATGGGATTCAAAAATGAAAGAAATTGATAGATATCTTAGTAGGTCAACTTATGCATGGGCATTTCAGGTTGCTTCTTTTGCAGGATATTTTTCCGTAATCAGCTCAAAAGGTTATATTGATAACCCACAAGTCTTATATATTGTAGTTTGTATTGGAGTAATTACGTCTTTTGCATGGGTCTTTATTAATCAAGGCAGTAAATATTGACAACGGCTTTGGGATTATCATATAGATATGATTGAAGATGAAGTAATTGGTCTTTTGTATATTCCGTTGATGGTAACCCACCATTCCGGGCATGGTAACCCACCTGATAGATGGGCCAAAAAGAGAAAGAGCTTTAGTTAGATTTTAAAGATACATTATCATTGTTTTTATAGAATTTATTTCTTTTTTCTTCTGGAGTCACCTTTGAGTTCAAGTCGATGTGATTTTGCTGTCATTCTGTCCATAAGTGCATCGGCCAGCTGGGGCTCATCCAGGTAATCATACCAGTTGGAAACAGGAAGCTGTGAAGTAATGATTAATGATCTTTTAGCATAGCGGTCTTCAATGATTTGAAGCAAGGCCAGTTTGACATTTTTGTTAAGATTTTGCATACCAAAATCATCAATAATGATTAAAGGGATCTTTTCAAACTGGTTCAATAATTTCAAATAACTTCCATCTGTTTTAGCGATCAGAATAGCTTCAATCAACCGGTTCATATTATAGTAACGGGTCTTAATTCCCATCATGCACGCCTGGTACCCCAAAGCAGATGCGATGGCACTTTTTGCGCAGCCTGTTGATCCCGTAATAAGAATGTTATCGCCTTGAGAGAGATAACGGCCTTCAAGCAGGGTTGCCCAATTTGCCTTATTTAGATTACGAGCCTCTGTGCATTCAATATGTTCGGGCAGGGTATGGTAGCGGAACCTGGCAGCCTTTACAAGTGTTGACATTCGTTCATTGCCGCGATGTAACTGTTCGGCCTGTAAGAGGTGTCCAATAAGTTCGTGGCCTTCGAGTTGCTGGTCTAATGATAGTTCCAGTTGATAGGTATAACTGTTAGCCATACCCGCTAGTTTTAATTCCTTCATTTGTTGAAGTGTTTGTGAAGTGTTCATTTTCTTTTTTTGTTTTATAGTGATGAATAAAATAAAAGTCAACGCGTTATTTAAGCAGATGATTTTGCTATCGGGCTCTTTCAATAAAGGCAACTAAAATCATCTGCTTAAGTAACGCAAGCCCGCGGCAGGCGTCAGGTTATTACTATTTGTTTAGCTTTCCCGATTACAACCGCCTTACCGGTAATTTTCTTTGCCGCGTATATTTTTATGAGCGGGTATGGGTTTATCCTCCTGGTCAAAAAGCAATGGCTGTTTGTGTCCCAGTCTGAAAAATTTGTTTTGAAAGTGTTTAGATATCAAAAGTGTTACTATCCAAACTACTGCCCAAAGTAACAGGTAGACAGAAACAAGTTTCAATATAAAATTTTCATTAGGGATCAGGTGAGTAAATTAATTACAGGTAAAAGGATATTCAAACAGAAAATATCAACTTAAACAGCATGGAATGCTCCCCGGGCCATTGTCCATACTCTCTGCTTATTTGGATAATTATCTGAACCAGGAAGTGGTTGAATGATGTTAAACGCTTTATCCCCCAGTAATACATGTACAAACAAGGCTGGAAAAATTATAATGTTTGCCCCTAACAGTGGTATGTTCATTTTGTTTTGCTTTTAGTAATGTTTCACTACAGGTATAAAGGCACCATATTAGCTAATATGTATAGTTTACTTTATTAAGCAGCATATTACCGGTTGCGAATTGCCGCCTTTCACTTTCCTATTGGGTGATGATATAAATGTACAAAAGGACCTTTCCATAGAGGCATTAAATGTTCAATGTATAATTGATTTATCTTATTAGAAATTTACCGTAAAGGGTATATTATACTGCCACTATTTTCAACATTATTAAGTTGCCATTAATGGTAAAGTGATTACATCCATCTAAGAGCACGACTCTTTTTATAAAGAAGTTATACAGACTCAATACTTTTTTCCTTCGGCCTTTTGCTAATCTGGCAAAGATTATCTGAATGGATGTTGAAGGCCAGATTCATAAGGTTATAATAATGTTCTGTTGATACAATCCAGGCTATTTCGACCAGTTCCCGCTCCGAAAAATAGTTTTTAGCATTAGCAAATGTGGTATCAGAGATTTTCTTTTCTGTTGTTAACTCCCGGGCAAAGAGCAATGCGGTTTTTTCCGCTTCACTGTATAAAGAACTTGTCATAAATTCCTCCAAGTGATAAAATTTTTCAGTCTGCTGATTATCTTTAATTGCCAGCGCAATCCCAATGTCCATGCAAAAGCTGCACATATTAATTTGGGCTACATGATGCCGGATCAGCAAAGCCAGTTCCTTTGTCAATATCATCTTTAACTCCAATTGACTGATTTTATTGGAGAACAAGCTAAACGCTATAGGAAGCCTGACATAAATTATTTTAAGCGGGCTAAGTACTTTGCCAAATTTAATTTTTGAGAAAAGATAGGCAAGCTTCATCACGAAAGAGGGACTTTCAATGGGTTTTAAACGATTTTGCATATAGCTTTAGTTTTTACCCTATGACGGCAAACTTGCTATTATGTGACAAAAAATTTAAATAATTTTTAATGCGGCAACCCTAAGACTAAGGTGTCATTGTCCTTTAACCCGTTACTTAATTTTAAAAAAATTTTATCCGGATTTCTGATAAAAAATATTTTACTTATTTTCTCCTGCTCCACATCAATTGAGAAAACCGTATCAAGTACTTTGTTTCTGAAAATTAAAATACCCCTAGCTCCATTTACCCAAGCTGGTTTAATTTGAAATATCGTTTCCTGTTCGAGACGCATTATTCCATCCAGGAATTTAGTTATTTTCTCCCTTCCTGCAATTGGTTTAAGTGCAGCAGCCATTTTGCCACCACCATCCTGGTACATTACAATATCATCCAAAAAAATCTCCTGAAGCTTATCGAAATTTTTCTGATAAACAGCCTGTAAAAAAGCTTCCAGTAATTCTTGTTGTTTTTTTAATCCGGCTTCCTGGTGTTTGGCTGGCGAGCGTACCTTTTCTTTTGCTCTATGCAGAACCTGCCTGCAATTGTCGGAAGTAATTTTAAGGGCTATGGCAATTTCCTGATGAGGAAAAGAGAAAACTTCTTTTAAAACAAAAATAGCCCGCTCATACGGATTTAATTTTTCAAGTAAAAACAGCACGGCATATTCCAGGGTATGTTCCTCTTGCAGGTACTCTTCAGTAAGCAGTGGTTGCGGCATCCATACTCCTTTGTACGCCGCTCGTTCCTTATTCAGCTTTTCCAGTTTATCTATTGCTTTATTAATGAGTATCCGGCTAAGGTATGCTTTCACCTGCCTGACCTTCTCATGATCTGATTGAAGCCACTTCTCAAAAGTATCCTGCACCAGGTCCTCTGCAGCAGCGATATCACCAACCATGTTGTAGGCAATGGTGAACAGGTAAAATTTATACTGGTAGATGTTAGGCTGTTGCATACATATTATAAGGCGTTGGCAACATATGACGCAGGTTAGATGATATTCCAACTGATGCCTGGGGCGAAATAATACCCAGCCTTAGCAGGTGACAATAACGATATTAAAAGCGAACGCTTTCTTTTAATTCTTTTTCAGAATATGTAAGTCCGTATTGCTTTAAAACATCATCAGGAACACCATTCCATTGGTGGGGAATGTTTCCTGCATAACCAAGATCATCCATACCCATTTTGCTTGTAAAAAAACCGGTAGCTGTAAGGCTTCTTATTCTATTAAAGAAGGCTACACCTTGCTGCATATCAGGTTTTGCTTTTGCAGGGTACGCGATTTCGTTAACAATAAGAAGTTGCTGCTGAGAAGTACAATCTTTAAACGGATTATTATAAAGTTTAAGCATTTGAATATCTAACCAGCGTAATCCACCTCTCAGGGGGAGCTGATGATCCGGCATATCCTTAACTATAAACTCTATGAATTCGGGAACCTTCGCATCTGATGCACTCCCGGACTTATCATCTTTTGGAATAATGATGTCAGCTAGTACCGTAATAGTAGCCATTTCATGCGCTGTAAAAAATTTTTCAGCGTTTAATTTTTTATTTCTGTCTATTTCGTTTTGGGGCCGGTCAGGCTCTCCTTCCTTTTGTTTAGGTGCTTCAGCATTTTGGTCTTTTGGTTTGCATGCTTTTAATAAAACCCCTGTTGAAAGGGTACCTATGGTTAGCGCTTTTAATGATTCCCGCCTGTTCATAATATATGTTTAAAGTAGTTATTAAATGTTTTGCTTTTTATTCTGTTCAATTATGTATTCCGATGTCATCATGGATAAAGCAAGTATTGTCCACGTAGCATTTTTGTCTGATTGCTGCACGTGTGATGCCCCATCAACAACAAATAAATTTTTACAATCATGCGCCTGGCCCCATTTGTTTAATACTGATTTTTTAGAGTCGTTACCCATTCGTACGGTTCCCACTTCATGTATTATTCTGCCTGGAGCCGCTAATCCCCAGTTGTTTTCTGCATTGCGCCCGGGTGTTGTAACTATTGCACCCATAGCATGCATTATGGATTGGAAGGTTTGCTGCATATGCTTTGCCTGGTTAATCTCATCATTGTTCCATTTGTAGTGGAAACGCAATACAGGGATGCCGAATTTATCTACCACATTAGGATCAATTTCGCAATAATTGTCAAGTCTCGCCATTCCAACACCACGTCCGGCCATTCCAACTCCGGTACCATAAAAACGGCGATAGTCATCTTTTAAAGAAGCCCCAAATCCGCCACCTTCTTTCATCTTCCCATCACGTCCCGGCAGCTGACCATTTAACTTAGGTACATCTCCACCAAAACCATAACCTGGCATGCCCATTCCCCCTCCGAATTCAATATGATACCCTCTTGGGAAATCCAGTTTTTTATTATCCAGCACCCATGGGCCTAACAGGTGAACGCTGCCCACGCCCTCTTCGTTATAACGTTTACGATCAAGTAACTGTGGTAGTATTCCCGATAAAGAAGATCCGGTAGAATCCTGCAAGTATTTACCTACAAGTCCGCTGCTATTAGCAAGGCCATTTGCATGAGCCTGAGATTTTGAATTAAGCAAAATTCTGGCAGATTCGCAGGTACTGGCACCAAGAACTACTGTTTTTCCACGAACCTGGTATTCCTGCATATCCTCTTTGTTTATGTATGAAACTCCGGTTGCAAGGCCTCCATTATCTGTAAGTACTTCGCGAACCATTGCATTGCAAATAAGTTCAAGATTACCCGTTTTTAAAGCAGGAATAACCAGGCATGATGATGAAGAAAAATCTGCATATACTTTACAGCTCCGATTGCATTGACCGCAAAAAAAACAAGAACCGCGGTCTTTATTATTGGTTAAAGGCTTAGTTAAAACAGAACCCCTTCCAGGTATTACTTTTACACCCACGCTCTCCGCTCCCTTTTTAATGAACATTTCATTCAGGCGCAGCTTGGGAGGCGGTAGAAATATTCCGTCGGGGTCATTTTCCAAACCCTCTTTGCTGCCGTAGACACCAATCAACATATCCACCTTATCGTAATAAGGTTTTACTTCGTCGTACGTTATTGGCCAGCTTTCGCTATACCCATCATTAGGTTGAAAATCTTTTGGCCCAAACCGCAATGATATTCTTCCCCAGTGATTGGTTCGTCCACCAAGCATTCTTGACCGGAACCAACCAAACTCTGTATTTTCTTTTATAGTGTAAGGCTCCCCATCCAGTTGCAAGCCACCATAAGCAGCATCAAAGTCGCCACCACCCCTGAATGCTGTACCGGCGCCTCTCCTGGGAGATTCGTAAGAAAATTTTAATTGCTGTGAATGCTTAGCTGGATCGAAATAAGGCCCAGCTTCCAACATCAGCACTTTCAGACCTGCATTTGCCAAAACATAGGCAGCCATGCCTCCGCCGGCGCCAGAGCCAACAATTACAGCATCGTAAACTTTTGAAGATTTTTTAATTTGTATATCGCCCATAAATTTTTTATGTAAGGTAATTGAAATCAAATAATATTGGCCCATTTACTATCCTACATTCTAGTGTCGTGTCAAGCATGAACTTTCGAGTTATGTGCTATCAGCTATCAACTATCAGCCATCAGTAGATCAAGGCGTACTAAGTTTCCTCCTGATAGCTGATGGCTGACTGCTGATAGCAATTTATACGGCATTTAGTGTGTGACACGACACTAGGGGCCATTTATCCATCTGAACAGTCTACTTCAGCTTACCACTTATTTTAATAGCGGTAATTGAAAACGCCGGAAACGTATGTGTTAAAATATTTCCTATTGTGGCAGCTATAGATTCTTTAATGGAAACAATATTCGTTGATTAAATAATTGCCTTCCAAATTAAAATGTTGTAAAATCCAAATCAGGTAAATGCTAAAAAGATTAATTCTTTATTTTTGCAATTGGTCCTTGTATTACAAATTCAATGAAATCTACCCTGGCTAATTCTTTCCCGTTGGCAGTTCCCGTAATCTTAATTTCATCGCCATTATTGACCTTTATATTGGGAATTGATTTTCTTTTCCAGCATCCAATATCTTCATTCAGGTTCCAGCTTGCCTTCTGTTTTCCATTTACAGATACCTCAATAGAACCCTGGCCATCCTTTTCATCAACATAAGATACAATCAGCGTATACATGCCACTGGCATAATTGAACCTGGATGTAGCTGTGCCCTTTGCGCTTGTCTTTACACAGGGCTCGATGAGATACTTGTCGGGCTCATATCCGGAAAGTGTCATGTCTTCCGCTTCCATTCCAAGGATCGGAGTGAAACCTTTAACCCCAGCTTCGCTTATACCATTACGTAATGCCCGTAATAAAGAATATGGCGATCCGTCATAATGCTTAACGCCTAAACCTTTAGCGCCGGCATTTACGGAAATCTTTACACTTGATTTTACAATTTCAGGAGTTGTCAACAAACGGGTTGGAACACCTGCAATGACCGGAACATCTTTACCGGCATAATAAAGGGTTGTTGCAATACGGGAAGCGCGGTCAGAGTTTTGATAACCATTCTGTTCAGTATGCGTGGAAAGATGAACAGAATTAATATTGCCTGCTTTTAGTTCATCCAGGTGCAACCCGGAAGACCTGTTGTTAAGATCATTTAGGCGGAAATCGATTTTTGGATTTGCCTGATGGATGCGGTCAGTAACCAGCTTATATATTTTTGTAGTAGACGCTCTTCTGAAATCAAGCCACTGGTCGAGCTGGGGCTGCGCATTTGGGTTGTCCCTCAAAATAGGTATAGCTGCGGCCATATCAAACCCCATGAGCTTCGCTTCCTTTTGGCAAGAGCTACAAAAGCAGGTACCCTTTACCGGGTCATTTGAATTACTGAACAGCAACATGCAGGTCTGGATATAATCAACGTCGTAATTGGAAGCGATGTCACCATAAAGCGCAAGCAGGTACTCACGCACATCAGGGTTGTTTGAGCATGGCCTGGCATTCATATTTCCCTCCAGGATTTTTCCGTTTATATCACGTTGCTGAAGCTCGGGATGTTTTTTTAAATACTCCAATGGTATATAAGTATGAGAAACTTCAGCGCCTGCACGCAACCCGCGTGCATGAGCTTTATCAAGTACAATTTTTAGCCAGTCTGTCTGGTTTAACCATGGAAAACTGGATAACTCCGGCTTAATCCGGCCATACATTTCTAAATGAGGACGGAAATATGCCTTGGCGTCTTCGGCATCCCATTCACGGCGAACAGGGTTATGATTGAACAGAAACGTACCAGATAATTTATCAGAGTTGAACGGGCGGTGTTCCTGGTGCATGACAGCAAGCATATACACTGAATTGATCCCTGCGATGCCGGTCATATTGTCGAGGATAAGGTCTATGCCTTCGTCATGAACTTCCCATGGATAGATGCTGCCGGTAACCTCAAAGGCTGGGCGGGGTACATCTGACCTTTTAATCGTTTGTGCCAGCATACGGTGCATGCAAAGAAATGCAGGTAATATTAAAAGGCATCTTGCAAATGCGCTGTTTTTCATGTATGATTCGTTTTACATTTAATGTTAAGTTACCCTAAGTGACGCGTTCGCCTATCAGCCGTCAGCTATCAGTTATCAGGAGGAAATTTAATACACATTGATCTGCTGATTGCTGAAAGCAACTTCATGCGTGATTTCATACTTAATGTAGCACTAGGAATGCTTTTAGCGTTAATATTTTATTTCCCATTGTTTACTGGTTTTCTCTCCCATTTCCAATAATAAAACACCCCCTTTCATTAGCTCTTCGTGTGAAAAAGAAAGCGAACGCAACACCTTTCCATTAAGCGATGCGGATTGTATATACTTTTTTACAGGCGAAAGATTTTTAGCAAGGAGCGTAAAATTTTTTCCGTTTGGAAGGTTAATACTCACTTTATTGAATAAGGGACTTGTAATAGAATATTCTGGGATTCCGGGGGTGACAGGAAAGAATCCCATAGCTGAAAACACAACGAAGGAAGACATAGAACCTCCGTCCTCATCGCCGGGAACCCCGAAGATATTATCCTGGAAATAAGTGTCAAGAACAAGCCGGGTATATTTTTGTGTTTTCCAGGAAGCATTTGTATAATTGAATAAATAAGGAATAAAAAATGTAACCTGGTTACCGATCGCAAACTGTCCTATTAAACCGGTTTGATTAGGAAATTTTTCAAAAAACTCCGGCCTGCTTCGATCAAGTCCTTCCCGAAAAAGTTGGTCAAGCTTTTGTTCCATTTTATCGGGCCCACCCAGCAGGTCACTCAAGCCTTTGATATCCTGCTGAACGTTCCATATGTAACTCCATCCATTGTTTTCGTTGTAGTAATCAAATCCGTTCTCGCCGCCATCAAATTTTGGATCAATTTCTATCCATTTACCATTTGCATCCTTTGGCATAAACATATTGTACTTGTCCCACCAAAGGTTTTTATAATTCTGGGCACGTGGTGCATAACGCTTATAGATATCCGCTTTCCCAAGGTCTTTTGCCAGTTCGCTTAAAGCCCAGCTATCGTAACTATCACCCAAAGTAACAGCTACTGAGGATCTTTTCTGACCCCGTTTCAATAAGGCGAAAGAATCTGTCTCGGCTACTCCGGGAGGAAGGCCGGGATAATATCCTTTCTCTTTATAAAATGCTTCCAGGCCAGCAGCAGGACCAGATCTGAAAGGGAGCATAGTTGCTTTTTCCGCATTTTTCAACATTCCCTCTAAAGCCTTGCCGGCATCAAAATTTCTTATGCCCTTGCGGTAGGCATCCAGGAACATGACAGATGATTTAAAACCGAACATACCGGGCCGGTCTCCAAAATGTTTTGGATATTCCGGCATCCAACCGCTTTGATCGTACATCGAAACGTATGACTGAAGCATATCTGCCTCCCTTTTTGGATCAAGGATGATGCGAAGCGGGTGAAGGGCCAGGTAATTTCCCCACGTATAATCATCTGTATAGAAAGGCCTTTTATCCTCATGAATTTTTTTATCATAGCCGCTGAAGTACCTTCCATCTTCGCTTATATCTACCATTCTTGCATAGCAACGGTAGAGCGCTGTATAAAAAGTTCTTTTTTGTGCTTCGGTACCGCCTTCAACTTCTATTTGCCCTATCACTTTTTCCCACGCCAACTGTCCTTTATTTTTCAATTGTTCGAATGTGATTCCTTTGAGTTCCTTTTCAAAATTATTCCTGGCCTGTTCGTGGCTGATAAATGAAATGGCATAACGGAATTCAACAACCGACGGATCATTTGATTGATAGCTAACCCAGGCTCTTTCGCCATCCATCTTCTTGGGCTTTTCAGGCCTGCCACTAACAGTATACTTACCCCAATCCTTTTCTCCTTCTTTCTTTCCTGTTTGAGGCTTTCCGGTAAATTCTCCATAAACATATGCCACTCCTTTCTGTTCATGATTTGCGTCTTCAACAAACTCGGTTCCTACAATGGTGTTTCCATTCCTGAATTCATATTTACCATTGGGATAGTAATGAGAAAGCAATACGTTTTTTATGACGCCTTTTGGAAAGGTAAAGCGGTAGATACCGGTTCTTTCGCCGGCGGTGTATTCGGTAAGTACTTTATCATCGGGTAAGGATACCGCATAGTACCAGGGACGTGTTATTTCGAAATCATGGTCGTAATTCAACCGCCTGTACCAGCCAGTATCTAACACTTCCCCGGTAGAAGGTTTGACGGCAAAAACCATTTGAGGGGTAATCATATTGAGGGAAAGCAGTGGAAAATCTGTTATCTGCATATCCAGATGATCTTGCCTTTTTGGATACATCCTAACCATCTGGTTGGGCAGGTGCACCATTGGCCTGTTAGTGTTAAGTAGTGGCGCCACATTCCCGATAGTAGGATCTATATACTCAAGATTTGACATGGATGGTTTGGATGTTTGCGCATACAACCCACTATTGAAAGCTGCCATTAAAAGGACTGTCTTAATTAAAATTTGCTGAGCCATAGCCATAATTTTTTTCCTTATTTTTTCCGGTGATGTCTACTGTTATATTTATAAAGCCATTCATTTATTCTTCCGATCCATTTTCATCCTGCAAAACTCTTTTCAGTTTAAACCGCGGAGTAAAATGTCCGGTAATTGCTGGTTCAATTAATACCTAATATCCCATTTGTTATTGGTTTCTTCACCCATTTCCATGACAAGCGTTCCACCGTTTAACAGTTCTGTATGGGTGAAGGAAAGTGAAGTGAGCGGTCTGCCATTCAGCGTTGCCGATTGTATGTATTTGTTTTTTCTGGAAGACTTATTGGCTACAAGCGTAAACGTTTTTCCGTTGGATAAAGCGATGCTTATCCTGGTAAATAAAGGACTCGTTAAACTATACACGGGTAAGCCAGGTGTTACGGGATAAAAACCCATTGCCGAAAAAACAACAAATGCCGACATTGCCCCACCATCTTCATCACCCGGAACGCCGAATATATTGTCCTGAAACCAGGTATCCAATAACAAGCGTGTATACTTCTGGGTTTTCCAGGGAGCATTGGTGTAGTTGTAGAGATAAGGAATAAAAAAAGTTGTCTGGTTGCCCATGCCAAAATTGCCTATTAATCCTGTTTGATCTGGAAATTTGCCCCAGAATTCGGGCTTGCTTCGCTCTACCCCCTCAGTAAAAAGCTGATCAAGCTTCTGCTCCATTTTGTCAGGGCCACCCATTAAATCTGATAATCCTTTTATATCCTGTTGAACATTCCATACGTAGCTCCATCCATTGTTCTCATTGTAGTAATCATTTCCTGCATGACCTCCATCGAATCTCGGATCTATTTCTATCCAATTCCCCTTCGCATCCTTTGGCATGAACATGCGGTATTTATCCCACCATAAATTCTTGTAATTCTTTACCCTTGGTGCAAACCGTTTAGCAATATCATCTTTACCCATTTCTTTTGACAACTCGCTAATCGCCCAGCTATCATAACTATTACCAAGTGTAACGGCAACAGCTGAACGTTTTTGTCCTGCTTTAAGTGCAGCTACAGAATCGGTTTCAACTTCACCCGGATGTAATGCAGGATAGTAACCCTTTGAAAAATAAAAATCTTCCAGGGCACCCTTTGGTCCGTTCCTGCTTGGAAGCATGGTAGCCTCGCTGGCATTTTTGATCATTCCTTCCAAGGCTTTTTCGATATTGAAATTTCTTATCCCTTTCCTGTAAGCATCCAGAAAAACAATGGAAGAATGAAAAGCAAACATACCCGGACGGTCTCCGAAATGCCGGGGATACTCAGGCATCCATCCGCTGTGCTCATACATTGTTACATAAGACTGCAACATATCCGCCTCCCGATTTGGATCGAGGATCATGCGTAGGGGATGCAGCGCAAGATAGTTGCCCCAGGTATAGTCATCTGTATAAAAAGACCTCGTATCTTCATGTACTTTGTTATCGTAAGCACTAAAAAAATTCCCATGCTCTGAAATGTCTACCATCCGTGCATAACAACGATATAACGCTGTATAAAATGTACGTTTTTGTGCTTCGGTACCTCCTTCCACTTTTACTTGGCCAATGGTTTTTTCCCAAACGGCCCTGCCCTTGCTTTTCAGCTGATCGAATCCTATATCTGTCAACTCTTTTTCAAAATTGATCTTCGCCTGGTCAGTACTGATAAATGAAATCGCATAACGGAATTCAACCATTGTTTCACCCTTCTCATCATAGGTAGCATAAGCCCTTACACCTTCCATGGGTTTAGGCTTTTGCGTTCTGCCTGTAACGGTATACTTTCCCCAGTCCTTCTCGCCTTCTTTTGTGCCTGTTGCCGGGTGTCCTGAAAAAACGCCATACATATAAGCAATGCCTTTCTGCGAATGGATGATATCGTTTACATATTCCTTACCTGTTACAGTATTATTGTTCAGTTGAAAATCACCCTTTTCATAATAATGTGACAGGTACAGATTTTTTTTCACACCGGCTGGAAAGGTAAAACGGTATATTCCTGTTTTTTCACCGGCGGTAAATTCGGTACGAATGTTATCATCTGTAAGTGTAACAGCATAATACCAGGGCTGCGTTACTTCAAGGTCATGGTCGTAGGTCAGCCGTCTGTACCATCCTGTGTCAGATATTTCTCCGATGGAGGGTTTTATTGCAAAAATCATTTGAGGAGTAATGATATTTGTTGCAAGTAATGGAAAATCGGTGATCTGCATATCGAGATGGTCCTGCCTTTTTGGGAACACTCGTACCATTTGATTGGGAAGATGCACAACGGGGCGATTGCTATTTAGCAATGGAGCTACATTGCCTATAGTGGGATCTATATAGTGTAGCCCCGGCTTTACCATTCGTTTTGTTTCCTGGGCATAGCCATTTTTTAAGATAAAAGTTAAGAAAAGTAAGGCCGCAAGAAAACTCCATTTACAGGTTCTTTTGTTCATAATTCTTGTTGTTGATTACCAAAAAAATTTATTATGTGCCTGTTATGAATGTAATTATCCTATCATACTTATGCAGGGAGATTAAAGTAAATAATTTTACCTGACAACTGCATACAATTAAAGTGGATTAATCGTACCCTGGATTTTGAGGTAAAATTGCAGGGTCATTTATAATTTGTACTTCTATTAAGGGGATAGGAAATACATTCATATGGGGTTTCATCCCAAATGGTGCCATTATGGTTAACGCCCGGCCCGTTCTTACCAGGTCGAACCAGCGCACACCTTCCATACCCAGTTCGAATCGCCTTTCGTTGTATATTTTCTCACGTGCCTCCTCTTTAGTAAGTGTTGTATACTCTGACAATCCCGCTCTTTTCCGGATCATGTTGAGATAAGAAATCGCCTGTGGCGTTTTTCCGTTTTCATTTAAGGCCTCTGCATACATGAGCAACACATCTGCATAACGGATCACCTTCCAGTTTACTTTGCTGTCATTGTTAGCCGGTGTAATTGCGAGATATTTTTTGGTAAAAGTGGCTATCTGAATAAAACCTTTAAACACACCGGTGTTGTCATAATAACCTTTGGCAACAGTTACATCACGTCGTTTGTCATTGGGATCGAATGCATCAAAGAATGCAAGAGTGGGGGTGTTTTGTTCGCCGGCACCACCTTTGATACCATAAAATAAGTCTGCAGCTGATCCTGCAGATTTGGGAAGGAACTTATTCGAATACCCACTGCCAATGCCCAGACCTCCATCCTGATATTCAATATCGAAAATGTATTCGCTATGATGTTCTTCTTTGGTGTAATCAAACAGATCATTATAATTATTCAGCAATGCAAAACCCATCGTAGTAACTTCCTGTGATTTCGTTTCTGCTTTTGCAAAATCTTTAATGGTTAGGTATACCCTTGCTAAAATTGCCTTCGCTGCTCCCTTGGTTACACGGCCTACATCCATGCCAGTATATTTTACAGGAAGTTTGGTTTCAGCTTCTAACAGGTCTGGAATGATAAGTTCATTGTATATTTTATCTGCTTTTTCGCGCCCCTTCTTATACCCTTCAGCTATGCTGATAGGGGCAGTATTGAGTGGCACATCACCCCAGATTCGTACCAGATCGAAATAGGCGAAAGCTCTAAGGAATTTTGCTTCGGCAATATGCCTGTCTTTGTTCTTAACTACTGCCGGATCTGCTTCTGCAATTTTTAAAAGAATCAGGTTGGCCCGATTGATCACACTGTAATAATTCCTCCAGCTATTAATCATAAGGCTGGAGCTGCTGTTCATGCTGAAAGTATTTACCGACACCAGGAAAGCGTCATTACCAAGCGCATGCCATGAATCATCCGCACGAAGATCTCCAAATATCCAGAAATCCTGGTACTGGTTCCTGAGCACCGAATATACTCCAAGTACGGCATCCTGAAAATCCTTATCGGTTTTATAAACGGCTTCTACGCTTGCAGAAGAAATGGGTGCTGATTCTATAAAATCCTTTTTGCATGAGATCATTAAAAATGATGATGCAAGTAATATGATTAATAATTTTTTCATTGCTGAATTTTTGCAGATGCTTTCATTAAAATTTTACATTTAAACCAAAGATGATTCCTTTTGGCAAAGGATAATCGTTCGATTCAATTCCGGGACTAAGAGGATTATCACTCATACTAACATCAGGATTGAATGCTGTGTTTTTTGTAAAAAGAAATGGATTGGTAGCATTTGCATATACCCGCAACCCATTTAGTTTTATTTTCTGAAGCCGTTTTGCAGGTATGTTATAGCTAAGTGTAATGTTATTGATACGCAGATAGGATCCGTTGTCGAGATACTTTTGATTCGGTAAACGGAATCCACCCGTAGGATTATCATTTGGCCTGGGGGTTACTCCGTCACCTGGCTCCTGTTCTGATTTCCAATAATTGTTGCTAAAGGCATATCCCCGTACGCGGGCCCTTCCACTGTATCCACCATCCCGTGACAAATTATAAATCTGGCTGCCGTGCGATCCCTGCAAAGTCATGCTTAGCATAATATTTCCATAAGAAAACCTATTGGTGATGCCATAATTAAAATCCGGGTAGGGCGAACCCATTATGGTTCTGTCGAAATTGTTGATAATGCCATCGGGCTTTCCTGCCGGACCACTAATGTCTTTGAAACGAACATCTCCAACTCTTGAACGGTCTGCTGCACCCGGGTTAAAAATCGGACCTGCATCTAATTCAGCTTTATTCTTAAAAACGCCATCTGTTAAAAAACCAATGAACATGCCGATGGGTTGTCCAATCTTAGTGACATTATTTCCAACATAAATCGGATCTCCCTGGGGTCCCAGCCGCACTACTTTGTTACGGTAAGTGGAAAAGTTGAAATCAGTGCTCCAATCAAATTTCCGTCCGGTTACATTCACAGTGTTCAATACAAATTCCCATCCGGTATTCTTCACTTCACCGATGTTCTGCAACCCTGTGCTGAAACCGGTTATGTTGGGCACATTTACATTTAGCAACAGGTCCGTATTCCTGGAATGAAAATTATCTACTGAAATATTGACGTGCCTTTTAAAGAAACTGGCATCTACGCCAATGTTGACAGAAGTTTGTTTTTCCCATGTAAGGAAGGGATTAGCGAGCCTGCCAGGTCCCGTGGCAGTAATGGCGGCGTTACCAAGTGTATAATTCTCATAATTCAAAGTCGCATATTGGTCATAGTTACCAATATTGTTGTTGCCCGTTTCGCCATAACTCGTTCTGATTTTAAGTTCGTTGAGGAAAGAAATATCTTTTAGAAATTTTTCTTCAGAGATACGCCATGCCAGAGCTACAGAGGAAAAAATACCGTATTTATTCTCACCGCCAAAACGGGAGGAACCATCGGTTCTTAAAGAAGCAGTGAGATAATATTTACTGAAATAATTATAATTCACCCTTGCGAGGTAAGAAAGCAGCGACCATTCATATTGGTTTGAGGTACCGGCTGTAATAAGATTGCTAACTGCGCTCAAAGTGGGCACGAGATTATTTGGGAACCTGTTGCTGCTGATAGCATTCGATTCGCCTTTTTCTTTCTGAACGGAATATCCCACTAACCCTGTTAGATTATGTTTGCCAAAATTTTTATTGTAATTGAGGGTATACTCGGTAAGCCAGTTTGTAATCTGCGAAGAATTGTCGGAACCAAATGGGAGATCATTAAAGAAGTAAGGACGTTGTGGTTTAAACAGCATGCCTTTGGTATTCACTATACTGCCACCAAGCAAAAAATTAAACTTTAAATCTTTAGTAATCTGGTATTCCGCATTGATATTACTTAGCAGCCGGTTTAGTTTATTAGATACTTTTGTTTCCATGGCAACAGCGAGCGGGTTGTAAACGGCGGCCAGGTCCGGTAAGCCATCATAATTGAAATAATTTCCATTATCATCTGTGAGCGGACGAAAATTGTGAATATTTAATGCCGCAGCTACTACTCCAGATCCAAGGCAGCATACACCAGTAGAAGGAAGGGCTCTTTGCTTTGTGAAGGAAGGATTCAGGTTGACCCGGATGGATAACTTGTCTGTCAACTTTGCATCGAAGTTAGCGCGCATTGAATATCTTTCAAATCCGCTATTAATAACAATGCCTTCCTGGTTTAGATACTCTCCACTAAATGCATACTTCATAACATCAGACCCACCCGAAGCATTGAGTGCATACATTTGCTGTGGTGCATCTACAAGTATACCATCAAGTGCGTCCACATCGGTAGTATTTTTTCCACTCAGTACATCAAGTATGATGTCGGGAACAGGTTGCTTCCAGGTGTTTGGTGATCCTGTAACAACGTTGCCATCATCCATATTTTTATTGCGCATACCATCAAGCCACCACTGCGCCTGTTCCTTTGAGTTTTTCATTTTGGGGATTTTGGATACACGCTGCAACCCGTAATAAGTATCCAACCCGAGTACTGCTTTTCCCGATTTCCCCCTTTTTGTATTGATGATCACCACACCATTTGATCCGCGTGAACCATAAATAGCAGTTGCCGATGCATCTTTTAAAATATCCAAACTTTCAATATCATTGGGGTTAAGCGTTTGAATATTATCAGTAGGAAACCCATCTATAACATATAAAGGACTCACCCCCGCAGAAATACTTCCTATACCACGAATGCGTATCTGCTGAGCCGAACCTGGCTCGCCGGAAACAGCTTTTACCTGAACACCTGCAACACGGCCTGCAAGCGCCTGGTCAATACGGGTTATAGCCAGGTCCTTTATTTCCGCGGTGCCTACTGACCCTACCGAACCCGTTAGGTCTTTTCGTTTTTGTGCACCATAACCAACCACTACAACCTGGTCTAAATCTGCAGTAGTCTGTTTCATCGTCACGTCTAATGAAAGTGGAACATTTTCTTCAATGTTATAGCCTGACAAGGGTTGAGTTTCATAACCAACAGTGGAAAAAGAAAAACTATACGGCCCTCCTGACGATAATAGGGAAAAGCTGAAAATGCCTGAGCCATCTGTACTTGTGCCTGCCGTAAAACTGGTTTTTGTATTTTTAATGATAACAGAAACTCCCGCAAGGGGATCACCATTATTATTTTTAACCACACCTTTAACCAGCCCTGGTTTTCCCTGGGCATTCGCATCTGAAGCTTTCAGGATAAAGAGAAGGAAAATAAGGGGATAAAAAGAAGCTTTAAATTTAAGTGGATTAAATCTCATATAACAGCATTTTTAATTGTGAAAAATTTACTCCAATTGGAAAGGTACAATCTATAATCTATGTAGTATCAGATTAGTAAACTACCCTGTAGACTGTAGATGATTGCGTTCCTTGGTGGTTTGAATTAGAGGGAGTGGGTTGAGAAGCTTTATATCAGCGGCGTAACAAAAATTCACTAACGGCCAGGGCTGTTAACAACTCCGAAACAGGGCGCTCGGCAGAAATCATTTTAATAACATCTTCTTTAATTAACGTCAGTTCGATGGTATAATTTTATTAAGTGATAGCATAAACTCTCTTTTTTTAAGGTTGATACAAGGCTTATTGTCCAGGAAGTTAAGCAGCCAGACAAGCAATCATGTTATTGAAAGCATTGTCAATACTGCGATGCCTGGTATGCCATAGATCCATCCGGTTTTTCAACAGATCAAATACAGTTTCTACCAATGATCTTCTTTTTAGTAAGAGCTTATCTTGTAGAAGCATGAGTTTATTTTTCATGTTCTTTCTTATCTTGGTAATTAAATGCAATCCTTGCTCATAAAGCATCTCAAAAAGTGTTTTAGATACACATCCGGCATCTGCAAATATTTTTCCTACCTCCTCTATAAGATTACAAAGGGTTTGTACAACAGCGGGGTTGTTGTCACTCACATTGCCTGAACTAAAGCATACACTCATTAATTGTCCTTGTTCGTTAATGATCACATGAAGCTTCAATCCATAAAACCATCCGGTAGAAGTCTTTCCTCTGGCAGCTACATCTTTAAATACTTTATTACTATGTATGCGGTGATTGTCATACACCTGCAGCTTAGTGGAATCCACGTAATAGTTACCTGTTTGTTTACCTAAACCAAAATAATGAATAAAAAAGAAGAGTGCCAGATGACTTCTTTGTTAAGTTCAATGAAGCGGTTGTAAGAAACAGCATCCGGAAAATAACCCTTCCATGTCTTTAAAATCCCTTGCTGATAGAAATATTTAAGCACTTGAAACCCGCCACATGATAGAAAATCACAATAGTCATGATTTCACTCGGTGACAATTGACAGTTTAAGAACAGCGTTTTTTTAATAGGGTAACTAATCCCCTCACCGTGCAAGAAATTTTAAATTCCTGGTAGAAATCGTCGCATCTATTGAAAATTTCTACTAACTTGTCAGTTTGGTTCATAAGTTCAAGGTATTTAATTGTGGTTTTTAGCTTATCCAATTTAGCTCTGAACTTTTTTATTTCAAAAAATTTAGCTATAATCTAATATTTACCAAGTAATTAACCGCTGAACTCACGTTAAATATAATAATAACGTGCACTTTATTTGTATGGCGGTATATTTCTTATGAAATAAACTAATGAAAATTTTTTTCCTGTAAGTGTAAAACCATTTTTACTCGTATTACTATTTTTTATACGATTGAGTCAGATAATAGTAACGATTCGGTTTCTTTGTTTAATTCTTCTTCATTATAAAACTGCATGCCATTATGATATTTAGTCCTTCTACATCCAGGGCTACCTTTTATGCCCTTATGTTTCTTTTTATCCTGACAGCTCAAGATATAAGTGGCCAGGAAAAAACAAGCCAGGTAAAAGGAATAGTAACAGATATTAATGGTGGGCCTCTTACCGGAGTTTCTGTTATAATTAAAAATACAAGAACGAATTTTACATCAGGTACAAGCACAGATACCTCCGGCATTTTCACCTTTTCCCGTGTTTCTCCCGGTGGACCTTATAGTTTTACTTTTTCCACTGTCGGATACGAAAATCAAACTTTGTTGGGTTACAATATAAAAGAAAATGTAACCGTGTCCGTAGCCATAAAAATGACTTCAACTGCGGCTTCATTAGACCAGGTTGTGGTTATCGGGTACGGGACACAAAAAAGAAAGGACCTTACAGGTGCAGTTGCATCTGTAGGAGGAAAAGACATTAAAGACCTGGCAGTAATCCGTGCGGACCAGGCGCTTCTGGGAAAAGTAGCAGGTGTTCAGGTTAAGCCGGTTTCCGGAGAACCGGGCGCTCCGCTGCAAATCAGGATAAGAGGCATAGGCAGTATTTCTGCAGGGGCAACGCCTTTATATGTTGTAGATGGATTTCCTACTTCCAACATTGAAACATTAAATCCAAATGACATAGAAAGCATTGATGTGTTGAAAGATGCTTCTGCTGCTGCTATTTACGGGTCCCGTGGTTCAAACGGTGTTATTATAATCAACACCAGAAGGGGGAAATCCGGTAAAGCATTGGTATCATTCGACAATTATTACGGATGGCAGAAAGTATCAAAAAGGCCTGCATTTATTAACGCGCTTAACCAAGCGCAATATTTTTACGATGGGGTAAAGAACAGGAATATTGATGCAGGCAACGATGTATCAGGCGCGCCAAACCTCTGGAGGCTTCCGGTTCCACCAATTATACTTGATGTACTTGCCGGAAAAAACACTACCGATGTAGATAAAGTAAAAGAAGTCCTTCAAACTGCACCGGTGCAGCAATACCAGTTGGGCATTTCCGGTGGAACCGACAACGTTAGATATGCTATCAGTGGCGAATACTTAAACCAGGACGGTATTGTAATTAACAGCAATTTCAAAAGATATTCATTCAGGGCAAACGTGGATGCACAGGTATCCAAACGACTTAACGTAAAATTTAATCTTAATCAGTCTTTAATCAACCGGCATATTGTAAGTGCCACAGGTGTTTCAACCGGTGGTAACAATGAAAGTGTGTTAGGTAATGCCATGTCGCTAACGCAATTTTATCCGCTCTATAATCCTGATGGAAGCTATTTCATTTATTCAGGATTGGATGCTGCCGGAAATTACCTTAATCCCGCAGCCTTGGCTAATGAAATTCTTAACCGGGAACAATATTCATTCTTTCAGGGAAACTTTAATGCGGAATATGCAATTACAAGCAGTTTAAAATTTAATGTTTTGATGGGGGGGAGCATAGCAAGCCTGAAAGGTGATAAATTCGTGCCCCAACTTCCTGTATTTTTTAATAATCCGGCTTATGGAGTGAACAGGACAGAGCAGGTAGTCAACTGGCTTTCTGAAAATACACTGAATTATAATAAGAGCTTTGGAAAGCATAATATTGCCGGGTTAGCTGGTTTCACTTCGCAGAAGGAAACTTATTCCGTTAATAATTTAATGAGCAACAAATACCCTAACAATCTTGTTTCTTCATTAAGTGCAGTTAGTGGTATCATTACAGATGGTTCCGCATCAAATGGTGCATGGTCGCTCGTTTCTTATCTTGGAAGGATCAATTATAATTTCAACAGTAAATACTATCTGACTGCTTCCATCCGCACAGACGGTTCTTCCCGGTTTGGCTCCGATAAGAAATACGGCCTGTTCCCCTCTGCAGCCCTGGCGTGGCGTATATCAGATGAAAACTTTTTGAAAAATGTAAAGTTTCTTAATGAATTAAAACTAAGGGCCAGCTACGGTGAAACAGGAAATAATAACATCGGTGATTATGAGCAATACGCTACCATCACGTACGAAAAATATCCATTGAATGGAACACCTGTTTCCGGATACGCTCCTCAAAGGCTTCCTAATCCTGGTTTGACCTGGGAAAAACAACAGTCCGTAAACTTTGGTTTTGATGCAAGTATTTTAGACAGGAGGATAAGTATCACTATTGACCGTTTTCGTTCAACCAACACCAACCTTTTACTAAGGGTGAATATTCCGGATATTACAGGGTTCAGCACTTCTTTACAAAACATCGGGAAGGTACGAAATGAAGGATGGGAATTTGCAGTCAGCACGTTAAACCTCAAAGGAAAGTTTGAATGGAGCACCGACTTCAACTTTACAGCTTCCAGAAACAAAGTTATCCGCCTCGGCCCGGAAGGTGACCCTATTATTAATGGAGGGAATATTACTATGGTCGGACGGCCCATCGGAATGTTCTATGGATGGTTAATAGATGGGGTATATAAAAATCAGGCTGAAGTAGATAAGGGTCCTATTTTTAGTCCCGGTACCGCAACACGTTCGCGTCCGGGGGATACCCGTTTTGTAGACATAAGTGGTGCTAACGGAAAACCTGACGGAGTGATCAATAGTTTTGATAAAACGATCATGGGTACACCTTACCCGGATTACTTTTATGGCATGAACAATAAGTTTTCTTATAAGAACATCAGCCTCAGCGTCAACTTACAAGGCGTACATGGCAATGACATTTTGAGTGTTTCAAGAAGAGGAACATTCTCCACCCGTGGCCGTTTTGCTATCTCATCACTCATAGGGCAAAATTATTGGAAGTCCGAACAAGACCCGGGAGATGGCTTTAGTCCCCGGCCTAATGATGCGCCTACCGGCAATATCAGGGGAGAATACAGCCAGCGATGGTTAGATAATGGTGCTTATCTGCGCATTAACAATATGACACTTGGATACCTTTTACCTGTCCGTATTACACAAAGGCTCAATATCAAATCGCTAAGGTTTTACCTTACAGCGAACAACCCGTTCATCTTTACTAAAAATGAGGGCTTTAATCCTGATGTCAGCAACGGCACCAATGCCCTCACTCCGGGTAACGACCTTAATGACTATCCCTTGCCTAAGAGCTTGCTCATCGGTTTAAACCTTTCATTTTAAAAATGAATATTACGAAAATTACAAGCATGAATAAGACAGTTAGTATAATAGCAACGCTGGTAGTTGTTGGTATGACGTCGTGTAAAAAAGACTTTATTACATTAAATCCGGAGTCGACTGTAAGCCTTGATGTGCTTTATAAAACAGATAAGGATTTTCAGGATGCTGTTATAGGCATCTACAGTAATTTCAGACCGCAATACCTCAATTTCTGGAGGTTCGGCGACCTTCGCGGAGATGATACCCGGTTCGGCCTCGTGTCTCAATTGGAAGATGCACGCAACGATAACTTCACTTCCGATAACAGCGACCAGGTGCTGGCCAGCACCTGGCGGAATTATTACAGCATTATCAGCAGGGCAAATAGGGTAATAAATATTATCGAGAAAGCAGACGTTGCATCGGTTACAAATAAAAACCGCCATCAGGGTGAAGCTAAATTTTTAAGAGCGCTTGCCTACTTTGACCTGGTAAGAATATTCGGAGATGTTCCATTAATCACCAGCGATGTAACTATTTTAGGAGCATATAAGACCTCAAGAGAGAAAGTAAGAACCGTTTATGATGAAATTATTATTAAAGACTTACTTGATGCAGAAACAAAACTGCCGCTTAAATATACCGGAAACGACATAGGAAGAGCTACCAGGGGTGCAGCTAAATCCCTTTTAGGTAAAGTTTATGTAGAGTTGAAAGACTTTGCAAAAGCAGAAGCCAAACTGCAGGAAGTAACAACTTTAAGTTATGCACTGCTTCCTAATTTTAATGATCTTTGGGACTATTCAAAAGACGAACACCACAGCGAATATATTTTCGATATAGAATATGAAGAAGGACTCGGAGGACTGGGAAGCAACTTTACCGGCCAGTTTGCATTAGATTTTCAGGGTGGCGGCGGACCTCTTGTTGCAGAACTTGTAAGACGTTACAACATTCCTTCAGGTACCGGTGGAGATGCAGGTACGCCAAACCAATCTATATTTGATGCCTACAGTGCCAGCCCTGGCGACAAAAGGCAGGAAATTTCTGCTGCCAAAGGTATTGTTGGTCCAACAGGTACGCTCATCCCCATAGCTGCAACCGGTGTTCCCGGACTAACCTTGAAATACATGGCGCGACTAGTAGGTTCAGCCAGCGACAGTAAAGTTAACTGGAAGGTAATCCGCTATGCAGATGTATTGCTGATGCTTGCAGAGGCATTAAACGAAAATGGAAAAACACAGTTGGCCCTTACATCTCTCAATTTGGTTCGTACCCGTGCCGGTGTACCTATATACTCAGGATTATCACAAACTGACACCCGAGAAAAAATTTATTTGGAAAGAAGACTTGAATTATACATGGAAGGCCATCGTTGGTTTGATCTTGTTAGAACAGGCAGGGCGCTTTCAGTAATGGCTCCCTATGGTATGAAAGATTACATGACTGTTTTCCCTATACCGCAGGGGCAGATAGATATTGTTAATGATCCGGCTGTTTTCCCTCAAAATCGCGGGTATAACTAAGGCCTGGTTTACAAAAAAATAATTCCTGCCGGTATGAATAAAATATTTTTTAAGATTTACAGACTCACAATAGCTTTTACCTTCTGCCTGCTGGTAATGTCAGCCACGTTGCATGCCTTTATGTTAGATCCTGAAGTCTCCATTGTTACTGATCGGGTTCCAGGTTTACCTGCAGTGCATGGCCTGAACGCACTTACCTCGGCATTATCCGGGAAAAACGTCTCGTTTGAAAAAGTAAGTTCCCTTAATGAAGCACATGGAAAAACAATTATCGTAGCTGGTTTATCAAAAGGCGGAGGTATGGCTGCTGGAATGCTAAACGCTGGCAATCGCAGCTTGCCTGACTCACCGGAAGCACTTACCATCTGGAAAACAAGTGTGCTCAATAAACCGATATGGGTAATTAGTGGTTCAGATAATTGTGGATTAATGTATGGCTTGCTTGATGTTGCCAACCGTATGGGTTGGAGCACTGGCAAAGCCTCACTGTTTAGCAAGGTGAAAGAAATTACTGAGAAGGCAGATGTAAAGGAAAGGGCTATAGTCATTTACACCATGAATAGAGCCTACTGGGAAAGCAGGTTCTATGACGAAGCTTATTGGGCGAGGTATCTTGATATGATGGCCAACAACCGGCTAAACATGTTGGAGGTTGGTTTCGGTTTTGAGAATGGCGGCTTTCTTGCACCTGCATATCCCTACTTTTTCAATGTAGCATCTTACCCTAACGTACGGATGGGTGATATTACTCCTGAACAACAGAAAAAAAACCTGGATGCCTTCAACCGTCTTATTCAAATGTGTCACGACAGAGGCATAGGATTCAGGGTTGGTTTCTGGGATCATATCTACAGGGGCGGTTATCAGAGCAACAAGGATTTGCCTGAACAAGTAAACAGCCAGGTTCAGGGGGTTACTGCTGACAATATGATCGCCTACACGAAAGTAGCCCTGGCTAAGTTTATTGACCAGGTACCACATCTTGATGGAATTCTTTTCAGGGCTCATGATGAATCGGGTTTGAAAAAAGGAGAACAACTTGAATTTTGGAAAGGTGTATTTGATATGCTCAAAGAAAAGGCACCTAAACTTATAGTAGATCTGCATGCGAAAGAAGTGTCTGATACAATTGTTCACGAGGGTCAGAACCGCGGACTTACGATACGGATGAGCACAAAATACTGGATGGAACAAATGGGGCTTCCTTTTCATCCCACTCATACCAATAGGATAACCGACAATAACTACCGCAGGCATGGATATGCTGACATGCTTAATTATGAGGAGCACTATAAGGTATTTTACAGGATTTGGGGCGGAACAACCCGCGTACTATTATGGGGCGACCCTGAATACGCCAGGCAATTTGCAGCAAGCACACATATTCATAATGGCGCGGGGTTTGGCGTTAATGAGCCATTAACTACTAAAATGCATGCACAGCCCCATGATGCAAAACCCTTCTCCTTATTAAATCCAAAGTATAGGTATTACGATTATGAATTTGAAAGATACTGGCACTTCTACCAGGTTTTTGGAAGAACAGGATATAATCCCGCTACACCATCAGATGTTTGGGATGAAGAATTCAACCGGCACTTCGGTGTTAAGACGGCTCCGTTTATTCAGCAGGCACTTAATACAGCGAGTTGGGTACTGCCGAGAATTGTTGCTTCCTGTTTTCCTTTGGTAGGGTTTCCGCTGGCTTCAGGCTGGGCCGAGAAGCAGCATTTCGGAGACCTTCCGGATTATGCGAAAACTACACCAAGTGATGTTCAGCAGTTTGCCAGTTTTAATGATGAGGCTAAAATATTAATGGAAAAAGGAGAAACAGCTAAAATTCTTCCTTCCCGAAACAGTGTTTGGTTTAAACAAACCTCTGATCAAATCAATCAACACATAAATCAGGCAGAGAAAGCCGCAGGAAAGAAGTTAACCAATGAATTAATTTCGACCCTTACAGATCTTAAGATATTGAGTAATCTCGCGTTGTACCATTCCCGAAGAATCCCTGCTGCAGTAAGTTATCGTTTGTTTGAAAACACCAGGGATGTGTCTGCACTGGATGATGCGCTCAGGTATGAGAAAGAAGCCATCATTGCATGGGAGCAAATTGTAGATGCGGCAGGAGATGTTTATGCAGATACCTTAAAGATGGGCCCCCGCACAAGAACACTGGTGGGGCATTGGAGACAGGAGCTTACAAGCCTGCAAACGGGGCTTGAAAAACTGGAACAGATGAGAAAAAATTATCAGCATACCGATTCTGCAAAAAAGGCTACGCTTTATCAGTCATCTGCTGATATCAATTACACAAAGCTTTTCCGGGTCACCCATAATCCTATTGCTATTGCACATGCCGGACAGCCAGTTACTGTGAAAGTAAAGGTTTCCGCTGCTGCCGGATTAAAGTGGGTTCACCTGCTTTACCGGGATGTTAATCAGTATGAAGATTTTAAAACACTCGATATGAGTTTAACCTTAGATAAAGATGTATACGAAGCCACTATTCCCGGAGAGAATATTAAATCAAAATGGGACTTAATGTATCTTATTGAAATAATGGACCTCAATAAGAAGGGCATTATTTATCCTGACCTTCAAGTGCAAACACCATATATAGTAGTAAAGGTTTCACAATAATAAATTCATCTCAACTATTCATCAATATAACAAATAACAATTACATGAAAAAAAGCATTTGCATCTTTGTTAGCATTTTTAGTTTGATCGCTTTTCAGGAACGGGCGGTGGCACAAACCAACCCGGGTAACAGAACAGCAACAAACGTAAACACCGATAACGATACCGCAACAGGTAAAAGGAAAACCGGCGATCCTTATGCGGTAATGCCCTCAAACATTGAGCGGCTCACGCTTTTTGGAGAACGTGCAGATATTTCTCCTGATAACAAACAGGTCGCCTTTATGGCTAAAAGTTTCGGTGACGCTATGCTGATTGACTTAAAAACCCGTCAGATTTCCTGTTTAACCTGTGGGATACCCGCTGCTGCGTTTTTAAGGGTAATGCATTTATCCAATGGAGATTACCTGCTGATCGGCGCTGATCATTTTGAGGATATTAGAACCAGTCGTACCCGTGATAATGAGCTATGGTATTTAAGTAAAGTACCCGGATCGAAACCGGTTAAGATAGGCCAGAAAATGTCTGAAGGCGTTGCCATTTCTAAGAAATCAATGAAGTTATCTTTTGCCGAATTGCACGACCAGGTTCCTGAAGTGCCGGCCGGCACTTCAAGAATAGTAATAGTTGACTTCGATCTGTCAACAGGCACTCCAAAACTTATTAACAGGAAAGTGGTTTTTGAAAGCCCCGACAGAAGCTGCACAGTAGAGCCAGGAGATTTTTATGATAATGATACTAAACTGACTTTCACCTGTTATGAACCCGGCAATAACGGATCGGTAATGGGTATTGACCTGAATACAAAACAGGTAACCAATTTCACTAAAGCTCCAGGCACCTACAATGAAGTAGAAGGCATTTTCCCGGATGGTAAATATGTTTGCGTGGAAAGCGACCGCCAGAGCGCCTGGCTTGGCGGACATGGTTCAGGCAATGCCGACATTTGGAAGTTAAGGCTTGACGGAACAGGAAAGGATTTTGTGCGCCTAACCACATTCAACGATTACAAAGGCGGAAAGGTATCAAATCCGGTTGTGGCAACTAATGGAGAGTTTATGGCGTTTCAAATGGCCCGGTCTCATGAACCTGCTGGTGTAGGGTATGGGTTATTAATTTATAAGTTTAAGTAACATTATGAATATCAAAGGCAACATTGAAAAGATACCGGGCGGCATAATGGTTGTTCCTTTGATTTTAGCAGCGTTAATAAATACTTTTTCCCCTAGAGCATTGGAGATTGGAGGTTTCACCACTGCTTTATTTAAAAACGGCGCAACCGCCCTTATCGGAATGTTCCTTGTTTGCATGGGTTCCGGCATCAGCCTGAAAGCTGCTCCTAAAGCATTAATGAAAGGAAGTGCATTGTTAATCTCTAAATATGTCATTGCCGTTATCATTGGTTTAACGGTATCGAAAATGTTTGGCAATGGAGGGTTTTTAGGCTTATCATCTCTTGCAATAATTGCCGCTATGTCCAACAGCAACGGCGGGCTCTACGCAGCACTTACGGGAGAAAACGGGGATGAAACGGATGTCGGCGCTATAGCAGTCATATCACTTAATAATGGTCCTTTTCTTACTCTCGTTGCCCTGGGATCTGCAGGCATTGCAAGCATTCCGCTTATCTCTTTATTGTCAGTTGTCACCCCTATACTTATCGGAATGATTTTAGGGAATCTTGATGACAATATAAGAAAGTTTTTAGCTACAGGAGGGCCGGTACTGATCCCTTTTTTTGCTTTTGCTTTGGGGGCCAATCTAAATTTTAAAATGCTTGTTTCAGCAGGCATTCCCGGTATCGTACTAGGGTTAATGACCGTTTTTATCGGAGGCTTCTTTAATATTTGGGCAGATAAAGCTGTAGGTGGATCCGGTATTGCGGGTGCTGCAGTTTCTTCAACTTCCGGAAACGCAGTAGCCACGCCAATGGCAGTGGCAATGGTAGATCCGACTTTGCAGGCTTTGGCTATAACAGCTACGCCACAGGTAGCAGCATCTACTATTATAACAGCATTTTTAACCCCCATGCTTACATTGTATATAGCAAAAAGGAGCAGGAAGAAAAAATTAGCGGCAAGGGAAAAGCAAGTGTATACGGTAAATACCACGTAGCCAATGCAGAAAAAATTAGTTGTAGTTGCTGACGACTTTACAGGTGCAAACGACACAGGTGTGCAATTCAGGAAAGCCGGGTTAAAAGTAAATGTCATTATCAGTACTTACCAGTTAAAAGAAGACCTGGAACATACGGATGTATTGGTTATAGATATCGAATCCAGGTTTGATACCAGGGAAGAAGCCTATCAAAAATGCTATAGCCTGGGTAAACAATTATTTGATATAGGAAATATATTAGTTTACAAAAAGATGGACTCCACTTTGCGGGGTAACATAGGTGCCGAGATAGACGGATTGATGGATGCATTACAAACAGTGGTAACAGTGGTTGCCCCCGCCTTACCTTCAAATGGCAGAACAACCCACAACGGTGAAGTGTATGTGCATGGGGTAAAGCTGCAAAATACAGAAGTGGTAAATGATCCCCGCACTCCTGTAAAACTTTCACGAATTGCTGAAATCATAGGTTTACAAAGCACACGAAAATGTAGTGAAGTATCAACAGGTGTGTTTGAAGAAAGTTCTGTTAGAACCAATGAGGTTGTATCTAAAGAAATTGAAAGCGGATCAGAAATAATCATCTTTGATAGCATCGAAGAAACAGACCTGAAAAGCATTGCCCGTCTTATTGAAAACATGAGCAACATTTCAGTATTAATTGCCGGCTCAGCAGGGCTTGCTCATCATTTGCGTGAAATGTCTTTCATACGCCCCCGCCATTTGAATTTTGTTTTCTCTGGTAGCGTGAGTGAGCAATCAAGAACACAGATCAAATACACCACTGACCAGGGAAATTGCAGGTTATATTTGATTGATGGTAAGGACCTACTGAACGACGATGTACAATCAGGGCAGCTTATTGCGTCTTTATTGCAGGATATTCAACACGGAGAAAGACGGTTTATTTTTACTTCAAATGTCTCAATGGAAGATGTTGAAAAGGTTTTTTTTGCAGCTCAGGAAAGAGGTTTGTCAAAGGATATTGCTGCAGAGATGGTGGCCCTTGGATTAGGTAAACTGGCCGCAACCTTAATTGAAATGTTTAATCCTTCAGGGGTCTTAATAACAGGTGGTGATATTGCTATCAAAACAGTTAGAGCGTTAAACGCCACTGGCATTAATATTGACCAGGAAATTTTACCCGGGATACAGACAGGCATACTAACGGGCTGCACAGTAAGAAGTATCATCGCCACCAAAGCTGGTAGCTTTGGCGCGGATGATGCTATTTCAAAAACACTTGATTTTTTTACATAACAATATGAAACCAGTATTTGCAATAACGATGGGAGATGCTGCCGGCATTGGACCAGAAATAATTTTAAAGACTTTTCAGGGCAATGAAACTGAGCAACTGAACTTATTGGTGGTAGGAGATCTTGCGGTTCTGGAAGAGGTGAGAACACAACTTAATTATCAGGAGTTAACATTGAATGGGATCAATTCTCTTGACCAGGCAATATGGGAGCACGGGATAGTTAATGTATGGGATATGCAATTATTGAAGCCTAAAGATTTTCAACCTGGTGAAGTATCCCGGAAAGCAGGCGATGCGGCATTTAAGTATGTTGTTGAAAGTATCCGACTGGCAAATGAAGGCAAGGTGGCTGCTGTTGTTACGGCACCTATTAATAAAGAAGCCATACAGTCTGCAGGCCATAATTATGCGGGCCATACTGAAATCTTTGCTGCTTACACAAGCACAAAAGATTACGCGATGTTGCTGTATGATGAAAAGTTTAGTGTGATACATGTCTCTACCCATATTCCTTTGGCAGATGCTTTATCCACGCTTACTCAATCCCGCATAGAGAGAGTGATACAGCTTGCAGAAGATTCCATGAAAAAAATAGTTGGTCACTCTCCAAAAATTGCAGTTGCCGGCATTAATCCGCATGCCGGAGAAAATGGATTGTTTGGTAAGCAGGAAATTGATATTATTCAACCCGCTATCGAAAATATGAAAGCGAAGGGTATTAACGTTTCTGGCCCGCATGCCCCGGACACTGTTTTCCTGAAGGCTTTACATGGCGATTTCAACATTGTGGTAGCAATGTATCACGACCAGGGTCATATACCCATGAAGCTGCTAAGCTTTGATAGTGGCGTAAATGTTTCAATAGGGCTTCCTGTTATTCGAACTTCGGTGGATCACGGAACTGCCTTCGATATTGCATGGAAAGGAATAGCTAAAAATGAAAGCCTTATTAAAGCAATTTACCTTGCTGAGAGATTAGCTCAATAAAAAATTCCTGAATAAAATAAAATAATATAGTTAGGCACTTCTATCATTCTTTAGAATTATCTATTAGTTACTTGTTCCGATCAAATGCTGTCTGCCTATAAAAATAATCTTTATATAAGGGTAAAATCTTTATAACACGTATTACTATGTAGTAAGTGTTATTAAATCACTAGTCTTTTCGGTTAACATTCATGGGTTAGATTTTAAGGAAAACGCCACAAATGCATCTGATGATTTTGTTCCCAATTTACCTCCCCCGGTGGCAATGACCACATATTGCTTTCCATTGGTTTCGTAAATAGAAGGAGTAGCAAAACCGCAGGCAGGCAGATCTGTTTCCCAAAGCAGTTTCCCAGTTCTTTTATGGAAAGCCCTGAATTTTTCGTCTTTGGTGGCGGCAATGAATATTAATCCACCAGCTGTTACAACGGGACCGCCGTAGTTTTCCGTGCCAGACCGGATGCCCTTTGCTTTAAGCTCCGGATAATCTCCCAACGGAACCTTCCAGAGCAGTTTGCCGGTGTTCATGTTGATTGCGCTTAAGGTGCCCCAGGGTGGATTAATTGCCGGGTAGCCTTCTGGTGTTTCAAACTTGGAGGGCCTTCCCGCCATTGTTTTATTAAGTACACCAGGGGCCGAAGTATAGGGTATCTGAAGATAAGGGTCCATAATTTTTGGCGCACTGATAAATTTTTCGGCCTGTCTGGATTTAAGATCAACGACATAAGAGGCGACCGCTGTTTTTTCTACCTCATTCAACTGATTAAAAGCGGGCATTCTTCTGCGGCCGGCAGTGATCAGGCTTTTAAATTGCTCTTCATTGTATTTTTTATGTATAGCCAACAGTGATGGATAATCATCTGAGCCTTTGCGGTCCTGGCCGTGGCAAGACATACAGAATTTTCTATATAAAATCTTTCCGGCCTCCAGGTTCGTTTGGCCTGACATGGTTTGCTCTTGCTTTACGTCCACCATGGTGAGCACCCGGGTGATCTCATTGGCATTTACATACATTATCCCTGCCGTTGGATCGAAGCAGGGTCCTCCCCATTCTCCGCCTCCCTGCATGCCAGGGGAAACAATAGTGGGATATTTGGATGGAGGATTAAATATATTGCCGGTTTTATAACTGGCCAGCATTTTTTTGATCTGCTGGTATGACGAATCAGGAACAATCCGGTTTAGGTCTGCTTCCGTGATGACCTGCCGGGCAAAAGGGGGATAAAATGTGGGATAGGGTTGTGTCGGCGAGAGCCTTTCTCCTGTAAGATCCGTTTCCGTAGGTACCGGTCTTTCTTCGATAGGATGTATTGGTTTGCCGGAACTTCGGTCCAGCACAAAAAGGAATCCTGTTTTAGTGGTTTGTATCAATGCTTCCACATCTTTTCCATCTTTTTTAAGGGTCACCAGTATTGGAGGGGTTGGAAGGTCCCAATCCCACACGTCATGGTGAACAGTCTGGTAGTGCCATTTTAATTTACCGGTGGCAGCTTCTATAGCCAGGATTGAATTGGCATACAGGTTATGCCCCAGCCGTTTGCCGCCATACCAGTCATAAGCAGCCGAACCGGTAGGTGCAAATAACACCCCTTTTTCTTCATCCATACTGAAACCTGCCCAGGAATTGGCTCCCCCGATATGCTTATATGCTTCCTTGTCGTCCCAGGTTTCATACCCTGGCTCACCCGGATATGGGATTGTATGGAATACCCAGCTCAGTTTGCCGGTATGAACATCATAAGCCCGGATATGGCCCGGTGCAGACGCCGCTTCCTCAGAAACACTGGAACCAATAATGATCAAATCTTTATAGATAATGCCCGGAGAACTGGAAGTGACTGATAAATGTGAAACATCCCGTCCCAGATCATTGTGGAGGTCAACGCTCCCCTGATTACCGAATTCTCTAACTGGTTTCCCTGTACGAATATCTATACAATACAAAAAAGATCCTGCTCCGTAAAAAATACGGCTATCATTGTTTTCCCCATGGTAATAGGTAGCACCCCTGCAATTGTTTATTCCACGCTTTTTACTCCTGCCTCCGCTTGTATCCGCAAAAGGATCGAATACCCATTTTTCTTTACCGGTAGCCGCATCAATAGCAAATAACTTAACTGCAGGAGAGACCCCGTAAAGGGCCCCATCTACTGCAATGCAATTCGATTGTATCTGGCTGCCGGGAGCCGCATCGTTGGTGTGATACTCCCAGGCTACCTGCAGGTTTTGTACATTACCTGTATCAATCTGACCCAGGGCTGAATATTGAATGCGGGTTTTGCTGCCGCCGTAAACTTTCCACTCTTTGTGCGATTCCTTCGGAACCGAATTACATGAAGAGATGAGAAGAAAAAATAAATATAAACCTGTAAGGCGTGTAAACGTATTTGATTTCATGTGCTTATTGAGGATTTTGCTCAAGGTTATCTACGCTCACCTCTTGCTGAGGTATCGGTAACAGCAATTTATTCTGGGTTACATTAAACGCACTTGGCCTGACAATATTAGGTTTTAAAACCTTCTCCTGAACCCCGTGGGCGTTCATTACATCCACCGCCTTTCCTGTACGAACCAGGTCGTACCAGCGATGGTTTTCAAAAGCAAGCTCCACCCTTCTTTCTTTCTCTATGGCTTCCCTCAATAAAGCCTGAGTAGTTACGGCACCCCGGTTAAGCGGTAAAATACCGGCCCGTGTCCTTAACCTGTCGAGGATGTCATAAGATTCAGTGTTCACACCACCGGTTTCATTCAGGCATTCAGCGATTAGCAACAAGGCGTCTGCATACCTGTATACCGGAAAATTATCATCGGTATTTCCCCTGTTCACAAATCCATGATTGTATTTGATTACATGCGGAGCTTTTACAAAAACGCCGTTATTCATATATCCCATACTCATGGAGGCTTCCTTTCTTAAATCACCTGGCTCGTACGCGCTGATGAGGTCAGCAGTGGGCGTATTCCACCCTGCATTAAGGGTGAGGGCCGTACCCGGATCACCGGTTACATTGCTGCCTGACGCTGTGGGCGCGAAGGTGTACATAAAATTACTGGCAAGACTGGCCTGGCTGCCCAAATATTGAATTTCAAATATGGACTCTGCATTGTTTTTATTCTTAGGATCAAAAATGGCCTTATAACCGGAGAGCAAATTGTATCCAAGGGTTTTCATTTGCTGTAAATCAACTAAAGCTTCGGTGAATTTTTTCTGGGTCATCAGCACTTCCGCCCGCAGTATGCGCGCTGCTCCCCGGGTGGCCCGGCCAAGGTCTTTTCCCGTGTAAGATGAAGGAAGGTTGGTTACGGCCGCCTCCAGGTCAGTTAATATGAGTTCATATATTTTCTCTTTCGTTGCCCTTCCCCCGGAAAGGGAATTTGATGCCGATTGTATTGAAGTGATCCGCAACGGCACTCCTCCAAATTGCCTGACAAGC
>JAABUS010002422.1_pt1 | contig 35396 bp, 31 predicted proteins | sample 5560161 | NCBI WGS metagenome assembly JAABUS01 (sample SAMN10711885, study PRJNA513376) | rock metagenome | isolation source: Antarctica rocks | place: Antarctica: Victoria Land, Trio Nunatak nord | collected 2016-01-04 | reverse complement strand
GCTATTGCCACTTTCTTTGCTGTAAGATGGCTGCTTCCTGCTACCATGACGATCCGCGGGATAACTTTTACCAAGACAGATGTATTTCTGTCTATTGCCGTTGGATTGGTGGTTGGTACGTTAATGTCTATCATCACCGAATATTATACGGCTATGGGAAAACGGCCGGTGATGAGCATTATCAAACAATCGTCCACCGGCCATGCTACCAATATCATCGCCGGTTTGGCCATCGGGATGGAATCCACTGTATTGCCGATATTGGTTTTAGCTGCCGGGATTTATGGTTCTTTTCATTTTGCCGGACTATATGGCGTGGCCATTGCTGCTGCGGGAATGATGTCCACAACGGCGATGCAATTAGCAATTGATGCTTTCGGGCCGATTGCGGACAATGCCGGAGGGATTGCAGAAATGAGCCAGTTGCCGGAAGAAGTGCGCCATCGCACTGATACTTTGGATGCTGTGGGCAACACGACTGCCGCAACCGGAAAAGGATTTGCCATTGCTTCTGCCGCTTTAACTTCTTTAGCTTTGTTTGCCGCATTTGTTGGCCTTGCCGGTATTAATCACATTGATATTTTTAAAGCCGATGTTTTGGCTGGTTTATTTGTTGGTGGAATGATCCCGTACATCTTTTCAGCCTTGTGTATTTCTGCTGTCGGCCGTGCCGCTATGGCAATGGTACAGGAAGTCCGGAGACAGTTTAGGGAGATCCCGGGGATCATGGAGTACAAAGCCAAGCCCGAATACGAAAAGTGCGTGGCCATTTCTACGCAGGCTTCGCTACGCGAAATGGTAGCCCCAGGTTTGATTGCACTAATTACGCCGCTCATCGTTGGTTTTACGTTTGGCCCTGAAGTTTTAGGCGGATTGTTGGCCGGTGTAACTGTTTCTGGCGTTTTGATGGGCTTGTTTCAATCGAATGCCGGAGGTGCCTGGGACAATGCCAAAAAATCATTTGAAAAAGGCGTAGAAATCAATGGAGAGATTTATTACAAAAAATCGGAGCCGCACAAGGCTTCGGTTACCGGTGATACCGTTGGCGATCCTTTTAAAGATACTTCCGGCCCTTCGATGAATATCCTGATCAAGCTGATGTCTATCGTTTCTTTGATTATTGCCCCGCATATCCATGTAGAAAACAACGGAGCGGCTAAAATAAAACCTCAAATCAACAAAGAAATCAAAATTGAGGCGGTAAAAACAGCATTTATAAAATTAAAGTATTAACAATTAGCATAATTGTTACGATAAAGGGATTTCTGTTGAAGAAATCCCTTTTCTTTTTATCATTAAATTTAATTACGTTTGGAATTGCAGAGAAATTCAACCAAAAACTAAAAAAACTATATGAGTCTATTTTTAAAAAAACCTATCAGCACGCTTTTGGCAGAATCAGCGGAATCTGAAAAAAGCCTGAAGCGTACGCTTACTGCGGGTTCTTTAATCGCCTTAGGAATTGGTGCCATCATTGGGGCAGGCCTGTTTGTTCGCACAGCAGCAGCGGCAGCGCAAAATGCCGGCCCTTCTGTAACTTATGGTTTTATAGTTGCAGCAATTGGCTGTGCCCTTGCCGGACTTTGCTATGCCGAACTTTCATCATCTATTCCTATTGCCGGTAGTGCTTATACTTATAGTTATGCCACGATGGGCGAATTAATTGCTTGGATTATCGGTTGGGATTTGATACTGGAATATGCAGTAGGTGCTGCAACAGTTGGTATTGCCTGGAGTGAATATTTAAATAGATTATTAGGTGATGTATTGGGCATTGCTGAAATACCGTATCAATGGTGCCATTCGCCTTTTCAGCATTCAGGCGATATGCATGGCATTATTAATTTGCCTGCTTTGTTTATCGTGATAATTTTAACCATGCTACTGATCCGCGGAACACAAGAATCTGCTTTGGTAAACGGTATTATCGTAATTACCAAAGTTGCTATTGTAATTCTGATTATCATCTTAGGATGGCAGTTTATCAAACCAGAAAACCACACGCCTTATATTCCGGTAGCAACTACTTATGTTGACCATGAAGGTATCTCGCACAATTTTGGGGGGATTATGGGAATACTGGGTGCCGCCGGTGTTGTGTTCTTTGCTTTTATCGGTTTTGATGCCGTAAGTACCACAGCACAGGAAGCCAAAAATCCAAAAAGGGACATGCCGATTGGTATTTTAGGTTCTTTGGCCATATGTACCGTGCTTTACATTCTTTTTGCACATGTTTTAACAGGCATTGCCACTACGGAAGATTTCAGGACTTCCGGTAAAGAGGCTTCGGTTGTTTTCGCTATCAACAAGTATATGATTGGCTATGGCTGGTTGGGGAAATTAGTAACTGTTGCTATTCTTGCGGGCTTTTCTTCTGTTATCTTGGTGATGCTTTTAGGCCAGTCTCGTGTTTTTTATTCCATGAGCCGAGATGGCTTGCTACCCAAAGTTTTTAGTGACATCCATCCAAAATATAAAACACCTTATAAAGCAAGTTGGTTTATTCTGATACTGGTTGGTTTGTTTGCAGCTTTTGTTCCCGGGGATATTGTTGGTGATATGACCAGCATCGGAACCTTATTTGCCTTTATGCTGGTTTGCGTTGCGGTGATTATCCTGCGTAAAACAGACCCGGGTTTGAAACGTGAATTTAAAACTCCTTGGGTGCCTTTTGTTCCGATATTAGGAATCATAGTTTGTGGTGCCATGATCTTTGGTTTAGGCTGGACTAATTGGCTGCGCTTAATTGTTTGGTTGCTAATAGGTTTCGTTATCTATTTTGGTTATAGCAAAAAAAACTCTGTACTACAAAACAAAGCTTTAACCGGAGGAACAGATAACCTGTCAGATTCCAGCCGCATAAAATAAAACCAAAAAAAACTTCTTACAAAAAGGTTCTGCCAGGCAGAACCTTTTTTGGTTTCGGCAATTGTGTAACTGTCAATCATAAATAATGAAAAATAATAAAAATCTATGGGTATTGGTTTTCATTTGTGTGATCAACTCGTTAGGTTTCGGAATAATCGTTCCGCTAATTTATCCTTATGGCAAACAGTTTGGCATCAATGAGCAAACTTTAGGGCTACTGACAGCTTCGTTTTCCATTGCCCAATTTTTCGCTACGCCGGTTTTAGGTTCTTTGTCAGATAAATACGGCCGCAAGCCCTTGCTCATCATCAGTCTGATCGGTACTTGTATTTCTTTCGTTCTTTTTGCAGAAGCAAGAAGTCTGGTCATGCTTTTTGCCGCCCGGATTTTAGATGGCATTACCGGCGGAAACATTTCTGTAGCACAAGCCATGGTTTCAGATACTTCAACGCCGGAAGACCGCGCCAAAAACTTTGGCATCATCGGCTCGGCTTTTGGTTTTGGTTTTGTGATTGGGCCTGCTATCGGTGGCGTTTTAAGTAAAATCAGCTTGCAGGCCCCTTTTTATTTTTCGGCAGGCATTGCTTTACTGGGCGTGTTCTGCATCTACTTTTTTTTAAAAGAAACCAATCCTGAACATGAACGTAAGAACGACAGTAAATTCAGCTTCAAATCCCTAATCACAGTGCTGAAACAACCGGTTGTCGGGCTTGCTATTTTTATCGGCTTTTTATTGACAATGGCACAATTCACCATGATTATCGGCTTCCAAACTTTTACGGCAGATGTTTTGAGAATCACCCCTTTTCAAATCGGTGTTTTTTTTGCCGGTTTTGGTATTTCCGGCATCCTGATGCAGTTGGCCGTTCCTTACATCACCCAACTGATTCCTTCCAAAACGCTGATACTTCTTTTATCGCTTGTTTTTTGTTTTGCGGCGATGCTGCTTTCCGGCTTTACCAACCATTTAATTTTCTTTGCAGCCTGCATGTGCGCTTATGGCTTGTTCAACGGTTTGCGAAACCCAATGTTAAATGCGATTATTGCTGACCGGGTAGATCAAAATGAACAAGGGCAAACCTTGGGGATCAATCAATCTTACGCTTCTATCGGGCAAATCCTGGGGCCGGTCAGTGCCGGTTTTATCTCTGGTTTTTCCGTACACTATGTTTTCTTTTTATCTGCATTTTTTATACTGGCCGGTTTTTTATATACCTTTCTTTTAAGATCAAAAGAAAAAACAACACCAAGCAATGCTGAAGTTTAACCCAAGGGAAATCCTTTCTGTCACCATGATCCTTTTTGCCATTATTGATATCATCGGCACCATCCCGATCATTATTGATTTGCGACAAAAAACAGGAAAAATCGAATCCGAAAAAGCCTCGCTTACAGTTTTGGTACTGATGATCGTTTTTCTTTTTGTGGGAGACCAGCTCTTAGCCATCATCAACATAGACGTTGCTTCTTTTGCCATCGCCGGTTCGCTGGTGATTTTTGTGATTGCCGTTGAGCTGATTTTGGGAATCAGACTGTTCAAGGAAGAGGAAATTTCTTCTACCGCTTCTATCGTTCCGCTGGCATTTCCTTTAATTGCCGGTGCCGGAACCATGACTACCTTACTTTCTCTTAAATCAGAATATCAGACACAAAATATTTTAGTAGGAATTACCCTGAATACCATTTTTGTTTACTTAGTGCTTAAAAATGTGCAAGTGCTGGAAAGGTTGCTGGGTAAAACCGGATTAAACGTTTTGCGAAAAGCTTTCGGAATTATTTTACTGGCGATTTCCATCAAACTTTTCAGGAGCAATACACATTTGTAGTTCTGCACCACTGTCATTCCAAATACTGTCATTCCAAATCCTGTCATTTTTGACCAACGGGAGAAATCTTATTTCAAGTAATACAGGTTATACCGGTTTGAAGAAGATTTCTCCCTGCGGTAGAAATGACAAGAAAAAATGCGGCACTGATTTTTATGTGCTAAAAGAAGTATCCTCCTATTGTTCCAACGATAAAAGGAACTGTCTTCAAAACAGTTGAACTATGATGTATTGTTTGAAGAAGATTTCTCCCTGCGGATCGAAATGACAAGAAAAAATTCGGCACTAACTTTTTTATGCTAAAAGAAGCATCACACCGTCTTGACCAATCGCGCTATATACATCGTATCCGATTTTCGTTCATAACCTTTCAGCAATTTAGAAGATTCCAACTGCAGCCCTGCTTCTTTTATCAGGTAATTTACAACTTCTTCATTTTCTTCGCGGAAAGCCGAGCAGGTAATATAAATCAGTGGCTTACCGGGTTTCAGATATTTGATCACGTTCAAGGCAATCGTTTTTTGCAGTTGCTGGAAAAAAGCAATACGTGAACTATGAAACTGGCTGATCATTTCCGGCGTCCTTCCCCACGTACCGGAACCGGTACAAGGCGCATCCAAAATAATCCCGTCAAACATATAATCATGCAAAACAGAATCGACATTTTGGGTAAGGTCGAGCACTTTTTTTTGATATTTTCGGATGCCGGCCTGCTGAAAACGTTCGTCCAGGTTATCCAGGACCGATTCCCGGATATCAGAAACCACTAACTTTAAATCCGGTTCCTGCTCATGCAGCAGCAGTGTTTTTCCACCTGATGCCGCGCAGGCATCCCACCAGTTTTCCCATTTTTTAGGCCGAAAATATTCTGCGGTTTGCTGGGAAGATTCGTCCTGCACTTCAAAATACCGTTGGGATGGGAAAAGCTGTTCTAATTTTGTTCCGTTTGACAAAGCCAGGCACTGATCTGATTTTTGGCGAAAAACGATCCCTGCATCAGCCAGCGTTTGCTTCACCAAAAATTCATGCCCTTTCTGCATTCGGATGAATAAATCAGGCTGCATAAAAAAGGACGATAAAAACAGCATCGGATCTATTCCGGCAGATAAATGAGCAGTGAAAGGAAACACCTCTTCCAGCCTGAAATCCGGATACTCTTTTTGCAGGATAAAAATCTTTTCCCGGATTGGAACGCTGATTTGTGCCGACAATTCAGGTTTAAAAAAACTTAGAAACGAGTTTTCCTGCATGTTGCACAAAAACTCCGCAGCAAACAAACGCTCTTCCGGCGGATGGTGAACCAATGCTTTTCCCAACCGAAAATAATTATAAACCAACCGAGATGCTATGCGCCGGTCTGTTGAACCCATCTTTTTGTGCAAGCGGAAATAGCCGGGCAAAAACTTGTACAAAGGTGTTTCTGCCGGATAATCTTTCAGCAATTGCAAAAAAGTACGAAGCTGGTTTTCTGCCCTCATGGAATCGCTTTCAATGTAAAGTTAGCATACTGCATCATCACAACATAAGTATTGATCCAGCCGTAACCTTTTTTCTGCACAAATTTAAAGTGATTAGTTGCAGCGTCGAAAGGTTGGTTTTGCAATTGCTTAAAATCAAAAGTCGGACCAGCAGCAAGCCTGGCGAAATACAAGCCCGTGTCAAACCCTTTAATCGCGTATTCGCCGGGTTCGGTATGATATGCTTTACGAAAGCTTTTGATGAAAATAACGGTTTCTGCGGATTTATAATCGGCCTGATAAGCAGAAGTGATGCAAGTGTGCATTTTCTCCAGCACTTCCGGCTGTAAAAAAGTGGCTTTGCTCCAGTTGGGATGCCCAAAAAGTTGTATGGGATAAGTATCTGCCAGTTTATCAAGCGACTCCAAAGTAACCCGTAAAAACGAACGGTCTGTCGAAGGAATGACGAAAATATTTTCCGAAGATTGAGAAAGCTTAGGCAGCAAAGCTGTAAAATCGCCTTTGCTGATCGTTACGTCCACCACCTTGATACGCTTATTGCCTAAACTGTCGATGCTTTTTTTAAAGGGTAAAATGTATTTATTTTCTTCAGAATAACCCGACCGTAAAATGTAAACCACTTTTGGGCGGATATTTTCCTGGATATACTGTGCCGTCCGCATGGCATGAAACTCCAGCGGCGGCGTTAAAGTGATCAATGATTCATTGTTGTAACCTGCCGGGGAGGCAGCAGAAAGCGGCGAAACCACAGGCTTGTGCAAACTGCTGATACTGATGGAAAATGCCTGCACATCTACCGGAAAAACCGGCCCGACAATCAGATCGCTGCTGCGGACAGCGGGGTTTAAAGCTAACTTTTGTGCTTGTGCTACCTCACCTCGTGTGTCAAAAACAGTTAATTTAAAACTTTGTCCGCTACTGGTCAATGAGTCCAGAGCGAGCTTAAAGCCTTCATAAAAATCAACCGCAATATTGGTTTTGATCAGGGTTTTGGTAGAAGTATTGCCGTTCGCATCCAACTGATCCAGCTCGAAAGGCAGCAACAAAGCTATTGACGGGATGCGTTTAGGTTTTGCAACCGGCGGTGGCACTTCGGCAGCAGCTTTTGCTGCGGCAGCTTCTCTTTCCTGTGCTTCTTTTACCGCCTTAATTTCTTCGGCTGATTTTTCTACAGGCTGCTGGACAACAGGACGTATCTTAGGCGAACAGGCAGCCAAAAAAAACACCGATAAAAGAAGCATCAATAGCCTACTCCCACTCAATGGTGGCTGGCGGTTTAGAACTGATGTCATACACAACACGGTTGATCCCTTTAACATTATTAATGATTTCGTTAGATATTTTTCCAAGCAGGCTATAAGGCAAATGGCACCAATCGGCCGTCATGCCGTCCAATGATTCCACCGCGCGCAGGCAAATTACGTTCTCATACGTCCGTTCATCGCCCATTACGCCAACCGATTGTACCGGCAAAAATATTGCCCCGGCCTGCCAAACCTGATCGTAAATGCCTGCTGCACGCAAGTTATTGATGTAAATGGCATCCGCTTCCTGCAAAACAGCCACTTTTTCGGGCGTTACTTCACCTAAAATCCGGATGGCCAAACCTGGTCCGGGGAAAGGATGACGGCCCAGAATAGCCGGGTCGATTTCCAGCGCTTTGCCTACTTTGCGTACTTCATCTTTAAATAAAGTATTGAGCGGCTCTACCACTTTTAACTTCATAAAATCTGGCAGGCCACCTACATTATGATGCGATTTGATGGTAGCCGATGGCCCTTTTACAGAAACTGATTCGATCACATCGGGATAAATTGTTCCCTGTCCCAGCCATTTTACGTTTTCTATCCGATGTGCCTCATCATCAAAAACCTCGATAAAAACACGTCCGATGGCTTTGCGCTTTTTCTCCGGATCGGACAATCCTTTTAAAGCCTCGTAAAAACGTTGTTTCGCATCCACGCCTTTAACATTCAAACCCATGTGCTGGTACGAATCCAATACGGACTGAAACTCATCTTTCCGCAGCAAACCATTGTCCACAAAGATACAATGCAAGTTTTTGCCGATGGCCTGGTGCAGCAACACGGCCGCAACAGAAGAATCTACGCCACCGGAAAGCCCTAAAACTACCTGGTCAGTACCTAACTTTTTTTTCAGGTCAGCAATCGTGGTTTCTACAAAAGAATCTGCTGTCCAGTCCTGCCGACAGCCGCAAATATCCACCAAAAAGTTTTGCAGTAGCTGTTTGCCGTCAATGCTGTGGGTAACTTCCGGGTGAAACTGAATGCCAAAAGTTTGCGTGCCTTTAATTTGATAAGCTGCAACTTTTACAGAATCTGTGCTGGCGATGATTTCAAAATCATCGGCAATCGAAGCAATTGTATCACCGTGCGACATCCAAACCTGGGAATTTGCCGGAATCAGTTTAAACAAAGGGCTTTTTGTGTTGATGTATTGCAGATGTGCACGGCCGTACTCTCGGGTGCTGGAAGGCAAAACTTCTCCACCCAAAAAATGGGCTAAGTATTGTGCGCCATAACAAACGCCCAAAACAGGCAACCGGCCATGAAAAAGTTGGTAATCTACATGAAGTGCGTCGGGCTGGCGAACAGAATACGGACTGCCGGAAAGGATAATCCCTTTTACAGATCCATCAAATTCGGGAAGATGATTGAACGGATGGATCTCGCAGTAAATACTAAGTTCCCTGACTCTCCGGGCAATGAGTTGTGTAAACTGCGACCCGAAATCAAGAATGATAATTTTTTCTTGCATCCGCGAAGATACAGAATCTGCCGAAAGGTGAAAACGGGATTTTTAGGCGGTAAAAGAAGTATCAATATTGATTGCGCAATTTGCCGTCATTTCGAACGAAGAGAGAAATCTTCATCCAATTTGTTTTCTTTATGCGTTCTTTTGCTTGAACAAAAGAACCAAAATCCAAGAATGCCGGATCACCTCCGGGCGGCATTCAACCCTTCGCTCCTGGGCGTACATCTTTCCAGTTTTTACCGTTCTATTCGTCGTTTTGGTTTTTTTAAACTTTACAAGATATATGCGCTGTCATCCTGAGCTAAGCGGAAGGATCTTATTCAAAGCTCTCTTGATTTTATACCGATAAAAACAGTATTGAATTTCATCCTTAGCTTGATTCTGTATGTCTTCAATCAGGAAAAATATCTTTTGATCGAATACCGAAAAAATTAAACAATGCTGTTTTTATCGACCTAAATTTGTGGAGAAGTATCTTCTGCCGGCAATTCCTCCTCCACAAAACTTCTTGTTTCCATTACCTCTTCCTCCAAAACTTCATCGCCTAACAATAAGCCCCAAGGTTGCATGCTTTCTACCCGGTCAAAAATTATTTTTAGGATGGCAATCACCGGAATGGACAAAAACATACCTGCAATCCCCCATAACATTTCTCCCAAAACCACCCCCAAAATAGTAATCAAAGCGTTGATGCGGACTTGCGAGCCGACAATCACGGGCAACAAAACGTTACTGTCTGCCAAGTGCATAATGATGATCGTAGCCACCACCAGGATAACTTTGCCGGCCGCAACGCCCGTGCTCAACGTAATCAGCGTGCTGAAAAGTAAAGCGGTTGCAATGCCCAAATAAGGGATAATGTTGAAAAGCCCCGTGATCAGCCCCAGCAACAAAGCATATTTTAGGCCGCCAATCAGGAAAACGGTACAGCAAATGGCAGAAACCACCGTCATCTCCAGCATCAGGCCGGTGATGTATTTGGTGATGATAAATTTAACACGCTCTACAACCTCGTAAACGGCAATGGCATTTTCTTTTTTAAAAACTGCAATTAAAAACTGCAGCAGCAAACGGCGGTAAAACAGCAGGAAAAATGTATCAATGATCACAAAAACCCAAAAAAGCAAAATGGAAGAAGCCGTAAGCAACGTAACGCTGATGGCAGCAGAGCCGCCGCCATCGGAAATTTTGCTGGTCGCGCTGTGTACCAAGTTTAGTTGCTTGCTTTCGGTTACATGGTAATTGGCCCTTACCCAATTTAACAGTTCGTAAAAAGAGTTGTTTAATTGTACTTTGAGGTGTGGCCAGTCGTTTAACAAATCTGCCAGTTGCGACCCGACCAAATACAGCACCAACGCAAATACGGCCAGCATCAGCAAAACGGAAAGCATAGAAGCCGCACTGCGGTGAAAACGGAATTTCTCTTCTAAAAACTTTCCTACGGGCAACAGCAGCAGCGAAAACATCATTGAAAAAACCAGCGGACAGAGGATTTGCTTGCCCACAACAATCAGAAACCCTAAAGCGATCAGGATGAATAATACGGAAGCCCACCTGGCGTAAAGCGGAATGTTTTTTCTCAAAATACGGGAATCTTAGAATTCGTTAAATTTTAACCCAAGTTAACGTAAATGCTTCTTTTTTGTTCAGGTGGGTTTATCCTGCTTTCCGATCAAAAATTTTGACTACAAATCAGTACAAATAAAAGAAGCATCGGGCTGATTAAAACCGGATGCTTCTTTTAACAGGTAAAAATCAGGATAAAAAAACTATTGCCCCTGTGCCAGCGAATAACCTAATCTGCCGCCGAATTTTTTTAAAAACTCAACCGAACAAACATTGATCACTTCTGAAACCGTTCCTGCCAATTCAAAAATATCTTTTGGGCTGAGTTCTTGTCCTTTGTTTTTCTCAAAGCGCAAACGGGACTGGTTGGTCAATTCTGTATAAACAGAACCGGTAGGCCAGGTTTGCGTTCCCCGATTAGAAATCATCACCAGCTTAAACTGACCGTTCAGTTTGCTTTGCGCCAGTTCGGCCAAAGCTTTTGGCTGAAGCATCGTTTCCACAAAAATATCGGCTCCCATAATTTCTTCAGAAATGCCCGGCTCGCTTTCTGTAATCTTGTTTTGAGTTGGTTTTTCGCCTCTTTGAGTTGCCTTTACAAAATTGGCTTTTGATTCAGCTCCGTTTTTTTCCGGCATTTTGCCCATGTTGGCAATGATCGTATCGGCAAATTCGGTTGTGTTACTGGCCGGAATGCTTTTATCGCCAAAATCGCCTGTATGTGTGCCTTGCTCCAGTGTATAAAGCAAAGCGTTTTCTATCGTGGCTGCATTTGCTGTTAAACCTATATAACGCAGCATCGCCACACCGGACAACAATAAAGCTGTCGGGTTGGCAATGTTCCTTCCTGCAATATCAGGCGCAGTGCCATGTACCGCTTCAAAAATCGAAATATAGTCGCCGATGTTTGCGGATGGTGCAAAACCCAGGCCGCCAACCAAACCGGCACACAGATCAGAAACAATATCGCCTTGCAGGTTCGGCAGCACCACCACTTCAAAAGTTTCCGGTCGGCTAACCAATTTCATGCACAAATCATCCACGATAATATCGGTGGCATAAATTTGCGGGTACTCTTTGGCAATCTCATAAAAAGTATCTAAAAAAAGCCCGTCGGTCAGCTTCATGATGTTGGCTTTATGTCCGCAGGCAATTTTGGCGTTGCCTTTACGCTTTGCCATTTCAAACGCATATTTAATCACTTGTGCCGAGCCAATACGTGAAATCAGACGCCTTCCTACAGCCACGTCATTGGTCAGCATATGTTCAATGCCGCCATAAGTATCTTCGATATTTTCTCGGACAATCGTCAGGTTGATGTTGATGCCCGCTTTGGAAAACACGGTATCAACGCCATTTAGGGTACGAAAATCACGCTGGTTGGCATACGTGTTCCAAACTTTTCGTGCCGTTACATTAATGCTTTTCACGCCTTTGCCTTTTGGCGTTTCCATCGGGCCTTTAAACAAAATCCCGAGATATTCAATCGTTTCTTTAGCTTGAGCCGTCATCCCGGTGGAATGGCCTGCATCGAAATAAGATTTTCCCATCTCCACAAACTCATAATCCAGTTGGACATCATCGGCTTTAAAAATGTTTAGGACAGCGTCCATAATTTCCGGGCCTATTCCGTCGCCGTTGGCAACTGCAATCTTTGTTTTCATTGACATTCATTCTGGTAAGGAAGCAAATATACGGCTTAACCCTACGAATTTGCTTAAACTCAGTATTTCCTTCAGGCGAATTTGTATTTTCACACCAAATTTACAGCATCAGATGAAAGCATTTTACGGAGATTTAAGGCTTGGTATTTTGGGCGGCGGACAATTGGGGCGGATGCTGATCCAGCAAGCTATTAACTACAATGTAACTATCAAGGTGCTTGACCCTGATCGTAACGCGCCTTGCAAAAAATTGTGCGATGAGTTTGTGGTTGGTCCTTTAGGCGATTATGAAACGGTTTACAATTTTGGCAAACAAGTTGATTTGCTTACCATTGAGATTGAAAAAGTAAACGTGGATGCACTGGAACAGTTAGAAAAAGAAGGCGTTTTGGTTTATCCGCAATCGCGCATTGTCCGGCTGATCCAGGACAAAGGTTTGCAAAAACAGTTTTTTAAAGAGAACGATATTCCAACCGCTCATTTTAAAATTATTTCTTCACCGGAGGAGTTTAAGGAAAGTCATTTTCATTTCCCGTACATTCAAAAATTACGGAAAGACGGGTACGACGGCCGTGGCGTTTACAAGATTTGGGATGAAAGTTATCTGTCCAATGCTTTTACAGAACCGAGCTTGATTGAAGAACTGATTGATTTTGAAAAAGAGATCGCCGTGATCGTTGCACGAAACAGCCAGGGCGAAGTAAAAGCTTTCCCGATGGTGGAAATGGAATTTAACCCGGAAGCTAACTTGGTCGAATTCCTGATCTCACCTTCGTTGTTGAGTTTTGAAATCCAGCAAAGGGCAGAACAAATTGCTGTCCAGATCGCAGAAAAACTCAATATTGTGGGTTTGCTGGCTGTAGAAATGTTTTTGGACAAACATGGAAATATCTTAGTGAACGAACTGGCGCCGCGCCCGCACAACAGCGGCCATCAAACCATAGAAGGCAATGTGGTTTCACAGTTTGAGCAACATTTACGCGCAATTTTTGGACTGCCCTTGGGAAATACTTCTGCATTGCAGCATGCTGTTATGGTTAATATTTTAGGCGAACAAGGGCACGAAGGCCAAGTGATTTACAATGGCATGGAAGATATTCTAAAATTGCATGGTGTTTACGTACATCTTTATGGCAAAGCTTTAACCAGGCCGATGCGTAAAATGGGGCATGTTACGGTGGTGGACTCTGATCGGGAGAAAGCGATTGAAAAAGCGAGATTTGTGCAGAAGGTGTTGAAGGTAGTGAGTTGAATAAGGGTTATGGATCATAGTTCATGGCTCTAATCAACTTATAGCCTGTTTAAATTTATACAAGATCCTTCGATATGCTCAGGATTGGCGCCAATGCTTCTTTTACCCTATAAAAACTGGTGTTTGCATCAATTTAAATAAACCAAAAACCAAATACCTGCAATTTTTTAGGTGATAAAAGAAGCATGGAAATCTCATTAAGCAAGTTTTAAACAGGCACTTATCAAATTAATATTTACTATAAACCATGAACCAAACAAATACTATAAAAGCAGCCATCATCCTGGGTAGCAAATCTGATCTACCAGTAATGATAGATGCTGCCGAGGTTTTAAAAGAATTAGGCGTTGCTTACGAAATTACCGTAGTTTCAGCACACCGTACACCAGAAAGGATGTTTAGCTATGCTAAATCTGCTGCTGATCGTGGATTGAAAGTGATTATTGCCGGTGCTGGCGGCGCGGCACATTTGCCCGGAATGATGGCTTCGTTAACACATTTGCCGGTAATTGGTGTACCCATCAAATCCAGTAATTCGATTGATGGATGGGATTCTGTATTATCTATCCTGCAAATGCCAAACGGTATCCCGGTGGCCACGGTTGCTTTAAATGCAGCTAAAAACGCGGGTATTTTGGCTGCACAAATTTTAGCTGTTGGAGATGACTATTTGGTTCAAAACCTTATCAACTACAAAACTGAACTGGCGAGAAAAGTAGAAGAAACTGCTGCTGAAATGAAGAAAGATGGTTTTAAGTGCGATTTTTAGTTGATAAAAGAAGCATTGAACCAACGTTTTATAACATCACATAAAAACTATCTACCTCTATACTATTACTTTTATTGAAATTTCGATTATAAATTAGCTTTTACCAAATGCTTTAACATCACTATCTGACCAAGATGATAATGAATATGCTCTACACTGCCCTGCAGGTTTTTGTATGCGGATGAATAACCAGGAAGGATTGGTTCCGGCAGCCTTTTTTCGTCAAAGCTTTTGATTGCTGTTGCCAGTTCGTGTGCCGATAAAATATTATCTTCTTTTAGCTGCTGCCATTCTTGTTCTGTTTTAAGGTCAGGTACGTTATAGCCATTTGCAACCGGAACTATTACCTTAATTCCATTAATCCGCTGCACCATTACCCGGTTCCAGTAAGTAAGATGGTGAATTAAAGCGGCAATGGTATTAACCGATGCTTGTGTTAATAGAGTGGCTTGTTTTACTGATATGTCTTTTAATGTACTGGTAATATCTACTTCAGTCCAGTTGTTGCCTTCATGAACATCAAGGATATGCTGTGCAATAAGTGAGGTGATGATCATGTATTGAATTGCTTTACAGATAGAATAGCTTAGGATAAAGCCATGTTAAAGACTAATATAACCATTGCTATATTAATTCAATTGCGGATTACTTGGGAAATTAACAATGTGCGCAAAACGTTCGCCCAAGTTGGTTACGGCTTCTTTCCAAACGTTTTCTTCTTCATCGTTAAAAATCAGGTCAGGATTGAATTTATCAGAAACAATCCAACTGTTTAGCTCTATTTCCCGGTTTAACTGTTGATTTCCCCAGCCCGAATAGCCCAAGAAAAACTTGATTTCATTGGCCGCGATCAGGTTCAATTGGAACATTGTTTTAACGGCTTCAAAATCTCCGCCCCAAAAAATACCATTGCCAATATCGATCCCGCCAGGAATTTTTTCCGGGCATCGATGCAAAAAATGAAGCCGTTCGTTGTTGCAGGGGCCGCCGGTAAAAAGCTTGGTATCTGTCTCCGGGAAATCAACTACCGCATCGTTGATATATAAGCCCGATTCATGGTTCAGCACAAAACCCACAATACCTTCTTCCGCATATTCGGTTATCAAAATAACAGAACGTTTGAATTCGGGGTCTAACATAAATGGTTCGGCAATCAGCAGTTTTCCGACTGCCGGTTTTATGGTGTTCAACATAATTTTTCCTCTGTGTTGTTGTACAAATTTGCTAATTTTAATAACATACTTCTTTTATCAGCTTAAAATATTTTTAAACCTGATTTTTTATGCTGAAATTTTCTTTTTACTAATTTTCTTATGATAAAAGAAGCATCGTAAACTTTACATTATTGAACATGCAACAGCCAACCGAAAATACGGCAATTAATTAGCAATTAGTAGCTTTGCGGAAGATGGAACAGGAAACAATAGAAAACCTAAGAAGAGATTACCGGACGGCTACTTTAACAGAAGCCGACGTAAACCCAGACCCGATAAAGCAGTTTGACAAATGGTTTAACGAAGCTTTGCAGGCCAAACTTTATGAACCGAATGCCATGACTTTGGCTACGGCAACTACCGATGGCCGGCCTTCGGCACGTATTGTTTTGCTGAAGGGTTTTAGTGCAGATGGTTTTAAATTCTACACCAATTATTTAAGCCGAAAAGGAAAAGAACTAACCAAAAACCCATTGGCAAGCCTGATTTTTTACTGGCCAGAAATGGAGCGGCAGATCCGCATGGAAGGCACTATTGAAAAACTGAGCAAGGAAGTTTCTGCAAAATACTTTCATTCCAGGCCAAAAGGCAGCCAGATCGGTGCGGTCATTTCCCCGCAGAGCCAGGAAATTGGCAACTACCAGGATTTAGAAAATAAATGGCAGCAATTGGAACACGAATACGAAAACAAGGAAGTGCCCAAACCGGCACATTGGGGCGGCTATATTTTGAAACCGCGGCTGATCGAGTTTTGGCAGGGAAGATCAAGCCGGCTGCACGACCGGATTGTATATAAAAAAGCCGATCAGCAGGCTTGGAAAATTGTCCGTTTGGCACCATGAGTTTTGAAGAAATCAAGCTTCTTTTATCGGCACAATTTGGAGAAGGTGTAATTTTGGGCGAAGAAACAAGCGGCCTCCAACCTGCTTTGCTGATCCAGCCAATACAAATTGCGGCCGTTTGCCTGTTTTTGCGCGAGCATCCCAAAACTTATTTTGATTTTTTGGCCTGTCTTTCCGGCATTGATTATTACCAGGAAAACCGTTTTGGCGTGGTTTATCATCTGGCTTCTATTCCTTTTCAAACACAACTCACACTTAAAATAAGCACAGAAAAACCTGCTGATCCGGAAGTGCTTCCCTCCTTTCCAACCGTAACAACTGTTTATCGCACGGCCGACTGGCACGAGCGCGAAGCTTATGATTTGCTTGGGATTGATTTTGAAGGGCACCCGGATTTGCGCCGGATTTTACTGCCGGACGATTGGGAGGGTTTCCCGCTGCGGGAAGATTATAAAAGTGCCGAATATTACAAAGGCATCAAGATTGATTAAACATTCCTGCGGATACTGATTTTTATATGGTAAACGAAGCATTTATAAAATATCAAAAGCGCATTCAAAATTTGAGTGCCGAGGAAATGGTGCTGAACATGGGTCCGCAGCATCCTTCCACACATGGTGTTTTGCGGTTAGAACTAATTACAGATGGCGAGATCGTGAACGAAGTGATCCCGCATGTTGGTTATTTGCACCGTTGTTTTGAGAAACATGCGCAATCTATGTCGTATCAGCAAACCATCCCTTATACAGACCGGCTGGATTACTTGTCGTCCATGAACAGCAGCCATGCTTTTGTGATGGGCGTGGAACGAATGCTGGGTATCGATAAAGAAATTCCGAAACGGATGGAATACATCCGCGTGCTGGTTTGCGAACTGAACCGGATTGGTTCTCACTTGATTGCGCTGGGCACTTACGGCATTGATATTGGTGCTTTTACGCCTTTTTTATGGTGTTTCCGCGACCGGGAACATATTATGGGTTTGCTGGAATGGGCTTCAGGCGCAAGGTTATTGTACAATTATATCTGGGTTGGTGGTTTGTTTTATGACCTGCCGGTTGGTTTTGAAGAACGTTGCCAGGAGTTTGTGGATTACTTTAAACCAAAAATGGTTGAGTTGAACGAGCTTTTAACAAACAATCAGATTTTTATCAACCGTACTGCAAACGTTGGCATTTTACCTTTAGATGTAGCCATCAATTACGGTTGCTCCGGGCCAATGCTGCGGGGTTCCGGGTTGAAATGGGATTTGCGCCGCGTGGATGGTTATTCTGTTTATCCGGAACTGGATTTTGAAATCCCTGTTGGAAAAGGCGAAATGGGAACGGTTGGAGATTGCTGGGACCGTTTTAAAGTCCGCATTGACGAGATTGGCGAATCTTTAAAAATGATTGAACAATGTGTTGGCCGTTTGCAGAAAGAATTGAAACGTACGCCTGATTTTGATCCTCGCGGAAAACTTCCCCGCAAAATCATTCCAAAAGCTCAGGATTATTATATGCGTGCCGAAAACCCGAAAGGGGAATTAGGCTTTTACTACATCGCCGACGGCAAAACAGAAATCCCGAAACGCATTAAAGCGCGCGGGCCAAGTTTCAACAATCTGTCCGTGTTGCCTGCAATCAGCAAAGGCGTGATGATCGCTGATCTCGTCGCTATTATCGGTTCTATTGATATTGTTTTGGGGGAATTGGACCGCTGACAAAAAAAGCCCAAAAAGGGCTTTATCTATTTTATGCCGGTAAAAGAAGCATCTCAGTTATAAACCTTCACCATGAAAACATAGTTCTCTAATTTTTTGATTTGCTGGGCACGGTTCATTTTAATCAGGCTGTTTTTGCTGTTTAAAATAACTTTCCGGCCTAATGAATCAGCAGGGATTGCCTGGACCGCCTTCATCAAATATTTTGATTTTGTAGCAAAAGCAGCACCGTCAACCTGTGTTTGTTTGCCTTTGATAATCCCGATCACATTACCATAACTATCTAAAAGCGGGCCGCCGCTGTTGCCCGGATTTACCGGAATAGCTACCTGATAAGCCAGGGAATCATTATCAAAACCAGAATAAGAACTTAAGTATCCTTTGCCGATCACCACAGAATCTTTTGGATAACCCAAGGTCAATACATCTTCTCCCAAATCAGCTTTTGATCTTTTAAAAGCATAAGGCAAAGCACCTAACTTTTTGAAAGAAGAATCCCTAACGCGCAAAACAGCCAAATCATATTCCTTATTGGTATAAATGGTATCGGCTTTAAAAGATTCGCCATTGGAATTTTGGACATAAATAGAATCTGCACCAGCCACAACATGGTAATTCGTAATGATGTCGCCATTTGTGTTGATGGCAAATCCGGTTCCGCCGAAGTTGCCCGGGTTGCTGTTATGGGAAGATTTTCCTTTAATATCATGGATTAGGGCATTTTGCGATCTTATAACTGTTTCCAATTTACGGCGTAAAGCACTGTATTTTGATTGCTGGTTTTGATTGTTGAAATAGCCGTTAAAAAACAATGTCAGCATTACCGCAAAGATAGCGACAGAAGCAGCAACAGATATTTTGGAGTAATGGGTGCGCCATAAAACAGCTATCCGGCTTTCGCGGATACCCAATTGCGCTTTGACAGCGTCCATGTCAATTTCTACATGGATAGCGTTTAATTTCTGCTCAAACTCCAGACGGTCGTTCAGGCCGGTCAGATATTTTAAAAACTGCTGATGTTCTGTAATGCGGCCGTTTAGCTGGGCATCATTTTTCCGCAGCAGTTCAAACACCGTTTGCTCCTGCCCGGAAAGCTCGTTTCGGAGGTATCTTTCAATCAGATCAGGTAATTGTTGCTCATCCATTTTCTTAAATATTTAGAGTTGAAAAAACAGCTTTTTCAATCGCTGCAGGCATTTGTACTTTTGCGTTTTTGCATTTTCCGGGTTGGTGTAACCAAACTTGTCACAAATCTCCTGCATAGATTTGTTCTGCATATAAAAATCCTGGATGATGGTTCTGCAAGGTTCGCCAAGCATTAGCAAAGATTCTTCCATCTTGCTAAACTGCAGATCGCGCATTTCATGCACTTCCAGGTCATTTTCGACCGGTAAAAAATCGTGTAGGTCTTTTAATTCACACTCTTTATTACTCTTCTGATTCAACTTCTTCAGCCAAATTCGTCTGCAAACCGAATAAATATATGTTTTCAGTTTGCTGGTCAGTTCAAAATCACCGGCTTTAACTTTATTATACAAAATGATGATGCTTTCCTGATAAACATCTTTTGCATCAGCTTCACTCCCGTTATTGTTCAATACCATTTGCAGCACCATCGGAAAATGTACTTTATAAACACGCTTTAATGTGTCCGGGGAGTTGTTTAAAATCCCAAGTATATCTTCCCTGTCTGTTGGTACAGAACCTTTTATCTTTAAACTCACTAATTAATACAGTTTGTACAAAAATGTAACCCATTTCCCGAAAAAAAAATATTTTTTTATTTTGCGGGTTACCTTTTGATATTTATGGCATTAAGGTAAAATTTCACTGCTTAAAAAAAGAACACACAACATGAAAAACTCATTCAAATTAGGCTTTTTAGCTTTAGCGATCACAATGTCAGTTGCAGCTTGTAACTCTAACAAAACTTCAACTTCTGCTGATTCAACTTCAGTATCCTCTACTACTGATACTGCATCCAAAATGATGGATTCTACTAAAAAAGGTATGACTTCTGGTATGGACACTACAAAAAAAGCTATGGGTACAGCTATGGACTCTACCAAAAAAATGTAATTATTTAAGTTAAAACAGAATTAGCTTAATTTCCTTATAGATTTAGTTTAAACTATTTCTGTTAACCTTTTAATTACTAAAACAAAAAAAATTATGAAAAATACATTCAAATTAGCCTTTTTAGCTTTCGCTTTATCTTTATCAGTTGCTGCTTGCAGTTCTGACAAAAAAGCAATGGGAACTTCTGATTCTAGTGCTGTTGGTACTTCCAGCACCACATCTACTGATTCATCATCTGCAGCTTCTACTACAGATACAACTAAAAAAGACACGACTAAGAAGCCGTAATTTTTATCAACTACCTAAAAAAGGCCATGCAAAGTGTATGGCCTTTTTTATTGTTGCAATTTTTTAGGGCGTAAAAGAAGTATCTGCAGCAATAAGCTGTGTAAACAGTTACGGTTATTTTTACTTTTGCAGATACAAGTTTAAGCAACATGCCTTTGTCCCCACTTTATGCTATCTCGCCTGTTGATGGCCGTTATTATCCTGCCACGAACCATTTAAGCAGCTATTTTTCGGAAGCAGCACTCATCAAATTCCGGGTTTTTGTAGAAGTAGAATATTTCATCCGGCTTTGCGGACTGCCTTTACCTCAACTTAAAAATTTTGACAAGAAGGATTATGTTGATCTTAGGAAGATTTATATTGATTTTACCGAAGATGATGCGCAACAAGTTAAAGAAATAGAGAAAACGACCAATCATGATGTAAAAGCTGTGGAATATTTCCTGAAAAAGCATTTCGACCGGTTGGGTTTATCCGGTTACAAAGAGTTTATCCATTTTGGTTTAACTTCCCAGGATATCAACAATACCGCTATTCCTTACTCTTTTAAACTGGCTGTAGATGAACAATATCGGCCAGCAATTATCACGATTATAGATCAGTTAAAAACTTTGGCAGAAGAATGGAAAGATGTTTCTATGCTTGCCAGAACACACGGCCAGCCAGCTTCGCCAACAAGATTAGGCAAAGAAATACTGGTTTTTGTAGAACGGTTGGATGAACAATTGCAGTTGTTTGGTCATATTCCGTTTGCAGCAAAATTTGGCGGCGCAACAGGCAATTTCAATGCGCATCATGTTGCTTACCCAAACATCGATTGGAAAGCTTTTGGTAACCACTTTGTAAACGAGGTTTTGGGTTTAAGCCGGTCTCAGTTTACAACCCAGATTGAACATTACGATCATTTTGCGGCACAATGCGACAACCTGAAAAGGATCAACACCGTTTTGATTGACCTGAACCGCGATATTTGGACTTACATTTCCATCAATTATTTCAAGCAAAAAATCAAAGCCGGAGAAGTAGGTTCATCAGCCATGCCGCATAAAGTCAACCCGATTGATTTTGAAAATTCGGAAGGAAACCTCGGAATTGCCAATGCTTTGTTTGAACACCTTTCTGCTAAACTGCCTATTTCCCGATTGCAGCGCGATTTAACGGATTCTACTGTTTTGCGCAACATCGGCGTTCCGTTTGCGCATACCATCATTGCTTTTAAATCCTTTGTAAAAGGTTTGAATAAATTGGTGCTAAACGAAGTAGCTATCCGCAAAGATCTGGAAGATAATTGGGTAGTTGTTGCAGAAGCCATCCAAACGATTTTGCGTCGCGAAGGCTATCCCAATCCGTACGAAGCTTTAAAAAATCTGACCCGAATTTCAGGCCGTGTTGATGCAAACACAATTGCTGATTTTGTAAATCATCTCGATATTTCACAGGAGCTGAAACAGGAACTAATTAGCATTACACCTTTCAATTATACCGGGATTTAAGCTGCTCAGTCAACAAGCCGTAAAAAAGTACCGATAAAAGAAGCATTCAACACAAGCACTTTATTTATTTGTAATTTTATAAAAAATTAGCTCATTATGAACATCAACGTATATACCGAAAGCACGCCGAACCCGGCAACAATGAAGTTTATTGTAAACAAGTTGTTGATCAACGGAAGTGCTGATTTTGCAACTGTAGCAAGTGCCGAAAAATCTGCCTTTGCCAAAGAACTGTTTAAGTTTTCCTTTGTGAACGGTGTTTTCTTTGCCAGTAATTTTGTTACCGTTACCAAAACGGAAGGTTCCGACTGGAACGATTTAGAACCGATCTTGAAAGAATTTGTAAAAGGTGCGGTAGAATCTGAACTGAGCGTTCAGGAAAAAGAACAAGAAGTAGTTGCTTTTGAAGGCGATGATGCCGAAATTAAAATCCAGCAGATATTGCATGATTATGTCCGTCCGGCGGTAGAGCAGGATGGCGGTGCCATCACTTACAAATCTTTTAATGAAGGCATTGTTACGGTTGAATTGCGCGGTTCTTGCAGTGGCTGCCCGTCTTCCACCATCACTTTAAAATCAGGTATTGAAAGTTTATTGAAACGCATGGTCCCGGAAGTTACGGAAGTGGTTTCTGAAGCTTATTAAGAAAAAGCTTTATCAGTTTTTGTAGGGTAAAAGAAGCATATCGATCAGTTCGGTATGCTTCTTTTTTTTAATACTTTAATTTTGCTTGAGGATTATAAATTCGGCAAACTGGATACTTTTTTCATTTTACAATACAAATTAATTTGTGGTTCGGACAAGATTTGCCAGCGGGTTTGTTTTTATATTTATATCCCAATTCAACCTGACTATGCCTGCTGTTAAACACCTTCTGATTTTTTTATTTGCGCTTAACATTGTAAATACATCCGCCCAAAATAATTTAACGGTTAGTTCGCCTGATAAAAATATCCGTTTTGGACTAAGCATAGATGACATCGGGCTGGTTTACAGGATTACTTATAAAGGAACAGTATTACTATATCATTCCCGTCTAAACATTAGCTTTCAGAATGGCGGCGCGTTTTCTTCCGGTTTAAAATTTGATCGCCATAAAATCCAGCATCTCGAAGAAAATTATAATTTGATTGTGGGTAAAACCAGCAAAGTCCACAGTGAATGCAACCAGCTAATGGTTTGGGTTACAGAAAAAAGAGGTCTGAAAAGACAACTCAACGTAGAGGTAAAAGTGTTTGATGATGGTGCGGCTTTTCGTTACCTCATTCCAGGTCAGCACCAATGGAAAAGCGTCAATATCACCGAAGAAGCAAATACTTTTAACTTCACTCAAAATTCGGTTGTGCTTACGCTATTTCGTGAAAACTATACCACTTCTCACGAAGGGATTTACAGCAAACTGTATTTGAGTGAAATCAAAGCCGATACTTTGATGGATCTGCCAACCCTTTTTTCCTTTCCAAAAGGTGTTTTTATGGCGATAACAGAAGCCAACCTGCGGGATTATGGTGGCCTGTACCTCATCAAACATCAAGGAATTTTGCAAAGCAGGATTTCGCCTCTGCCCAATCAAACAGCTATCAAGGTAAAGGCAAAACTTCCGCATGAAAGCCCCTGGCGGGTAATGATGATTGGCGACAGATTAGGAACTTTAATTGAATCAAATTTATTAACCAATTTAAGTGAGCCTTGTAAGATCAAAGATGTTTCCTGGATCAAGCCCGGCAAAACTACCTTCCCCTGGTGGAATGGTAATGTTACGCCGGACACTTCTTTCGCACCTGGCAATAATTACGAAACCAATATGTATTACGTAAACTTCTGTGCTAAAAACAGTATTGCGTATCACACGGTGGTAGAATACGGCTTGCACGAATGGTATGTAAATGATGGTGCCAATTTTTATCCTGGCCCGCATGCAGATCCTTCCAAAGCTGTTCCCGGATTGGATATGCAGCAACTTTGCGATTCTGCAAAAAAGGTTGGCGTCGGCATTCGGGTTTGGGTACATTTTGCTGCTTTGTACCCAAAACTGGAGGAAACATTTGCACAGTACGAAAAATGGGGCATCAAAGGTTTGATGTGCGATTTTATGGATCGCGACGACCAGGAAATGGTAAACATGCAGGAAGAAATATTGCAAAAAGCGGCGCAGCATCATTTGCATATCCAGTTTCATGGTGCGTATAAGCCAACCGGTTTAAACCGGACTTATCCAAACGAATTTACGCGGGAAGGAACGCTGAATTACGAAAACAACAAATGGAACAACGTAGTTACACCGGATGCTGATATTAATATTCCGTTTACGCGCGGGCTTGCCGGTTCCACAGATTATCATTTGGGCGGTTTTCGGGCAGCAAACCCGACTACTTTTAAAGTACATTATACTGCGCCGATGGTTCCGGGAACGCGTTGCCACATGCTGGCCATGTATGTGGTTTTGGAGAATGAACAGGGCATGGCTTGCGATTATCCGGATGCTTATATCGGGCAGCCGGGATTTGAGTTCATCAAAGAAGTACCTATCACTTGGGACGAAACCAAGGTCGTCGGCGCAAAACTAAGCGAATGGGTTACGATTGCCAGGCGCAAAGGCAGCGATTGGTATCTCGGGACGATCAACAGTAATACGGCCAGAAATTTAAACACGCCTTTATCCTTTCTGCCAAAAGGCAACTATACCGCCGAAATTTACAGCGATGCGCCCGATGCAAACATCAACCCAAACCATTTAACAAAAGTGGTACAAAATGTAACCAGCCAAACTATTTTAAATACTGTTTTGGCTGCTGGTGGCGGGCAGGTGATTAGGTTGTATAAGAAACTTTAGGTGAAAGATTACTAACCAAATTAAGGTTTTGCTAAAATGCAGGGTTACAGAAGTAGTTTCTGATGCGTTGTATGATAAAGAGTTTAATAAATTTCATAGAGGATAAATGAAGTATAATACTTCTTTTACCCCTATTTTTTGGCTCATTACAATTTAAATTAATTAATTTCAGAAACAAATATCAATTACTAATTAAATAATAGATTACATTAATAGCTTCTATAATACGAACAGAATAATGAAAACATACATCGAAAAAATTATCTTTATAAATCGGGCTCCTTTTGATAAACTCGAACTAGACTTTAGTGAAAATGAAATTGCTGTTTTAACGGCAATTAATGGAAGTGGAAAGACTACTTTGCTTTCTCATATTGTCGATGCATGGCATGAAATGGCTAGACCGCATTTCCCAAGTGAATTTGAAGAAAAGGAAAATAAATTTTATAGAGTTTCATCTCCCATATACAATTTAATTCAACATCAACCTTCGTTTGTATATATCAGATTTAAAACTATCGAAGGAAATATTGATTACATCGACATTAGAAATAAATGTTCTGAAGATGAATATAACCAAGCTATTAAGGTAGATAGTAAAATTCCTTTTAGTGAAATCAAATCAACTCTCGAGGAAGCCAATAACGTAAAAAAAGCTTCTTCCAACTTTAATAAGCAAATTGCAGAAAAGCTATTTTCCAGTAATCTTATTACTTATTTTCCATCTTACAGGTTTGAAGCTCCTGGTTATTTAAATGAACCGTACAAAGTAAATTTGGACTTCAAAAAACTATCTGGATATACAGGATATTTGACAAACCCTTTGGAAGTAGTAACTGGATTACCTCAACTTGCAAACTGGATAATGGATATAGTTTTAGATATGCGAATGAATCAGACTTTGCTTGATATAATTGTATTCAGCAATTTAAACAATATCATTACACAGACTTTAATATCGAAAGAACTCGGAGCACTAAGATTTGGCGTCGGTTCGAGAGGACTGGGAAGCACTAGAATCCAAATAGTAAACAGTGAAACAAACCAACAAATTTATCCTACAATTTTTAATCTTTCCTCTGGAGAATCTTCAATGCTTTGCCTTTTTGGTGAATTATTAAGACAAGCTGATAATTACAGAAACAACATACAATTAGATACAATATCAGGTATCGTATTAATTGATGAAGTTGACAAGCATTTGCATATTAAACTTCAAAAAGAAGTTTTACCAAAACTCTTTAAGCTTTTTCCAAATGTTCAATTTATTTTAAGCTCTCATTCACCCTTTTTAAGCATGGGGCTTGCTGAAGAAGTTAAAGAAAGAACTAAAATCGTTGACTTAGATAATTTAGGAATTTCCGCTGACCCAACTACAAATGAACTTTATACAGAAGTTTATAACATGATGATTAGTGAAAATGACAGATTTAAGGAAGTGTTTCATTCTTTAAAGCAAGTAATTCAAGCAAGTAATACGCCATTAATAATAACAGAGGGTAAAACTGACGTACAACATATAAAGACAGCAAAAGAAAAATTAAATATTGAAAATTGTGAGGTAGAATTCTACGAAATAACTGGGGATTGGGGAGATTCAAAATTGAAATTGCTTTTAGAGCAATTGTCAAAAGTTAAACAAACGAGAAAGATAATTGGAGTTTTTGACAGAGATGATTCTTCAATAGTAGCAGAGATGGAAAAGAATGGTCAATTATTTAAAGATTATACAAATAATGTTTTTGGGTTCTGTATTCCTGTACCGAACGGAAGAGAAAGTTATACAAACATTTCAATTGAATTTTATTATACAGATTGTGAAATTAAAAAAGAAAAAAATGGAAAGAGTCTGTATTTTAACAATGAAGTTGATTATCTCCATAACAAAAGCACAAATAAACCTGAGGTAAGAAAATTAGAAACTTCAAGAATAAAAGATGAAAGTATTAAGAAAATATTTGATGAACAAAGAATTTGTGAAGTTGCAGAGTGGATTCATTCAAAAGCAAATTTTGCAAAACTTGTAGAAACTGACGCAGATTTTATAAGTGACTTTAACTTTACCAAATTCAATTTGATATTTGAAAGAATCAAACTCATATTGTCATCAACTATTTAACTATTGGAGATAAGTAAATAGCCTAACATCAGTAATGATTAGCAAGCTATAATATTTAATGCTTCTTTTACACTACTTTTTTTTAAACCTATTTTTCAACCAAAAAATTTCTGAATTTTCTCCAACAACTCCTCCCCAACCCTACCATTAGTAGCAATCACATCACGCGTTTTCAGCATACCATCACCGCCGGCAAAATCAAATACTTTACCGCCGGCCTGTTTAACAATAATAATGCCGGCGGCCATATCGTAATCGTTCAGGTTGTATTCGTAATAAGCATCAAAGCGGCCGCAAGCGGTATAAGCCAGATCAACCGCGGCAGAACCTAAACGGCGCAAACCCTGGCAGCTTTGCATCAAATCTTTAAACAAATTCATGTAAGCATCGGCTTTCTCGAAATTGTAATATGGAAAACCGGTTGCAATCAAACTATCGGCCACAGTTGGTTTATCAGAAACATGGATTTCTTTGCCGTTTAAATAAGCTGGTGCATTTTTCCAGGCATAAAAACATTCATCCTGATTAATTTCGTAAACCACGCCGAGAACCAGTTCTTCATATTCTTTCAACGCGATGCTGACCGAATAAACCGGCAAACCGTGAATAAAATTTGTGGTGCCATCCAACGGATCAATCACCCAATTATAACGTTCGCCGGTTTTGGCGATTGTTTTTTCTTCGGTGATGAAACCGGCTTCGGGCAAAAGCTGCTGCAATTTGGCTACAATCATTTCTTCGGAAGTTTTATCTACATAAGAAACCATATCGTTCAAACCTTTAAACTCAATACGGTCAGCACGAAACTTTCCGGCTTCGGTTTTGATGAATGTTCCGGCTTGTTTGGCCAATACAACTACCTCGCTGCATAATATTTCTAAATTCATTTTGAACTTCTTTTAATATTGAATGAAAAAAACTTGTGGACGAAATAGCTGGCAATGCCCAAACTTAAAGCACCAATTATTCTTGCCAAAGGCGGATAGACTTTAAATACATAAACAAAAAGCCGCAACATCAGTAAATTCGCGAAGAAACCCACAAACGCAACTAAAGAAAACCGTGAAAACTGGTTTCGGAAAGAGAGCTTTGAATGGGAAAAAACAAAGTATTTGGTCAGCAGAAAATTGCAAACAATGCAGCAACTGTAAGAAATTATCAAGGAAAATATATCTCCGGAAATATTGTAATTGAATATTTTTACGCTGTGGTTGATAAAATAATAGTGGTAAACGAAGTAATAAACTAAACCATCCACAATAAAACCAACGCCTGCGGATAGAAAAAAAAGAACTATCTCATTTTTAAGTAGTTTCTTGACAAAAGGGTTTTTGATTTTTATCGGCATTAAATTGGAATGATGCTTCTTTTATGCCTTAAAAATGCTTGCGCAACAAAGCCAATTCCAGTTAAAACCAAAACTGCGGATATAAATTCGGCTTGGGTAAAAGCAATCCCAAAAACATGGTATTTGGTGTTGACGCGGATCAGTTCAATCAAAAACCTTTCGGCACCGTTTAGGATCAGATAAATGCCGAACATCAATCCCGGCGTTTTGATATATTTTCTGAGCCACCACAAAAACAAAAACAGCGCAATACAAATCACAGATTCATAAAAGGAAGTCGGATAAACCGGTACTGGCAACTCATGGCAGTATTTGCCGATACAACCCGGAATCTGCACGCCTTCATCGCCCACATTGTGCGGAAAACGAAAAGCCCACATCCAATCCGGCGCCCAGCTCAGCCAATGTGGTTTAGACGCAGTATTGATAATTCCCCAATCGCCGTCCCCGGAAAGCTGGCAACCGATCCGGCCAACGCCATAAGCGATCATCATTCCCGGAGAACCAATATCGGCCATGTCAATGAGTTTGATGTGGTTTTTATGAGCAATGTACATCACCGCCGCACCACCGCAAATCAGGCCGCCGTAAAAAGTTAATCCGCTGAAACCAATCATCATTCCAACCGGATCTTTTATAAACTCGCTCCAGTTTTCCAACCCGTTAAACAGCTTGGCTCCTGCAAATCCCCAGAAAGCTGCCCAAACCAGCATCGTGCCCATCAATTCGTATGGATGAACCGTTACTTCCTGTGTTTTGGGTTGAGGCAAAGTTGTTTTTTTCTTTTCTGCATAAGCCCAATAAGTAAAAACGGCTGCAACGATGATTCCGCCAATCCAATTTCCGCGGGTAGAAAGTAGAAATTCCTGCGGATTATCGACCAAAGCATGATAATTGAATATGGCATCCAGAAATTTATAACCGATTAGAAAACCAAATAACGCATTGCCAAGCAATTCAATAACAGAAGCAGGCTCGCCGGTAGCAACCGTTTTTTTGAAAGGATGAATGTAGCCGAGCTTCTCTTTCCGCTTCATTTCCTGCTCAAAAGCCCAGTAGGAAACGATGAATGCCAGGGCAACAAAAAAACCAAACGTTTGGATTGGGAGCGGAATATTGATGCCGGTTAAGTACCGGATAAGATCGGTTATGGTTGGAAACATGTGCTCAGTTTTCGAGCGAAGATAAAACTAATGAACCAGAATTTCTGCTGTTTCCTCAATTTCCATATCACCGGATACTGCAACAGCTATTAAACGCACTGGTTTAATTTCATTTACCAGCAAAGGATCATAAACAGTTTCTATTTTGACATAGTTTCGAGTGAAACCGTGCATCAAACCGTCGTTGGTTTCCCGCTCAAATAAAACATCAGCAGTTTTGCCAACCTGGGAATCGTAAAAAGCACGGCGTTTTTTATCTGATAAAATATGCAGCATTTTACTGCGTTCTGCGCGAGTAGAACCCGGAACTACGCCCGATAGTTCTTTTGCCAAGGTATTTTCACGTTCAGAATATGTAAAAACATGGAGATAAGAAACCGGAAGCTCGTTTAAAAAGTTGTAGGTATCAATAAAATCTTCACGCGTTTCCCCCGGAAAACCAACAATTACATCTACGCCAATGCAGCAATCCGGCATTAGTTCTTTGATCTTGCTGATGCGTTCTGCATACAATTCGCGTTTGTAACGGCGGCGCATCAAACTCAAAATTTTATTGGAACCGGATTGTAGCGGAATATGAAAATGCGGAACAAAACGTTTTGAAGCTGCTACAAAAGCAATAATTTCATCTGTGAGCAGGTTTGGCTCGATGGAAGAAATACGTATCCGGTCGATGCCTTGCACTTCATCCAAAGCTTTAACTAAATCAATAAAACGATATTGACGAATGCCATCGATCAAACCAAAATCACCCAAATTCACACCTGTCAGCACAATTTCTTTTACTCCGGAAAACGTAATTTCCTGCGCCTGCCTGATCACATTGCTGATTGTATCGCTCCTGCTTGCACCGCGCGCCATCGGAATAGTGCAGAAAGAACAGGAATAATCACAGCCATCCTGAACTTTTAAAAAAGTACGCGTGCGGTCACCAAAAGAATAAGACGGAACAAACTCGTTTGCTTCTTTTACCGGTGAATTGTAAACAAGTGCTTTCGGATTTTTAGTAAGATCAGTAATATGTTGCACCAACTGGAATTTCTCGGCTGCGCCCAAAACTAAATCTACGCCTTTTATTTCCGAGATTTCTTTTGGCTTTAATTGTGCGTAGCAACCAACGATGGCAATGTATGCATTCGGCGAAATTTTCAATGCTTCTTTTACCACCTTTTTACACTTACGGTCAGCATTTTCGGTAACCGAGCAAGTGTTGATCACATAAACATCGGCTTGATCGGTAAAGTTGACAATATCATAATCTGCTTGTTTAAACAACCTGCCAATAGCAGAAGTTTCAGCGTAATTGAGTTTGCAACCCAGCGTGTAAAAGGCAACTTTCCTGTTCATCGTAAGTTGCAAAGATAAAAAACATAGGGTAAAAGAAGCAGGAGGATTGTTGGATAATAGTTAATGGATCCATCGTTTATGGGAAAATACAGGCACTGATTTTTGTATGGTAAAAGAAGCATTGTCATTTCGACTGAAGGGAGAAATCTTCTTCAAAGAAGTATAATCTGTAACATTCAAAGAAGATTTCTCCCTGCAGTCGAAATGACAAAACCTGACCCCGTCTTACTTATATCATTTTTCCGGCTCGCTCCAGCGATAGCTTTCATGCTCAAAACCAGCGAGATCGATAATTCGGTTAACCACAGTTAAAGCAACTTCTTCAATAGTTTTAGGCCGACTATAAAAGGAAGGGACCGCCGGACAAATAATCCCTCCTGCTTCTGTAACGGTTTGCATATTACGTAGTTGGATCAGGTTAAGCGGCGTATCGCGGGCTACTAAAATTAGCTTTCGCCGTTCTTTCAAGATCACGTCGGCAGCACGGGTAGTCAGGTCATTGGAGATGCCTGCTGCAATCCGGCCTAAAGTCCCCATCGAACAGGGTACAATAACCATCGTATCAAAACGCGCAGAACCGGAAGCAAAAGGTGCCATAAAATCAGTTTTGCCATAAAACCTGAACGGGAAGTTTTGATAACTTTCATCCCCCAGTTCAAACTTCCAAACATCACGGGCATTATCAGACATCACCACGCCAACTTCCTGGATTTGGTCCTGCAAAGCCTGTAATTTTTCGAGCAATAACCTGGCGTAAATAGAACCGCTGGCACCGGTTATAGCAACTACTATTTTCTTTTTCATCAATTTTAGTGGCATAAAAGAAGCATGACTACTTCAGGTTTTCATCGATCAGCAACTGGATAATCCCATCCACCATCCCCACTTTCGGTACAAAAATATTTTTGATACTTGCCCATTTCATCACCGTTATAAAGATCAGGGCGGCCGGAATAATCACGTCCGCGCGGTCCTGGTTCAAACCCAAAATATAAATACGGTCTTTTAAAGAATAAGAACTGAGGTAATGGTGCAAACTTTTCAATTTGGCCATCGAAAGTGCTTTTCCTTCTTTTTCTTCGGATAGTTTAAACAGTTTGTTGATGTTGCCGCCCGTGCCGATGCCCGTAATATCCTTGTACGATTTGGTTTTAACAGAGAGGAACCGCTCCATTTCTTTCCAGGTTTCGTCTTTGTCCTGATTGTCCAAAATCCGGATCGTACCGATATTAAAGGATTGGGAAGCGACCAAAACGCCATCCGAAAAAAAGGACAGCTCCGTACTTCCGCCGCCAACATCAATGTATAAGTAGTTCTTTTTCTTGTCTAATTTCTCTTCAAAATGGCTGGCATAAATGATATTGGCCTCGTTTTGCCCACCCACAATTTCCAGGTCGATCCCTGCTTTCTCTTTTACCTGTCCTACAATTTCCGGCCCGTTTCCTGCTTCCCGCATAGCCGAAGTGGCACAGGCGCGGTAAGCTGTTACGCCATAAACGTCCATCAGATCGCGGAAGGCGCGCATGGTTTTTACTAAATTTTCAATTTTTTTACCGGATATTTTTTTATCGATAAAAGCATCGTCGCCCAGGCGCAAAGGCACGCGGATCAGTGTGTTTTTTTTAAAAGTAACAGGCTGGGCAGTTTCGGTTACATCAGCAATCAGCAGCCGTACAGCGTTGGAACCAATATCAATAGCAGCGTATCTCAAAATATTATTTCTTTTGTTTCAGGTAGGTATAAATATCAAACTGCGACCGCACTTTGATTTTGTCGTCTGTTTTATGGTAACGGTTGTTGTTCAAACTGTTGATTTCCCTGGATTTGGTATTGTCATGAAGCTGGATGTTGATCATATCCCTGATTTCCTGTTTCAGTTCTTTGTCAAAAATTGGAAAGCCAACTTCTACCCGATGGTCTAAGTTGCGCGTCATCAAATCGGAAGAAGTAAGAAACATCAGCTCTTTTCCGGCATCTGCAAAAAGATAGACCCGCGAATGTTCCAGGTATTTATCTACAATACTGATCACTTCAATATTTTCGCTAAACCCTTTTACACCTGGCACCAAGCAGCACATCCCACGGATAATCAGCTTGATTTTTACACCGGCATTGCTGGCTTTGTATAAATGGGCAATCATCTGCTCGTCTGCCAAACTGTTCATTTTCAGGATAATGTATGCTTCTATGCCCTTTTTAGCATTGGTGATTTCCTGATCGATGTATTTATAAATCAGTTTGCGGGAATCAACCGGGGAAACCAGCAAATATTTTATCCCCTGCGGAACAGTATTTTTTTGCAAAGCATCAAAAATTGCCACAAGACCTGAGGTGATCTTTTTATTTGCCGTCAGCAAAGTATGGTCAGCATAAATACGGGCTGTCTTTTCGTTAAAATTTCCGGTAGATAAACAAGCATAATAACTTATCTTTTTGTTTTCCAGCCGTTTCACTAAGCATATCTTGGAATGTACTTTGTAGCCAGACACGCCGTAAATCACTTTTACGCCTTCTTCTTCCAGCCGCCTGCTCCAAAAAATATTGGCCTGCTCGTCAAATCGGGCCTTCAATTCTACCAGGCAATGAACAGTTTTCCCATTTTTTGCAGCGTTGGTCAGCGCGTTGATAATCCTTGAATTTTCGGCCAGCCGATATAAAGTTATGCTGATCTCTTTCACATTTGGGTCGATGGCTGCTTCCCTCAAAAAGTGGATGATATAATCGAAAGACTGGTAAGGTGTACTGATCAAAAAATCGCGCTTGCTGATCATGCCCAGCAGGCTTTTTCCAAAAGACAGGTTCGGGACTTCCAGCGATGGCAGTTTAGGATATTCCAGTTCCGGCCTGCCCACATTTGGGAACTTGATAAAATCTTTGAAATTGTGGTAGCGGCTGCCCGGGATCAAGCTGTCGGCCTTCAACTGCATCTTGCGCACTAAGTAAGAGAGCATGTCCAACGGCATTTCCGTATCGTACAACAAGCGCATCGGTTTGCCTTTTTTCCGTTTCTGCAAACTTTTGGAAAGCGATTCGATAAATTTCTCACTTATTTCTTTATCCAGGTCCAACTCTGCATCGCGTGTAAGCTGAATGGAATAAGCTTCAACTATATCGTAATCAAAAATGAAGAAAATATCATCCAGGCAATAGCGGATAATATCATCCAGCATAATGATAAATTTGAGCTGGTTGGTATCCGGGAGCACCAAAAAACGCGACATGCTTTCCGGTATTTCAATCAGTGCCAGCTTGGTATTGCTTTCCGTTTCGGTTTTGCTCAGCCTGACAAAAAAATAGATGGCCTGGTCTTTTAGCTCCGGTATGGCCGTATGTTTGTCCAGCATGATGGGAACCACATTGGATAGTAGTTTTTCCCGAAAATAGCTTTTTACAAAAGTTCCCCGCGTGACGTTTAGCTGCTTTTCATCCAGGATAAAAATCTTTTCTTCTGCCAGTTTTTTCAGGATGATGTTCTCGTACAAGTTGTTGAATTTTTTTTCTTCCTTGATCACCAAATTTTTGATCTCGCTCAAAACCTTGCGCGGGTTATACCCCAAAATTTCTTTTACTTTTTCGTTCAGGTTGGCCAGCCTGTTCAGCGTGGCTACCCGTACGCGGTAAAATTCGTCCATATTGGATGAAAATATCGCCAGAAACCGAACTCTTTCTATCAGCGGAACAGCTTCATCTGCGGCTTCCTGCAAAACACGGTCATTAAAATACAACCAGCTAATTTCGCGGTTGGTTAGAGGAATGTGTTTAAAACTCATATCAGACTAACAACAAAAAATTCCCGGAAGGTTGTACCGGGAACGTAAAAATCTATATTTGAATGTTAAGGAGAGGTCAACAATCGACCAAATTTTGCCCCAACTATAAAACAGCAGAACCGGTTGTTTCTGTTGGCTGGCCTTCATCGGCCGCTGTTGGTTTGGGTTTTCGTGGCGCACGTGTGCGTTTTACAGGCGCCGATGCTTCTTTTACCGATACATTTTCTTTGTTCTTCTGTGCCTCGATCTCCTCTTTTTTTCTTCTCGGTGCGCGGGTCCGTTTTTCTGGGGCTGGGGCCGATGCTTCTTTTACCACCTCTTTTTGGGCATTGGCTTCTGTTGCTTTGTTTATAACAGGCAGAGTGGGTTTCGCAACAGAACGGCTGGAAACGTTGGAAGTTTTTGCAGAAGCCTTGCTCACTTTAGAAACCACTTTATTTGCTTTGGTATCTGTTACATCTTTGTCTTTTTTCTTACCGGCTTTTTTTTCGGGCTGATTTTTTTCGGCTACAGCTTTGGTTGCTGCTTTTTCTGCGGATTTTAAATTGCTGCCGATTTTTTGGGAAACTGCTTTGCCCGCTTTAACGATCTCTTTTTTTAGTTTTTCCGCATCATGGCCAAGCCCTTTTACGGCTTCCATAAATTTTCCGGTAATGCTGTTTTCCAGTTCTTTGTTTTTTACTTTTGATTTAACTTTCTTTTTCATCGTGAGGTTTATAAGGTGATAAAGCGATTATGGACAGTTGCATTTCCTAATATTGTACTAACTTGCTTTCATATTTTATTCCAGATAAAGCTATCAGTTAAAATTCAATTCCTTAAATATAAAAAATATATTATGCCTTCTTTCGATATCATCAGCAAAATCGACGCGCAAACGTTGGACAATGCCATCAACAATGCCAAAAAAGAAATCCTGAACCGTTATGATTTCAACGATTCCAAAAGCACGGTGGAGCTGGATAAAAAAACCAACGAAATAACCATCGTTACGGAGAAC
>JAABUS010002421.1_pt1 | contig 35398 bp, 8 predicted proteins | sample 5560161 | NCBI WGS metagenome assembly JAABUS01 (sample SAMN10711885, study PRJNA513376) | rock metagenome | isolation source: Antarctica rocks | place: Antarctica: Victoria Land, Trio Nunatak nord | collected 2016-01-04 | reverse complement strand
AAATATTATAAAAAAAAATATTCTTGTAATAATTAACTCTAATTTAAGAATTATTAAGTATTAAAAAACAATTTAAAAAAGAAATAAAAAACTTTTGCAAATTATATATAATAAACAAAATATTTAAAAAAAAATTATAAATTATAAAAAATTAAATTAATTTTAAAACTTTAATTTAGAATATTTTTATCTTAAAAATAGAAATAAAATTAATAAATTTTTATTTTAATTTAAGTTGCTTTTTTTTGTTCTCTTTTTAATAAAAAGTTTAATACTATAATAACAAAAAAAAAATCTTAAAAGCTTATAAGAAAAAAGAAAAAAACAATTGTTATTATAAATTTAATTAATATTAAAATTATTAAAATTATTTATTTTAAAAATATTATTGCAAGAGTAAAATCTTTTAAATTTTTAAATTTTATTGTTTGCTTAATTGTATAAATATAATTAAAAAATATATAAATTAAAACAATATTTAATAATAATATAAAAACTAATTGTATTAGTAAAAGTTTTATAAACAAAATTAATTCAATTGTTTAACAAGATATTTCTATCTTATTAGTAGAAATTATAAGAGTATATATTTGTTTCAAAAAATAATAAAAGATACAAAGATATTAATTAAAAGAATAACAATTTTTGTTTTTGTTTTTGTTGTTTTTTAACTTCATTTTATCTTTTAACAAAATATTTAAATAAGTTTTATAAATATAAACAATATTTTTTAAAATTAACAATTTATTTTAAAAACAAAGTAAAGTATATTAATATTTTAAAAATATTTATTAATTACTTTAGTAACAAAAATAAAAATATTATTCCAAAAAAATCTTTAAATCTTTAGATAATTATTTAATTAATATAATTGCTTAATTTTGCAAATTTAATATTAAGAAATTTTTAAAAATAAAGATTAAAGTTATTAAAATAACAATATTGCAAAAAAAAATTAATAAAATTTTAATAAAATTTTAATTAATTAGAGCAAAAAAACAATATTAATATTTATTTGTTTGTTAATATAATTAATAAAAATTATATTAATATTTAAATTAATATTATATTTTAATTACTTTTTAGATTATTAATAATTCGAACTTTTTAATTATATATTATAAAAGAGATTTTTACTATTTAATTATTTAAAAAGTTTAATATTCTTTATTAATTTTTATTATATTGTATTTATTTGTTCGAATAAATACAATATATAAGCGAAAATTTTAAAAAACAAATTTAATAAATATAAGCAATTTAGATAATTTTATTTTAAACAAGTATTTAAACTAGAAAACAATATTAAAGTTATTAATTACAAAGAAATTTTAAAAGAAATTTAACAAAAAAAATAATCTTTTTTTAATATTTAAGTTTTTAAGTATTAAATATAACTCTTATTTTATTAAAAATTAATTTTAAAAATTAATTATAAAGTTTAAACTTTTTTTGTAAAAATAAAAACTTTTAATTATAATACTTTTTAATTGTAAAATTATATTTAATTAGAAAATTTATATTATAAAGTATAAAATATAATAAGTTTTAATATTTTTAATTTCTTAAATATTAAATTTTATTGTAATTAATATATTAAAAAAATATCTTTAAATAAATTTGCTAAAATACTATTATAATCTTTATTAAAAAAATTGATTTTTAATAAGTTAAAAGAAGAAGAACAAATATTGTATAATTAATACAATTATAAAGATAAACTAAATAATTATTTAAAATACTAATATATCTTTTAATATTAAAAAGTTTGCAAAAGAGTTTGTTTAAATAGTAATTATATTATTAATTAATTTTTTTTTAAAATACAATTAAATAAATTTTGTATTAAAGAGTTGCAATATTATTATCTTTATAATTTCTTTTAAACTACTTAGAATAATTTACTTGTTGCAAGATACTACTAATTTAATTACTTAATTTTTTAAAATTGTAATATATATTCTTAAGAATATTCTTAATAAATATTGCTTATTTGTAAATAATATAAATGTAAAAGACTTTAAGTTAAATTATAATAACAAGAAGATAATTTTAAAGATTAAACTATTTGTTTTAAAATATATTTAATAATTAAATATAATATTAATAAATATAAAATTATTTAAATATATTATATTTAACGAAAAATCTTAATTCTATAAGTTAAAAATTAAAATTGTCGATTTTATATATAATTTCAATAAATAATTCTTTAATAATATTAAGATTATTAAGATTGTTAAATAATTATTGTATAAAAATATTTTTAAAGTTAAAGTATTTATAAAAGTATATATTTATTATTAAATTTAAATACTAAAGTTTATAATTATTGCAAAATTAATTTATTGTTTATTTAAAACAAAATATATCTTTATTTAAGACTTTAAACAATAAAATGTTATAAATATACTAAAGATTGCTTTAACAAATATATTAATAATATATATTTTAAATTACTCTATTTTAGTTAACAAAATTATTTTAACAATAAATTTTAGTTTAAAGAATTAAAAGATTATATTAATACAAATTGATATAATAACAAAGAAAGAAAAAATTACAATATAAAAGTAAGCTTTAAAGCAAATAAGAATTTTAATACAATATTAAAAAGCAAAAATATCGAAAACTTATAAAAATATTAAAAAAAGTTCAATTCTAATTATATAAAACTTAATTTATAATTAAGATTAATACAAATATTTTAATAATTTAACTTAATTGTTTTGCAATAAACTTACTTAATACTTTAATAATTTGCTAATTAACTTAAATTTGTTTTTTCGATTTTAATTAATATAATTGTTAGATTAAGTTAAATATTTTTTTTTAATCTAATTTATTCTCTTAAGTCTTATAGAATTAAATTAAAATTAAGTCGCAAATCTAATTCTAGAATTAGAATTTTATTAAGTTAATATTAAGCGTTTATACTAATCTTATTGCGTTAAATTTCGCTTATCTAATCTTATTAAATTTGGCGCTAGTCTCTATTAAATTAAATTAGAATTTAATTATATAATTAAATTAACTATATTAAGTTAGTTTAAAATTTACGCTAATTTAATTTAATTAATATATTATATAATTAAGCAAATTAAGTCGAATATTTAATGCGCATTCTTTGTTTGTTCTATATTGTTAAGCTAGAAAATATAACTGATTCTAGAATTAGAATTAAACAAACTAGTTTGTTCGGATTGAAATCTAGATTAACAATTATACTAATTTTAATATATAATATATATTTAATTCAAAATATATAACAACTAATAAATTTTTAAAAACATTAAAAGAGTTGTTCGACAATATTAACAAAATTAATAAGAAAGATATTAATAATTTTATTAATAATTAATTAAAATGTATTTATATTTATCTCGCACAAATAATAATATCAAAAAAGAATAAAAATATTTTTCAAAATAAGTATTTTAATAAATTTAAATAAATTATTTGATATTTAATTTTGTTGCAAAGATCGAATATAAATTAAAAGAATTTTCGCAAATTTAAAAATTATACTTTTTATTTTTTAATAAAAGAACTTAAAGAAGAGTATTTGTTTTAAAAAATAGATAAAAATATATCTTTATATAAAGTAACAAATTAAATAAAAGACAAAAATCGAATTATAAAAAGCTTATATAACAAAAAAATTATAAAAAAAAAATATTAACGTATTGCAAATCGATATTAATAACAAAATCTATTTAATTTTTGCAAAAAATTTATTGCAAATTGCAATAAATATTAGCGAAAAGTTTTTAATAAATGAAAAAAAAGTTATATATTTAATTTATATTTTTAATTTATAAAAAAAGATTGTTGTAAACTATATTTATATATTAATTGCAAAAATACTTGTTAAAGTAAATTTAATAGTTGTTCGAAATAATTTAACAAAATAAATAAAAATTAAGACAATTTTAAATTCTAAAGTATTTGTTATAGTAAAAATTTTATAAGAGAATATTTTTTATTAATATAAGTATATTAAAAAGATAATTATAAATAACAAACTTAAAAATAAAATTAATATAATAACTAAACTTATAAAGAGATATATTATTAGAAAAGTAATAATATTGACTTATTATTTACAAGTCAATAAAGTAATAAAAAGAGAATATAAATTTATTATTAATACTTTGTTCGAATTAATAAAAAAAAGTTTTTACAAATTAATTACAATATTTATATATAATCTTATAAACAAATTAAAAAATAATTCGAAAATTTATTAAAAAAATATTAAGTTATCTTAAGTTTAAATACAAAGTTATATTATTAATTAAAAAAAATTTAATTTAATATATTATAAATTAGAGAAAAGTTTGTTTAACAACAAATTTATTAACGTTGCAAACAAAACAATTAGAAAAAAAATAAAAAAATAAAAAATAGCTTTATATTTTTGTTGTTTTTTAAAAAAAAAAAAATCTTTTTAATAATAATTATTAATTATAAACGCGTTTATTTTAAATTAAAGATTTAATTTTATTATATAATATTAAACTTAATAAAAAATATAATATAAAATTATTCTTTTAATAATTAGATCTTTTTAAAATATAATAAAAAGACAAAATTAAAAACTTTTATATTTTAAAAAAATTAATAATACAAGACTTAAAGATATTTATTTAAGAAATTAACTAAAAAGATATATAAAAAAAATCAAATCTTTTAGATTTTTGTAAAGTCGAAAGACAAAAATAAGAAAATAAAAGATAATTTTATACAAATAATAAAGAATTAATTTAGTTAAAGTAATAAAAAATTATTTGCAATTATTATATTATTGTTATCTTATTACAATTATTTAATTTATACAAAAGTATAAAAAAATAAATTAAAGAAGAAAAAGTTGCAATCTTTATACTTGTTTTACTTGCAAAAACTTTAATATAAAACTTATTAATTTACAAATATTAAAAAGAAATCTAAATATATAAAGTAATTTACAAGATATTATAATTTCAAGCACTTAAAAAGAACAAATAAAAAGACAAGAAAATTAAAAAGTTAAAATATTAACAATTTTAATCAATTAAAAGCAAACAAATAATACTAGCGTTTATTTGTCTATTTTAATTAATTAAAATTAACAACTAAAAAGCAATTTAAAAGTATTAATAGCAAATTTCAACTTAAAGTTCTAAGAGTTTAAGAATTTCTTCAAATTATAAAGAACAAATTTTAGTTATTTTTTACGCAACATTTTTTAACAATAAAGATAACAAGATTATATACTAATTATATTAATTTTATATTTGTTTACAAGTTAATATTTAAAAAAATATTAATACAATTTTTTGCGTAATTAATAATATAAATATTGCAAACAACAATTAAGTTTATAAGTAAAAAAAATTTATATATAAAGTTTTATATTTATTAAATATTTAAAACAAGTTATTGTTTTATTTATTAAAATATAGTAACTTAATAATTTAATTCTTTATTTATTTATAAAATTCTTTTTTTTGATTTATTATTTTTGTATAAATCTTTTTTTATTAAGCTTGTATTATAATAGATTTAGATTAACAATTATAAAATATTAAATATAAATAGTTTTTTACAAAAGAAACTTTTTAATCTTTATTAAAAAGTTTAAATTTAAAACGAAAATTATTATTTATATTAATAAGAAGATTTTGTAAAGAGCAACAACTTGTACTTGCTAAATAAAATACAAATTAAATTTTAATAATATCGACATATTTTCTTTATAATTAAAGATCGACTTCTTCGATTAAATTATCTTAAGCACAAAATTAATAAATATTACTTCAACAATTATAAATATTATAGCGTTAAACTTTTTAAATTTAAACTTAAATTAAATTGCGAAAAATAATTATTTAATTTATAAGAGACAATTTAATTATTAAAAATTGTACCTATATTTAAGTAATTAATATTCTACTTTAATATAATAAAATTATTAACAATAAAAGAAAAAAACGTTTAAAAAATCTTCGAAATATAGTTTTAGATATTTTAGAAATAGTTAAGAATTAAACGCGAGATTTATAATAAACATTTAATAAAAACACTTAAGTATTAATAAGTAATTTATTATAACAAGAATTAAAAAACGCAATATAAGAAATTAATTAAAACAAAAAACTACAAATTTAAAATAATTAAATTTAATTTCGCAAATTATAATTATTAAAAATTGCAAATATATTGTTTAGAAATATAAATTAATTAATTACTAAAACAATAATATAAATAGCAAAGAAACACTAAGATTTGCAAAGAATTTTAAAAAAAATTAAATTAAATTGTATACAATTAACTTAAATCTTGTACTATAGAATCGAAATATATTGTTAACTATATAATTGACAATTATAACAAAATAAATACTAAAAAGTTCAAAAATACAATAATATTTATTAAACAAAAGCTTTTAAAAATTAAAATAAAAAATTATCTTTTAAAGTTTAATTTAATAAGAATCTTAAATACGAAGTTAAAGAAAATTTATCGAACAAAAGTTTAAACAATTTTGTCTTTTTTTGCAAAAAGTATAAAAAGAACGCAAATTTAAGATAACAAACAAAAAGAATCTAAATTGTTAGCTTTTTAGTTAACATTAAAGTTAAAATTTAAAAATAACAAAATTTACAAAAAAACAAAGTAAGAAAAAAGATAAAAACTTAAAGTCTTTTAAAGAAACTTTTTCTTTATTATTATAATTGCAAAATTTAATATTAAAATTGTTTTTATTAAATTTTAAATTATTTAAAGTTGCTAATATAACAAAATTACGTACTTTAATTATTAAAATTGCAAAAAAAAAAATTAAAAACAATAGTTATTTTTATTTTAACAAATAAAAAGAACAATATAAAAAACTATTTATATATAAAAGTAAATATAAATTTGCAATATTAGATTAACTTTTATTTAATAATATTAATTAAAGTCTTTTAATTAATTAAATTAGCTATATTAATAAAGAAGCAAAAAGAAAATCTAATTACAACTATATTAAAATTAATTATCTATATAATTTATTAAAAAAAGCTAGAATTTCTATTAAGAATAAATCGAATTTCGAATAATTAAATTAAAAGATAAATAATTTAGTATTATAAGAAATAAAACAATTTTTTAATATTTGTAAGACAAAATAAATTAAACTTTAAATCTAGCATTTGTTTATTTGTTTTTAAAGATTTCTTAAGACAATATATTAATAAAAGAGAAAAATTAATCTTTTTATTTAATAAATTAATATTTAATTTCAAGTAATAAATAATATTAATTTAACAAAATAAAATTAATATAAAATAATCGTTTGCAAAAATTAATTTGTTTATTTTATTATTAATTTAAAGTATTAGATATAATTGCAATTCTAAAGCGAATTGCAAATAATATTATATTATTGGCAAAAAAATAATAATTAATAAGAAAAGTAATTTCTTAATTGTTTATTCTTTATACTACAAATAATAATACAAGTAAATTTAAATTCTTATATAATATACGTATTTTTATAAGACAATTACAAATATAAATTATTAACAATATTGCATTTGTTAATTTTTAAAAAGTATAAAATTAAATATTAAAATATTACTTTAATTTTAATATAAATTAGAATATTTATTAAGAGTCTTAGTAATTGCAATTAATTATTTTTTTTATTGCACAAAATAATTTATTTTGCGAAAAATATTTAATAAATAATTTTTATATTTAAATTGATATATAATTGCAAAAAATAATAAGAAAAAAATACTAAAATAAAAAAATACTAAAAATTAAATTAACAAAAAAGAATTTATTAAAATAAAATTATATTAAGCAAATATATTTTATTAATTTAAAGATATATAAATTGCGCAATCTTAAATAGTATAATTGTTAGATTAGATTAAATACTTTTTTTTTAATCTAATTTATTCTTTTAAGTCTTGTAGAATTAAATTAGAATTAAGTTTGCAACTTAATTCTAAAGTTAAGATTTTGTTAAATTAATACTAAATACTTATATTAACTTTGTTGCGTTAGATTTTGCTTATCTAATTTTATATAATTTGACGCTAGTCTTTATTAAGTTAGATTAGAATTTAATTATATAATTAAGTTAATTATATTAAATTAGTTTAGAGTTTACGCTAACTCGATTAAATTAGTGCGTTATATAATTGAACAAATTAAATTTAATATTTAACGCGCATTCTTTGCTTATTTATCAACGATTTTTTTTGAAACTTTAAACTACTCTAAGCAAGCTAGCAAAGCTAGGCAAAATTAAGTACTTAAGAGTTACTATGCTCTAATTTCGATATTTGCAATTATTTAAATACTTAAAACTTTGTTAAGAATTACAATTATTGTTTAAGAAACACTAATAACAAGAGACTAAATAAGTGTCTTTTAGTAAAATGTTAAACTTTTAAGAGATAATTAGAATATCTTTTATCTTGTCTATTATTATTAAGTTTATCTACTTAAAGATATTGTTGTCGTTCTTAATATACACAAGAGATAATTAAATTATTAAGACTTCTTCTTCGAGTAAACTTTGTTCGAATCGATCGAATTTGCAATTTATAAAATTTTGACGTTAATATTAACGCAACTATATTATTATTGAATACAATAATAGATTTTAAATATTAAAACTTTTTAAAGTTAAACTTGATTAAGATTGTTTTAATTTGTCGAATTTTTAAAAATATAAAATTTCTAAAAATACAAATTTCGTCTATTTAGATTATTTTATTTAGTTACGTAATCTAACCCTAATTCTAGATTTTCTTAGAAAGCTTAGAAAGCTTAGAGAGCTCTAGAAAAATGTTAGAAAATCGAGCAAAAAAATAAAACATTAATATTCTATCTTATTAAACTAGAAAATTTGCTTGATTCTAGAATTAGAATTAAACAAGTTGGTTTTATTAAATTAAAACTTAGATCGACAATTATACTAATCTTAAATCTCTTATTGCAAACTTAAAATTAAAATTAATATAAAAATTAATATATTTTTTATCTATATAACTCTATTAAAAGATAAAGAAACTTTAAAGAATTTTTAAATAAATATAAAAAGCAATATTGTTGCAATTTATTAAGATTTAATTTTATTAAATCTATTTTCAATTAATATATTTAATTGTTTTAAAATTGCTATTAACTTCTTTTTTATATTTAATATTAAAAATATTATTATAAAATATGCGTTCTAGAAGTTAACAAAGATAATAAAGAAATTAAGAATATTATTTAAAGATATAAAGAAATTTTATTGTCTAATAAAGCAAACTTAAGAACACGAAATATTTTATATAAAATTAATATAAAGAAAGATTTAAAAAATAAAGAGTAAAGTATTTAAATTATATTTATAAATGCAATTTATAAAGCTTAGAAGCTTTAAGATATTTAATATATATTAATTTAATATATAAAACAATTTAAATTCTTATTTAATTAATTATAAAAAAATAGTAAGATTTAAATCTTCAATTGTTTATTCTAATAAAGAAGAGAAAATTTTATTATTTTAATTCGAAATTAGAAAAAAACGTTATAAATTAAAATTAAATTAACAATTTAAATTAAGTATCTCGAAACTAGAAATAACTTTTAAAATTATATATTTAGTTTTTGTCTCAAAAAGATTAACGCAAACATAATAACAATAACTTACTCTATTATTATTACTTGTTTTTTAAATTAATTTTTTAAATTTATATTAAAAAAGTTTATTATTATTGTTATTATCTTTAAGAGATAAATAAGATTTACAATAATTAGCTTTATTAAGTATCTAATTTCGATCAAATAATTTTTTTAACTCTAAGAAAAACTTTATACAAATTGTTTTATTATATTCATTATATAATTGATTTAAGTAATAAAGAAAACAAAAGATCTAGTTTAACAATCTAAAAAAAATAAAAGCAATTTTTTTATTTTTTTATTACAACTTTTATATAAGCAAAAACAAAAATTTCTTAATTTAGTAATTAAAAAACAATTATTAAAAAAGAGAGAATTGTATATAATTAAATAATTAAATAATATTAGACTATAAATTTAAAAATATTTGCTATTAGTATTAGCAATCTATTTGCAATATATATGCAATCTCTTTTACTTAAATCTTAGAATCTTAGTTATTTAATATATTATTAGATTATATAGTGCGATTTATATATATATTGCAATAAGTCTCTATTGTTATAGTTATCTATTAATTAAAATCTTGTTTTTATCTTGTTACATTATTAGTAGTTGCAATTAAAAATACTAAATATTTTAATACAAATTTTTAAAGATCTTAAGATTAACAATCTTTGCAAAATAATAAAAAACAATATTTGTTAAATAATTTAACAAGTAATATTAATACAATTATAAAAGATTTTGTATATTATTTTTTCTTTTAATTAGATAACAATTTAAGTATTATTTTTAAAAACAATTTATATTTATTACAAATTTATTCTTGTTTTAAATATAATTAATTAAGAGAGACGAGTTTCGAAGCTAGATACAAGCTTTAGAAAGCATCTCTAAGAGTTTGTTTAAAATAGCTAAATGAACTAGAAATACAACGACAAACACACTTATTAAATCTACGATCTTGTCGCTTTAAACAAATACAAAAATTGCGACAATTGCAAAGAACAAAATAGAAGCAATATTTCAAATTTATTTTTTATTTTTATTAATAGTCTCGATCGACAATATAAAGAGCTTTCTCTACTTACTCTTAATTAAGAACAAGAAAATAGTATTAGAACGCAAAATAATAAAAGCAACGCACAAAACAAATCTAAACAAGACATTAAGTATTAATAGCGTAATTAATAAAGTGTTTAGACAACTAGTTTGCGTCGTCTCGAAATAGATACAATCTCTATTTAATAGATACATTTAAAAAAGAATATAGTTGTCTTATTTTAAGAAAACAATTACGATAATATTGCGTAAATTAAGCAAGAAAAACTACTTTAAATTGTTATTCTTTAGATCTATTGCATTGTTTAACACGCTAAACAAAATACTAAAATCGATAATATTAGAACGACTACGCTATATTATTAAAATACATAATACTTTATTAAGTATCTAGATAGAAATTAAAAGACAACACTTAATAAATACAATATTGCAATTAATTACGAAAAAAATGCATATTATATAGAGCAATCAAAAGAAAAAAGTAGTATTTTTATTAAGTTTTAACGTATTTAACGTTTTTAACAACATATTGTATATTCGACTTCTATATAACATAAAAAAGCGAAAAGTTTCTACTAAATTGCTTAGTTAAGTAAAAGATTTCTTAAAAAAACAACGCACTATATTAATTATTAAAAAATACACAATAAAGAAGCGCAAAATCAATATAAATATATCGCAAAACTTTTTATTGTTTTTAATATTATATTTTTTTTATAATACAAATTTATTGAAGCAATGCAATAACATTTGATTGCGAATTAGTATTACAAGATTTATAAACAAAGTAAATATATTAATATACAAAAAATTAATTAAACGCAATTACAAAGTACTAAAACAAATATATAACAAATGTAAACAATAAATACGAACTTATAACTTTAAGTTTGCAAAAAAAAAAAAAAACTAATTTATTTTTTACGTACTTCGAAGAGATTCGACATAATTGTTAACATTATATTGACGAAACACAAAATAATCGTTAAATCTAATATAAAAATATTAGAAGTTTAGCTTAATTTTAAATTAAGATAAAAGATATATTTGCGACAAATAAAGATAAAACTAATAATTAAATATAAGAAGATTTTAATAATTGAAAACTTTGTATTTGATATCTCGATAAATGCAAAAAAACGCAAATATATAATAATAGAAAAGTCGATAATTGTATACAACGTTGCAACATAATATACTTTAGTTATTATTAAAAAGATAAGAAAGAAAGTAATTGCAAAGCTACAATCTATATAGAGAAGAGCGTTTTGTTGTATTATTAATATTTATAAGACAATATTTACAAAGACTTCGCAAGTAAAAACTAACGTATTCTTTATTAATATTTATTTGAAAAAGCTAGTATAAAGATTAATAATTACTATAAATATTAAAGAATTAAAAAAGATTATTAATACAACAATGCTTCGTATACACAATCATTTTATATCTAAAAAAAAAGAATATTTATCGAAGCTAAGATTAACGTTATTGTAACTTAAAAGAAAATAAATAAAAGCAACGCTAGAAGTTATATTGATTGCGTAACAACAATTATATATCGCAATATTATAAGTAAAGTCTTTAATAACAATTATTGCTTATAGTAAGAGAGTAGATCGAAAAAAGTACAACACAAATTGTTTAAATTTTTATTAAAAAGTTTACTTAAACAAAAACAAATATAACGAAAACGTTATTGCAATCTTAATAGAAATTAATTAAAATATAGATAAACGCTTAAAGAGAGCTAGAGTAACGCTTACATATTATAACAAACTTAAAAGTTTAACAAAAACAACAAAAAAACTTGCAAAGCATTGCGAGATATTTACTAATTTAAGAAATTAAGTTTATAAAATATATTCGAACAACTAAATATTAATCAAGATTATAAAAAAGATAAAATTAACGTTAAATTAAATATAATTAAAACAAGTATAAATTGTTTGCAAAACAATATATCGACGCAAAACAATACTAAAATTGCATTAAATGTTCGAGCATAAAAATATAAAGAATAACAAAATTGCAAACAAGATTGCAAATATTGTATACAAATAGTATTTTTCTTTTGTTAAACAAATAATTATTAAGCTTGTTATTAAGAAAGTTTTTATCTAAAACAAAACTTAAAAGAAATAATAATATAAATAATTGCAAAACAAAAATAATATAAAGTTTGGCAAAATTGCTTTTGTTGTTACGTATAAGTATATACAATTATATTTAAATTGTTTTAAATTATATAACTTCTTTTTAGTTTAATTAAGAACAAACTAGATAAAATTTAATTGATTTTTTTGCAAACGTTGCGTTCTTAATGTTACGACAAACATATATAATTGCAAATAAAGCAAAATAATTGTTAGATACGTATTGCTAGCATACTTTATATAACAACAAGAAAAAATTTAAATGCAAAAACAAATTAACATTACAAATCTAAAACAATTGCTAGACAAAGCTAGATTTGCTACAACGATAATATACATAATATTGTCCACTAATTTGCTAAAACAATTTTAGACAACGATGTTGTCAAAGATGTCTAGAATTCTCTTTTAGATTTATAGAGTTCTTGTTTAAAGAATTTATTTGTATATAGATATTACAATATAGAGCGCAAAAGTTATTGCAAGATTAGAGCGATATTAAGACAAAACAACGTTAGAACGAAGTAATGCAAGAAAGAGAATAGTCGCAAATTCTAATCAATTAGATGTTAACAAGTAGACGCTAACGTTATTTGCCAAATCGTAATTAGCTAAAGTTGAATTCTAAAAAAATAGAATCCTGCATAAACTCTTAGAGGTGTTGTATCGAGTATAAATAAAAAAAAATATATATATATATATATAATTAATTTTAATTTTAATTAAATAAATATTTGTTTTATTATAATTTATATAAATAATAAATTTGTTTTAAGTTAAGAACTTTAATAGGAAATGAAAAGATTTATATATCTAAAAACAACAAAATTTGCTATAAATAGAATTATTTTAAGAATAAAAAAATTAAGTTATCTTTTAATAATATAAAAATTAAAAAAGAGATTATAAGAATTTATCTTTAATAAAGAGTATAAAATTGTATTCGAAATTTTATAATTACAATAGTAGTAATAAGAATAAGATTAAATATTAATTTTTTGTTAAAGAATAAAAAAAACAATAAATCGAATTAAATAATAGTAAAATTTTAAAAAACTTAATTAAAATAAAAGAATTTTAAGTAATAAATACTTTAAAAGCTTTTAATAAAACAATTAATTAAAAAAAATTAAAGATTAAAAATATTAAATCTAGAAATTATTTAAAAAGAATATAGTCGAGTAATCAAATAATATTAGACTATAAACTTAAGAATGTTTGCCATCAATATTAGCGATCTATCTATAGTATATATGCGATCTCTCTTACTTAGATCTTAGAATCTTAGCTATTTATTACATTATTAAACTATATAGTGCGATTTATATATATATTGCGATAAGTCTTTGTTGTTATAGTTGTCTATTAACTAGAATTTTATTTTTATTTTGTTATATTAAAGCTTAATGCAAGAACTTAATTGCAATAACAAATATTAAAATAACAAGTTGTCGATATATCTTTAAAAACAATTTTAGAAATTCAAAAATTTAGAAACTTAAAAACACAAAAAAAAAGTGTAAAAAATAAATTAATTCTAACAAATTACTAGATTTAGAAACTTCAAGAATCAAAAATATAAAATTAACAATTTAGAGATTAAGATATTATTAAGTTAAAAAGCAAAAAAAGAAAAAACAAAATTAAAGAATTAAAAATAGCAATAAAAGTTATAAATTTAAAGATTAAAACGTCTTATTAAAATTGCAACTAGTATCTATTGTTAAAACAATAAATTGCTCGCTAACTATAGTAACGTTATTGAAAGAAACTTCTTAATAACATAATTAATTTATTTGCTTAAAAGCGAGAACGCTATTTAAACTCTCTTCTTAATAAAGACTAAAATAAATCTTTAATGCGAAAATATTTATTAACAATAAATTAACAACTAATTAAGAGAAACAATAGATCAAAAACGTCTACTTATAAACAATCAAAAAGATAAAAAAGCAATAAACAAAAAAACAACGCAAAGTTAAAAAGAAAAAGAAAAATCTTTTTTCAATATTTTTGCAAAAAAAAGAAAGAGATTTGCAAATTAAAAACATTATTTTTTGAATTAATTATTACTATTAGTTTTTTAGATTTAATAGTTGTTACTTTTACTATTTGTTATTAAGTTATTCTTTTAGAAACAATATCTTAAAACAATAAAAAGATTGCAAAACTTTTTCTTAACATATCTATGTTAACAACAAGTTTACTTAATAACTTTATAAAAATTATAGAGCTCTATTACTATATAATTTCTATATTTTTTTTAAAAATATTAAAAGTATTGCACTTTAATAAACTTAATATTATTAATTTTCTAAATTAATTTTCGAATCTTTGTAATAAATATAAAGTTATTTTTTAATATAAAATTATTAAGTTGTCTTAATATTGCGACAAGTTTATAGAAAACTTTATTAAATTTATTGTTATTTAAACAAATAAAAAGTAATTTAAAATAATAAATAAGTTAAAAAAGAAATATAAAGATAAGAATTTAAATCAAAAAATTAACTTTTGTACTTTTCTAAAATCTTTAAAAGATATGTTAAAAGCAAAGTCGAATAATATTCGTAAATATAATTAACAATTTAGAGTTATTTTCTTAAAACTTATTAAATTTGATTAAGTTAATAAATATATTAAGTTTTTGTAATATTTGAAGAATCTTTTTTGTAATATTTGCATTAAAATAATGTAAAAGTATAAAGTTTATTTAAATAACGCAATTATTATAATATTTAAACTATTATACGAGACGATTATAAAATTGATCAAAAATAAAACAATTATGCGAAAAATAAATATTAATAGCAATTAAATTGCTTAACAAGTTGCGAACATTAATATAAGTAAATTAATAAATATAATAAGCAAGAAGCAAGATCTTGTAAAAAAAGAAATTATGTTAAAGACAATTTTTGTCTCTTTAGTATTGCTAGTAGTCCCAATTGAAAATACGAAAATTAACAAAATTCTAAATATTTTAATACGAACTTTTGAAGATTTTAAGATTAACAATATTCGCAAAATAATAAAGAACAAAATTTATTAAATAATTTAACAAACAATAACAACGCAATTATAAGAGACTTTATATATTGTATTTTCTTAAATTTAAATAACAATTTATATTTATTAAGAACTTGCATTTGTTTCTAGATACAATTGATTTTAATTAAAATTAAATAAGTGTTTGTTTTGTTACAATTTGTATAAATAATAAGTTTGTTTAAAGTTAACAATCTTAATAACAAATAAGAAAATGTATATAAACGAAAGCAACAAAATTTGCTATAAATTTAACGATTTTAAAAATAAAGAAATAAAGTTGTCTCTTAATAATGCGAAGATTAAAAGAGAGACTATAAGAATTTGTCTTCAATAAAGAGCGCAAAATTGTGTTCGAAATTTTGTAATTACAATAATAGCAATAAGATTAAATACTAATTTTTTGTTAAAAAATAAAAAAAATAATAAATCAAATTAAGCAATAATAAAGATTTAAGAAACTTAATTAAAACAAAATTCTTTTAAGCGATAGATACTTTAGAAGTCTCTAATAAAGCAATTAATCAAAATAATTAAAGAAAGAATCAAGAAAAAAGAGAAATTTCCAAAAACTAAAAACGTCAAATTTAGAAATTATTTAAAGATAACAAAAGCATTAAACAAAAAAATTAAAAATAAAGAAAAAATAATAAAAGTAAAAGTAAAGAACGTTACAATAAAGAACGTTCTTATAGTAATTAATTCTAATTTAAGAGTTATCAAATATTAGAAAAGCAAATTTAAAAAAAATTAAAAGACTTTTGCAAATTATATATAGCAAACAAAACATTCGAAAAGAATACTATAAGCTATAAAAAATTAAATCGATTTTAAAACTTTAATTCAAAGTATTATTATCTTAAAAATAAAAATAAAATTGATAAATTTTTTAGATTTTTGCTCTAATTTAAATTGTTCTTTTTTTTGTTCTCTTTTTAATAAGAAGTTTGATACTATAGTAGCGAAAAAAAAATTTTAGAAACTTATTAAAAAAAAGAAAGAAACAATTGTTATTGTAAAATCAATTAATATTAAATTTATTAAAATTGTTTATTTTAAGAACATTATTGCGAGAGTAAAATCTCTTAGAACTTTGTATTTTGTTGTTTGTTTAATTGTGTAAATGCAATTAAAAGATGTAAAAATCAAAGCAATATTTAATAATAATGCGAAAATCAATTGTATTAATAAGAGTTTTGCGAACAAAACTAATTTAATTATTTAACAAGATATTTCTATCTTATTAATAGAAGTTACGAAAGCACGTATTTGTTTCGAAGAAATAATAAAAAATGCAAAAAGATTAATTGAAAAAGTAATAATTTATATTCTTATTTTTGTTGTTTCTTAATCTAATTACGAAATTCTATTAAATCGATCTTTTTAACAAAGTGTTCGAATAAGCTTTGTAAATATAAACGACAACTTTCTAAAATTAACAATTTATTTAAGAGACGAAGCAAAACGTATTAATATTTTAAAAATATTTATTAATTACTTTAGCAACAAAAATAAAAACGTTATATTTTTAAAGAAATCTTTAAATCTTTAGATAATTGTTTAATTAATATAATTGTTCGATTTCGCGAATTTAATTGCAAGAGATCTTCGAAAATAAAGATCAAAGCTATTAGAATAACAACATCGCAAAATAGAATTAAAAGAAAAAATCGACAAAATTTTAATTAATTAAAGTAAACAAATAGTCTTAGTGTTTATTTGTCTATTAATATAATTAATTAAAATCGAACAAACATTTAAATTAATATTATATTTTAAATATCTTAAAGATTATTAATAATTCGAACTTTTCGATTATATATTATAAAAGAGACTTTTACTATTTAATTGTTTAGAAAGTTTAATATTCTTTGTTATTCTTTTATTGCGTCGCACTTATTTGTTCGAATAAATATAATATATAAGCGAAAGATTTAAAAAACAAATTCGATAAATATAAGCGATTTAAATAATTCTATTTTAAACAAATATTTAAATTGAAAAGAAATATTAAAGCTATTAATTACAAAGAATTTCTAAAAGAAATTTAACAAAAGATATAATCTCTTTCTAATATCTAAGTAGACTAATCGTTTTTCGGGTTTTAGTTCCAACTTTTGGAATCGACTCGAAACGCCAAGAAATCGAATTACTATATATAGTATATTCGATTTCAACTTTTAGAACCAATCTAAGTCTTGGCGCCAAGAATTTGAATTTTAGTTCCAAAAACAATTAGTTTATATCTAAGTTTTTAAATATTAAATGCAACTTTTGTTTTATTAAGAAACGCATTTAGAAACTAATTATAAAGTTTAAACTTTTTTTGCAAGAACAAGAACTCTTAATTATTATACTCTTTAATTGTAAGATTGTTTTGATATAAAGCTTTGCTAAAATAAACAAAATTAAGTTAGAAATTATATCTAATCAAGAAATTCAGACTATAAAGCACAAAATATAACAAGTCTTAAAATTTTTAATTTCTTAAGTATTAAATTTTATTATAATTAAAATACTAGAGAAACGTCTTTAAACGAGTTTGCTAAAATATTGTTATAATTTTTATTAAAATTCTTAATTTCTAATAAGTAAAAAGAAGAAAAATAAGTATTATATAATTAATGCAACTATAAAAATAAATAAAATAATTATTCGAAATACTAATATATTTTTTAATGTCGAAGAGTTTGCAAAAAAATTCGTCAAAATAATAATTGCATTATTAATTAATTTCTTTTTAAAATATAATTAAATAAATTTTACGTTAAAGAGTTGCAATCTTATTATTTTTATAACTTTTTTTAAATTGTTTAGAATAACTTGTTTGTCGCAAAATACTACTAATTTAATTATTTAATTTGTAAAAATTATAATACGTATTCTTAAGAATCTTCTTAACAAATATTGCTTATTTGTAAACAATATAAATGTAAAAGAATTTAAGTCAAATTACGATAACAAAAAAATAGTTTTAAAAATTAAACTATTTGTTTTAAAATATATTTAATAATTAAATGCAATATTAATAAATATAAAATTGTTCGAATATATTATATTCGACAAAAAATCTTAATTTTGCAAGTCAAAAATTAAAATTGTCGATTTTGTGTATAATTTCAATAAATAATTCTTCAATAGCATTAAAATTATTAAGATTATTAAGTAATTATTGTGCAAAAACGTTTTTAAAACTAGAGTCTTTATAAAAGTATACATCTATTATTAAATTTAAGTGCTAAAGTTTGTAATTGTTGCAAAGCTAATCTATTATTTGTTTAAAACAAAATATATTTTTGTTTAAAACTTTGAACAACAAAATGCTATAAATAAATTGAAGATTGCTTTAATAAATGCATTAATAATGCGCATCTTAAACTATTTTATTTTAACTAACAAAATTATTTTGATTGTAAATTCTAGTTTAAAAGATTAGAAAATTATATTAATACAAATTAATGCAATAACAAAGAAAAGATATTTTTTACAATATAAAAGTAAGCTCTAAAGCGAACAAAAATCTTAATACAATATTAAAAAGCGAAAATATCGAAAGTTTATAAAGATTTTAAAGAAAGTGCAATTTTAATTGTATAAAATTCGATTTACAATTAAGATTAATACAAATATTTTAATTATTTAATTTAATTATTTTGCGACAAATCTACTTAACACTTTAATAACTTATTAATTAATTTAAATTTATCTTTTCGATTTTAATATATAATATATATTTGATCAAAAGTATACAACAATTAATAAATTTCTAAAAAAATTAAAAAAGCTATTTAACAATATTAACAAAATTAATAAGAAAGATATTAATAATTTTATTAATAATTAATTAAACTATATTTGCATTTGTTTTGCACAAATAACAATATCAAAAAAGAACAAAAATATTTTCGAAAATAAATATTTTAATAAATTTGAACAAATTGCTTAATATTTGATTTTGTTACAAAGATTAAATATAAGTTATAAGAATTTTCGCAAATTTAAGAATTATACTTTTTATTTTTTAATAAAAGAAGAACGTTTATTTTAAAAAATAAACAAAAATTTATTTTTGCGAAAAATAGTAAATTAAACAAAAGATAAGAATCGAATTGTAAAAAGCTTACATAACAAAAACAATTATAAAGAAAAAGAAAATATCTATTAACGCGTTGCAAATTAATATTAATAACAAAATTTATTTAATTTTTGCAAAAAATATATTGCAAATTGCAATAAATATTAGCGAAGAACTTTTAACAAACAAGAGAAAATTATATATTTAACTTATATTTTCGACTTGTAAAAAAAGATTATTGTAAATTGTATTTATATATTAATTGCAAAAACGTTTATTAAAGTAAATCTAATAATTGTTCGAAATAATTTAACAAAATAAGTAAAAATTAAAGCAATTTCGAATCTTAAAACATTTGCTATAATAAAGTTTCTATAAAAGAACATTTTTTGTTAATATAAATATATTAAGAAAATAATTATAAATAACAAATTTAAAAATAAAGTTAATATAACAACTAAACTTCTAAAAAGATATAACGTTAAAAAAATAACAACGTCGACTTATTACTTACAAGTAAATAAAATAATAAAAAAAAAATACAAATTTATTGTTAATGTTTTGTTTAAGTTAATTAAGAAAGTTTTTACAAATTAATTACAATATTTGTACGTAATATTATAAATTAATAAAATAACAATTTAGAAATTTATTAAGAAGATATTGTTTTGTTTTAAGTTCAAATACAAAATTGTGTTATTAATTGAAATAAAGTATTTAATCTAACATATTATAAATTAAAGAAAAGTTTGTTTAACAACAAATCTACTAACGTTGCAAACAAAACAATTGAAAAAAAGAGATAAAAACGTTTAAAAAGTGATTTTGCGTTTTTGTTATTTTCGAAAAGCAAATAAGAATTTCTTCGATAATAATTATTAGTTGTTAACGCGTTTATTTTAAACTAAAGATTTGATTTTATTATATAATATTAAACTTAATAAAAAATATAATATAAATTTATTTTTTCAATAATTAAATCTTTTGAAAATAAGAAAAAAAATTAAAATTAAAGACTTTTATATTTTAGAAAAAATTAATAACACAAAACTTAAAAGTACTTATTTAGAAAATTAACTAAAAAAATATATAAAAAGGAATTAAAATCTTTAGATTTTTGCGAAGTCAAAAAACAAAAATAAAAAAATAAAAAATAATTTTATATAAAAGATAAAAAATTAATTTAGTTAAAGCAACAAAAGATTATTTATAATTATTATATTATTGTTATTTTATTACAATTATTTAAATTACACAAAAGTATAAGATTTTTTTTAAAAAAAAGAAAAGTTGCAATCTTTATATTTGTTTTATTTGCAAGAGCTTTAATATAAAGTTTATTAATTTATAAATATTAAGAAGTAATTTAATTACGCAAAGTAATTTACAAGATATTATAATTTTAAATGTTCGAAGAAAACAAGTAGAAAGACAAAAAGATTAAAAAGTTAAAATATTAACAATTTCGATCAATTAAAAGCAAGCAAATAGTACTAGTGCTTGTTTGCTTACTCTAATTGATTAAAACTAATAATTAGAAAGTAATCTAAAAGTATTAATAGCAAATTTTGATTTAAAGTTCTAAAATTTCAAGAATTTCTTCAAATTATAAAGAACAAATTTTAATTATTTTTTACGCAATATTCTTTAACAATAAAGATAGCGAAATTATATATTAATTATATTAGTTTTATACTTGTTTGCAAGTTAATATACGAATAACTATTAATACAATTTTTTTGCGTAATTAATAATATAAATGTTGCAAACAATAATCAAGTCTATAAGTAAAAATTCTTTGCATTTGAAGCTTTATATTTGTTAGATATTTAAAATAAGTTATTGCTTTATTTATAAAGATATAGCAACTTAATAATCTAATTTTTTGTCTACAAAACTCTCTTTTTTTTTTATCTATTATTTTTGCATAAATCTTTCTTTATTAAGCTTGTGTTATAACAAATTTAGGACGACAATTATAAAATACTAGACGTAAACAATCTTTTGCGAGAGAAACTTCTTAATCTTTATCAAAAAATTTAAATTAAAAACGAGAATTATTATTTATATTAACAAGAAGATTTTGTAAAGAACAACAACTTGCATTTGCTAAACAAAACACAAGTTAAAATTTAATAATATCAATATATTCTTTTTATAGTCAAAAATCGACTCTTTTAATTAAATTATTTTAAATACAAGATTAACAAATATTATTGTAGCAATTACGAACGTCGCAACGTCAAACTTCTTAAACTTAAATTTAAATCGAATTGCGAAAAACAATTATTTAATCTATAAAAGATAATTTGATTATTAAGAATTGCGTCTATATTTAAGTAATTAATATTTTACTTTAATATAATAAAACTATTAATAATAAAAGAAAAAAACGTTTAAAAAATCTTCGAAATATAGTTTTAAATATTTTAGAAATAGTTAAGAATTAAACGCGAGATTTATAATAAGTAATAAATAAAAACACTTAAGTATTAATAGATAATTTATTATAACAAAAATTAAAAAACGCAATATAAGAAATTAATTAAAACAAGAGATTACAAATTTAAAATAATTTAATTTAATTTCGCAAACTATAATTATTAAAAATTGCAAATATATTGTTTAAAAATATAAATCAATTAATTATAAAAACAATATTGCGAATAGCAAAGAAACGTCAAAATTTACAAAGAATTTTGAAGAAATTAAATTAAACTATATGCGATCAACTTAAATATTATATTATAAGATCGAAATGCGTTGCTAACTATACGATCGACAATTATAATAAAATAAATGTCAAAAAGTTTAAAAATACGATAGCGTCTATTAAACAAGAGCTTTTGAAAATTGAAATAAAAGATTATTTTTAAAGATATAATTTAATAAGAATTTTAAACGCGAAGTTAAAGAAAGTTTGTCAAACAAAAGTTTAAACAATTTTGTCTTTTTTTGTAAAAAATGCAAAAAGAGCGCAAATTTAAAACAACAAATAAGAAGAATTTAAATTGTTAACTTTTTAATTAAAATTAAAATTAAAGTTTAAAAATAACAAGATTTATAAAAGATAAAGCAAGAAAAAAAATTAAGACTTAAATTTTTTTAGAGAAATTTTTTTTTGTTATTACGATTGCGAAATTCGATATTAAGATTATCTTTGTTAAATTTTAAATTATTTAAAGTTGTTAATATAACAAAATTACGTACTTTAATTATTAACATCGCAAAAATCTTTTTAAAGATAATAGCTATTTTTATTTCGACAAACAAAAAAAACGATGCAAAAAACTATTTATATGTAAAAGTAAGCATAGATTTGCGATATTAAATTAACTATAATTTAACAATATTAATTAAAGTCTTTTAACTAGTTGAACTAGCTATATTAATAAAGAAGCAAAAAGAAAATCTAATTACAATTATGTTAAAATCGATTGTTTATATAGTTTATTAAAGAAAGTTAGAATTTCTATTAAGAATAAATCGAGTTTCTAATAATTAAATTAAGAGACAAATAATTTAATATTACAAGAAACAAAACGATTTTTTAGCATTTGTAAAACAAAATAAGTTAAACTTTAAATTTAACATTTATTTGCTCGTTCTTAAAGATTTCTTAAGACAATACGTTTATAAGAAGAAAAAGCTAATCTTCTTATTTAACGATTTTTAATAAGCTAATGTTTAACTTCAAGTAATAGACAATATTGATCTAACGAAATAAAATTAATATAAAATAATTGTTTGCTAAAATTAATTTGTTTATTTAATTGTTAACTCGAAGTATTAAATATAGTTGCAACTTTAAAACAAAATGCAAATAATATTATATTATTAACGAAGAAATAACAATTAACGAGAAAAATAACTTCTTAATTGTTTGTTCTTTATGTTGCAAATAATAATGCAAATTTTAAATTTTTATACAATATATATATTTCTACAAGACGATTACAAACATAAATTGTTAACAATATCTTATTTATTAATCTTTAAAAAGCATAAAAATTAAATATCGAAACGTTACTTCGATTTCAATATAAACTAAAATATCTATTAAGAGTTTTAACAATTGCAATCAATTGTTTTTTTTATTGCATAAAATAATATATTTTGCGAAAAGTATTTGTTAAATAATTTTTATAATTAGATCGATATATAATTACAAAAAGCAATAAAAAAAGAATAGCAAAATAAGAAAATATTAGAAACTAAATTAACAAAGAAGAATTTGCTAAAATAAAAATTGTATTAAGCAAATATATTTTGTCAATTTAAAGATATACGAATTGCGCGATTTTAAATCTTTTATTGCAAGCTAGAAATCAAAATTAATATAAAAATTAAGATATTTCTTGTTTACGTAACTCTATTAGAAAATAAAGAAACTTTAAAGAATTTTTAAATAAATACAAGAAACAACATTGTTGCAATTTATTAAAACTTAACTTTGTTAAATTTATTTTTAATTAATATATCTTATTGTTTTAAAGTTGCTATCGACTTCTTTTTTATATTTAATATTAGAAATATTATTATAAAATATGCGTTTTAGAACTCGACGAAAGTAATAAAGAAGTTAAGAACACTATTTGAAAATATAAAGAAATTTAATTGTTTAGTAAAGCAAATTCGAAAATGTGCAACACGTTACGTAAAATCAATATAAAGAGAGATTTAAAAAATAAAGAATAAAGTATTTGAATTTTATTCGTAAATACAATTTATAAAGTTTAAAAACTTTGAGACACTTAATATTTATTAATCTAATATTTAAAACAATTTAGATTTTTATTTGATTAATTATAAAAAGAAAACAAGATTTAAGTCTTCAATTGTTTGTTTTAGCAAAGAAGAGAAAGTTTTGTTATTTCGATTCGAAATTAAGAAGAAATGTTATAAATTAAAATTAAGTTAACAATTTAGATCGAGTATCTCGAAACTAGAAATAACTTCTAAAATTATATATTTATTTTTTGCTTTAAAGAGTTTAACGCAAATATAACAACAATAACTTACTTTATTATTGTTACTTTTTTTTCAAATTAATCTTTCAAATTTACGTCAAAAAAACTTATTATTATTGTTATTGTCTTTAGAGAGTAAGTAAAACTTACAACAATTAATTTCGTCAAATACTTAATTTCGATCAAATAATTTTTTCGATTTTGAAAAAAACTTTATGCAAACTAATTTATTACGTTTTTTACGCAATCGATTTAAGTAACAAAAAAAACAAAAGATCTAGTCTAACAATCTTAAAAAAATAAGAGCAATTTTCTTATTTTCTTATTACAACTTTTGTACGAACAAAAACAAAAGTTTCTTGATTTAATAATCAAAAAACAATTATTAAAAGAGAGAGAATCGTATATAGTCAAATAACTAAATAATATTAGACTACAAATTTAAGAATATTTGCTATTAATATTAGCAATCTATCTACAATATATATGCGATCTCTTTTACTTAGATCTTAGAATCTTAGCTACTTAATATATTATTAGACTATATAGTGCGATTTATGCATGCATTGCGATAAGTCTCTATTGTTATAATTGTCTACTAACTAGAATTCTATCTTTATCTTGTTATAATAACAAGAATTTTGAATAAAAAATAATAAAAACAAAAGTAATAAATATTATAATAAATAATATTCTTGCAATAATTAATTCTAATTAAAGAGTTATTAAATATTAAAAAAATAGATCTAAAAAGAAATAAGAAACTTCTATTAACTATATATAGTAAACAAAATACTTAAAAAATATATCATAAATTATTCAAAATTAATTTAAAGTTTTTTTATTTTAATTTAAGTTTTTTTTTTAAATTCTCTTTTTAATAAAAAATTTAATACTATAATAACTAAAAGAAAGTCTTAAAAGTTTATATATAAAAACAATTATTATTATAAAGTTAATTAAAATTAAATCTATTAAAATATTTTATTTTAAAAAGATTATTATAAGAATAAAATCTCTTAGAACTTTATATTTTGTTATAATTCTTTTAAAAATAATAAACTATTATTACTTGTAATAAATATATAAGTAAATATATAATCTATTTATTAAATTTTGTAAAATACTAATCTATAGATTTATTTTATAGTATTATAGTTTATCTTAACTATAAGCAATTAGTATTCCGAGAATATTAATTACTTATAAGACAATACTACTTATATTAGAAGTCTTAGTATAGAGTTACGCTAGACTATATTAAAATAGTATTTACTTCTTACTTAGACAAGATTATGTATATACGCAATACAATAGAATAAGAAGAAAATAATATATTGATTATTATCTTTTTATTGTCTAAAGTTTATATATAGAAGATAAATTAGATTTCTCTCTGTTTTCTCTATAAGTAGTCTTACCAAAATAAGCAAGAATTCTATTGTCTCTCTCTATAGACTAAAACTTCGATAATAATATCAAAATTTAGTATTTCCGAACAATATAATTGCTTATAAAGCGATACTTCTTATAAAGCGATTGCTTATAGTTAGATTAATTGTTAGATCGAATTTTAATTCCAACTATTAGAATCGACTTAACTCGACAATTTTAATATTAGAAATCGAATTAAAACTCGACTTAAATTCTACTTTTTTAAAATCGAATTAATTCGATTTAACTCGATTCTTTTTTTCAATATTAGAAATCGAATTAAATTGTCGAGAATTGTTAAGAATTAGACTAATTGTTCGGGTCGATTTTTCCCCAAAATCTATAATTCGACCCGAAAGTTATATCTAATTAGACTAAGTTTTAACTTAATCTAGTTAGTATTTTTATAATTTATACGATTCGATTCCAACTATTAGAATCGAACAATTAGTCTATTAAGAATTCTAAAAATAATATAAAATTAGTTTTTTTTTAATTAATTTCTAGATAATGTACAATAGTAATATATAATATAAGATTAATCTATTATATTTATTAATTAAATTAAATAGATTAATTATTTCTATTAAATTATTAACTAATTATTACTAAATATAATAAAACTTACTAAAAATAGTAGTTTTGACAATTCGAATCGATTTTTTCGAATTAAGTTTCGATTTTAACTCTAGAAATCGACTCGATCCAAATCGGGTCGGGTACTCGATCCAAACTCGATAACCCGACCCGACACAATCAATCTACTTATAGTCAAGATAGACTGTACTCTTAAAATAATATAAATTAATAAGAATTTCCAATTATATTGCGTCCCAGAGATTAGCGCTAGACATGTACACACTTGGAGGCACTTATCCCATATCTTTCTTATTGACGCTGTCATCATGTATATGCGAGTCGACGTTAGCGTAGCGATCGTTCTCCAGCGAAGCATTGCCCGATTGAGCACAACATGCTTCACGCAGCGATCTCCCACCACTAGCCATACCTACCTCTTGTTCCACACAATGTCCGACCTGAGCCCATCAACCCACCATCGCCACTATCGCATCGTTCCAAGACTCATCAAGTCCAAGAATACCTCCACCAGACAACATAATCTCCCCAACTCCAACCTTCCACAATACCTCTGCAGCATACACTTTCCCAAACGAGTACTTCCCCCCCTGCTCTCTCGCTCTCACCTCCTTCCCCATTTCACGCCTCACCATCCCTCTCCTCCAAGGCACATCCACTCCTGGCAACCCACCCCGCTTCCCAGCGCCGCCGAACACACCCGCCTCCTAGATCAACACAACGCCCTCGTCGCCCCCGTCGAAAACCGCATCGTTCACGTCTCTCTTACCCACTCCCCTCGCTCCATTCTCGAAGTCGGCTGCGGCACCGGCGTCATAGCGCGCTACCTATTCACCCATTATCCCTCCGCCACACATGTCTACGGCATCGACCTGAGTCCCAATCCCCCCTCTCCTCACGACACCTCGCAAAGGAAACTGGAACTCATACAAGGGAATTTCCGTACGCTGGCTGGGAAGGATGAACGCTTAAAATTTGGGAGCATGGATTCAGTATAGAGCCGGCTATTGCTGTGCGGCATGAGGGATTGGCCGGGCTATGTATGCGATATGCACGCCATGCTAAGGCCGGGCGGGTGGGCGGAGTCTGGCGACTTCATCGAGGATATCCTCTACACCAATAAACACTGCCAGCCGCGCGATAAATGGGAGTGGCTAAGGGCTCTCAGGAAGGAAGGGGTGCAGAAGAGCTTGGACTTGGACTGTGGGAGTGATATTCCGGGGTATATGGAGAGCGCGGGATTTGTGGATATACAGAGGTGGGAGTATAGAGTGCCGCTTTGGAAGAGTGTTACGGAGGAGAGTGGGAAGCAGCCGGAGGCGAGGCTGGAGTATAAGGTGTGTAAACAGTGTGATTCTTCGGTATGCGTATTGTTTTGTGAGGGAGGTTTCGGGAATCAGAATTGCGTTATGGAAAAACATTCTCTCATCTTTGCCCGTGCTTATCAGAGGAATACTAATTCGTACACAATCTTTAGAACATGATTGATGATCGGTGGGACCTGTATTGACATATAGTACAGCGGATGTGCGAGGGGCTGGGGTATGATGAAGAGTGAATTGGGAGGTTGAGGGAGGAAATGAAATGGAAAATGGGAGATGAAGAGGGGAAGTTTCAGGTCATTAGCGTTACTGTGGGTAGGAAGACTTAGAGGGAGGGGTGAGAATTCTTTCCCGAAATGAGGGTAACGCATTCTCGGATGAGGAATGTTTGGTACAGTTTATGAGTGAAGCAGGACTTGCATGGGTTGAATGTTGTGGCGATCAAGTACGTAAGAAGATTCATCTACTTGCACGACTTTTTAATTCTAGGGAGATGTTGTGATTCTTCTCTCGATATCTATCGTCTTTTCTATTCGAGAACCATGCTTGAGGGAGTAGAGGCTTAGAATAGTATCAATGCTTTCATTTTGGTGTACTAGTATGCCAGATCCTTTTTCTACAGAAAGAACGGAACATCAACTTCAACATTCGAGGTAATAGGACTTAAGAGAGCTAGCTTGGTCACGAAAACAAGCGGTTGAAAAAGACAAGAATTGCTGCACAGAGCAGAATTTTCATATATAGTTTGTTCTATATATGTTCTAATGCTAAGCGAGTGAGCTTCATGCGTAGTATCACTCGTTTCTTCGCCTACACATTAGTCAATAACTGCAATATTCGAAGACCGAGATGTACACTAATACCCGTTATTCATTCTCTTGAACTCTCATTCCGCGAACAGCTTCCAGGATTCTGATCGCCTGCTTATCTCTTACCGTACTCTATCGCCTATCGGATCTGACATCAACAACACACGATCCCGCCTTGAGCCAGCGGACCGTCAAATCTCCTTTCCACATGGGGTTGTGCTTCCTGTACAGTTTCGTTACGAATGTCGCTTCCGCAAAGCGCGCAAAAGTGTCCGCAACCGGTATGTCGGGGTATGGAGCGAAGATACTCGAGTGCCCAGCCTCGCGACAGCGCTGGTCTTTGCTCAGGATATACTCCGGATCATTACCAACGTAGAATGCAGGAAAACACTTCTGCAAATGCTGTGTTGCGACACTGTGCTCGCAATGAGGGGCGAAGAGGAAGGTCGAGTTTGTTATTTTATCTTTTGCTTCCGGGTCTTGCAGGACTTTGTAGCCAAGGTGGGTCAGGAACGCGATCTCCACGCCGTTAAACAGTGGTTCCTGGAAATAAACGTCGGTGATTGCATGGGTTTTCTTAAGCATCTCTAGCATCTTGACCAGAGCGACTAGTTGCCGCATAGAAGAGTTGGCCTCATCTGAGGTGCCATACATGCAGTCTTCCTCGAGCAAGATCGGACGCGCAAATGTACCTAAAGCTATGCAAACGCATTGGGTCATTACGACGTTCGAAAAGAGGTTCTGCTCTTGTGCGAACATACGAGACAAGATTTGTGGGCATGTCGAACCCTCCCATTCTTTGATGGATCGGTCGAATTCAGCCGATACTTCCTCGAGGGATAGAGATTGAAAGCAAGCGCCTTGCCCGTACGGATAATCCCGGCTCGGTCGAAAGTAGGCGCCTGGCCCGGGTGGGGACTTTGGAGTCATGATTTCGAGTCGTAGCCCCTGCCAGGTATACTTCGGTAGTGCCACTGCCCGAGTGGAAACCGTCGAGAATCGCGCTTCCTAATAGCGACGTCGAATAATTAAACAGGTACACTCTGAGTTCAGCATCCCGTCGACCAAGAGGTAGTTTTAATAAGCACATAAGGCGACATAGCGCTTTGTTCACCCAACACACAAAGCTTAGGAACCATAAGCCCAACAATAGAGAACGTGCCTCGGTCAAAAACAAAGAGAGGCGAAAATACCTGCATCGATCAATCATTGTCTTTGTTGGTGTTTTACCGCCGGGCAATGCGTCCAACGAGGACTCTAGGAATATGAATTGCTCAAAGCTTGGAAAGAAATACAATACGGGGCCGCCGACAGATGTTGGCCAAACCATTCATTGACAACGAACAACAGTCGAGAAGCTGAGATGTTGGCAACCGAGGCAACGTTAGACATCGCCAAACTTACGGCAGACAAGTAGGAGATTGCTTCGACGAGAGCATGTTTTTACGCAATAACAGACATCAAATGCTTTGCCCGTTATCGTCTAACGGCTAGTCTACGTCTGTCCCGCTTTCGCGACCCTGTAGTGAGCCAAGTGGCACAGCGCTATTCTTGTAAACTTTCTTGGATGCTCGAACGGCTTCTCGATATCTTGACGACCCCAGCGTCCACTGTCGTGCCTAATCAAGCTGCTCCCCACCAGGTCCTTGTCCCTCTGCGAACCCAAACTCCGCCGCCTTTTTGCCCGAAGAAACTTTCGGGAATGCCTAAACAAAGTTTTTGAAAGTCCTGGTGGACTGGAAGACCTTGCTGGTGGAATCGGATTCCAGATAGGTTAGGGAGCGCTAGCAGGCTTGCAGGACAAAGGTCTATCTCTACAGCCTGCGGGACTCTCTGTACTGGTGTGATGCACGTCGTCATCGTAGACCTAGATTTAAATGTTTTCTTAGTCCGAACAGCCCAAATTGTCTTTTGGCGATCACGCAACAAGCTGCCACGCCCCGGCGTAGTGCGACGTTGGCTATAGTGAGGAATCGGACTTTGGAATTCCTTGCTGCAAATGGTGGTGCCGCTGTATAGCTGCTTACTACAAGGTGAGGGGCTGGGTCGATCACCTTGGAAAGCTCAGGCCAGCTCGGTTGCCACAATTAATTCATAATGATTCCATTGATGTGCAAAGGTTGACCCGTGACAGCTGCAGAAGTCATTACTAGACGCTCGGACTTTATCACTCCTAGAGCCTCGCTCTATTCCATTCGGTATTATGGATCCTGCTCGACCCGCTCGCTGGATGTTCGTCTATAGGCTTCGAAGGCTCCCATAGCCTTTTTCGCCAATGTGACAGATTCTACGCTTATGTGGTCCGGAGAGCGTCCGTGAGCCTGGGTCAACGTCTTGAATGCGCAGAATCCTAGCCCGAATTTTTCGTGAGCCCAGGTCTACCATGCTTCGAAAAGCTTATCGCTTTGAACCATAGGTTTGAGCCTGTCTTCCTTTACCTAAAGGTCAACCTCTCTGTTCGAATCTCGTACACGCACGTCGAAAATTTGAATGTACCTGTGAATCATTCTGGGTCATCGCCACCAGCCATGTCGAAGCCGTTAGGTAAGCTAAACGAACAGGACTCGCAGGGATCCGGATCCTCGTGTTCATGGGATGCCAGTAAGCAGCCCAGACATTACCTTCCGCGATCAACAAGATTAGTCTCTGGATCAAAGACAGGCATCGGTGCTGAGCACATGTTACGCTGGAGCGTGCGTTTCGCCGTTGCATCGTCCCAACGTTCTTTAGGCTTCATAGTGCCCAGTTCGCCACCTCTTGCCGACTAAATAGCGTACGCTTGCCTTTGTATGATCTGACTCTTCCACCCCGGTCGGCGTACTTTCCAGGGATACTGCTTTGCTTCGGTAGAAGTGGCAAGTTCGCAAGGGAGACTCCATATTCTTTGACTGCCGTTTTGACATCGATAGACATGAAGTCAATGTCGAAGCAGAGTCACCTGCCACAGCATCGCTGCATGGCTGGGAGGAATACCAAGCCGGCAAATTGCCCACAGACAGTGCATGTTCCACACATGAGGACATTGTAGAGCCGAGTGATCGAGAAGTACGAAACCAAATGTGTTCGCTGCAACCACTCAAGGAAGCCAGGTTCATGGCTCACCAGTGCTTGATGCTCAGACAGTGAGGAGATCAAAGTGCGCATTCGTGGATTTGAGAAAGCGCAGGCTTTGGAGGTCTATGTGTAGATGAATCATGTGGAAGATCTCTATAGGTAGCTGCAGAGAGCCCAAGGACTGTTCATTGGCGGCGTCACGGAGAGACTTTGAAGAATTATCAGACAGCTCGTTTCTACTTTCAGTAACCACCTTGGATATCCAATTTTCGAGGGTGACCTTCCGGTAAGAGACATGAGCACGCTTAAGGGACGCAGGAACGTCGTCAATGTCATCAAAAACGCCCATAACGTATACCGCAAGCACTTTCGGACGGGTAGAGAATAATTACTCATGAAAGAAATGCTTAAGATCAAGTCGCGGTTAAGTAATGTACTTTAAAGCTCAAGTCTCGTCGGGTGATTGTCGGTTGCTTACACCTAGCGCTTCATCTCAACCAATCAACCGAGGCTGCCGGGCGCCCCTGCGCTCGTGGCGCTTAGCCGCCACGTGGGATGCAACCGAGAACCTGGGCAATCCCCCAATCCCCTCTGGACTCTTTGCAAAGAAACAATAATCCACGGTAGTCGAGCCTTCCAGATCTATTGTCAATGACTGTTGATATTCCATCTGTCATTACTACTCTTGAAGATCAAGATAATGGCCGAAACAAGGGCTTCGGCAAGCGCCCAGCCCACGGCAGCCCCTCATCCAGCCGAGCCAGCAGAGGGACAAGCAGCTCCAGTTGTTGCTGCTGATGGAGAGGTCGATCAAGGTGTCTACTAGGTTTACAATCCAAGATCTGATGAATTCCTAGCATACGGACGGAGAAGATTCGACGTTCGGCGAAGGGTACCTCGAGCTACTAACTCATATTGAACATTTCCTTAATGACCTAACTTTCAGCACCGAGTCTTATACCACTTCCCTTGCTTCCAGTATTACGGCCTATCAACACAAACATGGTCGTCGCTACCATGCGTATCAGAGTGGGCGTAAGTGTGGCCGTATACACATTCTATGATAATAAGCTAACGGAGACCTTAGGCTACTTCTTGCCAAATGACGAGGTTCGTCTTCCTAGCTTATTTCGAAGAACGAATCCATGAATGACAATCTCTCACGTAGCAAGAACAAGAGCGGTCTGCCCTTTCATCTCTACTCTTTGATAGCGAACAGAGTCTAAATTTGCCACAGTCTCGATATCCAATATCATGCTCTGCGCTTGGCTTACGGCGACAAGCCCTTCTTTGCTCCGATTGATGACACCGCAACCGCGATTCTAGATGTGGGAACTGGTACAGGTGAGATAATTAGGTATGCTGCTCAAGTCAAGTGACTAATCCGTTGCAGGTATCTGGGCGCTCGATGTTGGTGGGTAGCCCCATGGAATCATCTTCGCTTGAGAGCTGACATTGTGTATGATAGCGGACTTGTATCCCAGCCCAGTGGTATGTCTGTAACATTGTTTAGATCCGGGTAAACATCTGACGAACATTCTAGATCACTGGTACAGACTTAAGCCCTATTCAACCACGCTGGTAGGTCTTCCACGCATTTTAACAGCTAAGCCACAAAGACTGATACTCATGAACTCAGGGTGCCGCCCAACGTCAAGGTGAATTACTTCCGTATCTAATAAACCTCAACCCTACGTTGACCTTGCTCTCCAAGTTCGAAGTCGACGATGCCGAGCAACCCTGGACCTGGCCCGCCGACCACTTCGACCTTATCCATGCGCGGATTATGAACGGCAGTATTCGTGACTGGCCAAAGTTCTTTAGCCAATGCTTCAAGTAGGTCTTCCAATTTCCCAGAGCTTTCAACCTTCATTTGAGTATATTAATGCCCCCCCTTCCTTTTTCCCCTCCCAAGTGCCCCGCCTCCTGTTCCTACGGCCCCGCTCCAACTCCCCTTAACACCACCTCCCACAGACACTGCAAGCCCGGCGGCTGGATCGAATCCCAAGAACTCTCCGTTGACGCCCGCTCCGACGACAACTCCCTTCCAAGCGACAGTTACATCCACAAATGGTGCGAGAACCAAGAAGCCGCCGCGCAGTCAGTGGGCATGACGCTCCTCATGAGCGGCGGAGTCCTGAAGAAACAGATGGAAGATGCCGGTTTCGAGAACGTCACGGTCAGGGACTTCAAGATCCCGATTGGTACCTGGGCCTCGGATGCAAAGCTGAAGGAGATGGGCGGGTTTCAGCTGGTGGCGATGTTGGAAGGTATCCAGGGGCTGACGGTGGACTTTTGGGTTAATTGTTTGGGGTGGAGTGTTGAGGAGGTGGGTCCAACCCTTTTTTCATTCCTCGGCGCCTGAATTTCGTTAAGCGCGTCCATCGCCCCTCGATGCAGGAACAACAGACAGCGCTGACATGAATCTCTGTATAGGTTGAGGTGACCGTGGCGAAAGTGAAGAAAGAGTGGAAGAACCCCAGAATCCATTCGTACTGGCCAACGTACGTTGTCTCAATCCTCCCATCCATTATTCCGCCGAATCCCATTGCTGATCTCGATGCCCATCAAATCAGATTCGCAGTCTCGGGTCAAAAGCCCGCCAGCGCGAGTCACGCCTAGGCTACTCCGTATCGTACGGGAATACATGCACCAGGACGGCCGATTGAGTTATGCTTCTTTTGTTGGCGAATGTTCCGACCCTCTTGATTCAACGATGGCGATCTGCCTACATACGAAACCTACAATACCTTCATACCAGTAGCAGCAAATTCTAGCTATCGCGTCAGCCATTTCAGCCTACCTCTTGTTGGCAGTTCCGCTAAGCCCTCGGGCACTGGCATCGTGTATTTAGCTGCTACCACGCAGCAACTGCAACTTGGGTGCCAAGGCTGTTCTCAGCTCCTCCCTTCCCCCAAAGCCCCTTCCAACTCGCACTCCCAGTGACCACATACATTCTGGTGACATAATCTATTGTTTCCACGCCAAGGGCCCCATCCACCCTTATGTTCCCCACGAGCGCCCGGGAGCCCGTGTGGCATACTTCCTACATCACTATCCCCCTCACCACCCCCGATCCCGTCTACACTAGCTCAAAGACAAACCCCCTCTCACCCCTCTGCCCAACCTCCTATCCACAGTCCGCCATACTTCCCACGCCATCAAAGCCCCTACGCAGCCAGCCAATCATCTACCCTCCCCCCAT
>JAABUS010002420.1_pt1 | contig 35408 bp, 29 predicted proteins | sample 5560161 | NCBI WGS metagenome assembly JAABUS01 (sample SAMN10711885, study PRJNA513376) | rock metagenome | isolation source: Antarctica rocks | place: Antarctica: Victoria Land, Trio Nunatak nord | collected 2016-01-04 | reverse complement strand
TCGACATGCATTTCTCACCCAGCCGCGCGGTGGTAACCGGAGCAAGCTCGGGGATCGGAGCGGCCTTTGCACGTGCGCTGGCGGAGCGCGGCGCCGACCTCGTGCTGGTCGCCCGTCGCGCCGATCGCCTGACCAGCCTGGCTGCGGAGCTCCAGAGCGCCTTCGACATCGAGGCGACGGTCGTAGTCCTCGATCTCAGCGTCGACGGCGCCGCCAATGTGCTCAGGGAACAGGTCGTGGATGGCTTACCCATCGACATGGTCGTCAACTGCGCGGGTTTCGGCACCTACGGACCGTTCGTCGCCCAGGACGGGCGCCGCCTCCAGGACGAGATCCAGATCAACGTCGGCGCGGTCGTCGCCACGACCCACGCATTCCTGCCACCGATGATCGGTCGGGGCCGAGGCGCCATTGTCAACGTCGCCAGCCTGTTCGCCTATCAGCCGACCCCGAACATGGCCGTCTACGGGGCCGCCAAGTCGTTCGTCCTCAACCTCACCGAAGCCCTCTGGTATGAGACCCGCAAGACTGGCGTCAAGGTGCTGGTTGTATCACCGGGACCGACCCGGACCGAGTTCTTCAACGCGCTCCCCGGCATGAGACCGCCCGCGCAGGTCTTTCAGACCCCTGAGCAGGTCGTTAATACCACGATGCGTGCGCTGGATCGGCGCAACTCGCCGCCCAGCATTGCGTCGGGGACACTCGCCAACGGCCTTTCCCGCATCACCCGGCTCGTCCCGCGGCGGACGGCGCTCGGGATCGCCGCTCGGATCACAGCACCACCATCGCTGCGCGAGCAGCGCGACGGGAATGTCTCCGCTGACTAGAGCAACGGGTACAAAGGTTGTCCGGAGCAAGGTTGGCTGCCCGCCATCGCCTGACGGCGATGCCCGGCCATGAATGGCAGCGAAGCGAGCCGGGCTCAGGAACGGCGCGGAGCGTACGGAACGACCGGTCCAGGGCGGACAACGATATGGCGGACAACCTTTTTGACCCCCGCTGTAACTGGGGGCCTTTCCGGTGGGGGTCCAATCTGCCCAGGCTGCTCTCTCATTGGCCATGCCGAAGCCGCGCCCGGATAGCTTCCGTCAGGCACTCCAGAGATGAGCAAGACTACTCATGCGTATCCCCACACCCTCTTCGTAGATTTGGAGACATCATCCCGATGTCGGGACGATCTTGATATCACCCATGGGAGAGGGGTTGAGGACGAGTCTCGTGGGCATCGTGGACGAGAGGTAGAACTGATCGTAGCAGGGCAGGAGGCTTCGGACGGCCGTGACGGCAATGCTGATCGTGGAGCTGCTGGCGGCCACGCCGGGGGCGGTGACCCAGACGGTCAGGAACGATCGGCATGCTGAAGTGATCGCCGGGCAGTTCACGCCGCTCGGCGGCGAGCGCGATCTCGATCTCGTCCGCGACATGCTTGCCGGCAAGGAGTTTGGCGATCTACCCGGCGGCGAGCTACCTGCGTTCATCAGTTCGTAGGCCGCGTTGATGGAGATCCGTAGTGGCCGGATCGCGGTCACCGGACCGATGGCGTACATCGCCGCGACCAGATCCCCGATGTGGGATGTCTCGGCCGGAGCCCATCGATCACCGTGTCGTCCATAACCCGACGGGAGCACGCCGACGCAGATGAGTAAGACTACTCATGAAGCGCTCGCACCTGCGCCCTACAGTGAAGACAGGCATCACGGGATCGCTCGTAAGCTGACCGAGCCGGGACGTCAGGGGCGTGATGACTCGATCCCCACGACGGCGGACAGCAGGCCGACCGGGACCGAGGTGGGCGCCGCCGGCCTGTCGACGGGCGGACTGTTCGACCGGCTTCCCGACGGCGGCGATCCGGTCCTGGCCGGTACTGATCTCGTCGGCGACACGGTCCTCTTTCCCGTCGCGGATTAGGCGGGCTGGCGCGCATCGGGGGGTGCCGGTTGGATGAGGCCGTGGCGGAGGGCGAAGCTGGCGGCCGCGGTCCGCGAGCCCACCTGCATCTTCTGCAGGATCCGGGCGACATGGTTGGAGGCCGTCCGGGCGCTGATGAACAGCGCGTCGGCGATCTCCCGGTCGGACATCCCGTCGATCAGTAGGGCGAGGACCTCCCGCTCCCGGCTGGTCAGTGGGTCGAGCCGGTACTGGGTCAGGGCGTCCGGCTCCGGTCCGGTTGGGGCAGCGACATCCCCAGCGCCGTGGGACGGGCCGGCGGCCGGCGCTGGCCCGGCGGTCTCGATTGCCCTCAGTCGCCCGGTCACCTGCTCGACTTCCCCGAGCACGCCATCCGGAACGAGGGCGTGCCCGTCGCCCCAGGGGACGAGGAAGGCCGGTCCGGGGTGGGCCGCGCGGAGCGTCGCGATGAGCTGCCGGATCGCGTCGGTCGGGCTGCTCCCGACCTGATCCCGGATCGCGGCCGCCGCGCCGAGCAGCCGGATGGCGTCCGCCGGGGGGTGACCGTTGGGCGGGCGCTCGAGCAGCAGGATCGCGAGGTCCTCGAGGTTGGTCGCGACCATCGGCTGGTCGCCCCGCTGGTGGTTGACGGTCAGGGCTTCGGCCAGGAAGCTGGCGGCGTCGCCGGTCCGGCCGAGCGCCCGGGCCGTCCGGGCCGCGATCTCGAGCGCCTGGCTGATCGCGTGTGGTTCGCCGACGTGGCGGACGAGGGCGAGACCCTGCTCGGCTATCGACAATGCCCGCTCGGGAGCATCTTCACCGAGCGCGACCTCGCCCAGGTTCATCAGCGCGTAGCCCGCCAGCCGGTAGTCGCCCGTCTCCTCCGCCATGGCGAGGGCCTCGTCGAACCGTTCGCGGGCCGGCGCGAGGCGTCGCTGCTGGAGTTCCAGATCGCCGAGGTTGAGCAGCGCCAGCCCGGTCGCCCGCGGGTGGCCGAAAGTCCGGCGCAGGGCGAGCGACTCTCCCAGCAGATCGCGGCCGTGGTCGAACTCCCCGGCCGCCTTGAGCATCAACCCATAGTTGTTGAGGGTGTTGGCCAACCCGATCCGATCGTCGGAATCCCGCCGCAGGGCGAGCGCCCGCTCGTAGGCGACCCGGGCCGTCGCGACGTCGCCGAGCCCGTTGGCCCGGGTGGCGAGGGCTGAGTAGCCGGCCGCGAGGACCTCGTTCGGGATTGCCGCCGTCGTCGCGCTGGCCGCCGCCATGATCCGCTCGATCACGGCGCCGTCGTCCCGGAACAGGCCGCGCAGGCCCCAGTACTGCCAGAGCGTGAATGAGACGATCCGGATCGTGTCCTCGATCTCATCGCGTCCCAGCGCCAGCAGGGCGGCGGCGCGGAGGTTCTCGACCTCGACCTGGACCGACGTCATCCACTCCGTCAGATCGGTCGCCGCCCAGGCGACCCGGCGCTCCTGCGTGAACTCCCGGGCCCAGGCGATCAGCCGGCCGGTCGTCGCCTCGCGCTCCCCGACGGCATCCAGTTGCTCACGGGCTAGCTCCCGGATCGGCTGGAGCAAGTCGTAGCGTGAGCTACCGTCGTCGCCCGGCAGGTAGAGGACGAGGCTGGAGCGGACCAGCGTGTCCAGCCCGGCGAGGACCGACCCGGCGGTCTCGTCGGCAATGGCCTCGGCGGCTTCCAGCGAGAAGCTGGCCGGGAAGACGCTGAGTTGCCGGAACAGTGCCGCGGCCGCGGGGTCCAGCCCTCCGCAGCTCCAGAGCAGCGTCTGGCGGATGGTCTGGTGGCGGACCGGGCCGTCGTCGTCCCCGCCCTGGAGCAGGTCCAGCGACCCGGACGGCCGCCGCAGGATCCGGGTCATCGTCTCCGGGCCGAGCGAGCGGACCCGGGCGGCGGCGAGTTCCAGCGCCAGCGGTAGCCCCTGAAGGCGGCGGCAGATCTCGATCACGGCGGCGGTGTTGGCGTCGGTCAGGGCGAACGACGGCGATGCCTCTCGCGCCCGGGCGACGAACAGTCGCAGAGACGGCGCTTCATCGTCAGCCCCGCTCCCGGCGGTGGGAACGGGCAGCGGCCCCAGCGGGACGACCGTCTCGGCGGAGACGTCGAGCAGCGAGCGGCTCGTCACCAGCCAGCGGGTGCCGGCCGAGCGGCGGATCACGGGGGCGAGGATGGCACCGGCGTCCGGGATCTGCTCCAGGTTGTCCAGCACGACCAGCAGCTCGCGGTTGGCCAGCGCGGCGACGAGGCGGTCCTGCGCGTCGCCGTCGCTCCCGCCGCCCATCTCGCCGAGGGAGCCGAGGATCGTCGAGAGCAGGACGGACTGGTCGGTGACCGAGGCGAGCGGAACGAAGACCGCGCCGTCCGGAAGGTGGCGCAGCAGCCGGGTCGCGACCTGGACGGCGAGCCGGGTCTTGCCGATCCCGCCCGGCCCGGTCAGCGTCACGAGCCGTGTCTCGCCGTCGCCCAGCAGCGTGACGAGCCGGGCGATCTCCCGCTCCCGCCCGAAGAAGGGCTGGCCGGCGCCGGGCACACGTTGTCCGGGTGTCGCGCTGATGACCTGATTGGGCGGTGCGGTGGTCATCCGGGCGCCATCCCTCGGGGTCGACGGACCGGCTCCAGGCCGATCACCCGTCGTCGCGATTACGTTCACTGTCCTGCTGGCTACATTGTACGGGCGATTTGGCGATTTTCAGCATCCCTCCGGAGTTCCTCAGGCGAGATCGCCGTCAACCGTCGAGGCGATGGGCTGAACCGCCATCCGGCGTGAGCTCGTTCCGGCCAGGATGCGCGCTGACTGCTGATTGACGATTCCCTTGAGCCAGAGTAGAGTATTGTGCTAGTACAATGATACAACGAGGTGAGGATTGATCGAGCTTCGCATCGACCCCCGGTCCGGCCTGCCGGTCTACCGCCAGATCACCCGTCAGGTCCGGGACGCCCTCCGGCTCGGGATGCTGCTGCCCGGCGACCGGATGCCGACCGTGCGGGAGCTAGTCGCGACGCTGGCGATCAACCCGAACACGGTGATGAAGGCCTACCGGGAGCTGGATCGGGAGGGGCTCATCGGCGGCCGGCCGGGGCAGGGGACCTTCGTCCTCAAGGCCCTCAACGGGTCGTCGCCGGACGATCTGGACGAGATGCGGGCGAGTCTCGAACTGTGGCTGGGCCGGGCGAAGGAGCTGGGGATGGACGATGAGAGCATCGGCGCACTGATCGCGACGGCCCTGCGGCGATCCCGTGACGGCAACGGAGGAGAGACGCCATGACGATCCCGACGATCCCACTGGAAGCGACCGGTGTCGGCAAGAAGTACGGCCGCAAGTGGGCGCTGCGTGATTGCACCGTCGCCATCCCCGAGGGCAGCGTCACGGCCCTGATCGGTCCGAACGGCGCCGGCAAGTCGACCCTGCTCCAGATCGCCGCCGGGTTGGTCCGCCCGCCCGAGGGCACCATCGCCGTCTTCGGCCAGCGCCCGATCGCCGACGCCAAGACGCTGCTGCCCCGGGTCGGGTTCGTCGCCCAGGATCGGCCGCTCTACGGGCAGTTGACCGTCCGGGAGACCCTGACGCTGGGCGAGCGGCTCAACCCCGGCTGGGACCGGCCGTTCGCCGAGGTGCGGATTGGGCGACTCGGGCTGGACCCGCGCCAGAAGGCGGGCAAGCTGTCCGGTGGGCAGCAGGCCCAGTTGGCCCTGGTCCTCGCGCTCGGCAAACGGCCGGACCTCCTGCTGCTGGACGAGCCGACGGCGGCGCTGGATCCCTACGCCCGCCGCGAGGCGATGCGGCTGCTGATGGGTACCGTCGCCGACGCCGCCGCGACGGTGGTGCTGTCCTCCCACAACGTGACCGACATCGAGCGGGTCTGCGACCACCTCGTCATCATCAGCGGCGGCCGCGTCGTGGCCTCCGGGGACCTCGACGCGTTCCGGGACGGCCACCGGCTGCTCATCGGCCCCCGGGCGACGGAGGGAGATCTGTCCCGCGTCGCCCTCGCCGGGGAGATCGTCCGGGCGACGCACACCGACCGCCAGACGACGGTGCTGGTCCGCGGGGACGCCGAGCGGCCGGTCGGCGACCGTTGGTCCGAGACCTCGATCAGCTTCGAGGACCTCGTCATCGAGTACCTGTCCCGGCCCGGAAGCAGTTCGATCAGGGATTCCAGCGACCGACAGGAGGTGGCGTGATGTGGTGGCTGACCCTGCGTCTGCAACGTGCCGAACTGATCCTGCTCGGCGTTGCAGCCATCGTCCTTGCCGTTGTGCTCGTGGCTTCGGCAGACGCCGCCGCTGAGCAGTTCCGGCGATATACGAACGAGCAATGTCCGGTTCCGCTCACTCCGAATACGCAGGGCGGTTACTGCTTCGTCGAACCCGGGGCATTCTACAGATTCGTCGACAGGCTCTTTCCGTCGTTGATCTTCCTGCCGCTGGCCATCGCGCTGCTGCTCGCCTTGCCTCTGGTCATGGAGTTGCACGATCGGAGCTATCGTCTCGCCTGGACTCAAAGCGTGACACGCGGCGGTTGGGCCCGGACACGTCTCGGTGTGATTCTCCTTGTTGGATTGGTCGCCACGGCCACGTCGATCGTCCTTGTTCGCTGGTGGCTTCCGGGTGATTACTTCTGGACCAACTATCGGAGGTTCGACCTCTCGGGTATCGTCGCCTTTGGTTGGTTCACCTTCGCCACTGGGCTCACGCTGGTGGTCGGTACTCACGTTCGCCGACCCTTGCTCTCGCTCGCGATCGCCACCGGGGTCTTCGTGCTGGCTCGATTGATCGTTTTTGGGGAGGCACGCCCATATCTGATCCCGCCGCGCCAGATGGCAACCAACGATCCTTCTCAGTTGGGTCAGGACGTTTGGGTCGTCAACGACTGGTATCAGCGACCCGACGGCACCCGGCTCACACAACAGCAATTGTTTGATAGCTGCCAGGAGCAGGGTCGGACTCGGGTGGCTGACTGGCTCGGCTCCTGTCTCGACGCCAATGGCATCGACCGGCATTGGGAGTACCAACCCGAATCTCGCTTCTGGCCGCTTCAGTTTGTCGAGACCGGCATCTTCTTCGCAATCGGCGCAGCTCTGATCGGGTGGGCCGTCTGGTACTGGCTGCGGCGGCTGGAGTAAATCTGCATTCGATCGGCAATGTTCGGTCAGGGGGAGGGAGGACGATGTCGTTTCCGGAACGGAATCGCACCCGCCGCGGCCACGCTCGGCGCCGCTGGCGTTCCAGCTCGCGAAGCGCATCCTGCGTGACGCGCCGATGCAATGGGAGATGACGCCCCGCGAGCCGGGCTTCGTCGCCCATCTCAACGGCAGCGCCCGCGCGTTCCCGTTCTCGCCGGGGATGTACATCGGCCGCACCGTCGCCCACGGTCACCCAGTCATGCTCATGGCTGACGAGTTCGAGCGCCAGTTCCGGCTGCATCGGCCATCCACCGCCGACAACGACGAGCCGTAACGCCCATCGTCCGACGTAGGAGCGATCCCTTGTGGTCGCCCCGCCGCCGCAGCGGCCATCGCCCCGCCGGGCGACAGTCGTGCCCGAGCACGGCATGATCCATCGAGATGCGCCGTTGGCGAGGCTGTGAGTCCATCAGGAGGCGAAGCCGACCAGCGGGAGCCCCTCTCCGGGCGGTGAGGCACCGCAGTGCCGAAACCGAGCCGGGGAGGGGTTGGGGAGGGGTCTGATCGCCGACACGATGCCGGTGGCGTGGCAATGTCTCGCCTGACGGCGAAGGCCGCTGCGGCGGCCGGGCTAGCAAGCGGCGCCCCTACGGAACGGTGGCATCCTTACCCCTGTCGTTGAGCAAAGTTCGATCAGGTCGACGGTCCCGTTGCCAGGTCGCTGAAGATGCTCGGCTCATTGAGTAACCGCCGTAAACGTGGCATATCGCGTGGCGGAGCGTCCAGCGCTGCCATGAACGCAGCCCACCGCTCGTCGTCCAGAACGAACCGTCGACGATCAGGCAGCGTCTCATCAGCCAGATCGAGCGCAGCCTTGCGAACGAAATCGCTGATCGACTGATTTGACAATGTCGCCGCGGCCTCGAGCGTCTGCTCCTCGGTCAGCGTGAGCAGGACCTCGATCTTCTCCGACCGGATCGTTCGCGTCGCCACTCGGTTTCCTTCCTGTTGAAACCAGTATGGCGACGCGACCCGGCATTGTCATTCCGATCGACTTGCCGATCAGGAGTAGGTAAAGTACGCCGTGGCGGTGCAGGAGGTGTCCGGGGTGACGCGGACCCAGTGGGCGCTGAAGCCGGCCGGGAACTCGTGGTGGACGTAGCCGCCGGGCTCGACGGTGTAGTCCGCGTAGGGCGCCCACGACTGATCGCCGAGGAAGTCGACCTCGACCCGGAACGTCACGGCGGTCTCGGCCTCTTGGACGAGGTGGAGGACCTTGTGCTCGAAGCCGGTCATCAGGTACGGGTCGGAGGGCTCGCCGGTGGCGACCGGCGTCTTCCACCACGGCCCACCCCAGCCCTTCGGCTTCCCGAACTGCCAGAGGTCGTCCGTCTTGCCGAACCAGAGGTTGCTCTGCGGTTCGCCCGCCCAGAGGTTGCTGTCCCGGATCGGCGTCACCTGGTTGCCGGACAGAACCAGCAGCCCGTTCCAGGAGCAGAAGTCGGGGATGATCCGCAGATGGGTTGAGATCGGCCGGACGCCCCAGACCTTGCCGTCGTAGACCAGCGGCGTCAGCTCGTAGAACATGTAGTGGCAGTCCATCAGGAACCGCTCGCTCTCGACCTCCCGGATCCGGGGCCATTCGGTCGTGAACATGTGGTCGAAGGTGTGGCTCGCCTTGGGGAGCCGGTAGGTCTGCCATTCGCCAGCCGCGAAGACCTTCAGGATCGCTGAGGCGCGGTCCCAGCCGGTCGCGAAGATCGCCTCGCCCATGTTGCTCCGGCCGGCGATCTCGACGAACGGCGCCCGTTCCAGCACCGTCCAGGTCTGCCCGTCCCACTCCGCGAGGCGACCGTCCATGACCTCGCCCATGAAGTCGCGGTCCTCATAGGTGTTGTTCGCGACCACGACCCGGCCGGCGGCGGTGTGGCCGCCCTTGAAGTGGCCGTAGGCGTCCGGCGAGATGTCGAGCTCCTTCATCAGGTCGAACAGCTCGGTCACCGCCAGTGTGTGGACGTCGACCTCGAACAGCAGTCCTTCCATGGAGAGGAAATAGACCATGTTGTCCGGGTCGGTCAGGTGCCGCATCGTCGCGGTCAGCCGGTGCTCGCCGAACTCCCTGATGGTCCGGACGTTGCCATCGACGTCGATGACGTGCGGCCCGATGATCAGTTGCACGGACGGGGCGTGGACCATCCGGTTGGCGTAGGTGCCGACGATGCTCTCCGGGTGCAGGGTCCGGGTGAAGTCCGGGTCGATGGTCCAGAGGCCGGTCCCGCCACCGGAGGGCGAGAGGTGGGCGACGTAGGAGATCATCCAGAGCTTGCCGGCCCACGGCATCAGCGCACCGATGCCGGTCTCGGTCCGGGCGGCGTGGTCGTTCTCACCCCGGACCGTCAGGTGCGGCATGACGCCGCTGAACGTCGCAGGTTGCGGCGCGGGGATCGTCGTCGGCTGCGGACGGGTCGGGGTCAGGGTTGCAGTCGTCCTGGAACGTGGGGTTGGGCGTGGGCTCGGCGTGGTCATGGCGACATTGATCCTTCGTTTCGGGGCGCGGCGGCCCCCCGGACCGGCGGCTCAGTGCGAGCCGCCGCGGATGTTGGGTACAGACAGCCGGAGCGTCTTCACGCTCCGCGCCGCTGCGAGCAATCGGTCACTGTTCGGGAGCAGATTGGCGGCGGGCAGGCCCCTCCCCAAACCCCTCTCCGGACGGTGAGGACCGAAGGGACGATCCGGGCCGGGGAGGGGCTTCCCAACCCACCATTCGGATTCGGGATGGTCGACATCGATCTCCCCTCTCCGGGCGCGAGCGCCGCAGCGCGAAACGAGCCGGCGAGGGGCTGGGGGAGGGGACGGCTCGCGACCACGATGCTCGGGTCGTACCAGCGCGTTTCCGCGTTCGGATCACCACTGGACATCACCTACCCCTTGAGACCACTCCGGGCGAGGGCGGCGATGAACTGCCGTTGCAGCAGCAGGAAGACGACGATCACCGGCAGGACCGACGAGACGGAGCCGGCCATGATCAGCGCCGCGCTGAACCCGCCCCCCTCGTCCATGTACCGGGTCAGGCCCAGCGGGACGGTGAAGTGCGACTCCGACGTCAGCATGACCAGCGGGGTCTCGTAGTCGTTCCAGCTCCAGACGAAGGCGAGGATCGCCAGCGACGCCAGGGCCGGCTTGGCCAGCGGCAGGACGATCCGGGAGTAGATCTGGAACTCGGTCGCCCCGTCGACCCGGGCCGCGTCGGAAAGGTCCCGCGGGATCGTCAGGAAGAACTGCCGGAGCAGGAAGGTGCCGAAGACGGTGAAGATGCCCGGCAGGATCAGCGCCCAGAGCGTGTCGTAGATCCCCAGCTCGCGGTAGAGGATGAAGCGGGGGACGAGCAGCATCTGGTGCGGGATGATCAGCGTCGCGACGTAGAGGACGAAGATCGCGTTCCGGCCCCGGAACTCCATCCGGGCGAAGGCGTAGGCCGCCAGCGAAGAGGTGAACAGCTCCCCGGCGACCCGGGCCGACGCGACGATCAGCGAGTTGCCGATGTACCGGGTCAGGGGGTAGTCGCCCGTCCAGACCTCGACGTAGTTCTTCCAGGTCAGCGGGTCCGGGATCCAGCGGATCGGGAGGCGGAAGACGTCGATCTCCCGCTTGAGCGACGAGACGAGCATCCAGACGAACGGGGCGATGAACAGTAGGGCGATCACCCACATCAGGAGGGTGATGACGACCCAGCGGACGCGCGTCGAGCGGTCCCGGACGGCGGTGGTGCCCTCGCCACGGCGGAACAGTGAGCGGCGCTGGCGAGGTGGTGCGATCGCGACCATCGGGCGGCCCTCCTATTCGTAGTGGACCAGCCGGCGCTGGATGCGCCAGAGGAACAGGGTCAGCAGCAGGACGCCGGCGAACATCACCCACGAGATCGCGGCCGCGTAGCCGAAGCGGTAGAACTCGAAGCCATTCTGGTAGACGTAGTACGACAGCACCGTCGTCGCCCGGCCCGGTCCGCCTTCGGTCATCAGGTTGATCAGGCCGAAGGCCTGCGACGCGCCGATGAAGCCGGTGACGAGCAGGAAGAACGTCGTGGGCGTGAGCAGCGGCAGGGTGATCGAGCGGAACCGCTCCCACGACGAGGCGCCGTCGAGGTTGGCGGCGTCGTAGAGGTCGGGCGAGATGTCCTGCAGAGCGGCGAGGTAGATGATCGCCGCGTAGCCGGCCCCGGCCCAGACCGCGATGATGATCAGGGCCGGCATCGCCCAGGTCGAGGACGCCAGCCAGGCCGGTGGGTCCTCGATCCCGAGGTTGCGCAGGCCACCGTTCAGTGGGCTGTAGCGTGGGTGGTAGAGCAACTGCCAGACGGCGGCGATCGCAACGGTGTTGGTGATGAACGGGATGAAGAAGATCAGCCGGAGGATCGTCCGGCCCGGAATCGGCCCGTTCAGCGCCATCGCCACGCCCAGCCCGGCGGCTGTCGTCAGCGGCACGCTGAAGCCGACGTAGACGAGCGTGTTCTTCAGGCTGCCCCAGAAGTTGGCGTCCCGGAAGATCTCGGTGAAGTTGCCGAAGCCGATCCAGTCGATCCCGTCCAGCCCGGAGATCACGTCCCACCGGGCGAAGGAGACGGCGAAGGCGAACGCGAGCGGCAGGAGGGTGAAGATGGCGAACCCGAGCAGGTTCGGCAGGATGAAGAGATAGCCCTGCCACGACCCTGGCCGGAGCCTGGGGCGCCTGGTCCGCTCGCCAGCGACCGGCAGTCGCTGGCCGGAGGCGTCGATGATGTCGGTCGTTCCCTGGGTGGCCATCGTGCCCTCCTGCGACGCGTCCGTGCTAGCCGGCGCTGGCGATCGCGGCGTCGGCCTGTTCCTTGATGCTGGTCAGCGTCTCGTCCAGGTCGGTCTCGCCGATCAGGAAGCGGTCGGTCTCGGCCTGCCAGATCTGGGCGATCTGGGCGATGCCCTGGGTCACGGTATCGCTGGCGTAGCGGAGGTTCGGCGCGAACAGCACCCTCCGGAAGGCGGCCTCGTCATAGAGCGTGGCGCGGTCTGGCCCGAGGATGCCCTCGACGATCGCGTCCTCGCTGGTGCCGGGGAAGGCGGGGATCTTGCCGCCACGGAGCAGGTACTGGGCGCCGTCGGTCAGCCAGTAGCGGATGAACGTCCAGGCCGCATCCGGCTGCTGAGCCTTGCTGTTCATCAGGATCCAGTTGTTGAGGGCGCCGAGGTTCCACGGCTCGGCAACATCAGCCGGGGTCGGGGCCGGGGCGAAGGTGGTGACGAAGTCGTGCGGGAACTCCTCCTTGTCGTTGACGTAGCGGAGGGAGAAGGCCGCCGTGCTCCAGAGGGCATCCTGCTCGGTCAGGAACGGGGTCTGGGCGTAGGCCCGCAGATCCTGGGCGAGGACGTCGGACCACGGGAAGGCGGCACCGCTCTCGATCATGGCGCCGTGCCGCTCGAGCTGGGTCCGGAAGGCCGGGTCGTCGAAGTTCGAACTCGTCCCGTCGGCCTTGTACCAGTAGTTCGGGCCCAGCTTCGTCCGGGCCTCGTCCGGCAGCGCGAAGGTGCCGTAGACGGCGTCCGACGACAGGGTCTCGGCCATCGTCTGGAACTCGTCGAACGTCCAGCTCTCGGGCAGGGTCAGGCTGGCCTCGTCGAGGAGGCGCTTGTTGACGTAGGTGAAGGTGAGCTCGGAGGTCGTCGGCAGCGAGAAGTAGGTCCCGTCGGCGCTGGTGACACCGGCGGTCGTGCTGGCCCATCCCATGATCGCCTGGTCCTGCGCCATGTACGGGGCGAGGTCGGTCGCGGCGCCGGCGCCGGTCCGCTGGGCGAGGCGGGGCAGGGCGTAGGTGAAGTAGACGTCGATCGGTGTGCCGCCCTGGAGGGCCGTGTCGAGCTGGGTGTTTCCGGTGTCGTCGTTGACGTACCGGGTGTAGTTGATCGTGATGCCCGGATTGGCGATCTGGAAGGCGTCGATCAGGTCCTGCGGGCCGTTCTCGGCCGGGACGCCGCCCCAGACCTCGATCGTCACGGCCTGACGGGCGGAGGTCCGGGCCGGAAAGACCGTCCGCGTCAGCGCTGCGCCAGTGGCCAGGGCCGTCGCGCCACCGATGGCCTGTCGCCGGGAGAAACGGGTCGTTGTCATCTTTGACATCTCCTTGTGTTCCTGAGGCCACCGCGTGGCGACCTTCGATGGGTCTCTTCCGGGCTCGATCAAGAGCCTGAAATTCAGGGTTGGTTGGGGCGGCATCGTGGCCGCCCACGGGGTCATCCCGCGTAGACGCGGGCCTCGACGAGCCGGGCGGTCGCGCCACCGTTCGTGGCGGTGATCGTCACGCGGACGGCACTGGTCTGCTGTGGATCGAAGGTATGGACCCGGCGGCGCTGGGCGTTGCCGGTGACGGTCTCGACCACTCGCCAGCTGTCGGTCGCCGGGTCGCAGAGGGCGATCTCGTAGTCACGGGCGATCAGCGGGAACTGGCCCTCCCAGACCCAGCCCGAGAGCTGTGAATCGAAGGTCAGCTGGACCCGGCCGGCCGTGATCGCGGCCGGCCAGTGCAGGTCGACCCACTGCGGAAGCGGCTGGGCTGGGTCGGAGACCCAGACGTTGGTTCCGACCTCGGGCCGGGTCACGCCGCTGACGATGCTGGCCGCGCCGTAGGGGCGGCTCATTGGAGAGATCTCGATGTGGAGGGTACCGTGCAGCCAGCGCCAGTAGCCCAGCTCCGGGTCCCAACGGGCCGACTGCGTGCCCGGCGGCTCCTGGCTGGAGCTCAGCCACGCGACATCGGACAGCCCATCGAGGATCAGCGCGACCGGCTGCCCAGGCGCGACGGCGATCGGCGTCTCTGACGTGAACCGGACAGACGAATCGCCGGGCGCGACGGTGGCGCTGAGCGTGGTCAGGCGGGTAGCTATGTCGCCGATGCTACGCAGATCGCGCAGGTGCCCGGCCTGATGGACGTGCAACGTGGCGGTGATGGGTTCGGTCAGCTCCGACCGGAGCCGGATCGTGATGGCATCGAGGTGGTCGGCGCTGACGACGAACAGCTGGGCGAGCGGTTCTGTCGCTGGGACGACCCTGAGGACCGGCGTCCGGCGCTCGGCGATGAGCCCGTTGTGCTCGGAGGCGCTCAGACCGGTGTCTTCCCAGCCGGACGCGTCACTGCCGTCGTCGTCCAGCCGCAGCGTCGCTTCCGACGATGCCGATGCCGTGACGCCGGGCCGGAGGGCGAGGTCGGCCAGATCGGTATTGCGGCGGCGGGGGACGTAGGCACCCTGCCGGAGCAGCGCCTGCTGGAGCTGCTCGACCGCGGCTGGGTCGCTGGCGACGGCTCGCGGCGTCCTGCCCAGCTCGATCGCGATCGCCGCCGCCGTGCCGGACGCCTCGCCGATCGCGGCGCAGGTCTTCATCACCCGGGTCGAGCCGTGGGCGACGTGAGTCTGGCTGATGTCGCGGCCGGTCAGGACGAGGTTGCTGACGGTCCGGCTGTAGAGCGACCGGAGCGGGATGCCGTAGAGACCGGGCAGCGGCGGCTGGGAGCAGGGGCGGTCGGGCGAGTAGACCCCGTCCGGCGCGTGCAGGTCGATCGGCCAGCCGCCGTAGGTGACGGCGTCGTCCGGAACGTTGTTCAGCCCGGCGAGGATGTCGCCCTCGGTCAGGATGTGATCGCCCTCGAAGCGGCGGCTCTCGCGCTTGCCGGGCGTGTGGCCGACCCAGTCCATCGCCCAGGTCGCCGCCCGCTCCCGGACGTCGGGGACGGCGCAGTGGTTCTTGATGTGGTCCCAGACGCCGAAGACGGCGGCATGGAGTTCCTTCCGGATCGTCTCGTTGTCGGTGATCGTGTTGAGGCGACCGCCCCATTCCAGCCACCAGTAGCCGCTCTCGAACTGCTCGTGGAAGCGGAACGGCAGCGACTCCTCGTCCGGGAAGCTGTGCGCCCAGGTTGGCGGGATGAACGGGACCGGCCGGCCGACGTCGCGGGCGGCGAACATGATCGTCGAGCCGAGCACGACGTCGTCCGCTTCCTCCGGCGCCCATCTCTCGTTGAACTCCGACCGGGCCTCGCGGCCGTAGCGGAACGGGGCGCCGGCCTGGAGGGCGATGAAGCCGTCGCCGGTCGCGTCGATCACCGTCTCCGGGATGAACCGGTAGACGGCTTCGGTCGCCTGCTGAGCCGCGACCAGGCCGGTGACGCGCTGCTCGTAGCCGTCGCGGTCGTCGGGAGCCGTCTCGACCCCGACGACCCGGGTATTGAGGAACAGGTCGAGGTTTGGCTCACTGTCGGCCTTCTCGGCCAGGACGACGTCCCACATCGGGTAGTGCTGGCCGTTGATCTGCCGGAGGCCGTAGGACCGGGAGCGGACGTCGAGGAAGATCTCCTCGATCAGGCCGGTCTCGCGGGCGTCGCGGTTGGTACCGTGCTGTGAGGCGCCGACGGGATGGACCCGGATCTCGCTGCTGCTGTTGCCACCAAGGACGGGTCGTTCCTGGATCAGGGCGACCCGGACCCCCCGACGGGCGGCGGCGATCGCGGCGCAGAGGCCGGACAGGCCGCCACCGACGACGACGAGCGGGATCGTGATCTCCTGGGTGATGGTGATCGGAGCCGTTGCGGGACGCTCGCTCATGATCCTCCCCTTCGCTTGGGCTGCCCGGCATCGGGCTCGGTCAGTTAACGCAGTGATGCTCGACAGGGTCAGGCGCCGGGCGGCGACGCCCGCGGCGGTGCGGTCGATTCCCGCTCGACGAGCTGAACGGGAATCAGAGTGTGGGTGCCGCGGGTCGGCTGCGGCTCCCGGAGCCGGAGCAGGACCTCGGCGGCGACCTCGCCCCACTGCGACCGGCGGACCCGAATCGTCGTGATCGGCGGGATCGAGAAGCGAGCGACGTCGTCGTCGTGGAATCCGACGACCGACAGATCGCCCGGGATCGAGACGCCGAGCCGGGCCGCGGCGCGGTAGACGCCGACCGCGATCTGGTCGAACGCGCAGACGATCGCCGTCGGTGGTTCGTCCATCCGGAGCATCTGGGTTGCGATCTCATCGCCGGCCGTCTCGTCGAATCCCCGGAAGCGCTCCCGTGACCGGACGATGACCGGGTCGAACGGGAGACTGGCATGAATGAGCGACGTCAGGTAGCCGGACAGCTTCTCGTGCGATGTGTGCGTGTCGTTCGGGCCGTTGATCAGCGCGATCCGCCGGTGGCCGAGGGACAGCAGGTGGCCCATGGCGAGGGAGATGCCGGCGCTGTTGTCCGAGCCGACGCTGGAGATGCCCGAGCCGGGAAGCTGGCTACCGGCGATGACGGCGTGCAGGTTGTGGCGCTGGATGGTCTCGATCACCCCGCGGTCGACGATGCCACCGACGGTGATCACGCCGGAGACGTGCGCGAAGAAGGACTCGCCCTCGTCGAACAGACGCCGCGATTCCTGCCAGGGATAGGGAATGAAACCGGCCCGGGCGCAGGCCATCTCGGCGCCGGCGAGGACCTCACTGAAGTTGATGTCCATGATCTGCGGGCTGCGCTCGTCGGAGAGGTGGCTGACGGTCAGGCCGATCATCGGCCGGTTCGCCGTTCCGCTCGCCGTCGTCGCGGTGCCGGCGTTCCGGACAGCCAGAGTCTGAAAGGCATCCCGGACGGCCCGTTTCGTCAGGTCACTGACCCGGTCGTTGTCGCTCAGCGCGCGCGAGACCGTCGACACTGACAGGCCGAGCAACTCCGCGACATCGCGTTGTGAGACACCAGCGGGCAGATCGGTCATGTCGTCCCTCACCTCGTCGTGTTGTGCAACCGATGATATCGAATGAATTGCGCTTGTGCAATGATATCATTGGACAAATTTGCATAGAATTGTGCGGATACCATGTCGATGAGGGAAGCGATGTCCTTCTTCGCCTCGGACGTTCGGACGAATCGGACCATTCTTCAGTGATGATTAGACGCAGCTTGTATGGACTGGCAGAATGCGTGGGGTAACGGGTCGCTATCAGTCGCCATACCTGGCAATGCCCTGCAGGCCGGCTCGGCAGCGACTCGATTGAGTTTCACAGGCGACTGGCCGCGATGACGCGGGCCGCCGGTCAGTAGCGATCAGGGCAGACCGTGAGCGAGGACGCAGCAAATGGAGCCGGCGGCACGGTCGCCGGCCGCAACGGGAGCGACCCGGTGCTCCGTCGGCCGACCCAGGCCGACGTGGCCCGGGCCGCCGGCGTGTCCCAGACGGTCGTTTCCCATGTCCTCAACGGCACGCAGCCGAAGTCGATGTCGCAGGCCACGCGGGAACGGGTCCTCGAGGCGATGGGCGAACTCGGCTACGTCCCGGACCAGACCGCGCAGAACCTCCGGCTCCGGCGAACGATGACGATCGCCGCGGTCGTCCCGGACATCGTCAACCCGTTCTATGGTCTGTTCATCCGCGGGGTCCAGGACGAGGCCCGGCAGCACGGCTACGACCTGCTCACCTACAACACCGACGGCCACCGCGACCTCGAGCTCAAGGCGCTCGGCGTCGCCCTGAGCGGCCGGGTCGATGGGCTCGTCGGGACGACATTTCATCTCGATGAGACCGACTTCGCCCCGCTCCTGCGCCGTGGTGTGCCGATCTGCATGCTCGGTGGCCAGATGTCGTTCGACGACCTCGACGAGCCGCTGGTCGACACCGTCTCCGTCCCGGACGACAGCGCGGCCCGGATGATGGTGGAGCACCTGATCGACCGGGGGCATACCCGGATCGCGATCCTCGCCGGAGAGCCGGACACCCCGCCGCGTTACAACCGGGAGCGGGGTTACCGGCGGGCGCTGGCCGGCCGCGGCATCGCGGTCGATGAGGACCTGATCCGGGACTGCGACTTCAACGAGCGCGGCGGCTACGATGCCATGCTCGGTCTCCTGAGGAGCGACCCGCGCCCGACGGCCGTCTTCGCCGCCAACGACCTGATCGCGATCGGCGCCCTGATCGCCTGCCGGGAGCGCGGTGTCCGGGTCCCGGACGATATCGCGATCGGCGGGTTCGACGACATCCCGGCGGCGGCGCTGGTCTACCCCGCGCTGACGACGGTCAGCCAGCGCAACCAGGCCATCGGGCAGCAGCTGGTCCGGCTGCTGGCCGAACGGCTCCGGGGGACGTACACCGGCCCGGCCCGGACGATCGAGAACGGCTTCGACCTGATCGTGCGGGAATCGACCTGAGGAGAACCGAGGCGACGAGGTCCGGACTCGATGGGGTTTGCGGCGTCGTGTCGGTCGGATCAGATCCTCATTACACTGGAGAAAGCGGATGGGCGTGAGCGACCGCACGTCGCAGGAGCCGACGGGCGCTCGTGGAGACCGGAGAATGGGACATTGACCAGCGGCCTGCCCGATGCTCCGAATCTTGTTCGGGCCGATGGCGTCACGATCACCGTCGTACCGGTTCACCCAACCGGAGGGGCCGCCCGCGACCCGGCGATCCTGCTCGACGATGAGCATGAGGACCTCGATGGCTGCCCGATCTCGGAATTCTCCGTTGGCCGGACGTATGACACCTACGATGGACCCAACCACGCGACTGGCCCCGACTGGTATGTGATCGACCTCCCTGTTCCGGTCCCGGTCAATACGATCGAGATGACGATGGGGTTGCCCTACCGGGATGGTGGCTGGTGGACCAGTCTCTCGGTCGAGGCCCGTGTGGAGCCTGACGGTGACTGGCGGGAGGTCCGGGAGCTACGCGTCCTGCCGCCGCTCGACTTCACGGACGCCCGGTGTGAGCGGCGACCCTTCATGACCCACGCCCTCATCTTCGAGGAGACCGTCGTCTCCGGAGTCCGGATCATCGGGGCGCCAGGTGGTCCCGCCGAGTTCACGTCGCTGGCCCGGCTCGCCCTCTACCACCGGGACCTCTCCCGCTGGAACCCCGCCAGCCTGCCGGTCACACCGGTTCCCGCGCTGTACCGGGTCATCTCCCCCCTGACGATCTGGAACCTGTCGGCCGATCTCGTCCGGTTGACGGGCTTGCCAATCGGGGCGCCGATGATGGAGTTCTACCTGGACGATGAGCGGTTCCGGTCGTTCTGGGACCGCACGGTTCGCGGCGCGACCGACAGTCCGGAACTGTGGGTACTGCTCGGTGAAGCGCTTGGCTGGGCCTCGGGTATCCGCAGGGATGCATCTGCTGTGTCTGATCGGTCGCTCCCCCATGTCGGTCTGGACACCCTCGGGATCTTCGCCGTTGCGGTCGCGCCCGTGATCGTCAATGGAGAACTGCTCGCGGAACTCTCGACCCGCTGGGTCCTGCTCGAGGATACGTTCGACCCGGCCTGGCACCGCCGGTTCGCCAGCGAGCATGGGATCGACTGGGCACGGTACGAGATCGCGCTCGCCCAGACTCCCCGGATGACCCGGGACCAGCTTGGCGGCGCGGCGGGCCTGATCGGATCCATCGCGAATGCGACGGCCAACCTTGCTCATCGCCTCGATCTGATGGATGCCAATCAGATCAGGGCGACCAACCGGGCCCAACTGGCCCGCCGGGCGATCGACTATATGGAAGAACACCTCGAGGATCCGATCGGCGTCGCCGAGGTTGCCCGCGCCCTCGACCTGACTCCCGCCTATTTCGCCACCGTCTTTGCCGCGCAGATGGGGCGCCCTCCCGGCGAGGTCCTGATCGAGCTCCGACTGGAACGGGCCAAGCAGTACCTCGCGCACACCTCGATGAGCGTCATGGCCGTCTGTGTCGCGCTGGGATACAGCCCGTCGTACTTCTCGCGCCTCTTCAAATCCAGGACCGGTCTCGCACCCGGCCAGTATGCGTCCCAGCATCGTCAACACTGTGGACCTCACTTTCGAAAAGCAAAACAAAAGGCATGTGATCCGCCGGAAAATGGCATGCCTTCCCCTGGCGTGTCCCCTAGAGTGACGAACACACACCGAGTGCAGGCAGCCGCCGTGGAATGCAGGAGAGACCAACGTGGGTCTTGCGTCTGACCGCCTCGCTGGCGGGAACCTCCCCCCGACGACTGATCGGACTCCGTCGATCAGGGGCCGGCATGCGATCGCCAAGGATCTGTCACGGCAGTGGCCGTTGTATCTCATGGCGCTACCCGGAATCGCGTCGATTCTGGTCTTCGGATACGGACCGCTGTTCGGCCTGCTGATCGCGTTTCTGGACTACTCCCCGGTCAGGGGCGTTCGCAACAGCGAGTGGGTGGGCCTCGATAACTTCCGGGCCGCGTTCGACAACCCGTTCTTCATATCGGCACTCCGCAACTCCCTGATCATCAGCGGGCTCAAGCTGGCGATCGGCTTCCCCTCGGCAATCATCCTTGCCCTCCTGTTGAACGAGGTCCGAGCGCGGTGGTTCAAGCGGATCGTTCAGACCGCGACGATCCTGCCGTTCTTCGTCTCCTGGGTCATCGTCGCGACGATGTTCCGGAACCTGTTCGCTCCGGACGGTGTGGTCAACGAGATCCGGCAGTTCCTGGGTCTGGACCAGTTCGTCTTCCTGTCCGACCCCGAGGTCTTCCGCTGGCTGATCGTCTTTCAGGACACCTGGAAATCCTCTGGCTACTTCGCGGTGCTGTACCTCGCGGCCATGACGGCGATCGACCCGGTCCTCTACGAGGCGGCCGAGGTCGATGGCGCCAGCCGCTGGCGGCAGACCCGGGACATCACCCTGCCCGGTATCCGCACGACCATGGTGACGCTGTTCGTGTTGCTCTCGGGCTACCTGATCTTTGCCGGCTGGGAGCAGGTCATCGTGATGTACAACCCGTCGGTCTACTCGACCGCCGACATCCTCGAGACGTTCACGCTCCGGCTGGCCCTCAGCCAGGGGCAGTACGGGCTGGCGATCGCGGTCGGTCTGTTCCAGTCCCTGATCGGTCTGGGACTGGTCGTGATCACCAATGCCCTGGCGCGTCGCTTCAGCGAGCAGGGCGGGCTGTTCTAGCCATCGCGTCAACCATCGAGGAGGCTCCACAATGACCGCCGACATCGCCCCGATCGCTACGACCGGCAGTCGCCGCCGGAGAGGACGGATCACCCCGGGCCAGGTGCTCATTCATCTCGTGCTGCTGATCGTCTTCCTGCTGGTCGCGTACCCCTTCTTCTACATCGTCTCGCTGGCGGTGATGCCCTACGACGAGTACGTGAGCCGTTCCGTCCACGCCTTCCCGGCCGGATTCACACTGACCTATTTCCGGGAAGTCCTCAGTGATTCACGCCTGGTCCATGCCTTCCAGATCTCGACCCTGAAGACGGTCGTCGGCACGGTGCTGAACGTGATCGCGACGACGATGTGCGCCTACGCGCTGTCCCGGCGGGAACTGCGCCTTGGCCGCTTCCTCGGGTTCCTGTTCGTGATTCCCCTGTTCGTGAGCGGTGGGCTGATCCCGTACTACCTGGTGATCCGCGCCACGGGCATGCTGAACACCTTCTGGGCCCTCGTCATCCCTGGTCTGGTCGCGTCGTTCTATTTCTTCGTCGTCCGCGCCCATTTCATCAACTATCCCCAGGAAGTGATCGAGGCCGCCACGCTGGACGGTGCCAGTCACTTCCGGATCTTCTGGCAGATCGTCTGGCCGACGTCGACGCCGATCATCGCGACGATCGCGTTGCTGTACGCGACCGGTCACTGGAACGACTACTACTGGCCCAGCATCCTCGTCCAGGCCGAGCTCCACCCCGCAACGGTCATTTTGCAGAACATCACCACCAGCCGAAGCGTCCTGCAGGGCCTCGGGATTGGCACCCAGATGACGCCCCAATCGTTCATCGCCGCGGTCGCATCGGTTCTCATCATCCCGGTCCTCATCTTCTACCCGTTCGTGCAGCGCTATCTGGTCCGGGGAATCCTCCTCGGCTCGGTCAAGGGGTAGGGGAATGGCCTATCGTGCCCGGTCGTCTCGCGCGGGACGGGGTCGCTCCCCGCCGGACGGCGCCGATGTCTTCCTCACATTCCGACCCGTTCGTTCACCGGAGAACACGACGACCAGGAGGTCACTCGATGAACCAGCCCATGACCCTTTCCCGCCGCGATGCGCTCAAGGTCGCGGCGGCCGGTGCCGGTGCCGTCGCACTGGCCGGCTCGGCCAGTTCCACCAGTCCCGCGGCGGCCCAGGAGCGGCCCAGCATCCGGCTCTGGTCTCCCGGCGACAACGGGACGGTCAGCGACTGGAGCCAGGACCCGATCCTGCAGGCCGTCTCAGACGCGACCGGGGTGAACATCGAGATCACCAAGATCGGGTTCGACATCTATGAGGACCAGTTGAGCGCCTCGGTCGCGAGCGGCGACGTTCCCGACATCATGGCGACGGTCAGCCACACGAACACGACCCTCATCTCCCAGTATGTGCGGGACGGGGTCGTGGCTCCCTACGACACCGATCTGGCACCGCTGGTACCGAATGTCCTCGCCCAGTACAAGGCCAACCCGAGTCTCTCAGAGCTCAAGTACGATGGCCAGATCTACATGAAGCCGGTGTCCTGGGCCGATGCCAATGGGCCCGGCTTCGGCATCATCCACATTCGGCGGGACATCCTCGACGGCCTTGGCATGGCCCTGCCAGACACCTTCGACCAGTACTTCGAGTTCCTGCGCGCGGCGCGGGCAGCTGGTTCGACAGGCGTCCTCTTTGGGGCGGGGGGAGAAGGTGGCCTCGGCGGGGCCATCGAGGCCTTCACCGGCGCCTACGGCGTCCCGGCCGGCGGCTGGGTCAAGGGCGAAGCCGGCTACGGCTACTGGGCCACCCAGCCCGGCACCCTGAACGGTCTGCTGTTGTTCCGCCGGATGGTCGCCGAGGACCTCGTCGACCCCCTCTCGTGGGAGGAGACCCAGACGCCGCGGGATGCCTATGTTGCCGGAACACCCTGTTCGATGATCTGGAACGGGGGCGGTCACGTCGGCCGCATCCAGAACGACATGGACCTGGCCGGGGCCGGGGCGAAGGAGTGGGTCCTTCCGGCCCTCGATGCGGGAGCCGGGTCGCGGGGCTACCTGTCCGTGCCGTCGTTCTTCGGCGGGACGTTCCTCGGCGCCCTGGGCGGCAACGATACCGAGGCCGCCGCCACGGTCATCAACTACCTCTCGAGCGAGGAGGGTTATCGTCTGACCGCGCTTGGCATCCCGGATCGGGACTACACCGAGACAGATGGCGTGATCACCCTCAATGCCGAGCAGCGGGCGCTCGACGGGTTCCCAACCGAGAGCGGCGATTCCGGTGCCCATCCGCTGGCGACCGCGATCGTCAGCTGGGTCCCGCAGGAGTTGCAGGACTTCGCCCTGCTCTACGGCAAGCCGGCGGAGTTCTCGCAGTGGTATGAGGAGATGTGGACCTATCAGCGCCAGTATCTCATCGAGACCTTCGGCGCCCTCAGCACCAGTCCGCTCTGGAATCAGTTCAACACCACCGGGAGTGAACTGGTCACCCGGTCCTTCCTCGAGATCGTCCGGTCCGAGTCGGACGAGGCGGCCACCGCCCGGTACGAGCAGTTCGTCTCGGACTGGCTGGGGACGGGAGGCGAGGAGGCTCAGGCGGAGATGAGCGAGGTGCTGACGGGGATCTACGGCTAGCTCTGGCCATTCGGACCTCGTCTGCCCTTGTGAGGCGATAGGTAGGTCCTGAGTCCAGAGCCACATGATGACGAGTGACGTGGGTGGGCGGGTGCCCTTCCCACGCCACTCCCAGCCGCCAGCCGCGTGGGCGGGCGATCTCACAGGGATGAACCCGATGCTTGTCCACGACGTGATGGCACACATGCGTACGCAACACCCTGACTGGATCTGGAACCGAAGCGATACCCATGCGTTCCTGGCTCCGCCGCGGTCGCACGAGTCGTTCAAGACCATCGTCGAGCCAGGCAATGCGTTCTCTCCTGGTCCGGAGACGTATGGCATGACGGCCTGGGTGTTCGTCGATGGAACGCTCTACGCCCCGGAGGAGATGGCACTGGCCGACCTCGCCTGGCGGTTCCGCGATGGGTACCTGCCCGTCCTCGACGCGACCTGGTGGGCAGGTCCAGTGAGGGTCACCTCGTCCCTGTTCTCCGATGGGGACGTCGACCTAAGCGATGTCAAGACGTATCTCACGGTCACGCTCGAGAACGAATCGGTCGCTCCAGTCACGATGTCCCTGTTCCTCGTCGTCCGCTCGTTCGGGCCGGCGGGAGGGCCGATCCGCGATCTGGAGCTCCGCGATGGGAGCGTCTGGATCAACGGGGGTGCCCTGATCCATCCTGACCGGCCGCCGGATGCCTTCGGAGCGATGAGCTACGAGGCGACTGGGCAGGATATCTCGGTTCCCCTCAGGCACGGCGTCCTCCCTCCCAACCACTGCGTCTCGGACCCATCCTCATGGGCGAGTGGTGCGCTGGAGTACCGCTTCGATCTTCCGCCCGGCGAGGCTGAAACGGTTGACGTGGCCGTCCACCTGCACGCCGGACATTCGATGCTGACCTGGCTGGCGGCACCCGAACGTCCGCTGGCGCTTGAGCAGCGACGGGAGGCGTTCCTGACGCGCTGGCGATCCCGGTCGCCGGTCACGCTGGATCTACCGGATGTCCGGGTGACGGAAGCGTTCTTCGCCTCGCTGACCCACATGGCGATGTTGATGGTTGGAGATGCGCCACGCGTCTCGGTCCTGACCTATCCGCTCTGGTGGGTTCGGGATGCCTCCTACATCGTCAATGCCTTGGACAAAGGGGGCTATCACGACCTCGCCGCCCGGGCCTGCCGGGATGCCGTTCGGCGTGACGCGGCGACCGGCTTTGGCTCCGAGGCCGACGTGCCTGGTGAACTGATCTGGATGCTGACCGAACACGCACTGCTTACCGGCGACGAGGCGTACCTGCGCGAGGTCTATCCCTTCATCGCCGCCAAGGCCGAATTGCTGATGCGGATGGCAACGACGGAGATCCCGCTCAAGGCGCCGCATGAGTTCTGTACGCACGAGCAGATGCTGACCCCTGTCACCGATCTGATCTGCCTTCCGGCTCAGGACGGGCTGATCGTGGGCCGTATGGACCACCACTTCCCAACCTTCTGGGTGAACGGGTTCGCCTGGCTGGGGCTGACCCGGGCCGCGTGGGCCGCCGGTGAGGTCGGTGAGGTCGGTGCTTGCTTCGTCCAGGCTGCCGCCGGCATCCGGAAATCGCTTGAGCGGATCACGGAGGAGCAGTTTGGACGGAACGACCGCGACGTCGTCTGCTCGATCTGGCCGACCGGCTGGGCTGACCCACGCGACCCACGCATCCAGGAACGGTTCGATGACTGGTGGGCGCGCGTACGGCACCCCCATGGTGCCATGCACCATGAGCCGCTCTGGACCTACTTCGAGGTCGGCGAAGCCCACAACTATCTGCTGCTCGGGCAGCGGGAGCGCGTCTGGTCGGTTCTGGAGCACTTCCTCACCACCCACAGCGCACCTGGTCTGTACTGCTATCCGGAAGGCGAGCGGGACGAGAACAGCGCCTCCCTGCTCTGGCAGCGGACCCGCGGCTGGGACCAGATCCGGTTCGTGACGCCCAATCTGTGGACGTCAGCAGAGCTGTTCCTGTTGCTGCGCGATGTCCTCGTCCGTGAGGACGGGGATCGTCTGGTCATCGGTTCCGGGGTCCCGTTGCTCTGGATGGACGCACCATTCTCGATTCGGAATCTGCCGACACGATTTGGCCCGGTCTCGTTCTCGTACGAGCCGGTCGGACACCGCGTCACACTCGAGATGGATCAGGCGCCGCCCGGCGGGTTCACGGCCGCTTTCCCGCTCGCCGTGGACGTAGAGCATCGCACAGTCCAGGTCTGACGAACTCGCTCGAGAACCCAGGGAAGGTGACAGGCATGCCCGGCTACGCGTCATGGAAGACACTCTATTCGGCCGAGGCTACTCAACTGGCGGAAGAAGGGTATCCGGTCGAGCTCCCGGCTGGAACGAAGAGCGGCGAGCCATTGCCGTTCCCGGCTGGTATCCGGGTCGAGCCCGACGAGGAACCTGACGGCGAGCATTCCTGGGAGCGGGCCTACCATGAGCTCTGGCAGATACGCGAGCATGGCATCCGGCCAGACTATCCGTATCGGGAGCCGGATGACCTCGACGGTATTCTGGCCGATGCCGCTCCGGTTCCCCGGCTCGCTCAACTGACTGACCCGGAGTATGAGGACCGTGTGCGAGGGGCCTGGTTCGGGCGGGCGGCTGGCTGCGTTCTCGGACGATCAGGGAGTATCTCGAGAGTGTGGAGGCCTACCCGCTCGACGACTGGGTGCCGATCCGCTCCGACCGGCTCGATCGCACCCTTCGTCTTGACTGTCTGCCGTCGTCCCGGGGCAATGTCCGGTTCGTCCAGCCCGACGACGACATCCACTATTCCATCATGGCGCTGCTGCTGCTGGAGCAAAAAGGCATCGACTTCACACCCCATGACGTGGGCGTTTGTCTGCTCGACAATGTGCCCTATCACTGGCTTTGGGCCGCGCACCGCCAGGCCTACTATCACCTCGTCAACCTGACCGATGACCGGCCTGCCGCGGAACAGGTCGCCGAGATACCCTGCAAGTTGAACCCGTGGCGGGAGAGCATCGATGGCCAGCTCAAGGGTGACGTGTGGGGCTACGTCACGCCCTCCGATCCCCTTGCTGGCGCGCCGCTGGCCCACCGACACATGGCCCTCTGCCTGACGAAGAACGGGATCTATGGCGGGATGTTCGTGGCGGGCTGCGTCAGCGCGGCGCTCAGTCAGGATCCAACGATCGACACCATCCTCGACGGCGGACTGGCGGTTATTCCCAGACAGTCCCGGCTGGCGGAGATGGTCGGGTTGGTCCGTCGCTGGTATACCGAGTCTGGCGACTGGATGGCGGTCTCGGACCAGATCGAGTCACGCTGGGGACACCTCTATTTCGCGGCGACGGTCAACAACATTGCGATGGTGGTGCTGGCCCTGCTGCGCGGCGAGATGGATTACAGCCGCAGCATCACGACCGCCGTCATGCTGGGAATCGATGTCGATTGCAACGCCGCAACCGTCGGGAGTATCGTCGGCGCCGCGGTCGGGTACGATCGGCTCGATGCTCGCTGGGTCGACCCTCTGCACGATACGGTCAAGACAGCGGTCGCGGGGTTCGGCGAAGGGACGCTTTCGGATCTCGTCGGCCGGACGATCGCCTTGCGTCAGCCCGAATCCATCAATCTGCTCCGCGACCTCGTCGTCTAGGTGGTCCGTCCGGTAAGTCCAGGCGGGGCTGGTCTACCCCGCGCTGACGACGGTCAGCCAGCGCAACCAGGCGATCGGGCAGCAGCTGGTCCGGCTGCTGACCGAGCGGCTCCGGGGGACGTACACCGGCCCGGCCCGGACGATCGAGAACGGCTTCGACCTGATCGTGCGGGAGTCGACCTGAGCGGGTGATGACGCGAGCTACAGGGCGGTGCCGAACAGTCGCCCGATGCCCGCCGTGAGGGCCATCGCGAGTGCTCCCCAGAAGGTCACCCGCGCCATTGCCCTCGGGATGTTCGCTCCACCGGCCCAGGCGCCGACCGCACCCAGCGTCATGAGGAAGATCAGGGATGCGGCGATAACGGTTGGGATGAGGACGCTGCCGGAAAAGAGGATGGCCATGAGCAGGGGCAGGGCGGCGCCGAGGGTGAAGGACCCCGCCGATGCCAGGGCCGCCTGGACCGGTCGCGCGGTGGTGATGGCTGACATGCCGAGTTCGTCCCGGGCATGTGTTGACAAAGCATCCTTGTCCATCAGTTGACGGGCAACCTGGTGCGCCAGGTCCCGATCCAGTCCCCGTCCGACGTAGATCTGGACCAATTCCTCGAGTTCGAGGTCGGGATGGTCCCGCAACTCCGCGCGTTCGCGAGTCAGATCGGCGCGTTCGGCGTCTGACTGCGAACTGACCGAGACGAATTCCCCGGCCGCCATCGACATCGCGCCAGCGACGAGGCCGGCGATGCCGGCAACGAGTATTTCACTGTGGGCGGCTGCCGCGGCGGCGACGCCGACGATCAGGCTGGCCGTCGAGACGATCCCGTCGTTGGCGCCCAGCACCGCGGCTCTCAACCATCCGATCCGCTGACCCGTGTGATGCTCGGGATGTCGACGAGCGTAGCGAATGGCGTCCTCCCCTCGTCTGGCCAGGCTGGGACCGATCGACCCTGGCGCTGTTCGTCCGCCGCGGGTGCGCCAAGTGTCGCAGAGCAGTGGCGATATCGATGCGCGAGAACGGAGGGAGGCCATGCATCAGGGTCGTTGATCGAGATCGAGATCGAGATCGAGATCAGTGCGGTGCCCGTCGTGGTGTCGGTGACCTGGTCGGGCGATGCCGACGCCCGCCTTCCCGGTTGCCGGGCGGATTCGGGGAGCGGTTCCACCGATCACGCCAGAATAGCGTGCGACTCTTGCGGGTTACACTGCTTAATCGTATGATCCCACGGCACTCAATGGTCTGCCCGGGGCATCGAAGCCGATCGCCGACGAGCGCTGATCCATCCATGAGAGTAGAAAGGCACGAGGACGTGAACCTTCTCTTCGTCGCGCGCTCCCGTCTGCTCGTCTCGCTGATGCTGGCCGCCATCGTCCTGTCCGGCATCGGCGGCTTCGCCTCGATCCGTCCGGCCGCCGCCCAGACCGGACCGGAACTCACGATGTGGCTGGACGTGACCGGTGGCTCGACTGTCGCCGACTGCATCGTCAGCGACGTGGTCGATGTCTATAACGCCCAGGGTGGCGCTCAGGTCAAGGCCACCCTGCAGCCCAACGGCTGGACGGCCACCCAGACCGCCCTGGCGGGCGGCGGTGGGCCGGACGTCGTGATCACGCCAGGTCCGTCCTTCGCGAATGAGCTCGCTCAGGCCGGCCAGATCGTCCCGCTCGACGCGATCGCCCAGCAGTACGACTGGGCCTCGACCTTCGCCCCGTGGTCACTGCAACTGGGACGCTCCGGCGAGCAGTTGTTCTCGATCCCGAACGAGGTCGAGACGCTCGTGCTCTATTACAACAAGACCCTGTTCGAGGCCAACGGCTGGACGCCACCGACCACGATCGACGAGATGATGGCCCTGGGCCAGACGGTCAGTGATGCCGGGATCATCCCCTTCGCCCATGCCAACGCCGAGTGGCGACCGGCCAACGAGTGGTATCTCGGCGAATTCCTCAACCACGTTGCCGGGCCACAGGCCATCTACCAGGCCCTGACCGGCGCGATCCCCTGGACGGACCCGCAGATCGTGGCGGCGCTCCAGCCGCTCAACCAGATGCAGACCAGTGGCTGGTTCATGGGCGGGCTGGATCGGTACTACACGACGACGACGGCGGACGCGTCATCGGCCCTGGCGTACGGCGACGCCGCGATGAAGATCGAGGGGACGTGGTTCCAGGCCGACGCCGATACCTACTTCGACGAGGCCGGTCAGGAGTGGGACTGGGTCCCGATGCCGTCGAAGGATGGCGCCGAGATCTACGACCTCGGGATCGGATCGACCTACAGTATCAACGCGAATTCCGCGCATCAGGCTGAGACGGCCGACTTCCTGAACTACTACTTCTCCCCGCAGACCCAGGCCACGCTGGTGGCGACCTGTGGGGCGGCCCCGGCTCCGGTGACGATCCCGGCCGAGAACCTGGCCGGCCTGGACGAGCGCATGGCGCGCATCATCGACCGGCTGGCGACGGCGGCCGCGGCCAACAACTACGGCTACACGACGTGGACGTTCTTCCCACCGAAGACCGAGGTCTACCTCTACGAGGAGATCGAGAAGGTCTGGGCCGGTGACATGACCGTCGAGCAGTACCTCCAGGGCGCGCAGGACGTCTTCGCCGCGGAGTTCGCGGCCGGCGGCAACCCACCGGTCCCGGCCCGCACCTGATCGTAACCTGACCCGATCCGACGGCCTCGCCGCCCCCGATGGCTGGTCGGGTGCGGCCGTCCGGGGCACGCGGGTCACCTCCCGCCCCGGACGCCGTCGATCTCCCCGTGAAGGAGCGTTGCCGATGACATCCCATGCCGACGTCGCGGGCGCCGCGCCGGGCCGCCCCCGGTACGCCGTGGCGAACCCGACCCTGCGGTTCTGGCAGCGGGCGACCTGGCGCCGGCGGGTCGTCCCCTGGCTGTTCGTCCTGCCGATCCTGCTGATCAACGTCGCGGTCGTCTTCGGGCCGGCGGTCGCTTCCGTCTACTACTCGATGACCGAGTGGAGCGGGATCGGCGCGGCGAAGTGGATCGGGCTCGACAACTTCCGTCGCCTCGCGTCCGATGACTCGTTCTTCCACGCCTTCCGGAACAACCTGCTCTGGTTGGCGATGTTCCTGACCGTTCCCGTCGCGATGGGCCTGGTCGCGGCCAGCCTGCTGATGGCGATCCGGCGGGGGGCGATGTTCTACCGGCTGTCGCTGTTCCTGCCCTACGTCTTCCCGAGCGTCATCGTCGCCAGCATCTGGCGGTCGCTGCTCAACCCCGACCGCGGGATCGGCGCGACCCTGTCGGACTGGGGGATCGGCGGGTTCGACCGCGCCTTCCTCGGCGACACCGACACCGTCCTGCCGACGATCGCGTTCGTCGACAACTGGCACTTCTGGGGCTTCCTGATGCTCCTGTTCCTGGCCTCGATGCAGAACATTCCGGCCGACCTCTACGAGGCGGCCCGGCTGGACGGCGCCAACCGCTGGCAGGAGTTCCGGGACATCACCATCCCCGGCATCCGGCCGACCCTCGTCTTCATGATCCTGATGACGAGCATCTGGTCGTTCCTGACCTTCGACTACATCTGGGTCCTGACCCAGGGTGGTCCGGCCGGCGCGTCCGAGGTCCTGTCGGTCCTCGTCTTCAAGGCCGCCTTCACCCAGCTCGACGCTGGCTACGCCAGCGCGATGGGCCTGACCATGAGCCTGCTCGCCGGCCTGATCATCGGCATCTTCATCGTGCTGCGGAAGCGGGGGTGGGAGATATGAACGGTCCCTTCCGGCTGGCCCGGGCCGGCACGGGGCGGCGCGGTATCAGCCTGATCCCGAACCACGTCATCCTGCTCCTACTCGTCGCCTTCGCCCTCGGCCCGATCGTCGTGCTGACGTTCAACGCGTTCAAGTCGCAGGCGGAGATCGGCCGCAACCCGCTCTGGTTCCCGCGGGATTTCATCGTCAGCAACTTCCCGGACGCGTGGGACGTCGGCAACTTCTCGACGACGCTGCGCAACAGTGGCGAGCTGGTCGCGCTGACGGTGATCGGCGTGCTGCTCCTCGGCGGGATGGCGGCCTACAGCCTGGCCAAGATGAACCTGCCGGGCGCCAACGTCCTGACGCTCTACCTGCTGGTCGGGTCGGCCCTGCCGATCCAGCTGTTCCTCGTGCCGCTGTTCTTCCTCTGGCAGCGGCTCGGTCTCGTCAACGATATCGCCGGGCTGGCGCTGATCTACATCGCGATCAACTCGCCGCTCGCCGTCTTCCTGCTCCGGTCGTACATGGTCCAGCTCCCGAGCGACTTCGAGGACGCCGCGCGGGTCGACGGGGCGGGAGAGTGGCGGATCTTCGTCCAGATCGTCGTCCCGCTGGCCTGGCCGGGGTTCCTGACGGTCGGGCTGGTCGTCGCGCTGGCGGTCTGGAACGAGTTCCTGCTGGCGACGGTCTTCCTGACCGACCAGGACAAGTTCACCGTCGTGACGAGCTACTTCAACTTCACGACCCGCTTCAGCCGCGACTGGGGGCTGACGAGTGCCGGGGCGGTCATGATGATCCTGCCGATCGTGATCCTGTTCCTCGCCCTCCAGCGCCGCTTCATCGAGGGGCTGACCAACGGTGGCCTGAAGGGGTAGGCGGTTTTATCCCCACTGCTCTCAACTTCGGCCGTCGTGGGCGAGCAGTCCCCACCCCCCGACCCCCTCCCCGGCTCGTCCCGGCTCACCCCGACTGCGTCGTGGTTCGTCCTCGGGACGCCCGGAGAGGGGGAGATGGTGGCGACTATACGGGCTGGCTGTCAGTGGAAGGCTTCAGCCCGACCAGCATGAAGCCCCTCTCCATCCGATGAGTCCCCGAAGGGGCGAATCGAGATGGGGAGGGGTTGGGGACTCAGTGCCGTGCAGTTTGTGTCCGGACGGTTTTTCCTCCCCCTCTGGTCCCGACACGGGGGGAGCGACCGGCGCCAACACCCACGGACGAGCTGGGACCAGGCGTGGGGGTTCTGGGCAGCGAGGCGTACGCCACCCGCCTCGACCAGAGACGCCTGAGTGTCCGTCCACAATCTGCATGGCACTGAGGGGGTTGGGGAGGGGTCTCCACCCCGAGAGCGCCAACTCTACATCCGTAATCTGCATTTTGGCTGCCAGAACAACGAGGAGACAGACACCCATGACCCAGCTGCTGCGTCGAGCCCCGACCATTGGTTCCCTGCCGGACGACTACGCCGAGCGCGTCTACGCCGGGGTGCTCGGCAAGCTCATCGGGGTCTACCTCGGGCGGCCGTTCGAGCAGTGGAGCCATCAGCGGATCATGGCCGAGCTCGGCCCGATCACCGGCTACGTCCACGAGCGGTTCGGCGTCCCCCTGGTGGTGACGGACGACGACATCGCCGGGACGTTTACGTTCCCGCGGGCGCTGGCCGATAACGGCTACGACCCGGATCTGTCGCCGGCCCAGATCGGCGAGGCCTGGCGGAACTACCTGATCTACCAGCGGACCGTGCTCTGGTGGGGTGGATTGGGCACATCGACCGAGCACACCGCCTTCCTGCGCCTCATGGACGGGATCGAAGCGCCGGAGAGCGGCTCGATCGCCCGCAACGGCACGACGATCGCCGAGCAGATCGGCTCGCAGATCTTCGTCGATGGCTGGGCGATGCTCTTCCCCGGCGACCCGGAGCGGGCCGTCGACTTCGCCCGCCGCGCCGGGAGCGTCAGCCACGACGGCGAGGCGATCCATGGTGCGCAGGTCATCGCGGCGATGGAGGCGCTGGCCTTCACCGAGTCCCGGCTGGAGGCGCTGCTCGACGAGGCCGTCCGGCTGATCCCCGGCGAGTCGACCATCGCCCGGCTGATCGCCGACATCCGGGAGTGGCACGCCCGCGACGACGACTGGCTGGCGACCCGGGCGCTGATCGAGGGGCGCTACAGCTACGACCTCTTCCCCGGCAACTGCCACATGGTTCCCAACCACGCCGTCATCATCCACGCGTTGCTCCACGGCAACGACGACTTCGCCCGGACCCAGATGATCGTCAACAGCGACGGCTGGGACACCGACTGCAACGCCGGCAACGTTGGCGCCATCCTCGGGATCAAGAACGGGCTGGCCGGGCTGGGCGGCGAGGTCGACTGGCGCGGTCCGGTCGCCGACCGCCTCTACCTGTCCACGGCCGACGGCGGCCGGGCGATCTCCGACGCGGTCATCGAGACCGACCACCTCGTCGACGCCGCCCGGCGGCTCCACGGCCTCGAACCCGACTGGCCCAAGGGCGGCGTCCGCTTCCATTTCTCGCAACCGGGCTCGGTCCAGGGCTTCACGGCCATGGAGCCGGACCGGCTCTCCGTCGCCAACCGCCCGACCGGCACCGGCCGGATGCTGGAACTGACGCTGGCCACCGATGGCAGCGCGGTGGCGACGACGCCGACCTTCATCCCCGAGGAGGCGCTGGACATGGCCGGCTACCGGCTGCTGGCCTCTCCGACACTCTATAGCGGTCAGCGCCTGACCGCCCATCTCGGTGCGGCCCACAGCGCGATCGACGCGACGCTGCTGCTGCGGGTCTACCGGACCGAGACCGAGATCGAGACCATCGACAGCCCGTCGGTCCGGCTGGAGCCGGGGACGATGCGCGAGGTCGACTGGGTCGTGCCCGACACGGCCGGTTCGCCGGTGATGGCGGTCGGTCTGCGCGTCGCGGGTGCGGCTGGCGACGCGGTGCTGCTGGACCGGCTCGCCTGGGATGGGGCGCCGACGACGACCCTGGCCCGCGTGGAGGGGACGGCGATCTGGCGCCGGGCCTGGGTCGACGGGGTCGACCAGTGGGAGGAGCGCTGGCCGCTGGCCTACCACCTCGTTCAGAACCGCGGGATCGGGCTGATCTCGCAGGGGACGATCGACTGGCGGGACTACACCGTCAGCAGCACGATCTCGATCTCCCTCGCCCGCTCGGCTGGGGTCGCCGCACGGGTCGGCGGGATGCGGCGCTACGTTGCCCTCGTCCTCTGTGACGACCAGCGCGTCCGGCTGGTCCAGGCCACCGGCGAGCGGACCGTGCTGGCCGAAGCGCCCTTCACCTGGCAGGTCGATATCTCGTACGCTCTGGAACTGACGGTCTCCGGCGACCGGCTCACCGGCCGGATCGATGGCGCCGAGGTCCTGACGGCGACTGGGATCGCCCCAAGCCTGGCCGGTGGCGGCGTGGCCCTCGTCGTCGAGGAGGGCTCGATGAGCGCCGACGAGGTGACCGTCCGCCCGGCCTGATTTCGAGTCGAAGTGGATCGTCCTGACGCAGCGATGGGAGTCTGATTGGACTTCCATCGCGCTGCTCCCCTGTGTCTATTGTGTGTCTATACGGTATATATAGTGCCTACAGGTGCCTGGACGCTGTAGGCATTTGGCATGGCGATGCAAGAGGAATGAGCATGATCCAGAAGGTGTGGAAGACCGGTAACAGCCTGGTTGTCACGATCCCCAGGGACGAGGTCGAGCGGCAGGGTATCGCCGAGGGCGAGATGATCGAGGTCGTCCTCCACAAGGTGGAGATCCGCCGCGCACTGACGCCCGCGATGCAGGCCGCGCTCGACGAATCGCTGGCCGAAGATCAGGAAGCCCTGCGTTATCTCTCCGATAACTGATGGGCGCAACTGACGTCATCTACCTCGACCTCGCGCAGGTCATCGAGATCCATGCCGCGACGATGGAGAGCATGGGCCAGTCTCCCTATCCCCTGTCCCGACCGGGAGATCTCGAGAGCGCACTCGGTCGCCCACGGATGATGGCTCACTACGAGGGTGCTGACGTCATTCAGCAGGCGGTCCGGCTGGCGGTCAGCATCTCTCAGGCGCAGTGCTTCATGGAAGGCAACAAGCGCACCGGGTTCGAATCCATGCGGGTCTTCCTGCGAATCAATGGGTATCGGCGCCTTGCCAATCCCCTCGATGCCGCGAAGTGGCTCCTGGCTGTCGCGAATGAGCCGGGCGAGGATCTCCGCACGACGGTCGAGCGCCAGTTCGTCGATTGGCTGCGTGCCAGCGTCGCCGAGGCGGACCGCTCCGACTGACGCATCCGTCGCGTCATGCCCGGCCTTCGCCCAGATTTGAACCATGATGGTTCGACCAGAACCCTTTAACGCTTGGTGGGAGTGGGCGAGTCCCGTCACAGGTCCCAGCCACGGATCTCCAGATGGGTGAGCGCGGGGCGTCCCAGCCAGCGATTCAGCCAGATCCCGACCTTGTGCCAGCTCACG
>JAABUS010002418.1_pt1 | contig 35420 bp, 29 predicted proteins | sample 5560161 | NCBI WGS metagenome assembly JAABUS01 (sample SAMN10711885, study PRJNA513376) | rock metagenome | isolation source: Antarctica rocks | place: Antarctica: Victoria Land, Trio Nunatak nord | collected 2016-01-04 | reverse complement strand
GGGATGTGGGGCGCCAGCAACGACCACTGGGCATCCGAGAGGTCGGAGGGATAGGCTTGGCGGGACATGCGGGCACCTCCAGCGGGGCGGGTCCGCTCCAGCCTACTCCCCTTTGTAAACACCCTCTTAGCCTTTTGGTTCCTCCCCGACTATCAGCTCTGACCGCCCTGGCAACGACCTCGACCTCGACCACGACCTCGACCACGACCAGAAAGGAACGATCGATGATCTGCATCTACCCCGTGGCGCACCCTTACTCCCTTGTCGTCGACGATGAGTCGCCGGCCTTTCGTAACGGGCCCACTCCCAGCGATCCCACTCCAGTCTTTCGCGTCGATGAGGCCGTTCTCATTGACAAGCGAGACACGTTCTCCGATGTGATCACCAATGAGGCGCTGCGGTCATCTGCCCAAAAGAGCATCAGTGGCTATCCACCGGAGCCGATCACGAGACCGAATGGGTTTGCGTCTCTTGACGAGATTGTGCGGGAAGAAGACATGTTCGTCCTTGGGTCTCGGTACCATCCCGGCGAGCTTAGACTCACCGCCGCAGAACTCTTTGCCCTGTTCCAAAAGATGGAGCGTTGATAAACACACGCAACGGCGCCCCAGTCGGGTGACCGGGGCGCCGTTGCCGTTCCTGTCCGCGAACGAGTGACTAGCTGGCGGGTCGCAGCACCGGCAGCGGTCCCACTGGTGGCGACCCAGACGCCGGTCGTCGGAAGCTGCATGACCCGCACGCCCTCGGTGAGGGTGCAATCGAGGGCGGTGTCCCAGCGGGCCGGGGTGTTGGCGCGGGTCATGGGGCGGGTGGTAGTAGCGACCATGTGACGACTCTCCGTCTGCTTGCCGGTCGGCGCTTCCAACACCGGGACCGGCTCGTCGTGTCAGGTGGTGCGCTGGTGCTCGGGTTCGTCGGTGCTCTGGCGTCGGCCAGGCTGCTCCGGGTCGTGCTCAGTCGGCTGACGGACCAACTGACCAATGGTCTTCCGGGACACTGACGCTCCCCGGCGGGCGCCGGTGTCGTGTCCATCTGGAAGGTAGACGGGGGCAGCATGGGAATCGAGGACCTGACTCCTGAGGCCGTGCAAGGGATGACCTGGACCGATCTCGAGCCGCGTTTCGACCACCTCGCCCGGGCGCCGTTGAGCCCCGAGTCGCTCGACGGCTGGCTGACGGAATGGTCCGCGCTGGAGGCGGTGGTCTGGGAAGCCACCGCGCTCGCGGGGCTCGCCTGCGCCCGGGACACGACCGACGCGGACGCCGAGGCGACCCACCTGCGGCTCGCCGGGGAGATCACCCCGCGCGTCGAGGAGCAGCACATCCGGCTGACCGAACGTCTGCTCGAGCTGGACGGGATCCCGACGGACCTCGCGCCCACCGTCCAGGCGGCGCGCGACCAGCGCCGGACGTTCCGCGCCGACCACGCGGCCGCCCAAGCGGAGCTAGCCGCGCTCAGTGCCCGGTACGACCAGATCGCGGGAAGCCTGACGGCCATGTGGGATGGCGCGACCGTCCCCGTCAACGACCTGGCCCGGCATTTCGAGGACCCGGACCGGGCGGTCCGGGAGCGCGCTGTTCGGGGCTGGCTGGACGCCTATGTCGCGCGGCGGGATGAGCTCGCCGACCTGTTCGACGCCCAGTACCGGCTCCGTCAGGCAGTCGCCACGTCGACCGGCTTCGCCAACTACCTCGACTCCGATTACCGGGTCAAGAGCCGGCCCTACCGCCCCGACCACGCCCGCGCCTTCCATGACATGGTGGAGCGGACGGTCGTCCCGGTCCTGGCCCGCCGGCGGGAACGACAGCGCCGTGCCCTGAACCTCGATTCGTTCACCATCTGGGACACCGTCGTCGACCTCTCCGGCCAGCCGCCGCTCCGCCCCGCCACCACCGGCGCCGAACTCCTCTCGACCACCCAGCGGATCCTGCAGCGCATCCACCCGGAGTTCGGCGAGCGGTTCGCCCTGATGATGGCCGAAGGCCGGATCGACATCGATGCCCGGCCCGGCAAGGCGCCGGGCGGGTTCTGCACTACGCTCGACTGGAGCCGACGCCCGTTCATCTTCGGGAACCGGCTGGGGACGCACGACGACGTGACGCTGCTGCTCCACGAGGGTGGTCACGCGCTGCACGCCTTCGCCGCCTACGCCCATCAGCCGCTCGTCTTCCAGCGATACCCGGGCGCCGAGATGAACGAGCTGGTGGCGATGTCGATGGATCTGCTCGGGAGCCGGTACCTGGCCCGGCGCGACGGCGGCTACTACGCCGATGACGACGCCCACCGGGCCGAGATCCGGCAACTGGAACAGATCCTCTCACTGCTGACCTGGATCGCCTGGGTCGATGCCTTCCAGGTCTGGGTCTACACCAGCGGCCAGGGTCACGACCGCGACGCCCGCGATGCCGCCTGGGTCGAGCTCGCCCACCGGTTCGATCCGGTCACCGACTGGCGAACCTACCCGGAGGGTCTCGTTGCCCGCTGGTATCAGCAGTCCCTGATCTTCGTGGCGCCGCTCTACATGACCGAATATGGCATCGCCCAGTTCGGCGCCCTGCGGATCTGGCGCGACAGCCTGGCGGACGAGCGCGGCACCGTCGACGCGCTCCGGCACGCCATGAGCCTGGGCAACACCCGCTTCCTCCCCGAGCTGTTCGCGGCGGCCGGAATCACCTTCGACCTGGACGGGTCCACCACGTCCGATCTGATCGACTTCATCGTCGATCGGCTGGCCGACCTCGAGCACTGAACCGCTCCGGGCACCGGTTCGCCCCTGCCGGACTGTCCCCTACCCCGGCTGACGACGGCACGACTCAGATCATCGCCAGCCCCATCTCGGGCACCCACGCCTCTCAGTCACCGACCAGAGATCGACCCATCCAAACGCTCGCGCCAGACCCACCGCGGAGCCGGAACGTCGTCCTCCGTGACACCGGGACACGCATCCGAACGGATGTCTCACTTCTCTCTTGGGAATTCGGTCCAATATACCGATTGGTGCGAGTTGTACGCAATTCGCCTTGCGGACAATACGGCCAATACAGAGGGTCGTTTCGGTGAGGGCCCGGAGACATGGTTCCCGCGTCACTGGGTTCCGCTCACTTCGCTGCCGTGCCGCCGCGCGCCATACCGGCTGAGCACCTAAACCGGGTTTCTTGCGAACTGACCGGCCCTGCGATCGCCTTGCGTACGGACACGGCACCGACCCGACGGTGGGCGGTTGGCTCGCCCTTCACCTCTGAGCCTGGTCCCTTCAGGGCCAGGGATCGCCGCCAGGCGATGGCCACCGGTCACGTGGTGCGAATCGGTACGGACACAAAACGCCGGGCAGTAAGAGGGCTGGGGCTGGGGTCGGCTCGGCCACCCTGCAGTTCCCTTGCAACCCGTCCCGGTGGTCTGGGAGCCACTGGTACACCGTTGAACCCGGAATGCCGCTGACATCCCGCGGGTCGATGGGAGAGGCGGGCGAGACGGGCCGTCGTCCGCCGCTGCGGGAAACACACTCCCCTACCCCCTAATCCGGCCACTCCGTCGCTGGCGCCGTTGCCTGACAATGGGACAAACGGTGACAGGGCGCGCGGGGGTCCGTACACTTTCGCTATGCACTTGCAGAGTAGATACTCAGCGCAGGGGCGCTGGATCAGGACCACGTCGCTCTCGACGGGACTGGGATGGTCCCAACCAGCACGACCGACCAACACGACCGATCGCATGGAGACCAGCCCGCATGAGCGACGCGCAGGACATTCAGGTCGAGGCCCAGGTTCCCACCGGAGCCGGCTCCCAGCCATTCACGGCTCGTGAGAGTGCACCGCGCGGCACGGTGACCCGCGGCGCCGTGACCGCCGACCAGGCTCCCGCTCGCCCACCGCTCGCCCGCCTCTACATGACGAGCGATCTCCGTGCCGCGACCGGTCTGGCCCGGACCCACATAGACTTCTACCTCCGTGAGGGATTGATCCAGCCATCGGCGCGGACCGAGAGCGGCTACCTGCTCTTCGACGATGCCGAGCTGACCGTCCTGCGCGAGGTCATCGGCCTGCGGCAGGAGGGACTCGGCATCCGGGAGATCCGGGCGCGGATCGGCCGCTAGGCGGTCACGTCCCACGGCGCGACGACCGGACGGTAGAGCGGAGACGGGGGTAACGGGATGACGAGCGGGACGACGGGACGGCGACAGCACGACGGGGGGCGGACCAGACGCTGGTCTGTCGCCGCCGGCTGCCACCGTCCCGCCGGGACGGGCGGGTGGTCGCGATGACCCTGTTCACCGCCTTCGGGCTGACCCGCGAGCCCTTCGGGCCCGAGCCGGACGCCGAGCTGTTCTACCCCGCCCTCGGTCACGAGGACGCCCTCGAGCGACTCCGGCTGACTGTCGCCCTCGGACTGGGCCTCGGCATCGTCACCGGCGAGACCGGCTACGGCAAGACGACGGTCCGCGCGGCCCTGCTGGACGAGATCGCCCATCACCCAGGCCTGACGATCGCCGTGATCGACGACCCGACGGCCTGTCGGACGGACGTGCTGTTCCTGCGGCGGATCATGGCCCAGATCGGGCTGGCGGGGCTCGGCCGGACCGGGCTCGATCTGACGACGGCCCTGCTCCGGGACCTCGCGGTCCGTCGGGCGGCGGGCGAGCACGTCCTGCTGGCGATCGACGACGCCCACGGCCTGGCCAGCAACCAGCTGGACGTGCTGCGGACGCTGATCGCCGCCGGATCCCCTGCCCCGCTGACAGTCCTCTTGTTCGGGGAGCCGGACCTGACGGAGAAGGTCGCCCGCAAGCGCAACCTGGCCCAGCGCGCGGCGATGACCCACGCCCTGAACCCGCTCAACCGGCGGGACACGGCCGGTCTGATCGCTCACCGGCTCGCGGTCGCGGGGTCGGCAACGAGCCGGGAGATCATCACGACTGAGGCCGTCGACGAGATCCACGTCGCGACGGACGGCGTCCCGGCCAGGATCGTAGCGCTGGTGGCCGCGGCAATGGATGAGGCGGTCGCGGCCGGGATGGAGACGGTCGGCGACGACCTGGCCCGTCGGGTGATCGGGACGCGGGCCGGAATCGATGACTCGCCGCGATCGGCGGCCTCACTGGACCGATCGGCACCGACCGTCATCCAGACCAGCTTCACCGCCCAGCTCGAGCGGCTGGCCACACCGGCGACCGGGGCGGATGACCAGACCGATCGGCGACCAGAGGTGGCTCGATGACTGACGTCGACCATGGCAAGGCCAGGATCAGGCTCGGGTGCGAGAGGCATGTCGCGACCAGCGGCGGGTCCTTCGCACCGGCGCCGGACCGCCGTCAGACGAACCGACCAGCGGCACGTGCCAACGTGCGGCCCGGGCGGCAACGGACGACGACCGACGACGGGCCGGACCAGGCGATGCAACGGAGGAGACACGCGACCGGGATGACGCGAACGGGCGAGAAGCCGGGCCAGGACCCGGTCCTCCGGCTGGTGGTCACACGGGAGTCGGGGCCGGCGCCAACCGGGACCAACGACCGCATCATCCAGCAAGGGATCAGGGGCTCTACCGGAAAAAGCGAAAGGCCGGCGCGCCAACGCCGACCGGACCGCTTGCCTCGCCGAGCGAAGCAGATGAACTGTGTTGCAACGTCTCCGGGTTCGATGAGCTAAAGGCTGCCACACCACCGCTCATCCGGTCCGGCCCACGTCATTCGTCACCGGTGATCCCAATCGAGGGAGGGTCTCTTGTACCCTGGCGACACGGACATTCTAGGCACGCCACCGACGGTGTGTCAACACATCCCCGCCAGCGACCGTACGCGGTACGGCATCGCAGCGGCCGCCGTCGGGGGTGCGCGATGAGCGACGGGCAGCGGCGGGCCGTCCGGACCAGCCAGGTCCGGCGCACTCCGGGGTCCAACACCCCGCGCCAGACTGCCGCGCCCGTGGTGACGGAGGTCGCCCCGGTCGCCCCGGTCGCGGCGATCCCGGCGCGCCCGGAAGCACCGTCCGTGAAGTCATCTGCCACGACGAGGCCCGCGAAGGCAACGCGCCCGGCCAGAGCCAGCGCGGAGACACCCACGGCCACCGGGCACGCTGGCGTCGACCCGAGCGCCACGACCCAGAGTGGCAGCGACACGCGCAAGCGAGGCTGGTTCTGGCACTGGAACAGCATCGTCACCCAGTTCGCCCCGATGATCGGGCTCAAGGGGGTCGGGCTGCTCAACTCCTACACCGTCTGGACGGACCGGCGCGAGGATTCGCCCAACCGGGGCTACGCCTTCCCCTCCCAGCAGAGCGAGGCCGACTTCTACGGCGAGGAGCGAGCCGAACTCATCACGATCAACAAGATCCTGGTCGCGCTCGACCTGATCGAGATCCGCAAGGAGATGATCGTCAAGCCGGACGCGCAGGGCCGCAAGTGGCGCGTGCCGCACAACTTCTACCGGGTCAAGGACCACGACGACGGCTACGTCCTCAGCGCTCCGGCGGTGCTGGGCGTGGTCCACCTCGCCGATCGGGACAAGAACGTCTACCGCTACCTGCGCCGGATCTTCTCGACCCGGTTTAGTCCGATCGGCCATGACAGCGTCTGGAACCAGATCATGCCAGCTCTCCGCCAGGACCCGGTCTGGCAACGTCTGGCGGCGAAGGTGGAGATAGAGGAGCGCCGCGCCAGCGATCGGACCCGGGCCGGCCACGCCGCCCGCCAGGGCGCTCCGGGCGCGGTCCTCTTTGCCGTCTCCAGCGATGGTGACAGCCAGACAGCCAACGACACTAGCAATGACAGCGATCCGTCGGAAGGTGTCGTTGCCCGAGCGGGCGGGACGACCTCTGTTGCAACGGGCAACCAAGGTTCAGTGGACTTCGAGACGGTCGATGTTGCAACGACCAACAGAGGTTCGAGAGTCGTTGCTGACGAGAGCAACAATGGTTCGCCTCGAAACCGGCCGAGCTCTGTTGCCGGCGCCAACGTCGCTGACGCAACCATCGTTGCGCCGACCAACACGACGTATGACCAATCTCTTTCAACAACAATGACCACCACGGACACGGAGATCGACGATGAGCAGAGCGCGGCGACGGACGTTTCCGGAACCGGCCAGACGACAGCGAATCGGCTTGGTCGCCGGATCCGGGCTCGCCGGGCCGGGGCAGTCCAGCCAGCCGCCGGTGCCACCTCGACTGGTGGCAATGTGACCGTCCTGGCCAGTGACGCACCTGTCATCCCGACCTATGACCACCGGCCCACCGCCGACGGTGGCGGACCCGATGCCGGCACCACGGCGATCCAGGCCTACGAGGACGCCAACGACAAGCCGTCGACCCCGGCTCAGCGCCAGTTGCTGACGACACTGGCGTCTCAGTTCGACGCCGCGGCTCGCGAGGGCGGGACCGGCGCGACCGGCTGGACATGGGTTACGGCCGCCATCTTCGAGGCCGTCGAATCGGGCAGCGCCTACGTCGCCCCGCGCCGCATCCGTGAAATCCTGACTCGGTGGCAGCGGGAGGGTCGGCCATCCGGCGGCGACGACGGACCGGGGCGCGGTGGCCGCAAGGGCGGCCGGCCAACCGGAGCACCGGCCACCGATCTCAACCACACGCCGGTTGGGAACAACCCGTCGGGATCCCGACCGGCGCCGGCTCTCGTCTCAGCCGCGAGCCCTGCTCGAGTCCGGCGGCCAACGGTTGCGACGGTCGCGTCCGGTCCGGCACCCAGTGCCGCGGCGACTCCCCACCGCACCGGAGCCCGCCAGCCCGGCCCCCGAGCCGCCATGGGTGACGCACTGGCCACGACGCCTGCGATTGCCGGGATCGAGCCAGCGACCCTGGCACTTTCCCGCCGGACGACACTGACGAGCGACGCCTTCATGGTCGCCGAGTGCGGTCTCGCCAGCACCCAAGTCTGGTCGGCGATGCTGACCGAGCTGGCCCTCGGCGGCGACGTGCCCCGGGCCGACTTCGACGGTTACATCCGGTCCGCCGAGTTGATCGGCCGGGATGAACGGGGCGCGCTGGTCATCGGGGCCAGTTCGGCCGTCACCCAGCGCCGGGTTAGCCGCTACCTTCCCGCCTTGCGTCAGGCCGCTCAGTCGATCGTCGGCGTCGCGCTGCCGGTCGAGGTCGTTGTCCGGGGCGCATGGCTGGCCGAGCATCCGGAGCGAGGCGTGACCGCCATCGACGACGCGCAGCGAGGTGTCGTCGGATAACACCCTGAGGGCCGATTTGGCGCAGTCGAAGAGGTCACGGCAGTGGTCGTTACCGGAGCGCTTCCCCGGTAACGACCACTTGCTGTCCGGACTTGGGGGCGGACTGGTCGGGCGGTGGATTCCGCCAGGTGTGTGCCAGGCACGAACGTCCTGTGTCAGCCGGTCGACGCCATGTGTCTATCGTGTCAAGGGCGGGGCGACGGGGAGAGCCGCCAACCTCCGTCGGTCCGCGGTCCGGAGTGGGTCAGTCCACATGCCTGCCTTCCGTCGGCGTGAGCGGTTCGACTAGGAGCCGCTGGAAGATCGGTGCGTAGACCCTGGTCAGCGTGTCGGCCCCCACCGACGCGACCGGTTCCACCGCCACGACGTAGCGCGCCATGACCAGCCCGACGACCTGCGCCCCGATCAGCGACGCGCGGAGTGGCGCGTCGGGCGATCCGATCCGTTCGACCAGCGGGACCAGCACGTCGCGGGTGATCAGATCCCGCACCATGCTGGCTGCCTCCGGCTCGGCGGCGGCCGACCGAATGAGTCCGATCAGCCGGCTGCGGCTCTCCTCCTGGCTCAGCGCGCCGACGATGAACGCCGCTAGCCGACCTCCGACCGCCGTGGGGTCGCCAGCGAGGATCCGGGGGAGCACCTCGGCCGGGACGAACGGCAGCTCGACGACCGTCACGAACAGCCGCTGCTTGGAGCCGAAGAAGTGAGCGACCAGCCCCGGGTCCACACCCGCCGCCCGTGCGATGCCGCGCAGCGAGGCGCGGTCGTAGCCGAGGTCGGCGAACTGCCGCCGTGCCGCCGTGAGGATGGCGTCACGGGTGCCGCTCTCGCCGGGCCGGCGGCCGGCCCCGGTCTGGCTCCGGCCAGTCGTCCCCGACGCGTCAGCAGGGGCTTGACGGTCTAATTCATCGGGCATAGAATTTCCTTGCCGGTATTTCATCAACCGTTGAATTACAGATGGAGGCTCCCGATGCCGACGAGTGTCGAACAACCTGCCGGGTCATTGTCGCCCCGTCGCCGCCAGGCCATCCTGGTCGTCGTCGGTCTGGCCCTGATGATGGTCGTTTCCGCCGTCAGCGGTCTCAACGTCGCCCTGCCAAGCCTCGCCCGCGACACCGGCGCCACGCAGTCCGAGATCCAGTGGATCGTCGACGCCTACACGGTCGTCTTCGCCGGTCTGCTGCTCGTCGCGGGTGCGATCGGGGACCGGTACGGCCGCCGGGTCATCCTCCTCGTCGGGCTGGGCCTGTTCGGTGGTGCCGCCGCGGTGGCCCTTGGGGTCGACGAGCCCGGGGTCCTGATCGCGCTGCGGGCCGTCATGGGGGTCGGCGCGGCCGCCGTCATGCCGGTCACCCTGTCCATCATCACGACCTCATTCCCCCCGGAGGAGCGGGCGCGGGCGGTCGGGGTCTGGGTCGGGATCACCGGCGGCGGAGCGGTGATCGGTCTGCTGGGTTCCGGCGTGCTGCTGGAGTTCTTCGGCTGGAGCTCGTTCTTCGCGCTCAACGTCGCCCTGGCCGTCGCGGCGTTCGTCGGTGCGCTGGCCGTCATCCCCGCCTCACGCGAGGCTCGTCCGCCCGCCCTCGACGTCCTTGGCGCCCTGCTCTCGCTCGTCTCCATCTCGACGATCGTCTTCGGGTTCATCGAGGGCCCGGAGCGGGGTTGGGACGACGGGCTGACGGTGAGCGCGTTCGTCGTCGGGGTCGCCGCGGTGATCGGCTTCGTGCTCTGGGAACTGTGCACACCGGAGCCGCTGCTGGACCCACGCCTGTTCCGGTTGCGCGGCTTCGGCACCGGCTCGCTGGCGCTGACCGTCCAGTTCTTCGCGGCGTTCGGCCTCTTCTACACGGCGCTGCAGTACCTCCAGTTCGTCGCCGGGCTCTCGCCGCTCCAGGCCGCGGCGGCGCTGCTCCCCCTGCCCGCCGTCCTGATCCCGCTGGCGCGACGCGCGCCGGTGCTGGCCGAGCGCTATGGCGTCAACCGGATCGGCGCCGCCGGCCTCGTCCTCGTCGCCGTGGGGCTGGTCGTGCTGTCCACGGTCGGCGTGGACTTCGCGTACTGGCGATTCGGGCTCGGGCTCGTGATCTTCGCCGCCGGGATGGGGCTGACGGCGACACCGGCGACGACCGCGATCGTGTCGTCGCTGGCCGCCAGCAAACAGGGCGTGGCGTCCGCGGTCAACGACACCGCGCGGGAGCTGGGCAGCGCGCTCGGGATCGCCATCCTGGGCAGCATCCTCAACGCCACCTACCGCAACGGGCTGGAGCCTGCCGTCGGTAGTCTGCCCGACGGCGTCGCGGCCGGCGCGCTCGGCTCGATCGCCTTCGTCCAGTCCGGCGTCGTGGAGCAGTTGGGGCCGGCCGGTGATCCGCTGGTCGCTGCCGCCCGGCAGGCCTTCGTCGACGGCGTCTCGGCGGCGTTGCTCTGGGCGTCCGTCATCGTGGTAGTGGCCTCGGTCATCGTCGCGGTGCGCGCCCCTCGGGCCGGGGAAGTCGAGCATCACGCGGTGTCGGCGGCGATCGGTGACGCCGTTGATCCCACCGGAGCGCTCCGATCGGGCGCGGTCGATCGTGGGCCGACTCCCCCCGCAGCGCGACGACCGATCGCCGGTTGACGACAACGGCGCTCTCGCCGTCATCGCGATCTCCACGTCGTCCGGCACCCGAGCTAGCCGACCGTCGCGCTGCGGAAGGAGTCGGACGACGTGAGGATCATCTACCGGCCATCATTCCGGTTGAACGGCCAGATGGTTCGCCACCCTGGCATCTACTCTGGCTGATCGGTCAGGAGCAGCGCTGCTCCACCGTGGCCGCCCAGATCGTCTTCTCCACCAGTTGCTGAAAGATCTCGTTTGGCCGACGGACTGGATGGAAGATTTGACGACATCCGCAGCGCACGACGAGCTGAATCGCTCGCTCCGATCGTCCCCAGCCGAGGATTCGCGCCCTTGGCCCTCATAGTGGCCAAATGGAGTAAGCACACCGGGCTACCCCGCTCACCGTGCTCACTCCAGTGACATCTTTGAAGGGTGAGCCGCCCTCACCCTTCTGCGCCAGTACGCCTCTCAACGTCACCATAATGGAACTGGTGCAAGTGGTTCTCAGATGGAGGTCTGCTCGGAGCGAGCGATTGACGGGGCCACTTGCGGCGACGACCTGCTGCTCACCGCGTCATGTGTTGTCATCGTGGGGCTGGCCACAGGTGACTGCCGCAGCAGACGTGATGAGTTGCCAAGGATCCCGATGTCAGGGAGTGATTGGGCGGCGGCCGCCAGCACGGGTGGTAGCACGCCGAAAGCGGCCAGGGAAAGGCCGATGAAGTTGTAGACGAGGGTGAAGCCGATGTTCATCTTGACGGTCCGCATGGTGCGCCGGGCAATGTGGAAGACATCGGGCACGAGGGTCCAGTCCTCTCGCATCAGGGCGACGTGGGACGCCTCTATCGCAACGTGTGAGCCAGCCGCGCCCATCGCTATTCCGACGTTCGCTTGTGCCAACGCCGGTGCGTCGTTGACTCCATCTCCAACCATGACAACGATGTGTCCCTTGCTCTGATAATCGCGAACGATGGCAATCTTGTCCTCCGGCAAGAGGTTCGCCCGATAGGCCACTCCGAGCTGTTCAGCCAAGGCAGAGGCAACCCGATCGTTGTCCCCCGTTAGTAACTCAATCCGCCCGATCCCAAGCTTCCGCACTGCGTCCAGAGCGCGAGGCACTTCAAGGCGCAACGTGTCCGCGGCGGCCAGGATGCCTATCAGGTCATTGTCTCGTGCTACGAAGAGGAGGGTTTTGCCTTGTGCCTGCAACTCGGAGGTAACACTCGGTACCGACCATCCTTCAATAAGACGGTGGCTCCCGACCGTGACCGTAGTCCCATCGACGCGTGCCCGCACGCCTTGGCCAGGGATCGACTCGAACTGCTCAGGCTCTGAGAGTGTCAGGCCGCGTTGCAGAGCATGTCCACGTACAGCCTCGGCCAGGGGATGCTCCGAGTAGCGCTCCGCTGCCGCGGCGAGCGAAAGGATGTCGTCTTCGGGCAGCCCATTGAGTGCAATGACGTCAGTGATCTGTGGCTGGCCAAGGGTCAAGGTGCCGGTTTTGTCGACGAGCAACACATCGGCCTGGGCCAGGGCTTCGATGTACTTGCCACCCTTGATCAACAGACCCCGCTTCGCCGAGGCCCCGATCGAGGCTACTACGGCGATTGGGGTGGCGAGGGCAAACGAGCACGAGCAGGCCACGACCAGGACCGCGGCGGTCGCGATCGCGTTGTTGCTCAGGACAAAGGTCAGGGTGGCAATGACCGCAACCACCGGCAGGTACCAGGTAGCGAAGCGATCGCCTAGGCGCTGGACATCCGCCCGGTTGGCCTCAGCCTCCTCAACCAGCCTGATTACCCGACCAAACGTGGTGTCTGCACCGATCTGAGTCGTGCGGACTCGTAGACTTCCAAGACGTGCGAAGGTCGCGGCGAAGACGCTGGCGCCGGGCCCAACCTCCACCGGCATCGACTCACCAGTGATGGCGGCTTGGTCCATGGTCGCCTGCCCAGCCAGCACCTGTCCGTCAACCGGAATCTGCTCACCGGGGCGCACCACCACGGTCTCGCCGACGGCAACCTGATCGATTGCTACGTCGACTTCGACGCCATCGCGCAGGACCCGGGCGGTCTGGGGAGCAATGGCCGTCAAGTCCTTGACAGCACGACGAGCGCGCTCGCTGGTGAACGCCTCGACGTAATCAGCCAAGCGCATGAAGAATACGACGAGGAGGGCTGTGGCCCATTCCCCGACGGCGATTGCGGCAACCATGCCGACTGTCATCAAGGTGTGCGATGTGATGTGGCGTCGGAGTGCCGATTGGAGCACGCCGCGAAAGACCGGGTAGCCTCCGGCCAGGACGAGCCCCAACCAGACGAACCAGGGAACTCGCTCACTGACCGCGTCGAAGATTCCCAGTGCTTCGCCCACGACAGCGAGGAAGAGTACGACGCCAAAGACGCCCCCCAGGAGGAGGAGGACGGGACGGCTGAATGCGCCCAGGGCGGAAGGGGGAGCAGGCAACGTGCCGGACGTGGCCACTCGATAACCGGTAGCCTCGATTGCCTGGTGGATCGCCGGTAGTGCGGTTCGAGTGGGGTCATGCCGGATGACCGCCTTCTCGGCGGCGAGCAGGACATCCACAGATTGCACGCCCGGGAGCTGTTCGATGGCGCGCTGAACCTGACGGGCGCAGTCGGTGCAGGTCATCCCCTCGACCGGAATGTCAACGGTTGTGAGGGGTTGTGAGGAAGTCTGCGTCGTCATGACTGACTCTCCAGATCTGCGCCCTCACCGATTCGGGTGCATTCATAAATGCCACGGGCTACATCGCTGAGCACCTCATCCGCCAGCACCAGGAGTTGGGCGACTCGCTCGTCACGAAGCTGGTAATAGACGTAGCGCCCGCGCTGCTCCCGCGTGACCAGGCCACAGTCGTGGAGACAGCTCAAGTGGTTGGAGACGTTGGATTGCGAGAGTTCGGTCTCCTCGACGATCTCGCCGACGCTCAAGGCGCCACGGCGCAGCGCCTCCAGGATCGAGAGGCGAGACGGGTCAGCAAAGCCACGCATGAGCTTGGCTTTCATTTCCAGAGCGAGCGAGAGGCTGGTAGTTGACATGATCGTAACGACTCTCACTTCTGGCTAAGATCGCTCAGCACGTCGTCCGACGGCTGCGTTGGGAACGAACCCGGGGCGTCGATGGCGACAACGATATCGTTATGGGCTTTTGAACACATAGTGTGATGAATCAGTGACCGGCGATCCGTTGACGAAACCCCGTGTGGTCTCCTAGTCAGTATTTTCGTAACCACCAAGAGGGACAAATCCAACCGGCGGCATGCGGCGTTGGCGCCGTGTATGAGTCCGCTGCTCGGCAAGAGAGGACTGCTGTCGCAGGAGGGCTCGCCGCTCTTCCATCGTCCGCTGCCTGGACGACGGACATGAGTACTCACGCTCCATAAGTTCGACCCTCCTGTTGTCCGCGGCGCATCGGGCCCTGGAGTCAGGGCAATATCATATCAGCATTCGTAAATATGATGATACAACAAGCGGGCCAAGACGGGCTATGTCGGTCAAGCTTCAGTGATGACTGGTACGCTAACGAGCGACCTTATGTGAGATCGAACCTCAGGGGCGAGAACAAACACGCTCAAGTCGTGGCCGAGCCTCGCTGGGCAAACGAGGCCTAACCATAAACCCCAGCGCAACTCTGCCATCCACCCTCGGGTCGAACTAACTTAGCCGTCCTGCGGACGATGCCCTTACCGGCCATCGTTTCGGTTGAACGGCCAGATGGTTCGCCACCATGGTCGCTGTCCCGTCGTTGGGTTGGGCCACTGCTGCCCGCCGCCCGAGCCTCGCCGGCTCCGGAACGCCCCGACCAGCATGTAGATGAAGGCACCAAGCAGGAACAGGCTCAGGACCGTTACCACCCAGCCCGGTCCGTTGTAGGTCAGGCGGTTGCCCGTCAGGATCGCGTAGCCGCCGATCAGCGCCACGAACCCGCAGAGCCCGAGCAGAATGATGCCGACAAGGTTGTCACGGTCCACGGACGTGGTCTCCTCGATGGTGCGCTGACTGGCCGGTCCGGGCCCCTCTGGCTCACGTCCGGGATCGAAAGTGTGGCACGACCTGGCCGCGAGCGTCGCACCGTCCCGTCGGTCGGACCTGTCGTGCGTCGAGGAGCTTGACTCTCGCGGGGCCGAACAGAGCATTCCGGGTCCTGGGAAATGAGAGCGATGGGTGATACCCACGGGTACGGCTTTCCCCTATCGTGTCCGATACCTGTAGGCCGTCGATGTGCTGTCCTGACCTGGAGCGAGGATGGTGCCGCGAAAACCCCAGAACCGCGAACCACAGGCGCCCACAGGTGCCCGCACGTTCCGACGCCCGCGGATCCGTCCCCGTCCCCGTCGCCGCCGACCGCTCCCCGTCGATATCCACGCCCGGGCGATTCTCGGGCGCGTAACCGACGCGTTCTTCGCGCTCGACAATGCCTGGCGCTTCACGTACATCAACCCGGAGGCCGAGCGGCTGCTTGGTTGCCGGGCGCCGGATCTCGTCGGCCGGAACTTCTGGGAGAGCTACCCGGATCTCGCCGCGACGGAGTTGGGCGCGGCCTACCACCGGGCGATGCGCGACGGTGAGACGATCGCGACGCAAGGCTATTACGACCCCCTCAGTGCCTGGTTCGACATCCGGATCTACCCGGCCGCCAGTGGTTTGACCGTTTACTTCCGCGACATCACCGCCCAGCGTGACGCCGAACTGCGCCTGCGGCTCAGCGAGACGCGCTACCGCCATCTCGTCGAGCAGGTCCCGGCCGTCATCTACAGCGAGGTCCTGGGCGGGGCGTCGTCGATCAGCTACATGAGTCCGTTCGTCGAGGAGTTGCTCGGCGATCCGCCGGCCGAGTTCGTCGCCGACCGCTCCCTCTGGACGCGCCGGATCCATCCCGACGACTTCCTGCGGGTCAAGCATCTGTCGGACCAGTCGGACGCGTCCACCGAGCGCTACACCGCCGAGTACCGCATGGTCGCCCGCGACGGGCACATCGTCTGGGTCCACGATTCGGCGACGCCCGTGCTGGATCCCGATGGGATCCTCGTCGGTTGGCAGGGGGTCATCCGGGACATCTCCGCCCGCAAGGCCATCGAGGACGATCTCCGCCGTCTGGCCCAGCGCGACACGCTGACCGGGCTGTCCAACCGGGCGTTCCTCGACGACCGGCTCGGGTATCTGTTCGCGACGCAGCCACCCGGCACGGTCGCGGTCCTCTTCATCGACCTCGACCGGTTCAAGCTGATCAACGATGCCTACGGCCACGCGGCTGGCGACGCGCTGCTCTCGTCCATGGCCCAGGGGCTCTCGGTCGAGCTCGGCGCTCGCGGCACCGTCTCCCGCTTCGGTGGGGACGAGTTCGTCGCCGTGATTCCCGAGACCACGGTTCCCGAAGCCACCGACCTTGCCGGGCAGCTGACCGCCGTCCTGCGCCGGCCGGTCGCGATCGCCGGCCGTGACGTCGTCATCGGCGGCAGCATTGGGGTCGCCTTCAACCAGCCTGGGCACGGCACGGCCGTGGATGCTATCCGGGAGGCGAGCCTGGCCCTGCGTTCGGCCAAGGGGACCGGCCGGGACCGTGTCGTCCAGTTCGCGCCGGACCTCGATCGTGCCGGAGCGGAACTCACCCTCGTCGCCGACCTGCGCCACGCCATCGAGCGCCGGGAGTTCCGCCTGCACTACCAGCCGGTCGTCGACCTCGCGACCGGAACCATCGCGACGGTCGAGGCGCTGCTGCGCTGGCAGCACCCCGAGCGCGGGCTGATCGTACCAGTGGAGTTCATCCCACTGGCCGAAGAGACCGGGCTGATCCTGCCCATCGGCGACTGGGTCATCGATGAGGCCTGCCGGCAGCTCCGGGAGTGGGACGAGGATCCGGGCATCCCGGCGCCGCGGCAGATCAACGTCAACGTTTCGCCCGATCAGGTGCGCGACGCGGACTTCCCCGAACGCGTCCTGGCGATCCTGGCTCGCCATGGCCTCGCGCCGACTCGCCTCTGCCTGGAGATCAGCGACCGCAGCACCGCGGACGACCTGTCCGTATCGGAATCCATCCTCGCTGTGCTCCATGGTCATGGTGTCCGGCTGTCGCTGGACGACTTCGGGGCCGGGATCAGCTCGCTGACGCATCTGCGGACGCTCCAGGCCACGGACCTCAAGCTGGACCCGTCCATCTGCCGGCGGTTGCCCGAGGAGGGGCCCGACCGTGTCATCGCGGCGGGCATCGCGAGCCTGGCGCACGCACTGGGGATGACCGTGACCGCCAAGGGGATCGAGACGCGCGAGCAGCTGCTGGCGGCTCAGGCCGTCGGGTGCGATCGTGCCCAGGGCACCTTCCTCGCGCCGGCGCTGGCGCCGCTCGAGATCGCCCGCCGGACCGGCTCGCGGCCTGCGTCACGGGCCCGCGTGGTATCCACCTCATCCGCTCCGTTCCCGGTCGCCGGCCCGCTGGCCCAGGGGGTTCGTCCAGTGCTCGCGGACGTGCCGCCCCACCTGCTGACCGACTCCTACTGCGACGTCGCACCCGGCCCGCGCTGACAGCTGACCCCTATCCGCTCGTCTGGATTCGGACGCACCGTCGTCGTCCCTCCGCCACCCCTCATGTCCCGGACCCGTGCACGACCGCCCCACGACCGGTCGTGGGCGGCATCGATCACGCACGGCCCTCGCCTGTACTCCCCTATCATTGCGCTCGTCGCCCCTCCGCCACCCCGACGAGGTGGGTCTGATCCAGAGTGGGGCTTCCATATGATGGAATGATCCGGCCTTGGCCGGTCCCATCGAGCCCTGCCCGGTCCCACGAGAGGGTCTGACATGTTCCTGCGTTGGGGTCACCTGCTCGCGGTCCACCGGCGGCTGGTCCTCGTCCTCGCGGCCCTCAGCCTCGTCGCCTCGATCGCCGGTCTCGTCCTGATCCGTCCCGAGCTACAGCAGAACGCCCTCGTCAGCGACGAGGCCGAGTCGATGCGCGTGGCGGCGCAGCTGGCCGACCGGTTCGGGCGGGGCGACAACACGATCGTCTTCCTGATCGACGCCGACGGCCCCATCGCCGACCCGGCGACCACCGCCCGCGTCGCCGCCGCGCTCGCTCCGCTGACCCCGGATCGCGGCGTCGTCGGCGTGATCAGCGCCGCCAACACCGGCAGCCCGGACTTTGTCAGCCGGGACGGGAGCAGTACCTACGCCCTGGCCCTGATCGACGCCAACGGTGTCCGGAACTCCGCGAAGCTCGTCACCGCCGTCGAGGACAGCGCCGCCGCCCAGGGGCTGCGGGCCACCGCGACCGGGGCGACCGTCGTCAACGATGACGTGACCCTCGCCGTCGAGCGGGGCCTGGTCCGGGCCGAGATCATCGCCATCCCGCTGACGATCCTGTTCCTGGTCCTGATCTTCGGCGGCCTCGTCGCGGCCGGGCTGCCCCTGATCACCGGCGCGATCGGCATCGTCGCCACCCTCGCCATCACCTGCGCGATCAGTTTCGTCACCCCGCAATCCGTCTTCGCGTTCAACCTCGTCACCATGCTCGGCCTCGGGCTCGGCGTGGATTACTCCCTCTTCATGGTCTCCCGCTTCCGCGAGGAACTGGCTCGCCGCCCGGTCGAGGAGGCCATTGCCGTGACCGTCGCGACGGTCGGCAAGGCCGTCTTCTTCTCCGCCATCACCGTCATGTTCGGGTTGTCGGCGACCCTGTTCTTCCCGATGCCGACCATCGCCCAGATGGGGCAGGCCGGGGTCCTCGTCGTCGGGATGGCGCTGGTCTACGGGCTAACGTTCCTGCCGGCGCTGCTGGCCGTCCTCGGGCACCGCGTCAACCGCTTCGCGGTCCGGCGGCCGGCGGTCGGCCCCCGGGACGGCTTCTGGCACGCCCTCGCCGCGACCGTCATGCGCCGGCCGGTCGTCTTCCTCGTCCCGATCATGGTCGTCCTCCTGATCATGTCGATCCCCCTGCTGGGTCTGAACCTGACGCCCGGCACCATCAATATCGTCGGCCGGGACAGCCCGTCCCGGCTGGCCTCCGAGCGGCTCCAGAGCGAGTTCACCGCCAACGCGGGCAACACCATCCCGGTCATCGTGACCGCCGCCGACGGCGACGCTCTCTCGGCCGCCAGCGTCGCCGCCGAGACCGATCTCGCCCACCGGATCGCCGCCATTCCCGGCGTCACCGGCGTCGACGGTCTGACGACCGGCGCCTTGGCCGCGGCGGTCCCCTATGACTGGTCCGCCTATGCCGGCGACCCCGCCACGCTGCCCCTCCCACTCCGGCGAGGACTGCCGGCCCTGGTCGATGGCGACGCCACGCTGATGGAGGTCTCGTTCAGCACCAGTCCGACCGCCACCCAGGCGATCGTCGGGGCGATCCGGGACCTGCGCGTCGGTGGCGTGACGGCGGCAGTCGGTGGGGACGCGGCGCTGAACGTTGACGTTCGCGACGGGATCATCGACGCGCTGCCGGGGGCGCTGCTGTTCGTCTTCGTGGGGTCCTACCTGATCCTGCTGCTCAGCTTCGGGTCGGTGCTGCTACCGGTCAAGGCGATCTTCATGACGCTGCTCTCGATCACGTCGTCCCTCGGGATCGTCGTGCTCGTCTTCCAGCAGGGCTACGGTGCCGACCTGCTTGGCTTCACCGCCGACGGCCAGCTGATCGCGACGACGCCGATCCTGATGTTCTGCGTGCTCTGGGGGCTCAGCATGGACTACGAGGTCCTGCTGCTGTCGCGGGTCCAGGAGGAGTACGTCCGGACCGGCCGTAACCGCGAGTCAGTCGCGGCCGGGATCGAGCACACCGGCGGGATCATCACCGGCGCGGCGGCGATCATGATCGTCGTCTTCGGCGGCTTCGTCATCGCCGAGGTGACGGTGATCAAGAGCCTCGGCTTTGGCCTGGCGGTCGCCGTGCTGATCGACGCGACGATCGTGCGCTGCCTGCTCGTCCCGGCGACGATGCGGCTGCTGGGCCGGTGGAACTGGTGGGCGCCGGTTTGGATCCACCGCGGGGTCGACCGGCTCGGCTTCGGCCCGACCGAGCTCCCCGCCCCGCCGCCGTCCGCGACACCCGCTGACTGATCGTCGGACGGCTGTACGACCTTGAGCGGACCGCCACAATATACGTGGACGCTATACTTGGTCCGTGGCACCGAACGAGGGGACTTCAGTCACCGAGACGATGACGTCCCCGGGAGGCAACCATGACTAATACTCCAGCGCCAAAGCCGACCCTTACCCCTGCCACGACTCCACGCCTGCGGCCGCTCCCTCCCGAGATGCCGTACCCGAGCGGATCCAACATCCTCATCCGAACACCCAGCCCGTTCCCACCCACGAGCAAAAAGGACTAGGAAAGCAGAGCCCACGCCGCACCGATGGCGAGCGAAGCACCTTCCAGTGACAAGGCGAGTTGAACGTAGAAGACGAGTTTCGCCTTGCGGACCAGCAGGCTCCGGTTCTCCTCACTCGAGTCGATGTACGCGTCCGTGATCCAGCCCCTGAGTCCTCGCCCGGCCAGGGGCTGGCGTCGTTGTGCCAGGTAGTTGCGCCTCAGGTCGTGCATCTCGGGCTTGAACTCGATGGCGCTAATCAGGCCCAACCGCAGGTTCAGGAGCAGGATCGCCAGGTAGAAGATCAGCGCCAGCACGAAGAGCACGCGCGGTGCTCCCTCAAGCGAGACGACGGGCGCATCGGCCCCGCTGGCTCGTGCCACGCTGACCAGTGCGATGGTGAGCGGCAGGGCCGCGCTGCCGACCGTTAGCGCCTGCGATGCCTTGCCGTCCAGCCCGTCACTCGCGCTGATCTGAGCATTCAGGAACGTCAAGGCCGCGTCGTGGTAGACCTGCTCGGGGATGATGTCCGCGTCCAGGTCAGACTCGTCCGGGACCGCTGCTAGCGAGGACGTTGGATCCATCGCGGCCCGGTGACGTCGCCATCGGTCGCGGATACCCATTGCGCGGGATGCCTCGCTCAAGGTGCGGAGACGAAACGATCAGCATCCTACCTCGATGAAGGTCATGGTGGGCAAGGTAACGTCGAACATGGTCGGTCGCCACGACTCGCCACGCGAACGGCCTGCGGAGCCTGGGAACGGCACGGCAAGCGAGTCGACAACCGGCCCTGAGACAGTGGCGCAACGGCCCTCGTCATGCCTGGTGACGGGCCCGAGCCCACGGCGCGCCGTCTCGTCAATGAAGGGAGCGCCCGGGACAGGCAACCGTCCCAGGCGCTCTCGTTCGCGTGGATCGATGCCCTACAGCTCGACTCGCTCGTTCTCCCCACCCTCATACCGCTGGCCGGTCATCTTGGCCTTGGCGAAGCTGATCAGGCTGGCGACCCGGCCGCCCGGCGTGTCCCAGTACTCGGCTGACTCCCCCTCGACCTTGAGCAGGACGATCCCGGGGGACGTCTTGCCGTCCGGGAACCACGCCTCGACGAAGGGGTTCCACAACTCCTGCTTCCGCGCGTCATCCTCGACCACCGACGCTGTGCCGGTCAGCGACACCCAGGTGCTGGTCGACGAGATCGTGACGTTGACGTACGGGTTGCCGCTCATCTGCTGGACCTTGCGGGAGTCTCGTTCGGCGAAGAACCAGAGGTCCCCGTCGAACTCCACCTCCTGGAGGGCCATCGGCCGGCTCATGAACGTTCCATCCGGATCGACCGTGGTCAGCATCGCGGTCCGATTGCCCTTGATCAGTTCGGCGACCTTCCTGGCGTCGCCGTCGCCGTCGTGGTCCTGGTTCGCGGTCATGGCGCGTTACCTCTCCGTATTGTGATGGTGGTGACGGCCTGCAGCCGGCGTACCTCCGGGCCGGATCGGCCAGCGAGCCCACCCTGGGTCGATGCACGGCATGGACCACTGCGGCGGAGAGCCGACCAGACGAACGTTCGACTCTGGACCGGTCTCCGGGCGCTAGATGTCACCGGTCTTTGGTCCCGCCACGCCCAATGAACTCGGGTTGGGAACCTTCTTCCACGTCTGGTCGATCGCCTCGAGCAGCCGGTCCAGTTCGAATGGCTTGAGGACGACCCCGATGGCGAGGTCGTCGAGGTGAGGGGCGAGTTCCTCGACCTGTCTGATGGCGCCGGTGCAGAGGATCAGCGGGATCCCGGCGGTCTGTGCCGACATCTTCAGCAACTGGATCAGCTGCCACCCGAGATCTTCCCGGCCAATGATCATGTCCAGGATGATCAGGTCCGGATCGACCCGCCGGATGTGGTCGTGGAGGAGACCGATCTCGGCTGTAAACGAGTCCGTCGTGACCCGGTACCCCTCGTCGGTGAGCAGGTCGGTGAACATGGTCAGAATGTCCGGCGAGTCGTCGATCACCAGGATGTGCCGGGCCAGATCCATCGTCGCCGCCATCCGTACTCCACGTCGATTCCGATCTACAGGCTTGCAACGCATGTTTTCCGCATGTCGTGTGCCTGCGTCCCCGCAAACGCGGTAGACCTCAGGGTGCCGGGTACCGCGGGTCGACCAGGGCCATGGCCACCGTAACCTGCCACCACGTTGGCCCCTCCGAGCGTCATCGGCAGCGTGATGAGGAGGGCCAGGGCTGGACATGGGGGTCCGTCTCGAGCCGGGGGGTCCCAGCGCGGGCCGGTACCCGTTACGCCGGGCAGAGCCGGGGCGAGCCGGGCCAGCCAACGGGCGAAAGGGGTGCGGCGAAACAGCGTCCTCGCGATTCGCCGCCGCGCGGCCCGGAATGATCCTGACCAGGCGGTCGGCGCCGACCACTCCGACCGGCGATCCGACGCCGGGTTCGCGACAGGCGGGCTAGCTTTGGGCGACTTGACGACGGCGGACCCACCAGACGACCAATAGACCGGCTCCGAGGGCGGGCAGCAGGACGAGGAGGATTTGGGATGTCTGCGTGACGCGGTCGACGATGCCCTGTACGTGCGTGCGGAAGACGTAGCCCGCAGCGAGTGGTGTCCCCGCCCAGAGCACGGAGGCCGGCACCGCCCCAAGCAGGAAGTCACGCACGCGAATGCGCAGCAGCCCCGTGCTGACGCTGATGTACATCCGCACGAGCGGGATGAGGCGCATGACGAAGACGATCGATACGTCATGGCCACCAAGACGCCGGCGCCACCGGTCCATTACCCCTTCTCGTCCCGACGCCTGGTTGGGCAGGAACCGTCGCAGGAGTCTGACGCCACCGGTCCGGGAGGCAAAGTGGAGGCCGACCGTCCCCAGGATGTCCGCGACGCAGACGAGCGCGAGCCCAGCCAGTAGGCTCGGGACCGAGTCGATCGCGTAGGCACCCGCCAGCAGGAGCGCGACTTCCGATGGGATGCCGGTCGGCACCCCGAGTTCACCGACGAAGATCAGGAGGGCAACGAGCGGCACGCCATACGTGGGTATGAGCGACAAAATGGACTCGCTGATGACGAGACTCCTCATTAGATACTCGTCGCGAGCGGACCGGATCAGGTGCGTCGGACCCACCCGGGCCAGGGCCCGATCGGCCCCGCTGGGCCGTAGAGGTGATTTCCGAATGTACCAGACGGCAAGCGCGATCGTGGCCGCGACGCCGGGGAAGGTTCCGCCGACCAGATCGCTCGGATCGTGGCTGCCGGCCCTCGACGAGCGACAACGAAGGCGGACCGTCCTCAGATGGGCCGATTTCACCTGGCTGACGATCGAGCGCGAGCCACTCGACTCGATGGAGGCCATCGGTTGGATCGCTACCCACGTCGCGGACCCCGCTCCGACGATGGGCGTCCACCCGTGCGTCGCCAGACCGCCAGCCCGTGTGGCGGCGTCGATCCCGTCTGATCGGGAGGAGTCCGATCAGAGCCCATGCGTCTGGTTGGGCCATCCGGCCGGAGCGATGCGGAGCGATGGCAAAGCCCCACCGACAATCGTCGGTGGGGCTTTGCCATCGCCAACATGAGCGACGCGAACAGATGGCGCGGCGAGAGCCCTAGCGGGCGGCGACCGCTGTTTCCTTGTCGGCCTTGACCTGCTCCCTGAGCGCCTGCTTCGCTTCCTTGCCCGTCAGTTTCGTGAAGTCGACGATCTTCTTCGCCATCGCCTGCTCCTCGTCGAGGTTCTGCTTGAGCAGGTCGGCCACGTCTCGCTCGCCCAGATCCTTCGCGATCTGGACCAGACCGGTGTACGAGGCGATCTCATAGTGCTCGGTCTTGGCGGCGCCGAGCAGGTTGCCCATCTCGAGGACCTCTGGCGACGGATTCTTCTCGTGCAGCGCCTCGTGCTCCTGCCGCAGGCCCTCGGCGGCGTGGCAGGTCGTCTCCTCCGGCTTCTCACCCATCGCCTTGAACGCCTGCTGCAGGCGCTTGATCTGCTCCTTGCTCTGGGCGCCGTGCTCCTTGAACGCTGCCTTGATCTCGTCGTGCTGGGTCTCGTTCGTCAGTTCGCCAAGGGTTCCGGCGATGATGTGCTCGGCACTGAGCATATCGGACAGCTCATGCAGAAAGAGTTCTCGCGGCGTATCCATCGACGTGTTTCCTTGCTGGCCGGTGAGGCCGTGGATCGAGATGCCCAGACGGAATCCGGGCGGCAGGTCAGCTCGCGGGAACGACTGACATACCGTACGGACGCACTGTCCGTGCCATTCGTGAAGGAGCGGGAGTACTACAGGGCCGATTCATCGCCACGGTGAATAGTCGCGTGGCTTGGCGTGTCGTTGCGTCCTGATGTGCGTCAGCATGGGCGGCCACCCCGGTCCGCGGCGGCACCGTCGGCATCGCGGCACGCCAGTGACCAACCGCGTGGCGTGATGCGGAGCCCATCGCGCGTCCGTAGCGCAACCGCTCGTCAGTCGGGCCTCACGGCGTTACCGGGACGGGCCAGGAGCGGGACGCCCGTCCGTCGCGGGACGATCCACTATGACGCCAGGCCCGAGAAGTAATCCGTCCTGATGCGATCCGACTTCACTCCCAGGTCGCTGAGCGCCCGCTGGACCGCCCGGACCAACGCCGGTGAGCCCGACACGTAGAACAACCGGCTGCGGTAATCCGGTATCTGACGCGCGATCAATGCCGCATCGATTCGTCCCAGCTCTCCACTCCAGGAGGGAGGGACGGACGACGCATCGGACAGCACGAAGACGGGCCGAAAGCGGAATACCCACTGTGCCGCCTGAAAGACATCCCAATAGAGGATGTCGTCGTAGCGCCGGTTGGCGTACAGCATGACGACGTCTCGCGGCTCGCGGCGGTCCGTCAGATACTTGACCATACTGCGAAACGGCGTGATCCCGATGCCGCCCGCGATGAAGGCGAGTTTCTGGGCCGGGTCGCGCGGTAAGGTGAAGTCACCGCCGACCTGAGCGGCAACGATTGGGCTGCCCCGGTGGACGGCGGCCAACCCCCGCTTGAACGTGCTGCCGGCCTCGACGAACTTCACCCCAATCCGCAACGACCGTTCGGTCGGGGACGACGCCAGGGTAAAGAAGCGACGTTTCCCGCGGCTATCGGGATGACCGTGATCCAGCGTCCACTCCATGTACTGGCCGGGCTGATAGGCCAGCGGCTTCGACGGCACGAACAGGAAGTCCACCAGGCCGGGACCCATCACGACCGCGCGGTCGAGGCGCAACTGGCGCTTCTGGCGGGGACGGACCGCATAGGCACCGGCGTTGGCGATCACCAGGGCGAGTTCAGGACTCAGATAGAACGTTCCCAGGTGCACCTGCGGGAGCACCAGCACGCCGGCCAATGCCCCGTAGACTACCTGGAGCGGCCGGGTGGACGGCATGGTGACCGGCTCCGTGAGCATCACGAACGCCAGGAACCAGATTGGCGAATTGAGGATGACCTGGTGGTACGCCTCGGCGAAGGACACGTTCGTCAGGGCGCCCCAGGCCAGGCCCACGAACAGCGTCGTCCAGAGGAAACTGAGGACGAGGTCTCCGCGCCGGAGTTTGCGCACCAGGAGCAACCCACCACCGATCACGAACGGGGTCAGGCTGGCCGTCCCGACCCACCAGCTGGCGGTCTGGCCAGCAAACAGGCCGGTGATCACCACGGCCACGGCCGCCGGGTTGAACAGGTGAACCTGATGGACCGCCAGGATGTATTTCGAGGCCATCGCCAGGATCGACGCCCAACCCAGGAAGACGTACTCGTTCGGTCCCTGGGCCGGATCGACGATCAGCGCCAGGATCAGACCGGTAATCACCGCGGAATCATGGTTCGTGGGTGATTGGAACGTCCGCGCGAAGAGATGGTTCACCGCCACGCAGACCGCTACGGCAACCAGGACGGAACCGGCCAGGGCCGTAATTGGGTAATGCAGAGTGCCCAACCAGCTCTCCAGCATGGCGATGCCCACCAGGGCGCCCAGGTAGTAGATGACCAGCCGGTACATCGTGACCCGGTCCAGCAAGATATTGGGAAGGGCGAGCACCCTAGCGAACGTAGTCACTGAAGCCTCCGGTGGAATGTGCCCGCCGGTCGGTGGTGATGGCGTATGCCTCCAGACCTCCCCGGCTGTCGAGGAAGGACAGGCCCTGGCTCCCCATGGCAAATGCCGCCGTGGCGAAGCGGTCCGCCTCATAGATCGTTGGGCCGATGACCGTCAGGCTGACGATGTCACTGACCAGGGGACCAGCCTGCCTTGGGTCATAGATGTGCTGGCCGCGCACCGCGGTTCCGGAGGTGGCCACTCCCCGATTGGAAATGGCCAGCACCTTGACCTGTTCGTCTCGCTGGAACGGATTGCGAATACCCACCCGCCACGGCTGACCGTCGCCGTTGTGGCCGATGGCCAGCAGATCTCCACCAATGTCGACGACATAGTCTGCCAACCCACGCGCGCCGAGCAGCGTGCCGCATCGCTCGATGGCCCAGCCCTTGACCAGACCCGAGGGATCGAGCCGTCCGTTGCGGACGGGATCGAAGTAGCCGCCGGTCTCGGTCTTCGTCTGCTCGCACATCTCCAGGACGGCGGCCAGGTCGTCGCTTATCTCATGGAGGCCGAGCCCCCCCTGTTCAGGCGGGACACCTCGCTCGTCTCCCGGTAGGGACTGAATCGCCAGTCGACCGTCTCGAGCCATGAAGCGATTGCCGCCACGTCATCCTCGCCGGCGTGCTCATCACCGATGCAGACGGTGACCGGCATCCCCATCTGGAGCCACGTGCGCCGGATCATGACGCAGCCTGCTTCAGCGCCGAGGCGAGCGACTGGATGAACGCGTCCGAGGTATCCGTCGCACCCGTCACGATGTCCACCTCAGCCTGTTGGGAGCTGATCGCTTCGCTCGTGAGGATGGGCATCGCGTGCGCATTGATCGACTGCGAGCGGCTGCGATGATCCGGGTGCTCCAGGAATCGCACGTCGCTGATCTGGCCGTTGGCGATGACGGCCTGGACCTTGACGTTGCCCCACTCCGCATTCGCCGAGCTACCGGTATAGGTGCCATCCTGATAGGCGGCGTTGGCCGGCACATCGCTCGACTGGCCCCGTGACGACGGGCTGGACGACGGCACTGACCGTGACGATGAGGTGGCGTTTGGGTCGCTTCCAGGAGAGGACCGTGGGACCACCTTGCTCGGCGAGTCCGTCGGCGGGACCGCTGTCACGGTCGTAACGGCAACCGAAACGGCCGATGTCTGGACTGGCGTCTGCGTCCGGTTCTGCAAGGCGTACAGCGCAAACAACACGATGACGGATACGGAGAGCAATGCCTTCTTGAGTCGTGTCAACACGCGAGTTTCCTCTGTCGAGATATGGGTGATCTGTCGGTGGACCGCGGACGGCCGGAGCCATCCGCGGTTGGAGCATAGCTTTCGATTCTTAACGTTCGCTGAGAACGACTGTGTCCCTCGCCACTGTTCTGGACTGGAGTCGAAGGACTGCCCGGACCACCGTACCGGAGCGGGCGATCTAGCAGGTTATTCGTGCTCGTAGGGCGGGCTAGCGTCCAGGAGAGAGTGATTCACCTGGCGGGACCAATGGCGGACAAGGAGGTGATTCGGAAAACCAAAGTGTTGCGGGGATACCCGATGGGCCATACCATCTCGATGTCATACGTATGGGAGGCGCTCGTTGCCTTCCAGCAGTATCCCAAGGGAGTTTTGGTCATGGCCGATGACGGCATGTTCCCAATCAGCACCGACGAGCCGCTGAACGTACGCAGGCGCCTCGGTCGCCGCTCCTTCGTCGGCGCCGCGGCCGCGTCCGGCGCGGTCCTCGTCGCCGGACGCGGCATTGCTCAGGACGCGACGCCCGTCGCGACCCCGGGGCCGGCCGATAGCCAGTCCGGCAACAACTCGGCGGAGCAGGCGGGGGCCCAGTTCCCGACGGTCGTCCCCGTCGGGCCGGCCACACCGCCGGAGTTCGACACCCCGACCAACTGGCCGTCGGAGAACTACGATTTGCAATCCACCCGGAACGCCAAGAGCAGCACCATCAGCTCCAACAACATCAGCCAGCTCGGCGAGGCGTGGCGGTTCGCCGTCCCGATCTCGGCCACGTTCGGGGCGCTCGTCGCCAACCCGACGATCGTCGATGGGACGGTCTTCCTCCAGGACGCCCAGAGCAACGTCTACGCGGTCGACCTCGAGACCGGCAAGCAGCGCTGGACCAACACCTACAACCAGGCCGTTCCGTCCGGTGGTCCCAACGGGACCGCCAACGCCTATGGCCTGGTCTACTACACCATTGGCGGCCCCGGCGACGTGATCGCCGCGAAGGTGGAGGACGGCTCCGAGGTCTGGAAGACCAACATCCTCGGCTACCGCAAAGAGGGCATCACGATGGCGCCCATCGTGTACGACAACACCCTCTACGTCAGCAATATCCCCGGCACGCCCGAAGCCTTCTACAATGGTGGTCAGCGCGGCATCATCTTCGCCCTCGACGCCTCGACTGGTCAGATCATCTGGGATTTCGACACCACGACCGACAACCTGTGGGGCAACGCCCGGATCAACTCCGGTGGCGGCCTCTGGCACCCGCCCTCCTTTGATGAGGCCGGCAACATCTACGTCGGGATCGGCAACGCCGCCCCGTACCCCGGCACCGCGGCGTTCCCGGCCGGCTCCAGCCGCCCCGGCAACAACGACTATGCCGACTCGCTGATCCGGATCAACCCCTCCACCGCCGGCATCGACTGGTACATCAACGTCAAGCCGTTCGACCTCTTCGACCTCGACAACCACCTCTCGCCAATCCTGGCGACGGTCAGCGTCGGCGGGACCGATACCCCGGTGGTCTACTCGTCCGGCAAGCATGGACTGGTCATCGCGGCCAACTCCGAGACGGGCGAGGAACTCTGGCGGACTCCAGTCGGGCGTCACCAGAACGACGACCTCCAGGAGCTGCCGACCGACGGCAGCACGGTCGAGGTCTTCCCCGGCACGCTTGGTGGCGTCGAGACGGCGATTGCCCTGGCCGACGGGGTAATCTTCGCGCCGGTCTACAACCTGGGGTCGGCCTACTCTCAGTCCGAGCTGGATGCGACCAGCATCAACATCGCCGACACGACCGGCCAGCTCGTCGCCCTCAATGCCGGGACCGGCTCGGTCCTCTGGGATGTGCCTCAGCCGACCGGCCAGTTGGCGGCGGCGACGGTCACCAACGACGTCGTCTTCACCGCTGGTCTCGATGGTGTCCTGCACGGCTACAGCGTCTCGGATGGCTCCGAGGTCTTCCGGTTCCAGGCCTCGGCCGGTATCAACGCGCCGCTCGCCGCCTCGGGCGACTACCTGCTCGTTCCGGCCGGTGGCCCGCTGCTGGCGTCGTCCGACACGGCGAGTCCAGCCCCGGCGACGACTCAGGAGTTGATCGCCCTCAAGATCGGTGGCACTGTCCAGGCTACGCCTCAGCCTGGCACGGCTACGCCGGGCGCCTAGGAAGCCACCCCGGTCAGACCGTGGCCAGCATGGTTGGCGATCTGACCATGCACTGCCGGCACCTTGACCGAACCTGACGTCGATGAGACCGGGCTGGAGCGTTGTCGCTCCGGCCCGGTCCTGTTTCACCAGCGATGACTGACCGGGAGGCTCCGGTCAGTCATCGCCGCTATTCATGGCGGCTCCGGGCGGGATTCCGGCACTCAGCCCTGCCGGACCATTCGGGACTGGCCGGGGAGGCGTGTGACACCGGGACAGCCACGCGACGACCCGCTGGTCTGGCAGCGGCGGGTCGGTTCGGCAGCACCCTACGATGCACGTAGAATCAGCCAGTGGCGAGCGGCAACCGTTGCCCTCGGACAGCCATGGTCGCGGAGCGAGACGAGGGCACCGACACGATGTCAGTTGGCGATCAGTCGGACCTCGGTGGGCGCGAACCCGGAGTGGGCAGCGCGTCGGTGGCCGACGCCGGGAGCGGGCTGAGTCAGCAGCCCGCTCGCCCCACCGGCCGCCGGACTCCGGCCCACTCGTCGGCTTCGGGCGCCAACGGACCAACCCCTGAGCCAGCTGGCCCCCCTGCCGGAGCCGCGGCCTCCGGCGGGACACCCCTCGGCGAGCCAGGCATCGTGGAGACGCCGGTCGTCGAGACGCCGGTCATCGAGCCGACCGGTCGTGGCCAGGCTGGATCGTCCGGTGGAGGCGGTTCCGGCCCCACCAGGCGTCGGGTCTCCCGCGGCGGCAACGGCAGCGGCCCGCCGGTCGGGCCGATCGCCATCCTGGTCCTCGCCGGCATCGTCCTCGCCATCCTGCTGGGCGTCATCCTGCTGAACCAGGGAGACAAGCCTCGCCAGGAGACCGCGCCACCGTGCATCGAAACCAGCGTCGCCGACGCGCTGAACGAGATTGCCGACGGTCGTGTGACCAACATCCGAGCCTCGGCCGCCGCCAACGACCTGACCCAGTTCGCGGTCGCCGTCGAGCTCGACATCGAGGGGGGCGGCTGCCTCTCCCTGCCCCAGGGGCCGGAGTCGGTCGACCAGCGGACCGCCATCATCGGCGCCGCGACGATCTACAATTCCCAGACTGAGGGCCGCCGGATCAACGTCGAGATCAACGACATCCAGGTCCCGCCGACCCCGACCCCCGCGCCGCCGACCGAGACCCCGGTCGTTTCACCGACCGAAACGCCCATCGCCGTTCCGACCGAGACGCCGCCGATCGCCCCACCGGTGATCGTCCCGCCCGCCGCGGCCCCGGCCACGCCAGTGATCGCGTCGCCGGTCGTGTAAGCCCGTGCGCGGCCATCGTCACTGGCCGTTCGACAGGATCGAGGCGGTGAGCGCGTCGGCCGGCAGAAAGGCTTCGAGCGTCAGTTCCGCGATGGTGACGTCGATGGCGGTCCCGAAATGGGTCAGCGTGGTCAGGAGGCGAAGCTCGCCGTCGTCCGAGCGGAGGCGCAGGGGAACCGCGAACCCGACGTGGTGCGGTGAGAGGTCCCGCCGGGGATCCGGCACGAACGCGGCCAGTTCGGTCACCAGCGCCACCAGGCGGTCGTCGGGGTTGCGAAGCGCACTGCGTCGCAGTCCGTAGATGACATGCCATGCCCACTCCTCCAGATTCACGATCCGCGGCGCCAGGCCGTCCGGGTGGAGCAGGAGGCGGGGGACGCTGACGGGTGGGGCGAGCAACCGCGGGGCCGCGCCGTCGACCAGGGACCAGAAGGCGTCGTTGGCCGAGACCAGATCGCCGCGCCGGTTGGTCATGACGGCTGGGTAGGGTCGATGGCCCGCCAGGACGCGCTCCAGCGCGACCCGGACGGAGCCGAGGCGCGGGTCGTCGAACTCGGTCTCCTCGTAGGCGGGAGCGTACCCGGCCGCGAGCAGGAGAGCGTTTCGCTCCCTGAGCGGTAGTTCCAGCGCCTCCGCCAGCCGGACCACCATCGCGCGGCCAGGGACCGACCGGCCGCCCTCGACGAAGCTGACGTGCCGCTGAGTGGTCCCGGCGCGCAGAGCCAGCTCGAGCTGGCTGACACGCCGGCGCCGGCGCCACCTGCGCAGGGCCACCGCGAACTCGTTGTCCTCGCTCTGTTCCACCTCGCTCGCCATGGGACGGTTCTAGCACTTCGACCGGTTGGCCGCCATTCCTTCCGGGGAATCGCCGGGTGCCCGGGCAGCCGGTAGGGTGGGCCGCGAAGGGCGGCGTTCCGGAGGCGGAATCCAGGAGAGGCTGTCCCAGAAGGAGAGATGATGAGCGACCCCAGGGACCTTGCCGACCGCTACGTTGCGCTCTGGATCGAACCGGACCCGGACCGGCGCTGCCAGACGATCCGCGACCTGTTTGCCAGCGACGGGTCGCACCTGCTCCAGCCGCCCCGTGGGCTGTCTGACGCAGCCGCGGCGCTGGGCTTCGTTCCCACGCTTCGGGCGCACGGGTACGCCGCGCTGGAGGTCAGGGTGACCCACGCCTACGAGGAGTTCGTCGCCCCTGGACAGTTGACCTTCCGTCTGCGAGACGAGCCGGTCCGCCTTGGTGACGTCGTCAAGTTCACCTGGGAGATGGTTCCGACGGGCGGCGGCGACGCGGTCGGCGCCGGCCTCGAGGTTCTCCTTGTGGATGAGGGCGGTCGGATCCTCGTCGACCACCAGTTCATCGTCGGATGAGCACACCATCGATCGTTGAATCCATCCCGATCGGCCAGGAGTCCCGGCTGTCGTTCGGCTTCCTGCTCCCCACCCGCGTCGCTACCGCCAACGAGGATTCGGGTCTGGAGCCCTTGCTCGCCCTAGGGGCACGAGCGGAGGAACTGGGCTTCGACTCCGTCTGGGTTGCCGACAGTCCCCTCGTCTACGGCCTGCCCGACCCGCTGATGGTGCTGGCCGCCCTGGCGGCCCGGACCCGGCGGGTCGCTCTGGCGACCGGGATGTTGCTTGGCGCGCTGCGTGAGCCCGTGCTCCTGGCCCACAGCCTGGCAACGCTCGACCAGTTGGCCAGGGGCCGCCTGGTCATCGGACTGGGGGCGGGCTTCGCGGCGCCTGAGAGCAGGCGGCAATTTTCCGCCGTCGGCGTGCCCTTCGAGAGCCGAACCGCACGGCTCGTCGAGACGATCGCCGCCATGCGCTCGCTCTGGTCAGCGCCCGGCTTGCCGACGAGCTACACGGGGCGCCACATCGCCTTCGAAGAGGTCGCGCTCTCCCCGTCTCCGCACACTGCGGGAGGACCGCCCATCTGGTTGGCGGGAGCCGGGGAAGCCGCGGAGCGACGGGTCGGTCGGCTGGCCGACGGATGGCTGCCCTACTCGCCGACGGTGGCCGCGTGGGCCAGGGGTTGGGAGCGCGTCCGGGCCGGCTCCACCGAGGTGGGGCGGTCGATACCACCAACGCCGGGGCTCTACGTGACGGTCGCGCTCGACCCGTCGATCGGCACGGCCCACGAGCGGCTGCGAGAGACGATCGAGCGCTGGTACGGCTACCCGTTCGAGGTCGTCTCCGCGCTCCAGGCCACGTACGCGGGCACGCCGGAAGGCCTCGCCGACTGGCTGGCGCCCTACCTCCGGGCCGGCGTCCGACAAGTGGTCCTGCGCGTTGCGGACGGCGACCCGCTGCGCGGACTCGAGACAGTCGGGATGACGCTTCCTTCGTTGTCCGCCGCTGATCCGTCCCGCAGATCCGTTGGCCCGAGCGCGTCGCATTCTTCGTGGGAACGGTCGCGCGAGTCGCCTGGCAATGCGCCGGGGCGGCCATGGGCCCGCAGCCGGAGGGTTGACGAACGGTGACGAATCGCGCGTCGCGTTGCCGGCGAGCGGCGCTCCGCGCCATTGGCCGATCTCGTCGTCCAGTTCGCGGCGGGCGGAACCGGCGCGAGTCGCGGTAGGCTAGACGGCACCACCCACCTCCGGTTGGACTCCGGTCGACGGTGGCCCGCGACGAACGAAGGCGAGGGCATCATGACCACCGTGCGCCCCACCACCTCGGCCACGGCTCCAGTTCAGGGCAAGCGACCGACCCGGCGGGCTGTCGTCGCTGGGTCGGTCGCACTCGCGACGACGATCGCGACCCGAACCGCTGGTATCACTGCCGCCCAACCGGCTCCGACCGCCACCATGGCCGGGGAAGAGGCCGTGGTCGGGCTCTACTTCCTCGGGCTGGAGCCCAACCGCCTCGGCCCGCAGCTCCGCCCCTGGGCCGCGGTCGCGACAGTCGATCCCGCTGACCGCCGGGTAGCCACCGCTACTTTGGAGCTCCTGTTGGCCGGGCCGGACAAGGACGTCCGCGCCGGCGGCGGCGTGACGGCGATTCCCGACGGCGTCCGGCTTCTGTCAGCCGATCTGGTCGAGGACGGCCTGGTGCGCGTCGACCTGTCGGGTGAGTTCCTGGACACCGACATCATCCCGGAACTGGCCGACCGGTTGGCCACTCCCGCCGCCGGCCAGAACCGGTCGACGGCGGACCGTGCGCTCCGGCTGCGCCTGGCGCAGATCGTCTTGACCCTCACCCGGTTCGAGACCATCACCGGTGTCGATCTGCGGGTCGACGGCCAGCCGGCCGCGATCGTCGATGTCCTCGGCAACGCCGTCGACGGCCCGGCGACCCGGGACGCGTTCGAGGACGTCATCCCCCTGATCCTGATCGAGCGGCCGCTGCCGCTCGAGACCGTTGGGTCGTCCTTCGCGGTCTCGGGATCGTCCAACACGTTCGAAGGCGGCCAGTTCCTGCGCCTCATGACAGCGGACGGCGACACGCTGCTGGATCAGCCGGTCCAGGCCACCTCGGGTTCGGGCGTGCGGGGCACGTTCTTGGCCGACCTTGCCGTACCGGACGGGACCGAATCCGGCACCATTACCCTGCTCGGCTACGAGCTCTCGGCGCGGGACGGGTCCGAGGTCAATGCCTTCGAGGTTCCCCTTCGGTTCGCTGATGTGACCGCCCGGTAATGGTCGATGGGACATCATGGAAATTTAGTGGTCACCGGTCGATGACACCGCCTGAAACTACGATAGACTGAAGATCAGTGCGGATCGGGGCGCCGGAAAGGTCACGCCGAAGGCGACGTGGCGACCAGTTCCGCCGAGGGAGCCGTGGGATTCAACGCGTGGCGGGGACTACAGCCCCGGCTCGCCGCGAGCCGTTATCCCGGGAGCAACGCGTCGCTCACCGGGTCGTCCAGCGAAGGACCAACTCTAGGTCTGCGGACCCGATCATCGTCGTCTGCCGGCTGGTCGTCGAGTGGATGGATCGTTGCGGATGCTTCAGGGAGCGGTTGGGCGCGCCGCACGCCGACCGGGAGCCGCTCCGACGCCACAGCAGACTGGAGATTGACTCATGGCCAAGTTCGACCATACGAATGATCATCCCACGGTCTCCCGCCGAACGGTGCTCGCCGGGACTGGCGCGCTGGCCGGCGGGGCCCTCGTGGGGACCGCGCTCCTGAAATCCGACGCCATCGCCCAGGAGGGCGAGACCCAGGTTCCGGCCACGCCGGTCGCGCTCGGCCCCGCCATGCCGCCCGAGTACACCGACTACGCCAATGACTGGCCCAGCCAGAACGGCAACCTCTCCAACACCCGTGCCTCGGCCAGCACCTCGATCGACAGCAGCAACGTCTCGACGCTCGGGGTCGCCTGGAGCTTCCCGCTGAACGTGGCCGGGACCTATGGCGCGATGACGTCCAACCCGATCGTCAATGGCGACACCGTCTATCTGGTCGACATGCAGAGCAACCTCTACGCGCTCGACAAGTCCACCGGCAACACCCTCTGGACCAAGGACTACAACATCGGGACCGTCGGTCCCAATGGCCTGACAGTGGCTTATGGCAACCT